>Ga0315288_10006890_pt1 | contig 14410 bp, 12 predicted proteins | sample YL17G11_20_MG_FD_203454 | JGI IMG/M metagenome (GOLD analysis project Ga0315288, IMG submission 203454) | Sediment microbial communities from Yellowstone Lake, YNP, Wyoming, USA - YL17G11_20 | ecosystem: Environmental > Aquatic > Freshwater > Lake > Sediment | place: USA: Wyoming | collected... | reverse complement strand
CAGAAGAAGAGATTACCACGAATAACAAACCTTTAACCACACGATTACACAAGATTAACACAAGAAAAAATCTCGTGAAAATCTGTGAAATCTCGTGGTTTTCTTATTTGTGTCATTCGTCTTATTTGTGTCATTCGTGGTAATTAGAAGTTAATTGAATGGAAAAAAAGATTTGGGTTATCAGAAAGAAGGTCCGTAACCAACATCCATGGGTATTTTCTAATGAAATTAGAAAGATTGTTGGAAAACCTGATATTGGTGATACCGTCTTAGTTTATGACCGTGATAAATTCGTTGGTTCTGGTCTTTATAATCCATATTCTTTAATCAGTATTCGAATTTATTCAAAAAAAGAACAAGATTTAAATAAGACTTTTTTCAGCGAGCAGATTCAAAAAGCTTTAAAGAATCGGGAAGTAATTTTACCCAATGAAAAAGATTTTCGTTTAGTTTATGGAGAGAGCGATGGCATCCCTGGTTTAGTACTGGATAAATACCAAAATCATTTTGCATTACAGACTTATTCTGCCGGAATGGATATGAGACAGAATTTGATAGTTCAAGCCATGCAAGATGAAATGCCAATCGATTGTGTCATCGAAAAGAATGATTTCCGTTTGCGCGATGCGGAAAAATTAGAGCGCAGAGAAGGAATTATATACGGTATTCCAGGAACTGTAGTTTTATCAGAAGCTGATTTGAAATATAAAGTTAATATTCAGGAAGGACAGAAGACGGGGTTTTATTATGACCAGAGAATAACCCGAACCAAAGTCAAGGCATTGTGCCAGAATAAAAATGTTTTAGACGTATTCTGTTATACCGGTGGTTTTACACTTAATGCAGCAGCCGGTGGTGCAAAAGCAGTTTTAGGAATTGATGCTTCAGAACCAGCAATTAAATTAGCTCAAGATAACGCAATAATTAATCAGCTTAATCATGTTTGCAAGTTTCAAGTAGCGGATGCATTTACGATATTGCGAGAATTTGTCAAAGAACATCGAAGGTTTGATTTAATAGTTCTTGACCCTCCGCCATTTTTTAAATCACAAAGAGAGAAAAGTCGAGGGTTAAGGGGTTATAAAGATATAAATCTGCAAGCAATGAAACTACTATCGGATGGCGGGATATTAGTTAGCTCAACCTGTTCTCACTATCTGTTTTGGCAGGATTTGTTGGATGTATTAACTCAAGCCGCACAAGATATTGGAAAAAGTTTCAAGATAATTGACCGAACAACTCAAGGACCAGACCATCCCGTTCTACTTAATATGCCGGAGAGTGAATATTTACGTTGCTTTTTCTTAGAAGTCTTTTAATACATCAGAATTTTATTTTTAACCACACGATTACACAAGATTTTCACAAGATTTTTTTCGTGTTAATCGGGCTACGCCTCGCTTCGCTAGCGTGAAATCTCGTGGTTTTCTTTTCCGTGGTTTCAGTAAATCCTAATCTTCAATCTTGATTGCGGTTGTTGGACAGTCTTCAGCTGCTTGCTGAACACATTCTTCTGCTGCTGGTATCACAATTTCAGTTTTCACTTTTGCCAAATCACCATCCATCTCAAAAACATCTGGACAACTCGTAACACAAAGTTCACAACCGGTGCATAATTCTTTATCAATACTCAATTTCATTGTTCACTCCTATCTAAATATTGTAACATAATTAATAATCTTAAATAATAAAAATCTAATGCATTAATAATATAATTATTTTTTCAATTTGTCAAGGATAAATTAAGAGGGTTCGGAAAAACTCGCTCTTGATTACACAGATTCAGTCTTTCAATGATTTCTATCACTATAATTTCTTTGTTAATCTGTGTAATCAGAGATTTCTCTCTTTTTCGGAAATCTCATTAATTTTACGAATTATTGTCAGATTGCATAAATTATGGTAAAATAATAATCGAAATTAGCAAGATTAATTTATTAATAGTTAACTTGGAGGCAAAATGGACTGGAAACTTTTGATAATGACCTTTGTGTCAATTTTTTTAGCTGAACTTGGAGATAAAACACAGTTAGCAACAATTGGTTTTGCCGCATCGGGTAAATCGCCATGGATTGTTTTTTTCGGTTCAGCCGGGGCACTGATATTAACATCAATACTTGGTGTTTTGATTGGAACTGGCTTGCAAAAAGTATTGCCGATTCGAATTATTCATATAGTTTCAGGTTTTCTTTTTGTTGGTATAGGGCTTTTTCTTATTGTTAAAAATACTCGGTCGTAATCTGAAGAATCTTTTTGAAATCCGTGTAATCATATTATGAAAATTAAATGTCAGCCCGATGATTTCTATGTCGAAGAGGTCGTAGATTTATCATTAGCTAAGTCGGGTGCCTATTCCATTTATAAATTAGAAAAGAGATTTTGGGATACATTTGACTTGCTCGATTATCTTAGCCGTAAATATAAGTTAAAGAATATCGGTCGGGCTGGTATTAAAGACCGTTACAGTCATTCGATTCAATATATCTCAGTTAAAGGTAGTAAAGAAAATAAAATAGAAGAGGATAATTTTAAGTTAACATATATCGGGAAATCTAATACTCCAGTTACATTAAATAATCTGGTTAAGAATAGATTCAAAATCGTTGTAAGAGACTTAAATCAAAAAGAAACTGAATTCATCCAAGACAATCTCGATTCGGTGAGGAGATATGGCTTGCCTAATTACTATGATGAACAACGAATGGGTTCAGCACGAGCACAACAGGGTTTTATCGCACAGAAATTGGTATTACAGCATTACAATGGCGCCCTAAAACTATATTTAGGCATGTCGTCAGGATTTGATGACAGCCGAAACAGAAAACTAAAGAAACATATATTTGAACACTGGGGAAATTGGCAAGAATGCTTGAACGCTCCTTATGATTATGGACAATTTCGCTACCCATTATTACATCTTGCCAAATACCCTAAAGATTATAAGGGTGCATTAAAGACAATTCGACGAGATTTGCTTGAGATATTCATCAATGCCTATCAGGCGTATATCTGGAATGAAACATTAAAAAAAATACTTGAGATAAGTAATTTCAACTATTTTACTAAAAAGTATCGGTTTGGTGAATTGTATTTCTATAATGAATTAACAAAAGATACTTTGAAATATTTTCAAGAATTGTCAATACCCGCACCCAGTTACAAATCATCATTTACCGAACCAGAATTAAAAAAAGCAATGGAACAAGTTTTATCTCAAGATAATCTACATTTGAGTGATTTGAAAATCCGATTAGACATTAAAGGGCTATTTTTTAAACCTTACGAACGCAGAGCATTGATTTTTCCTGAAGATATAAAATGTGATAAGCCATTTGAGGATGAACTTTACCCTAAAAAATATAAACTTAATTTGTCGTTGGCACTTCCTAAAGGAAGTTATGCGACAATACTATTAAAAAGGTTAACGAGTTTATAAAAATGTTATACGGAATTATATTATGCATACTGACAACACAATTTTCGCCAATGGCTAAATTAGACCCGAAATTATCCTGGTATACATTAGAGACAAACCACTTTTCTGTTCAGGTTTCCGGCATAGGGCAAATTCAAGAACAAGAAGAATTGGCACAAAGGATTGCCTGGCATTGCGAAGATATCCATAATAAATTAGTTCCATATATGAGATGGCACCCAAAATCGAAGACTAACATAGTAATTGGTGATATTTATGATTATGTTTCAGGCTGGGCAACGCCATTTCCGCATAATACGATTTTTATTTGCCCGACTTTTGCCAAAAAGATGCTGGTTAATTATAATGACTGGTTAGAAAATCTAATAATTCATGAATATACTCATATTCTACATATGGATATGGCATATGGAATATCGGGTTTTTTAAGAAAAATCTTTGGTCGAATACTTCTGCCGAATATGGTTATGCCAACTATGTTTCATGAAGGATTTACTATTTTTAACGAAACAAAAGTAGGTGGCTTAGGACGATGTAATAGTTCCTACTATAATATGATGATGCGAACCGCAGTATTGGATAATAATTTTTTTCAGATTGACAAATGCGTTACTTATGACCTGGCACAGTTTCCGAGAGGTGAGACACCGTATCTTTACGGTGGTATGTTTTATCAGTATCTATCCGAACGATTTTCTCCATCAAAATTAGTTGACTATTCACAATGGTATAGCGGCGGAATACCGCTTTTCCTAAACACACAGGCAAAACGAGTATATGGTAAAAGTTTTTACTCTTTATGGAGCAACTTTAAAAAAGAAATAACCAATAAATATCAAAACATATTTGATAGTATTAAACAGTACCAGATCATTCAAACAACGCAATTAACGTTTGAAGGGGGTTATACCGAGTCACCAATTTTTTCTCCGGCTGGTAATCAGATTTTTTACGTTTCGCAAAATAGTGATGAATATCCATCTTTAAAAGTTTTAGATGTAACGAATAATAAAAGACAGACTTTATTAAGAAAAACAATCAGCTCACCAGTTAGAATTTCTAAAGATGGTTCAGAACTTACCTTTAGTATTCGGGATTTATACAAAAACTTTTATACTTATGATGATATTTATATTTACGATATTACGAACAAAAAAATTGAGCGTTTAACCAAGGGATTAAGAGCAACTGACCCGGATTTTTCACCAACTGAGAATATAATAGCATTTATCAAAAACGAACTAGGTCAGACTAATCTTTGCATTATGGATTTAGACTCAAATAAGATTACCCAGCTAACGTATAGTGATGATTATACCCAATACGCTCATCCCAGATTTTCGCCGGATGGAAATAAGATTGCGGTAGCGGTTTGGAAGTCAGGTGGTGAGCAAGATATTTATATCTACAATTTACTCACTGGTTGGATATTACCCGTAACACAAGACCGCGCTCTTGATATTCAGCCTTGTTGGACATACGATGGTGAGTATCTATTCTTCAGTTCAGACCGAACAAATGTATTTAATATCTTTGCTTATCAGATCAAAAATCAAAAACTGTGTCAAGTGACCAATGTTCTAACTGGTGCGTTTGAACCTGCAGTTTCAATAGATAATAAAAGACTTGCATTTCTCTTATATTCAAGCAAAGGTTATGATGTGCATATTACAGATATCAATCTTGATTCTTTAAAATCAATCGAGCATATCAATATAAGCGATAGCGAAACAATCTCGTATACCGAAGAACAAAACTATTCAGATTCAATCCAGTCTATACTCTATCATTACAATCCTTTTCCTTCAATTCTACCTAAGTTCTGGATACCATTAGCAATGTATAATAATGAATGGTCAATTGGTGCGATGACTTATGGTGCGGATGTATTATTCAAGCATCAGTACTTAGTCCAGGCATTTTATAACTTGACCGATAAAAAACCCTCAGTATATGCAAATTGGATGATTGACCAATACTACTCCACAATTAATATTATTGGTTCATATGAAAAAAATAAAATACAAGGAAATGTAGCAGGATCTATTCCTTTTTTAAATTATGACCGGTATCAAGATTTGACTTTGACTTACAATATTGAAAAAGAAAATTACTTAATGAGCGGATTAAGTTTAACTTATCGATTCAGCAACATAAAAAAATATCCATATTCAATTAGCCCAGAACAAGGGAGTGGAGTAAATTTAATCTGCCAAAAATATGATAAAATTCTACGAAGTGATTATAATCTAACTAAGATTTCCATTGGTGCCGGTGAATATATAAACTTACCTTTCAAACATCACATTTTAATGCTTAATGTAAAAAGTGGTTTATCATTTGGCGATACATTTGTTCAAAATCAATACGAGCTCAAAGTGCGGGGTAATATTAATCAAGGGAATAAACCGAATGTCTTAGGTGCGACTTGCGAATATCGTTTTCCAATATTTTGGATTGAACGCGGTTTGGGGACTTTTCCTTTATTCTTTAAAAATATCTCAGGTAGTATCTTTTTTGATTGGGCAAGTCAACTATATATTTCACCGGTTGAGTTTGAAAATCAAATAATGAGCACAGGTATTGAGATACATATAAATTCACTGGTATTTTATGAAATTCCTGCGACTTTGACTATTGGTATTGCATCTGACCTAAAAGATTTCCCAAAACCGCAAATCTATCTTAAATTCTCACCACAAATACCATTTCTAAATAGTCTTGACATAATGAATAAATCTGATTATTCTAAAATTTGATGCAAGAGTTAAATAAACCCACGACACTAAAAGCATTACCTTTAGCTGACTCCGAATTAGTAAAGAGAGCACAAAGAGGTAATACTGCGGCATTTGAAGAACTGGTTAAACGGTACGAACCTAAAGTGTATAATATCGCTTATCGAATGTTAAGTAATGAAGAAGAAGCCAAAGATGCGCTGCAGGATACTTTCATACGGGCGTTTCGGTTCATTAAAAAATTTCAAGGGGGCTCATCGTTTTACACTTGGTTGTATCGGATAACCACGAATGTATGTTTAACCCGATTAAAGAGACGAAAAAGTAAAGAAAGTGTTACTGTATCATTGGATGAACCGATACAAAATGATGACGATACGGTGCGGGAGCTTCCGGACGAAACGCATGGCCCGGAAATTCTATTCAAGCGAAGACAGACGCAACAGGCGATACAGAATGCAATAAGTGAGTTACCTTCGGATTACCGTTCGGTCGTGGTATTACGAGATTTACAGGGACTATCCAACCGAGAAGTCGGTAAAGCTCTGCAACTATCTATTGCTGCGGTAAAGTCCCGATTGCACAGAGGCCGAGTCTTTTTAAGAAAAAGATTGTCTAAATATATAGAAGCATGATTAGCTGTTATAAATTATCTTTAATCATTTCGGAGTTCATTGATGGTGAACTGAGCACAGATGTTTGCTATGATATAAGAGAGCATATTACTTATTGCCCAGACTGTCGAAGAGAACATGAGCAATTTGTAAAATTGCTTACCTTCTTTCATTGTCATTGCACACTGCGAGTCCCAGTAGAAGTGCATACAGAACTAATGGAGTTAATACAAGAAGAATTTAATAAACCATCAGAAAAATTAAATAAGCCCCGCAAATCCACTAAAATCAGAAAGAAAATTTAACTTAAAATAAACCTTTTTTCACCACGAATTTACACGAATAGAACTAATTAAGTCAATTGACTGATTAAAATTAATTAAATTATTATCAATCATGTCTGAACGAGTCGTTGTTGCAATGAGCGGAGGAGTTGATTCTTCAGCAAATTTAACTTATTTCGTTAGCGATATGATTTTCATATAAATATAATTTTTATATTTACAAACAATTAAAACTGAGATTAAAGTACGAATGCGATAATAAAATTAAAATTACATCATTATTTGGCATGTAATTTTATCTTGTTTTATTGTAAATTTTAATTATAATTATTCTATATGAAAAGGAGTATATTAATCCATCTATTTTTTTGCATATGGAGTTTAATATTCCTTTTGAGGTTTGCAATTGCCAAACAATATATTTCTGAAAATGACAAAAAAGTTATAGAAAATAGCAAGATAATAAACACTCAAAAGGAAAGAAGGGCAGTAAATCAAAATCTTATAGAGAAAGATAAAAAAAGTCAAGAAAAGAATTTTACTATCTCAAAATGGCGTATAAATTATGCAAATAATTTAGAGAATACCTATTCGGTTGATCATTTTGGGGAAAAACCCAATTTAAATTTAATTATGATGAAATATTCTCCTCAGGGGCAAAAAGATTGGATGATAAAATTTACTCCCGAAGACGATATGATTGCGATTGCTGAGGCAATTGCGATGGATAACAATGGCAATTTCTTCGTTGCAAAAGGAGAAGAAGGCGGCTTTAAAATTATAAAATATAATATAAAAAGTGAGAAAGAGTGGGAGACAAGATATGATATGGGATTTGAACCAATTCCACCACCTTCGATTGAATACTTTCTAAACCCAAGAAATGTGGCTAACTTTACTGACGATCTATATTATACTGTACGAAGAGAGTGGAGAAGATTTACTGTTCCTATAATTGATACTGATGATAAAGGAAACATATATATAATTGCGAAAAACTCAGATAGTTATAGAACTAATGAATATTTAATAAAATTTAATTCATTAGGTACAAAAGAATGGATAACTAATATTGGTGAAAATGAGATTAGAAATGGTACAATTTTCGTTGATAAAAATGATATTTATATAGTTTGCGTTAATAGTGTAACAAAGTATAATCATAATACGGGTAAGATGGAATGGATGATGTTATTGAAACTACCAGAATATCCATCTTCTGTTGTAGGAATGCATTACTTTTCTATTGATGAAGAAAAAAATATTTACCTCCTCGGAGAAATTGATTATTGGGGATTTACATGTCTTATTACAGGAAAATACAATGCATTCAGAAATCAAGAATGGTTAGTTACTTATGGAACATTTCCTCCAAATTGTTGGTATCGACCCCAAAAAATTACTATTGATAATGATAAAAATATTTATATCCAATATGATTCTTTTAAAGGGTTTGATAGATGTCAGATTACTGCGATAAAATACGATCAGTTAGGAAATATTAAAAATGTTTTGACAACACACTTACCTTTTGGTAGTTCATATTTTGGTGGTAAGATGGCAACTGATAACGAAAAGAATATATATGTATGTTCATTTTACCCATATCGACTGATTGAATATTACTATTTGTGGGGATCACAAAAGTTTTATATGGTTAAATATGATACATCACTAAGAAAAACGTGGGAGTTGTTTGATAATATAATATATGATATTGCACAAGTGCACGAGATTATTTTTGATACTGAAAATAATTGTTATATTATTGCACAGGTGAAGAGTGACTGGATATCAGAAGAATATACTACTGTCGCGTCAGTTACTCATAAAACAAACATTGAAGCAACGAAAAGGACAAGTTCATTAAAAAAAATAAAAGTTCTTCCTTCGATATTTGTTTCAAATGTAACTTTTCAGTTGCCAGATGAATTATGCGGTAATACCTATTTAAGAATTTATGACAATTCAGGGCGTTTAATAAAATCCAACCTTATCGAGTCTCCACAATTTACTTGGGAAGGAAAAGATGAGTCGGGAAAATTTATCCCAACGGGGATCTATTTTCTAAATTTTATTTGTGGTATGTCACAAAAAATATTTAAAGTAATAAAAATTAAATAATAGCCAAGATGAAACAATTTTATACAATATTAGACACAAATTTTTCATCCATGATTTTACAAATAAAAAGATTTAAATATAGAAAATAATGTAAGTGCATGCCTGAACGCGTTGTTGTAGCAATGAGTGGCGGTGTTGATTCTTCAGTCGCTGCTGTTATCTTAAAGGAAGAGGGTTATGACGTGATTGGTGTAACAATGCATATATGGGATGTCCCAGATAATATTCGTAGTTGTTGTGGTTACAAAGCAATCAGTGATGCACAACGAGTCTGTGCTATGTTAAATATTCCTTTTTATACAATTGATACAAGAGAAATATTCGAAAAAAAGGTTATTTACAATTTCTGTTCTGAATACCCAAAGGCACGAACACCAAATCCTTGTATCCGGTGTAATCAATACATAAAATTTGATTTTTTACGTAATAAAGCAAAAGAATTGAAAGCAGATAAAATCGCTACTGGACACTATGCGATAAATAATTATGATAAAGCCGCAAAGCGATGGTTTCTTAAAAAAGGTTTTGATGAGAAAAAAGACCAGTCTTATGTTTTGTATACAATGACTCAAGACCAGTTAGCAAAAACTCTTTTTCCATTAGGTAAACTTAAAAAACCAGAAGTTCGTGCTATTGCTAAAAAATATAATTTACCGGTTGCGGAAAAGTTAGAAAGTCAGGAGATTTGTTTTATCCCGGATAATAATTACACAAAGTTTCTTATGGAGAAGTATAATACAAAACTAATTCCGGGACAGATTTTAAATACTCAAGGTCAAGTAATTGGTAAACATCCGGGGATTATTTATTATACAATCGGTCAGAGAAAGCGGATTGGTATCGCATCACATCAACCATTCTATGTAATTAAGATTGACGCCAAGCATAACAATGTTATTGTTGGTTCGGAACAAGAAGTATATATAAAAAGATTTACCGCTGGTGATTTGAATTTTATTAGTATCAGACATTTGAAAGAGCCAATAAAAGCATTAACCAAAACACGCTACGCACATATACCAGCCCTGGCTAATGTCAAACCAATAAAGAATAGGGTAGAGGTAGAATTTAATGAGGGCCAATGGGCAATAACACCCGGACAAGCAGTTGTATTTTATGATAATGACATTGTTATTGGTGGTGGAACGATTGATACTGATAACTAAACATAGACCATAAACAGAAAAAAAATTTAATCGCAGCGATACAAGAGATGACAAAGAAAAAAGTTATTCTCTGGTCATCTGCGGTAAAAAAGTATGTTCATTTTTTATTATAATTTTTGATATTTAATTTTTGAATTTTGATTTATCCTACTTGATACCCTCCTTTGACCTCTTTCTTAATTCCTGACCCACTCCCTGCTTAATTCTCTATTAAAATCTCTGATAGAATTCCAGTTAGATTCTTAATTTTATATTCGATTAGATAATCATTTAGATATCTTATTATGAACACAATTTGGTATCGAACTAAGATTTTAAATTAAATTCTATTTTGAACACTCTTTCCCTTTAGCGCTTTACACAGTTCTACATGGCAAGGATACCTCCCCTATCATATAATAAGATTGAGGATTAGATATATGAGTCAATAACTTAAATCAAATTTTATTTCAAAAAAAGTGTTACTGATCAGTCACTTTTTTGCGGAAGAGTATAGAACATACTTTTGCAAAATTTTCAAGAAACGTGCATTTTTTCCTAAATGTTGACGAACGATTAATTTTTTATATACTACTAAAACTATGATAAAAATCTTAAAAACTCAAGAATTAGCACCAAGTATAAAATTATTTGAATTTGATGCACCATTAATCGCTAAAAAGGCAAAACCCGGGCAGTTTGTCGTTTTAAGAGTTAATGAACCAGGGGAAAGAATTCCATTAACAATTGCTGATACTAATAAAAATAAAGGAATTCTAACCATTGTATTTCAGGAAGTCGGTAAATCAACCAAGTTATTAGGAACGCTTAAAGCTGGCGACGAAATTATGGATTTAATCGGACCATTAGGAAAACCTTCGGAAATTGAAAAATATGGCACGGTTGTCTGCATTGGCGGTGGCGTCGGAACCCCAGAAATCTTTCCGGTTGCCCGAGCTCTAAAAGAAACAGGTAATAAAGTTATCTCAATCGTTGGTGCGAGAAGTAAAAACCTTTTAATTATGGAACAAGAGATGAAATCAGTATCCGATGAACTTTATATCACAACTGATGATGGAACGTATGGTAAAAAAGGGTTTGTTACCGATGAATTAAAACGAATGATTAACGAAAAGATAAAGATTGATTGTATCTTTGCGGTCGGTCCAGTCATAATGATGAAAGCGGTAACTGATGTTACTCGTCCCTATAATATTAAAACTATTGTCAGTCTTAATCCAATTATGCTTGATGCGACTGGAATGTGCGGAGTATGCCGGGTTGAAGTCGGCGGTGAAACCAAATTCGCCTGTGTTGACGGACCAGAATTTGATGGTCATAAGGTAAATTTCGATTTGCTGGTTAAAAGATTGCGAACCTATATCAAAGACGAAAAAGAATCATTGGACTTATTCAATAAACATTCTGCTGAATGTGGATGTAAGGGGAAATAAAATATGCCTAAACCATTACCGAATAAAATTCCGATGCGGGAACAAACTCCGCAGGAAAGAATAAAAAACTTCAAAGAAGTTCCTTTTGGTTATTCTGAGGAAGAAGCGGTTATTGAAGCACAGCGATGTTTAAAGTGTAAAAAACCGCTATGCGTTGGCGGTTGTCCGGTTGAAATTGACATTCCAGGTTTTATTACTCGGATTGCGGAAAAAGATTTTAAAGAGGCAATCAAAATATTAAAGAAAAAGAATGTGTTACCGGCAATTTGCGGTCGGGTCTGTCCGCAGGAAGACCAGTGTGAAAAAGAGTGCGTTTTAGTAAAAAAGATGGAACCGGTAGGAATCGGTAGGTTGGAAAGATTTGCTGCGGAATGGGAAGCTGAATCAGGTATTGTTGAAATACCCGAAAAGAAACCAGCAACTGGTAAAAAAATCGCAGTTGTTGGGGCTGGTCCGGCTGGTCTTGTTTTTGCTGGAGATCTGGTTCAACTTGGTCATGAAGTTACATTATTTGAGGCACTGCACAAAGCAGGAGGCGTATTGGTTTATGGTATCCCAGAATTTCGTTTGCCCAAGGCGATTGTTCAAAGAGAAGTCGAATATATCGAAAAACTTGGTGTAAAGTTGATTACGAGTTTCGTTGTTGGTAATACCCAAACCGTTGACGAATTGCTAACAAAGTATGATGCGGTATTTATTGGCACTGGTGCTGGTTTGCCCTGGTTTATGAATCTTCCAGGTGAAAATTATTCTGGTATTTATTCGGCTAATGAATATTTGGTCCGTTCTAATTTGATGAAGGCATATCTCTTTCCTGAATACGACACACCAATCGTCCGCGGGAAAAGAGTTGCAACAATTGGCGGTGGTAATGTTGCGACGGATTCAGCAAGAACCGCTTTACGATTAGGTGCTGAGAAATCAATGATTATCTATCGGCGAAGTAAAACCGAGATGCCCGCCCGTATTGAAGAGATTCACCATGCTGAGGAAGAGGGAATCCAATTTGAATTTTTAACTCTACCGGTAAAATATTATGGTGATAATGACGGTTGGGTCAAGGAAATGGAATGCTTAAGAATGGAACTGGGCGAACCAGATGCATCAGGAAGAAGGCGACCAATTGCGATACCTGGTTCAGAATTTAGAATCTCAGTTGACACAGTTGTCGTGGCAATCGGTCAAAGCCCTAATCCGTTGATTCCAAATACTACGCCTGATTTGCAAGTTGGTAAGCATGGCAATATTATTGCTGATGAGAAAACTGGTAAGACAACCAAGAAGGGAGTATTTGCTGGTGGCGATATTGTAACTGGTGCAGCAACCGTAATTTTGGCAATGGGTGCAGGTAGAATTGCCGCAAAAGCCTGCGACGAATATTTGAAAACAGGAATTTGGCAATGAAAAGATTAACCACGAACATACGAAAAGAAATTTAACCACGAATTAACACTAATGGACACTAATTTTGAGCCTTGTTTTTCGTGTTTATTCGTGTTCATTAGTGGCTTTATTAGTTTCGTGATTTTATGGTAAAAGGGAGGCAAATATGGTAGCAACAGCATATATTTTAATTACCGTTGCTCATGGTACAGCACGGAAAGTTTATGACCAACTTTCATCGATTCCCGGTGTTGTAAAGGTTAATGCTATATCAGGACCCTATGACATTATCGCATTACTACAAGGAGCGGACTTTAACGCAATCGGAAATATCATTATCAACAAGATTCAACCGATTGATGGAATCGAACGAACCATAACCTGTAACGTTATTGAATTCGAGCAATAAAGTATTTAATACGCCATAATATATTGATATAATCCAGTGTTTAGACACTACAAATAGAGACTTCTTAAGAAGTCCTGATTACACCGATTAAGATATAATTACACAGACGCCGTTCCGAGTGAAGCGAGGAATCTAATTGGAGATTGCCACGCCTTCGGCTCGCAATGACACTTCGTGTCATCTGTGTAATCCCTCAGAAATCTGCGCAATCAAGAGAGCGAGTTTTTCTGAGTTCTCACAAATAGAATATTTAACATTGACTTAATTAGTAAAATTAACTTTTGATAACTTAAACACATGTTTTACATATTCATTATATTAATATCTCATAAACTGCATAGTATCTTCTGGACACTTTACATTTTAGGGTGTTACTATTAAGTCAAGATGTTAAATAATTACTTTCGTGAAATGTTAAATTTGAAACAAGGCATTTTGATACTCTCTTTGACCTAAAAAGATCTCAATTGACTTGTTGTGTTTACATTCTTTGTTAGTTATTGATAACCTGGTCATATGAATTACATCGCCTTTATAAAGGACATACTCTATATTTAGGGACGCAGATTTTCGCCGATAAACTCTGATTAAAATCCTTAAGATCTGCGTTCACCTGCGTCCTATTATCAGCGTTTTTCTGCGTGCTCTTTGCCGCTTGTTATAGTACGGAATAAATTTTTTCTCTAGATACCGGTTAACACTATCATAATCAGTAATCCGATATAGTCGTAACTCATTAACCCTGTTAGAAATAATATAGTAGACCGAGAAAAACAAATGTTTAGCGGAAATTTAGAAAGTCCCGTAATTTCTAACAGGGTGA
>Ga0315288_10006889_pt1 | contig 14410 bp, 6 predicted proteins | sample YL17G11_20_MG_FD_203454 | JGI IMG/M metagenome (GOLD analysis project Ga0315288, IMG submission 203454) | Sediment microbial communities from Yellowstone Lake, YNP, Wyoming, USA - YL17G11_20 | ecosystem: Environmental > Aquatic > Freshwater > Lake > Sediment | place: USA: Wyoming | collected... | reverse complement strand
TGGCCTTATGGAAGGAAGAAAAAACATCCGACAAAGGCTATACACCGAGCCGAAGAAGCCATATACGAAGGCCGCTTTGAGGATGCTATAAAGATCTATGAAAGTATACTTCGCTACGAGCACAAGCGTAACCGCAATTTCGATAGTTATATTCACCATAACTTAGCGTCACTTTATTTTGCACTTCGACAAAATAGAAAAGCTAAAACTCATTTTGAACTTAAAGATTTTCTTAAAAACCCGCCTGGACGTGGGTCCTGACGAGCCAAAATAGCAGAACTCAGAGATCGCAGTGCACCAAAAGTATGGTCAAGACAAGGTCGTTCATTTTTTGTGACCAATCTGCCTGAAAAATCTTTGAGCAATTGTCAAAAAACTTGACTTTTCAAGACAAACACGGCATTTTATTGAAAATGTAACTCAGCGACGTAGCTGATCATGTAAAAGTTGAAATCTTAGATAATACATGTTGGGTGGTACAAAAGAGATTTTGCACAATGGGAAAAGATGCCCCAGTCAAAACAGGAGAAGATACTCTCATCCCCGGTAAATCACGCATCATTATTCTCGGGCTAAATAGGGCAGGTAAGACACTGCTATGCGACTATATCTGATAAACCCCTCCAACCCGCTTGTAAGCATCCTCAAAGTCAAGGAGAGCCGGTGGAACCGTTACCGTGTGTGGAAGCCGCTGGGTCTTATGGTTCTGGCGGGCCTGACCCCGCCGGAGTGGGACATAACGATTGTGGACGAGAACCTCGGCGTGCCGGACTATCCTGCGATGCCTCGGCCTGACCTGGTGGGCATTACCGCATTCGCCTCGCAGGCGAACCGCGCCTATCAAGTGGCCAGTTATTTCCGTAGTATAGGTGTACCTGTCGTGATGGGCGGAATTCACGCCACTATGTGTCTGGACGAGGTGATGGAGCGTGTGGACTCGGTCGTCACGGGTGAAGCTGAGTCCATCTGGCGGCAAGTCCTCCAGGACACCCGGAATGGCTGCCTGAAGCGCCGGTATGAGGGAGGGCTCGCCAATATCAACGATGTCCCGGTAGCCCGTCATGATTTGTTGGCCGGGGGATATGCCTTAGGAGCCATTCAGACCACACGCGGCTGTCCAATGAACTGCACCTTTTGCAGCGTGACGGCGTTCAACGGGGCCCGCTACCGGCAGCGACCGATAGCGGATGTCGTGCGGGAGTTCCAGATGATCCCTGAAAAACGTGTTTTGGTGGTGGACGACAACCTCATCGGCACCCGCCCTGAACACATCGCCCGCGCCAAGGACATGTTTCGCGCCATTGCACAAGCGAACTTGAGGAAGGAATGGATTGCCCAAGCCACGATTAATTTTGCCGACGATGAAGAACTCCTGGCTTTGGCCGCAAAGGCGGGGTGCAGCGGTGTCTTCATCGGCTTTGAATCCCCCACGGTCGAAGGGCTGCTGGAGATTGGCAAGAAATTCAACCTTCTGAAGGGCCGGGACTTCCGGGCATCGGTGCGGCGCATCCAGCGGCACAAAATACTGGTCATGGGTTCCTTTATCATCGGTTTGGACATCGACCAGCCGGGCATCGGCAAAAGTATCGCGGAGGCGGCCAGCCATTACGGGGTCGATAATCTCAACGTGTTGTTTCTAACGCCCCTGCCCGGCACGCACCTGTGGGACAAGATGAAATCGCAGGGCCGCATCGCCCTCAATGCGTTCCCGGAGGACTGGAAATATTACACGCTGACCTTCCCGGTGGCCCGGTATAAGCATTTGTCGCTGGACGGTATTCTCCAGGAAATGACCTCCTGCAACCGGAACTTCTATTCCCTGCCGCGAATTCTGCGCAGGGTGTGCAGCAGCGTGTGGCATCGACGCAAGCCGCTGATTAGTTTGGTGGGCAATCTCTCCTTCAGGAACAATATCCGCATAGACTGTAAGGCATACGCGGACTTCAAGCTCCAGCGGGGCAACTCGCACGATTGAGTAAGATGTCAATAATTGTGATAAAATATTGGTGGACTTGACAGCTAAAGGGCAAAACAATGAAAAAAGAAGTGGGCCTGTGGATTGACCACAAAAAGACCGTTATCGTAATCCTTACAGATAAAGGCCAGGAGATAAAACAGATAGGAGCACATCTTGAAAGAGATGCCCAGCCTTCCGGCGGCTGGGCTGCGCATTCCGGGAAGGATTATAGACAAACTGACCGGCAGGATAAACGATTTATGGGCCATCTCGACATATATTATGATGAGGTGATTTCGTTTATTCATGATGCCGAATCAATCCTTATATTTGGTCCTGGCGAGGCAAAGGGGGAGCTTGAAAAGCGTATTGAGAGCAAACGACTCTCGGGGCGTATAGTTGGCGTTGAAACCGTTGACGAAATGACTGAACCGCAAATTGCGGCTAAAGTTCGGAAGCACTTTCTCAAATAGATTCCGCCAACCGGATTATCCTCAAACACCTAACCATGTGTTCCAGCGGACGCGCAAACACCTTTCGCCGTTGAACGGCACGTAGGACGAATGAAGGATCTCAAATATGAGTAAGAGTGAGAAGATTAAATTAAAGAGTCGGGAACTAGCAACTCGTTTGACGGGCATTTTAATCCCTATGGGTGGAATAAGTTGGAAGCCACCGGTAGATTAACGAGATAAGGCGCGACGACTATTGGTGTATCTTGCAGGTCAGAGGACTCTCCACTATCCATATGACAGAGAGAGCGGCACCTTCATCGTGCAGTCCATCCTCGATACCAGTGAGCGATTTTCCCGCGACATCGAGGCTCCCTCTATGGACTGTCTTCTGAGAAAAATCCTGCGAGCTATGCAGGCTGCATGTCGCAAGTTTCTGGATGAGAATAAATCCCCAAGCGCAGGTTATGGGTGGCCATACGAGGCTCAACTCTAATGTACACTGGGTGAGCTGCGAGCCCTATTTGAAATCCACATCGCTCGGATTGCTTTCACATATGATCTGGAAGTGGATGCGTGTTTGGAAAATATACTGCCTCTTGAGCCTGAACAAGAGCCTAACAAAAACCACAACACGAACTCGGAAGATTCAGATAGGTCCTAACATATCGCTGCAACGACCCTTTCGAGACACCAGCTACCCTTTGAAGCCAGACAAAAAAACCTATTAACACAGAAATTCGGAACCCGAGCCATACCCTTTTTGTCAATGGCCTCTCAATCCTTTCTATCGCTAAAAACATAAAAAGTTAAAAGCTGAGGAAATTGTCGGCCGGAGGAAGGTGTGCGGCGAACTGATACGTCCGGTTAGTATATCTTACTCCCGAAGTTGGCCAAAATGGCCTGATAGCTGATAGTCAGCAGTTTAAGTTGAGGTTCAATATAAGAATATTGATTTCTGTCAGAAAACGCTTTAGCTTGTTTTATACGCTGGATGGCGTTGTGATTACCAAACTCTTCTCAGAATTCAGTTATGTAAAAATGCTGAATGGCTATTAATTATGCTTGATTCATTCCAAAAAAGATTTCAGGAAATTACGTAATGTTTCCAACAAACAGATATTAGATTAGGGGATATCCTAGGATTTTCTGATAGGCTGATAAATATCCTGCGACCATATTGCTCAGGTCCCACTTATTCCTGGTTTCTTTCATTATTCTTTTTGCTTGTCTTTCCCATTCTTGGGGGTTTTTTCTGAAATATCTGTGGTTCTGTACAGTTGTTTCCAATCCCCACCACAGTCCAGCTGGATTATAATGCCTGAAAAGCACGCCATTACCAATATCCTTAGGCGCCCCTAACTTCTTAAGCCTTAGCGGCACAATCTTATCGTGAAAACCCCCGGTATCGCGGTTTGTTGCTGTTGCCCCAAAAAGATTCCCTATTACATCTATCTGTCCAAATGGCTCATACAATGAAGCCCCGAAAACATCACTTGCAGCGGCATAGCCCAACATGCTAAGGTCGTTAACGAAGGGCCGGTATACAATTTTCCCACCAGATGCGCAGGCAATTCTTCCGAGTACCTCTGCGTGGGTTTTTTCATCTCCTATAGGATTGCCAACAATTGCTATCTGGACATCCGGATGCTCTATTACAAGTTTCAGGGCAATATCTTCAAGAAGCTCCACCCCTTTTTGCATTTGGTCCAATCTGGACGGCCAATACAAGAGGATCGTGTCAGGATTAACTTGTAGGCCAGTTTTCTTCTGAAACTTGATTAAATTAAGTATTTTTGACTCTATTACATTATCATTTATTCCATATTTCTTCGCAAGGCCTGGTTTGTCAATATCAGGATTTTCAATCTGGTTTTCTGGGTACATGGCAGGGGAAATTCCATTAGGTATTGCTAATACCTGGCCACATTGAAGCCTTGCTTTGGTCTCCTGCCTTACACTCCAAGGGATGAATTGCCTGTCAAGAAAATAGTCCTGCGTTGTCTCCTCTAGAAATCTCTTACCTACATAGTTAACCAGGGTTGCACTTTTTATGGCAGTCGCCTGACAATCCACACATTCCTTGCCGTGGTCATTCGAAAAGTATATGTCGTTCCAAAGCTCACCAAGATTCACTCCGTAAAACATCTCTAATGGTATGTGACCGGTATGAGTATTATGGACTGTGTGCAGCAATGGGATCTTTCTAAGTTTGGCGAATGCTGTTATAATTCCGCCTGCCATCCAGTCATGGGTATGAATAATCCCTCTTCCTTCGTGTTTTGAAATTATTTCTCTTACCAGAGAATGCCTTATTTTCCTCTGAAACTCTGCGGCTGTCACCCGTGGGTCCCCGTCATAAGCACTCATATAATTCTCGAATAAAGAGGAATCGACTGTCTTGATATTATCACGAGGCAGGTGATATGATTTGTGTATATACTCATCCCTGCTCATTCCGGATCTTTCCATAAACTTTCTTTTTAGATTAAGTGTGATAACGTAAGTTAGTATCTCCCTGTCGGAAAGGCCTCTGCATAAAGCAGCGACTACCTCCCCCATTCCACCACTCTTACCTGAGACATATTTTGCAAAATCTCCCATTCCTTCAGTTGGCAATCTATCGGTCTCAGGGCTTATTATTATAATAGGGATTCTTTCAGCTTTCTTTAGTATATGGAAGTTCTCTGTCGATTTTTCCAATCCCCATATCTTGTCTGTTATAATTCTGACAGCTTCTCCTATTGAGTCATAAGGGCTAAAATACGAATGCACCGCATGGTCTGAGCCGGTACTCTCATGGAGAAAGTAGAGCTGGTCAGAGATTGTCAAATGCCTCCATTTCATTAATATCTCCCCACCGGCATTCTTGGCCTTCTTCTCCAAGTCTTCAATGCGGGAAAAAAGCTCCTGCTGCGTTCTATTTCCTAACCAGCCAAATGTGTCTCTTGTAGCATCTGCCCAGGAAGAGGTCGATAAACCGTGGATATCTACAACTGGGCAGTTAGCATCTTTGAATAATTCGGCAACCTCACTGGGATTTACTACTTTTACGTTGCTGTGTTCGGCCAACACCTTAGGCAAAGCTTTCCAGAATTCAAATATACCTTTATCCTCCCATATATGCTCTCCTATATGCTCATAGTCATACCCTAATAGAACTGCCTCACCGTCAATTTGCGCAATGCTCCACGCATAGTGATCCGCGGAAATCGGCGTATGGGGAAATCTGTATGCAACATTGTCACTCAACTCTCTGTTTCTGGGGATGACAATTAAATTACTTCGTTTTGCCCGAAATATTGCGTTGGGAGATATGAGCTTTCCGTTCTTTAAGCCATACATATCATCTCTTTTCTCGCAAAGCATTGCTTTAAAGCCCATATCTGCAACAACATCTGCAATCTCATTATTGTACATCAGTTCGGTATTTCTGAATGAACCGGGCCTTATCCCAAAAATCTCTTCCATCTTCACCCTATGCAGGGAAACCTGTTCCCTGAATTCCAACCTTTCGGGGTCGTCAAACAAGCTAACAAGGGAGTGATAATATGTTTCTTCGAGGAATTCAACCTGGTTTTTCTGTTTGCCGGCGTCAAGTAATTCCTGCAAGCACCTGATTACTTCGGGCTTATATATTTGAGCCTGTTCCAGGAATGTTCCGGACATACTAAATGTAATTTTGAAGCCGGGATTATCTGCTATTAACTCTGTAAACATTCTTGTGGCAGGCAGATAATTTTTTTCTGAGACCTTTTCAAATATTTCCCTGTTGTTATCATCCCAAAGAAAATTGTCTCTGTCAGGGTGCAGCCGGAACGGCTGATGCAGTTGGAAGTAAAATGTCGCTAATGCCATTTTTTGCTTAATCTTTTAATCTGATAATTACCTAATAAGCAACCAATAGATAGCTTTGTGCTATTTTTCAATGCTATCCCAAATCCATTGTGTTGCGCTGCTCCTGTTTACTGTATCGTTTCTTTATGAGGCTATTTCACCGTTGTCCTACCTGTCACTGGCAAAGTGAAGTGCATCGCAACGCTGACCGTGACAATAAATAACCGCAAAACCAGCAGCTTAATTAACCCAATGAACTGTGTGGCTAAGTAATTATAATCCATTTGCCAATGGTTTATAAGATAGTCGCAGCCTGATAACTTGGCATGACATTGGGTCGATTCCCACATATAACCCTTCCCGGAGCAATCTTTCTGCTGGTAGGCTGTCCCTTATTTCGCCGATCCAGCCCTTTGCATCATTCTTAAGAAGGACAACATCCTGTGTACAATAGGCATGTTTGATATCCGATGGATTTACCCGGCCGTCTATGATGTCATTAAGAGAAAACACCACTTCTTTGGCACCTAAATTCGGGTTGATTACGCCGATCACAATCTCGCTCTCGTCAAAGCGGGCCAGACAGATTACATCGTGCTCATCATTCTCCAAGACCTTATAGTCCCCTTCAACTAATAACGGATACTCTTTACGGAGGCCAAAGAGCCTTCTCGCTGTTTCCTTTATGCCGTTATCGGCATCGGCAACCTTCGGTGCAGGGGATGTTTTAGCTGGGTCTATCTTGTAATGGTGTTGCCTGCCAAATACATCACCATTAAAGACCAGCATGTACCCTGGCATAAAGCCGTACATGAAATGCATCAATAATTTGTGCCTGTAACAGAGTTTTGCCCATGGGTCATCAAAATCAAAAGCGTCGTGTTCCGGGCCTAGGTTTATCAAGTTGTCCCGAATCTGCTGCGTATGTTCGAGCTCCTTTAAGTAGGATATTAACATGGGGAGCTTGCCCGGGTCTTCAAGGGCATCGGTAGCAAGATTCCTTGGCTGCCAGTTATACACTGCGCAGTTTTGGTTATTAGCAAGCTGTAGGAGCTCTTCCAACCTTTCAAAGCCCTCAAACATAATGAAGCAATCCGGCTTAATACCGCGCACATTTTCTATGAACAAGCGTGTCAGGTTGTCCTCGACATCCAGTCCCCAATTTTCTTTTATCTTGTCTGGGAACGTGGAAAGTGCAGCATCGATGCGGAAACCGTCCAGTCCTTTAGCCAGCCAGAAACAGCCTATATCAAGCCCATGTTTCCTGACCTTGGGATGCGAAAGGTCAGGCTGTGCAAGGGAACTCCAACGCCGGGGGAAACCCCTTAAAGGGACTTCATCGGTTGCTGAAACCAAGGTAAGGTTCTTCTCATTGCCACGCATATCCATGCCCCTGCATAACAGCATTCCTTTGCCGGCAAAATAATCGCCGTCTTTAGCATCCGTATATAGGAACCAATCAGGATGAGCTTTGCATAGGGGGCTGTTTTTGGAGACATGCTGATTTGCCATCCAGTCAGCAATGACCTTTAATCCTAGCGCATGGGCAACGGACATAAAATTATCCAAATCCGCAAAACTGCCGGCGCGCTCATCAATGTCAAACGGATCCACTATACCAAAGGGGTAGCCGGTATGTTTCATCAAACCGAGAAGATAGACATATTCGACCCCCAACTTTGCCAAGAACGGCAGTTCTTCCGAAGCGGCAGAAAGACCATGCACGTGGTTTTCAGCATCATGATAATCCCTAACAACCATCTCATAGATAACCTTGCTGCTGACGACCTTTTGCTCTGCATCCCGTGAATTATCACGTGGGAAGAGTAGCAATGACAATCCACGTAATGATTCTGCTACGCTCCATGCTTGTGATTTGCATCCCTTTCTGTCCCTGGGCTCATAAACCGACTGGCAGTTGCCGTCAAATATTTCAGGTATGGATTTGAATTCTCCCAGCATTTCTGAAAGAGTGGTAAAGCAACCTATGCCATCCAGAATCCTAAGCGTTTTTTTCCTACCGTAAGCAACTATGCAGCCCTCAATGAAGCCGCCAATAAGCCACGGCCAGACGGTCCCCTGGTGGTAGGAGTATTCGTTGTTGTGAACGGAGCAGTAATCCTTGTCATGCAGTGAGAGTGTGCGCAAGCCAAAAGGCGTAAGCAGTTCTTCCCTTGCCTTGCCCATAATAGCCCGGCTCTTGTCGGAATCCAGCAACCCAAAGGCCACTGCAAAGACCTGGTTCGGCCTTATCTTCCTGCCCTGTTCGGGGTCCCCGTCAATAGTATCGTAAAGGCAGCCGGTTTCTTGGTTCCAGAACTTCATGAAACCGGATTTCACCTTCTCCGCCAGCTGTGCATATTCTCCGCTTTCGCCGCCTCTGCGCTTTTGTATACCCTCCATCACCTTCAAGGCGTTGTACCAAAGCGCGTTTATTTCAACTGCTTTACCGTGGCGGCTTGTAACCGGTCCGCAACCCTTGGGTTTCGCATCCATCCAGGTCAACTGAGTGTTCTCATTGCCTGCTGAAATGAGGCAGTCGCTATCCATGCGGACGCTTATTGTCTGGGATTTCTCATTACCGTCCTCTTGCCACCTATCCTCAAACTCTATGCCGAGCCGGTATGTGTCTATGATTTCTTCCAGCATATTCTGAACAGTGGCTGTTTCGTTCTGGGGGAATTTCCTGTAAACCATTGCATCCAGAAAGGCGTAATCATGTGTGCGGTCAAGGTACTTGCCCATTGCCCAGAGCAGCCACAAAGATGCATCGATGCTGTTATATCTTGGCCTGGAGCCATCGCCGACAATGTTGGGAAGGATGCCATGCTTGACAAACCTCAGATAGTTCTTCATGACATTCCTGAACATATCAAACCTTTCCCTTTCAAGGCAAAGGCCGGGAAGCGCCACCATGGTGTCCCTTCCCCAGTTGTAGAGCTGGCCGCCCTGTCTTTGGTCGAAATATGGCGAACCAGTAATGACAGTCCAACCCTTCAGTGCAGCGTTATCTTCAAGTGCAACGTCACGATACAGGAAATCACACGCCGCTTCTTGCAGTCTGAGCATAAGGTTTGTATGCTCCTCAGTATCCAGCACATTATTGGGTCCCAGGTCTCTGCTGCGGATGATATCTTCCCTTACATGGAGCGCTTGTGCATACATATTGGCATACCTTTGTTCCATTGCAATAGCAGTTACCTTTGGACTTGCCAGATATGATTCCAGCTTCATGTCCAGCCACGAGCTGTCATCGTTGTAGTATATGTCAGACAGTTGCCTGAGCTTATCCAGAATGTCCTTTGGCGCTCTCCTGTAAAAATCCTCATTGCTTTCATATGGGCCGACCAGCATTCCGTTTCTGCCTTCTCTAATGTATTCGGGGGGGCCGCCACTTCGTGTAGCGATGTTTATACCTCCGTTCCTTGCGGAACGCTGGTCCGAAGTGCCGCAGGCCTCTTTCTCCGGCAGGGGGCAGCTGATACATATGTCGGCCCCAATGGCCTGCATCCTGAGAAGTATGGTATCTGAATCCGGCACATAAACAAACCTCCCCTTTAGCTCAGGCCTTTGCATCCAGCCAACGAACTCTTTTATCCATCCCTCTTCATTGGACCCTTTCGGTGCAATCCCACCTACAACAACCTGCATACCCAGGCCATTCGTCCTCCCCCAGTTGGTGTCAACTTCATCATCCCTGTCCGCGCATATAATATGGATAATATCCTTCAGAATTGGCAGCTGGCTCTTGTATTCCACCATTCTCCTTACCATCCATACGGTTGGCAAGTCTGGATTCAGCGTTACGCCATTTTTGCTGATGATTTGGCCGCTTTTGTTGGTCATACAGGCCGTTCTCTTTTTGACTTCAGCTAAAGATAATGCTTTGCCTTCTGTGCCTATTCTCAGAAGTGTTTCTTTACCTGGTTTGATGCCTTTGAGTTCCATTTCCAACAGCTCGTCCACGACCCATGTGTCACCTGAGCCGTTGAGTATGGCCTCTATCCTTCTGTCATGACACTGGAACAGGTTCTCTGTGATGTCAGCATGCTCCTTGCTTACCCCATTTGCAGCATCACATATTTCAAGAGCGCCCTTTGAGAAGTCTATTAACATCTGGCCATTCTTCACTACCACAAATTTCCTCCATAACCTCTGCCAGCTCTGGCCAGGGAACCTCATCGCGTAACGCACTCTTGCGACGTCGCCGCCAACAAGTTCACCAACACAGAATTTCTCCAGGCCCGCTGGGACAACCGTGTGGTTTGTATAAACTACGGCTGTCCTATCGAAGACTTTGTCGCCCTTTACTATTGCGGCGCTATCTGCAACATGGCCTTCGTTAAGGTGTAGGATATCAGGCACAATCCCCATGCTTTTGAACAGCTCATAGACGCATTCAGCAAAAACAGTGTCCTGCAGGAAGCGATGTTCCATGCCGTGACTTGGATGCGTCTTGTAGTCCGGGTAAAGGATGTCAAATACCTCAGGACAATAGAAGACGTGAAGGGGTGTTCCTCCGCGGCTTATGTTATATACATCTACATGGTATTGCCGCTCCTGGGCGGTGTTCTTCTCATCCCAACCCCACACATCGAATTGCAGGGGCTTTCCCCTCTTGTCCATGAAATGCCCAATCGGCTGGTCCTTATAAGAGACATCTCTATATTCAATATGCTGCCTCCCACCTCTGATTGACTGGACCAGTCGCTTACTATAAATGGGCATGCAACCAAAAGCTCTGTCCATCCCTATCGCGTTAAGACCTTCGAGCTTATCGCCGAAATATATTCCCAAACCGCCTTTGGTGTTCGCTTCGCGGGCATCTCCTTTCAGCTCAGGTATACAACCTTCCATAGAAAGGGTAGCCAGAATCTTGCCTTTCAACTCAGGTGCGTGCTCGTCTATCCATGTAACGTTTGAGTTTATCATAAAAATTCTTCATTTATCAATTTTCTGTTAGTTATGTTTGAGGTACTCGCCTTCCGCTATAGCGCATCGATAGATTGCGCCGCTACCACGACGCGACCGGATCATAGCAGCCGACCTGACCGAGATTTTATCAGGGCCCTTTTATGTAAGTTAAGGTCTCGGTGCCCTAACCGTAATGGCCTTTCTGATAACAAATCCCCGTACGTGTACCTCCTATGCCGAATCTTAAACTTTCAGACAGTCCGCCATAAAGCAACAGTCCGTATAAGGGCACCGGCCATTTGACGTCCCAAAGCAAGCAGTATTGCCCTCAGCCCTCTGGATAGAGTGAATCAGTTCAGCTTTATTCATTTGACCTGGCTGAATGCCTAACGATATAGCTTTTTGCCTGATGAGCTCGGCCATTGTCATCGCTTTTGCCTTGGTATCCTGTGTAACTTTCATGGATGCTGCAATCTGTGTCTTCTTGCTGTCGCCCACCTTATTTTTTGTTCCAACGAAGTTCATAGCAATTACCTTTCCGATAGAAATAAAATATTGATAGTTTTCTTTATCTACGCCTTCAAACCACTGCCATCTGCTGATGAAGAGTACGCGAAGATTCCACTTCGGGTTGTGCCGGAATTTTTGAGCACCGATAATTAAGGTTATCCAGGACATTCATAAAATTGATGTAGGCATCATACGGTGAATCATAGTGGTTGAAGTATTTATGCACATCGCCGTCAGCGAAGTACTTTGTGCACATATAATAGAAATGGTCCGATGTCTGGAGCTTTCTCCAATCGGCGATAATGTCCCAATCGCCTGTTTGTTTGACTTTGTCTTCGAGCCGGTAGAGTTCTGTCAGTGCGTTTTCCTGCATAGGGTTACCTCGCCAGGCCGAGAGGTCCCGTTCGATATCTGCCCAGCTTATGGTATGAGGGATATCTATTGTGTCAACAGCACTATAGGTCTTTATCACTTCTGAAGGTGTCTTGAAGTTATTGTCCGGATGCCTGAGGATTTCTTCCGGCAGACGGCGCAGAAAATCGAATATCCCGGTGTCCTGCCACTGGTGCTCGCCAAAAGTTTCGTAGTCCATAAAGAGATTGCACACATAACCATTGCCGTTGATATGGTTTATCCAACTGGCAAATTTATCCGCCCTCAAAGGCCATTCTGACCAGTCCCGGTTGGAAAACCGGAATGCTATGTCGTCGCTGAGTCGGTAATTCTTCAACAGGAGTTTAAGCCCGGTTGAGTTGGTCGGACGGTAAACAAAATTAGCGTTCCTGTATCCGAGAATGTGGTCTGCACCTTCGGTTATTATCGCATCGAAGCCGCCGAGTTGTTCGATAATGAGCGGCAAACTGTTGTTGTAAATAAGCTCGGTGTTTCGGAAAACGCGAGGGGTCTGGCCGAAAAGTCGCCTGATAATCTGCTTGTGGGCCTTTATTTGTTCAATGAACTCATCTCTTGAGTAGAGGAGGCTTAAGCTGTGGTAATAAGTTTCAGCGAGAAACTCCACACAGCCAGTAGCGGCCAGTTGCTTGAATGTGGTTATTACCTCTGGCGCATACAACTCGAGTTGCTCCAGCAATACACCGGTGATGCTGTACGATATCTTAAATCTTCCTTTGTATTTTTCGATTAGCTCGAGCATAAGCCGATTCGAGGGGAGGTAGCACTTATTTGCTACTTTTCTGCAAACCTCGGCGTTCTTATGGTCGTCAAAGTAGTTAGTGCCGTGGTCAAAAACGGTATAATGCCGTAACCTCTGCGGCTGATGCACCTGAAAGTAAAAACATACCGAAGCCATTAGTTAATTCTCCTTATCTTGCGCCTGAGCGATTACATCATCGTAAATTTTCATTATTTTCTTTGCGGAGTCCTCCCAGGTGAATTTACGCACCTCATGAAAGCCGTTTGTGCGAAGTGTTTTTTGAAGTGGAGGTCGCTTGAGGACGGCTATCATTTTATTGGCCATTTCGTTTATGTCCCAGAAATCGACCTTCAGCGCGTGGGTAACAACTTCGGCGACGCCGCTTTGTTTACTAATCAAGACAGGCACGTTTCGGTTCATAGCTTCGAGAGGAGCAATTCCAAACGGCTCGGAAACCGAAGGCATTACGTAGAGGTCGGCCATTTGATAGGCCCTGTCAACGTCCTCTCCTCGCAGAAAACCAGTAAAGAGAACCTTGTGCCCGATACCCATCCGGGCTGCAAGCTCGATAGTTCTGTGCATCATATCGCCGTTTCCGGCCATAATGAATTTGACATTATTAATTTCTTCGAGGACTTTTTTTGCAGCGGCAAGGAAATACTCCGGACCTTTTTGCATTGTGATTCGGCCGAGGAAAAGGACAATTTTATCCGTTTTGTCCAGCGGAACGTGCTGAGATTCATTGCCGTTGTGCTCCACAGCGTTATGAACCACGTCCACTTTTTCTGATGGAACGCTGTAATGTTTCAGAATTGTGTTTTTCGTAAGGTTGCTGACCGCTATAACCTTTGCCGCCGCGTGCACGCCCTGTTGTTCAATGTCGTAAACCTTCTGATTGACGTGCTCGCCGCTACGGTCAAATTCTGTCGAATGCACGTGTACAACCAGTGGCTTTCCGCTCATTGCGGCTACCGCGATTCCTGCAGGGAAAGTCATCCAGTCATGGGCGTGGATTACGTCGAACTGTTCGGTTGCAGCGATTCTGACTACTTTGTCAGTATATCCGCGGACATCCGAATAGATATCACCGCCGTAATTGTTCGGGTCGTTAATCTGTCCCAGACCAATATTGGGACGTGCATTTGTTTGTTGAGCTGCCGAACAGCCGAGCTGTCGCCGGTGCGTAGTAACAGTGGTAGCTTGGGCATACGGTCTGAGCGTCGAAGCAATCGTGAGAAATTTTACACTTTTGAAGGCACAGTGTTGGTCGATTGGCATGTTAACATGGCCGGCGAGGTGACTCGTGCTCGCCTTAGGCAGAACAAATGTAACTTCTACGCCCAGCTCGTCCATCGCCTTAGTCAGGCCGTAACAGGCCGTTCCTAAACCACCGCTGATATAGGGTGGAAATTCCCAGCCTAACATAAAAACTTTCATTAACAATTTCTCCCTCTTGCCTTTGTTAAGTGCGGCAAGATTTTTCTTCTTGATAGAGTATTGGTGGCTAACGGTTACAAGCTGGGAAACACGAGTGGTAATGCTTACCCCTTCTGAGGGGGGGCCTCGGGAAACAAGATGACGATGGAA
>Ga0315288_10006888_pt1 | contig 14410 bp, 10 predicted proteins | sample YL17G11_20_MG_FD_203454 | JGI IMG/M metagenome (GOLD analysis project Ga0315288, IMG submission 203454) | Sediment microbial communities from Yellowstone Lake, YNP, Wyoming, USA - YL17G11_20 | ecosystem: Environmental > Aquatic > Freshwater > Lake > Sediment | place: USA: Wyoming | collected... | reverse complement strand
GGTCAGGCAATTGCTCTGAATAGAGAAGTTTCACCGGCCAGCGGAATTTCGTGTAGCGGCACCCCTTGCCTCGGTTGTGGTCTCTCAGGCGCTGCTCAAGATTATTGGTGATCCCAGTGTACAGTGTCCCGTCGCGGCATTTGATGATGTAGAGGTGCCAGTCTCGTGAATTCGACATGATGGCATTATAGTAAATCGAAATCATTGTGAGAAATAGGCGGAAGAGACCTCGACCCTTCGGCGAGCTCAGGGTTCCCTCTGGTCACTCGCTCGCACCGCGCTTTATTGCTTAATGTCTGAAGGGACTTCGGCTCGGTCGCCTTCGGCGACCTCGCTCAGTCCCAAAAAAGGAAAGGGACCTCGGCTCGCAAGGCTTCGCCTTGCTCGCTCGGTCCCAAAATAAGAAAGGAGCCAGTATCGGCTCCGTTCTTATTTTGGCTCCCCATCGTTGACACGTTTAGAACTCTCTGCCTGGCACCCACGCGAGAGACGAGGGAGATTTTCAGCAATCTGGATAAGCTGGCCGCCGCTGTATAGCCTATCTCCCGGCAGACGCCAGAATCAGAATCCGGCGAATGGCCGAGTGCGTATCAATCCCCGATGTGGTGCAGTGCGGGGAGCCCTGAGCATTTCTACCCCCACCTCGTGGGATACTATAGTTTCCCAGAGAAACCGAATCGGTGACATGTCCGAATAAAGATAGAGGCCTATGCACATCACGCAACCTCTGAGGCTATCACTCGGCGCTGCTTGAGCGGGTAGGTGCCGTCAAGTGCATACCCCATTAAAGATATTTCGCACCTCTTAGAGTTTTGTTACAGTCAATCCCGAAGAGGCACAACATCGGTTGCTGGTGAGAGTAATTATCCGTTGCCGCAAACCGAAGGAGGGGACTGATGAGACGCGGATTATATCTTGGTATGGTGATGTCCTGCTTTATGTCTGTCCTTTTTGCCCTTCCTGTCCATGCCCAGCTCGCCAGCACACCCTGGCCCATGTTCCATGCGAACGCGCGGCACACGGGCCAAAGCGCGTACGTTGGTCCCGGCGCAGCGACACTCGCGTGGTCGTTTACCCTGGATGGCGCCGTCTGGTCCTCCTCCCCCGCGCTGGGGACCGACGGGAGGAGCTATGTAGGGACGACGGGGCGCAGGGTATACACGTTCGAATCGTTCGGGGCGCTCGCGTGGAGCTATGACGTCGGCGAGGAGGCGGACGTGTCCCCGGCGGTCGGGGCGGACGGCGGCATTTACACAGCGTCGCTCACAAGCCTCCTCAAGTTCGGTTCCGCGGGCGTGCCGGCGTGGTCCTACAAGGTGCTCTCGATGAAGTACTCGTCGCCCGTCCTCGACTCCGGCGGGCGCATGTACGTGGGTTCGCAGGACAACAACCTCTACGCGATGAATTCAAACGGGGCCCTCGCTTGGTCCTATCGGGCGGACTGGGACATACAATCATCCCCGGCGCTGGGGTCGGATGGGAAACTCTACGTCGGTTCCATTCCCGCCGACCTGAGGGTGTATTGCGTCAACTCCAACGGCACCCTGGCATGGAGTTACATGACGGGGGGAGGCATCACCTCTTCGCCCGCCCTCGGCGAAGACGGAAAGGTGTACGTCGGCTCGGGCGACAACAACCTGTACGTGCTGAACTCCGGCGGCGGCGTCGCGTGGTCGTACGCCACGCACGGCCCCATCAACTATTCGTCCCCCGCGCTCGGCTCCGATGGGACGGTCCACATCGGCGCGGCGGTGAGCGACACGCGCCTTTATGCCGTGGCTGCCGCGGGGAACCTCCGCTGGAGTTACGCCACCTCGGGGGGAATAGAGTCGTCGCCCGCGGTCGGCGCCGACGGCGCGGTCTACGTGGGGAGCCTGGACGGCCGCGTCTACGGGTTCGCCTCGACCGGCCGGCTCCTATGGACCTACCTGGCCGCCTCCCTCCGCGGCTCGTCGCCCGCAATCGGCTCGAATGGCCGAGTGTACATAGGAACTACCGGCAGCAGCATGCTCGTCCTGCACGGGCCGACGCCGTACGCCACGCCGACGATCACGCCGACGCCGACGATCACGCCGACGCCGACGAAGACACCCACCGAGGAGGAGTGGTATGCGACATATGGTCCTGACGGCAGTGGCGATGTGGTGCAGATCGGTGCGCTATATGTGGCAAGCAGGAAAACAGGGCAGGGATGCGCGTGGGGTGCGACAAAGAATTGGCTTGACGCGTTAGGGTGGGTAGATGCTCTTGACTGGCTGGGCAGGGCAGATTGGCGGCTACCCACGGGGCCCGAGCTGTCCATGATATGCATTTCAAAGGATCAACTGGCTTCGTATGAGGAGACCTACTACTGGTCCTCTATAATGAAATCCGAATCCCGCGCGTGGATCGTCAGCTTTTGGGAGTGCACCCCCAACAACGACGACATCACATGGAACTACTACGTGCGCGCGGTGCGTTCTGCTCCCCCGCCGTCGGAGCCGCTCTCCCTGATAATCAGCAACACGACACCCTCCACCCACGAACTGCTGACCATAGCGGCCGAGGTGAAGGTGCCTATTGACCAGGTGTTCGACGCCTACGGCGTGATTTTGGCGCCGGACGGGTATTGGTACTCCATGGATCCGGCAGACCCCTGGTCCGTGGCGCCGGGTCTGCACCCGATGTTCAAAAATGTGATGGGGGTCATGCGTGACACGACAGCAACACTGCTCTCGATGACGCTTCCTCCGGGGATAGAGGGCCCCTGCGAGGTCATCGTCGGCTTGGTGCCTGCGGGGGAGCCGGCGAGAATGGAGAACGCGATGAAGGACAGTCGAGGGCGGTTGTTGCTCATTACTAAAAATCTACTGGCGCTGCCGCCAATCCCCTGCCCAGAATGGCTCCCTGATGATTTTACTTGCCCCCCGCTCAATCCCGAAAATACAAAGGGGCCTCAATAGAGGCCCCTTTGTAAAGCTCCCCATCGTGGACACGTTTAGAACTCTCTGCATGGCCCCCACGCCGGAGACGAGGGAGATTATCATTGCCGTGGAGAAGCTGACCATGGTTGGGTAGATCCGTCCGCAATACCCGGAAATACAGCATGAACAGAGGCATTTACCCCTGTCCGTGCATGATGCTTCTGCGTGGTGAAATGGCGCGGATCAGCGGACTTTGATCGCCCGGACCTCTGCGGCGCGCTCATCGACCGGGATCACGGGCAGTTCGCCCTTGGTCTTGACCGGCAGACTGCGGAGGTGATCCATGATCGCCTGCCATTCCTTGATCTCCCGGACAGCGGCTTTCCCCTCCCCCGTGGCGACACTGCTCTTGTCCACCGTGCCCGGCGGCGGCATCAGTTGGGCCGTGCTGCGACGAGGGTCGTCGAGTGCCTCGACCCTCGATGTGAGGGGCTGGCCCTCCTTGTTCTTGGGGACAAGAGGCAGTTTGCCCTTGCTGTACTTGGGGATACCCACGAGGATCGTGCCGAGCATCAGGGGGCACGTAAGGCTGTACAACCGCTTGTCCTTCCCGGTGATGTCGATCGCGCGGTAACCGCGTTCGAGGTCTCCCAGTTCGATGGCCGTCACGACGTCGAACCTCGGGCGCGACGGGTCGTAGCGGAACCTCATGCCGGAAGCGCGGGGGAAATACTCGCCGGGGTGGGCCGGGTTGTCCACGAGAAAATACTCGAGCAGATTCTTCAGCTCCAGGCCGGTGAAGTAGCCGGTCACGAGAGCACTTCCGGCCGTGGTATCCACGACACCGGCGCCTAGGGGCGCCACGGCGAACACATCGTAGACGGTTTGCACGCCCGATTTCCCCCGCGTAAAACCGGCGCGCATCAGCCCGTTGACGGTGAATCCGATGTCCGCTTTCGTGGCCTTTCTGAAGGCGTCGGTGCAGAGGCTGGCGAGGAGGGTGCTCGCGGCGATGTCGGTGAACGTATTGGGCAGGTCGCGCGGCGCCACCGCCAGCGGCTGATCGATGCGGTAACCCCGGGACGCGAACACGATTTCGGTGACCGACTTCTTGAACTTGTCAATCTCGTCGGCGATGGCCCGATCGCCGGCAATGGTGTCGTCGATCGGGTGGAGCCGGTACGACTCGACCGTCAGTTTGTCCCCGTCCAATGTGATCGCCAGTTCACCGAGGTTGTTGCTTTCCTTCCCGGTTTGGACCACTGGAGTGCGTCCGTTGACGATGATCGCCTCTCGCAGTTCGGTGTGGCTGTGGCCGCCGATCACCACGTCGATGCCCGGCACGGCCTTGGCCAGGCGCACGTCGTCGCCGTCGGTGAAGCGCCCGTCCTTCCCTTTCTCCAGGCCGCCGTGGCTGAGACAGATGACCACATCCACCTTCTCCGTCTCGCGCAGGGCCTTCACCATCTCCCTGGCGGTCTCGATGACGTCGGAGAACGTCGCCGCACCCGCGCCACCGGTGTAAAACTGGGCCTCTTTACCGAGCACGCCGAAGATACCGAAACGCATTCCGCCGCGTTCGATCACGACGTATCGGCGGATCACCCCCTCCTTGGCCAGGCGCTGGAGATCGGCCAGCGTAGCGTCGTCCTTCGAGAAGTTGGTATTCGAGGCGACCACCGCCGGAATCCGACCGGTTTTGGCGGCCGCACCGATTGACTTGCCCAGGCCGTCAGGTCCAAGGTCAAATTCATGGTTGCCGAAGGTGGCCGCATCGTAACCCATGCGGGACATGAGTTGCAGTTCGCCGCCGGTCTCGCGAGTCGCGGCGCCGAACGCGGTCCCCATGCTGTAGTCGCCCGCGTCAAGCACCAACACGGGACCCTGATTTTTGCGCGCCTCCTTCCTCTTCGCGATCAAGCCGGCCAGACGCGCGTACCCGCCCCGGGTCGCGTCGTCGTTGAGTGTGAACGGCGTGTAGTCCGCGGCCGGCCCCATGCCGATGAAACTCGAATGCATGTCGTTGGTGTGCAGGATGGTGAAGGTCATTTTTTCTCTGTCCGCTGCCGCGGACAGTCCTCCGTGCAGAAGCACCGTTACGCCGACCGCCGCCGAGACGGCCATGAACGCGAGGCGTGAGAGTGTTTCGCATTTCATGGGGCGCCGGTCCTTCTCATTTGCTGATGCCGATTCTTTGTGCTGAAGTCTTTCCTTGTTGCTCCATTCTGGTTTGCACCGCGGATTTCCCCGGCGGACCCGATGTCCGCCGGGGAAATCATCTTCGTCCATCAAGTCCGGGGGCAACTCAATGGTCTTTACTGCTCGATGCTTCCTGCAATTGCCGCAGCACCGCGTCCAGATTGAACGAGGCCGGCTTCTGGCGCGGGGGGAACTTCTTGAACGCCTCGATCTGCTGCGCCACCAACGCCTGCATTCCGTAAATCAAGAAAACGTGGTCGAAGATCCAGTCCCAGTAGGTGTTGGAATTCTCATCAGCCCGCTCGAACGGATCACGGCGAAGATTGAACATCTTGGGCACTCGCAGGTGAACAAAGGGCTCCGCCCAGCACATCAGCTGCTTCGCCCGCTGCTCCAGCAATACCACCTTCCAGTCGTGCATCCGAATCGCCATGATATCTCCGTCATCGCTGATGTAGAAGAAGAAATTGCGCGGGCTTTCCTTAACCTCACCCATCAGATACGGGAGCATATTGACCCCATCAATATGGACCTTGAATGTCTTGGCTCCGGCCTTGTGGCCTTTGAGGAGTTTTCCATTGATGTCCGGCTCACCCGCGGCTGCCAGGAGCGTCGGAAGCCAGTCCTGGTGGGAAACGATGCCGTTGAGCACCGTGCCCGCCTTGAACTTTTCGGGCCAGCGCACAAATGCCGGCACGCGCCAGCCGCCCTCCCAGTTGGTGTTCTTCTCGGAGCGGAACGGCGTGATGCCGGCATCAGGCCAGCTGTTGTAGTGCGGGCCGTTGTCGGTGGAGTACATGACGATGGTGTTGCCGGAGACGCCGAGTTTGTCGAGCTTGTCGAGCATCTTGCCCACGTTCTCATCGTGGGCAACCATCACGTCGTTGTAGAACCCTTGCCCGCTCTTGCCCTCGTGCTTCTTGGCGCAGTGGGTCCGGAAGTGCATGGCCGAAGTGTTGTACCAGACAAAGAAAGGCTTTTCCGCCTTGTGCGCGTCATCGATGAAGCGCAGGGCCTGCTCCGTAACCTCATCGTCGATCGTCTCCATCCGCTTCTTGGTAAGAGGGCCTGTGTCCTCGATCTTCTGGCCGCCCTCGCCGTCAGCCCAGCAGTGCAGGACGCCGCGCGGGCCATAGTGTTTCCTGAACTCCGGGTTCTTCGGGTAATCGGGGAGCTCCGGTTCTTCCTCAGCATTCAGATGATAGAGGTTGCCGAAGAACTCGTCGAACCCGTGCATCGTCGGTAGAAATTTGTCCTTGTCGCCGAGATGGTTTTTCCCAAACTGACCTGTGGCGTAACCCAAGGGTTTGAGCAATTCCGCGATGGTCGGGTCCTCCGCCGGCATGCCGATATCGGCTCCGGGCATCCCCACCTTGGTCAAGCCGGTGCGGACCGGGTTCTGGCCGGTGATGAACGCGGCGCGGCCGGCGGTGCAGCTCTGCTGCCCGTAGTAGTCGGTGAAGGCAATGCCTTCGTTGCCGATGCGGTCGATGTTCGGCGTCCGGTAACCCATCTGCCCCCGGCTGTTGTAACTGATATTCCACCAGCCGATGTCATCACCCCAGAGAATAAGAATATTGGGTTGTTTAGTTGCCATACTTTCCCTCCTTTTCATTGCGAGTCAATGGTCACTCTTGCTTCCCGCCCCGCAGAGACACAACTCGTTTCGGCCCGGTTTCAGTCATGCAATTTTGCCTCCTTCCGTCTCCATTATCTTCATGACTTCCCCGGCCAGCCGGCCTCTGCGCATCAGTCCAGCCATGATCTTCATGGGATGATCAGCGTGCTTAAAAAATGCCTTATAGCCTTCGCAGAGGTAGTTGAGCCCCGGTTCTCCATCCGGCGTTTGGACGAAGCGGTTCTTGGGACACTCGCCGTTGCAGATGTGCACGACTTCACACTGCCGGCAATGCCGGGGAAGCGTATCGCGTTTGTCCCGTCCGAATTTCCGCTGCTTCTCGGAGGCCACGAGTTCGATCATAGGAGTCTTGAGAATGTTTCCCAGAAAGTAATTCGGCTCGACGAAGTGGTCGCAGGAATACAGATCGCCATTGTGTTCCAGAGCCGTGCCCAGGCCGCACGTAGGGCCGAAGATGCAGACGGTCCCGGCCATGTTCAGCCACCCTGCCAGTGGCCCGTCGAAGTTCAAAACGAACGTCCGGCCCACGTCCCTTTTCACCCACTCATCGAAGATTTCGATCAGGAATCGGCCCCACTGTTCGGGAAGGATCGAGCGGTCCGTAACCCTGTTTCCTTCCTGGAAGCAGGTCTTCCCGTTCTCGTTTATCCGCTCCACGATGGGGATGAGCTGGATATACTTCACGATGAGTTCATCCCGGAAGAATCGGTACACCTCTGCCGGATGGTCGGCATTCTTTCTGTTGACCGCGCAAAGGATGTTGAATTCCACGCGATGTTTCCGGAGCAACCGGACGGCCTTCATCACCTGGTCGAAGGTTCCCTGTCCTCCCTTGTCCTTCCGGTAGGTGTCGTGAAGTTCTTTGGGGCCATCCAGGCTCAGGCCGATCAGGAAGTCGTTCTCATGAAAGAATTGGCACCACTCGTCGTCAAGAAGGATACCGTTGGTTTGGAGAGTGTTCTCGACCCGGGTGCGGGGCTTTTGATGCTTCTTTTGAAGTTCCACGGACCGCCGGAAGAAATCGAGCCCCATCAAGGTCGGTTCGCCCCCCTGCCATGCGACGGTGACCCGGGGAACCTGGTGGGCATCGAAAAGCTGCGTGATATAGGCTTCATGCACGTCATCCGGCATCCGGAAATTGCTGCCCGGGTAGAGCTCCTCCTTCTTCAGGAAGAAGCAGTACGCGCAGTCAAGATTGCAGCGCGCGCCTGTCGGCTTGGCCATCACATGAAACGCAAGAGGCATCGAGTGTTCAGGCATGATCCGCTTCATTGTTTTTCATGGTGAACCGCCGCACGAGGCGATTCACCGGGCCGCGCAGCACCACATACGGCACGATCGCCAGAATACACGCCACGATGAGTATTTCTCCCGGATAGATCCAATGCTGAACTTTCAACTGATAGACGATATCAATCGCGACCGCGAGGATAAATATCTTGCCCACACTCTTCCAGCCGTCGCGCAGAAGTCCTTTGCGATGTCCCGGATGGAAAACCAAAGCCCAGCAATATGCGGGCTTCCCGGCCCTTGCGTCTTTACACCCGTCGACGATCGCAAAAATCACCGCCATCAGCGGCTGCAAGATAAACCGGAAATGGAGCGGTCCGTCCAGCCGGCCAAAAAGATTCTCAACAATCCTCTGCCAGTGATCCGCCATAGACTCATCCCGTTTTGATTTTTGCGACCTGCCAGGGCCAACAGCCTTCGATCTCCACCGTGATAGACCAGCTCAAAAGCGTCCGCACCACGATTAACAGCCCCAGCGTCGCTATCCCTTGCATGGTAGGTTCGATGATGACCGTCCTGATGATGTCCGCCGCGACAAGAAATTCCAGCCCCAGCTGCAATGCTCTTCCAAGGCGGATTTTAAGGCGATGGAAGGCGTCTTCTCCTCTCTGCCCGAAGTGCACAAGCCCGCGAACCGTTGCGTAGAGAAAGGCGAACCCGATCACCGCAACGCCCAGAATCTCAAGCCCTGTCGCAATTGATTCGATGCCCCGCATTACTGCATGAGGTTCCATGCGATTTCAGTTCCTCCCCGTTGCGCATAGCCGTATAAGGTTGGATTACTTCTTCCCTATTGCCTCGCCATGATCACTTTCAAGGCGTGCTCAGCATCCTTGATCAGCTCTCCGCTCACGTCCACGGTCGCGCTGTAGAGCGTGCCGGTGAATCTGAATGGCGGCTGGTACTTGTCCCACACCGGCGATCCGGTGTCGGCGCCGCACACGATGCCCCCGCACAGCCCGATCGCCAGCGGCATGGTGAGCGGGATATCGACCTGCCCGACCAGCGTGCCGTCGATGTAGAGCTGGCCGAGACCCGGCGCACCCTTGCCATTCTTGATGTCAGGTTTACCGGTCACTTCAAACTCAAAGCGCAGTTTGTGGCGTCCCACAGGCACAGGGACGTTTGATTCAACGTGATAGAAATTGCTGCCGACGTAGTTATAGACATAGTGGAGCTTACCGCCCTGTACGTAAAAGGAATAGCCGCCCTGGACATCGCCGGCGGAGAGCAGCGCTCCTTCCGCACTGCCCTTGGGAATCTCGACATCCGCCGTGATGCAGTGCGGCCGGTTCAGCACGCTGGGGCCGGCATTGACCGGCACCATCTGCGTGCCCGGGTAGTAGGTGTAGCTGCTGCGCGCGACCGCGATCTGCGGACGTTCGTCGGCAATGCGCTGAACACCACGCGAGTCCACGGGCAGGACGTTGTACTTGCCCGCCTCAACGTACCACGTCGCGATCATCTCGATCAATTTCGCGCGGTTATCAGCGGCGATGTTATGGTTCTCGGCGAAGTCCTTCTCGATGTGATAGAGTTCCCAGCCCTTGGCATCCAGCTCGGTCAACTTGTCCTTGTCGATCGGAGCGCCGAAGAAGAGGCCCGCTTCCTTGAAGGATGGCCCCGGCCACGGGCACACCGCGCGCCAGCCGTCGTGATAGATGGAGCGATGCCCCATCATCTCGAAATACTGGGTGAGGTGCTTCGTGGGGGCGTGGGTGTCGTTCAGGGCGTGGGCGAAACTGTGGCCCTCGATCGGCGATTGCGTGACGCCCTTGATGGAGGGCGGAGCCTCGATGCCCAGCGCCTCGAGCACAGTCGGGACCATATCAATGGCGTGGGCATACTGCGTACGCACTTGGCCCATGGCCTTGATACCCTTGGGCCAGTGGACGATGAACGGGTCGCTGACGCCGCCGCGGTAGGTCTCGCGCTTCCAGCGGCGGAATGGCGTATTCCCCGCGAAGGTCCAGCCCCAGGCATAGTGATTGAAGGTCGACGGTCCGCCCAGTTCGTCGATCTGTGCCAGATTTTGTTCCAGCGAGTCCGGCACGTTGTTGAAGAACTTGTTCTCGTTTACCGACCCTGACGGGCCGCCTTCCGAGCTGGCACCGTTGTCGGAGATGAACATGATGAGTGTGTTCTCCCACTCGCCGATCGTCTTGAGGAAGTTGAAGAGGCGGCCGTAGTGGTAGTCCGTGTGGGTCAGGAAGCCGGCGAACACTTCCATCATGCGGGAGTAGAGCTTCTTCTCATCGGCAGAGAGCGCGTTCCAGTCCTGCACGTCCGGGTCGTGGCGCGAGAGCTCGGCATCATTAGGAATGATGCCCAGTTCCTTTTGCCGTGCAAAGGTCCTTTCGCGGTACGCATCCCAACCGTCGTCGAACGTGCCTTTGTACTTGTCGGCCCACTCCTTCGGCACGTGGTGCGGCGCGTGCATCGCGCCAGGGCAAAAGTACATAAAGAAGGGCTTGTTCGGCGCGACCTGCTTGGCGTCGGCGATGAAACTGATGGCTTTGTCCGTCAGGTCTTCGGTCAGGTGGTAGCCTTCTTCCGGGGTCTTCTCAGGCTCGACGCTGTGGTTGTCGTACACCAGTTCCGGGTAGTACTGATGTGTGTCGCCGCCAAGGAAGCCGTAGTAGCGTTCAAATCCCCGCCCTAAGGGCCAGCGATCATACGGGCCGGCCGCCGAGATCTGATCTGCGGGCGTCAGGTGCCACTTACCGACCGCAAACGTGCTGTAGCCATGCTGAAGCAGCATCTCGGAGAGCATCCCGTTCTCGAAGGGAATGTTCCCGTTGCCGCCGGGATAGCCGGTGGAGCCCTCGGTGATGCAGGACATGGCGTTTGAGTGATGGTTGCGGCCGGTAAGGATGCAGGAGCGCGTCGGCGAACAGAGCGCCGTGGTGTGCATGTTGTTAAAGAGCAGGCCGTTCTTGGCGAGCGCGTCGATGTTCGGCGTCTTGATGGGTGAGCCGTAGCAGCCCATTTGGCCGAAGCCGGTATCGTCCTGCACGATGAACAGGACGTTGGGTGCGCCTTCCTTGGCCCGCAGCGGCGCGGGCCAGGCCGGGCTGGAGACATCGAATGTGCGGCCAATGACGCCGGTAAATGCCGTTCCGGGTTTGTACTCTTTCAGTGCCATTGTCGTTACTCCTTTAGTATGTTGACCGGCAGCGCGACTTGGGTTGCCGGTCGTGATTGCAATTACTGAATCGCCATGGCGACGCGCAGGCGCTCCTCGGGCGTGATGAGATGATCGAGATCCTCGGCGTCTTTGCCGACGTCAATCTCGACCCAGTTGACTTCGCCGCTGAACTTCTTGCGCGCCGGATAGTCCGGCGTCACTGGCGAACCGAATTCGTTGCCGATATCCAGGGTTTCGTCGGCGGAGAAGACGAACGGCTCGGTCTGATCCACGCGGCCTTCGCCGGCCTTCTTGCCGTCGACGTACAGCGTGACCGTGCCGCCCTTCGCCAAGCCGCCGCCGTCGTACTTGAACTCCATCCGCACCTGGTGTGTCCCCGGCGGGATCGTCGACGTGCCCTCGACCGTGTAGCGGTTCAGGCCGTAGAAGTTGTAGCAGTACTTCGGCTTGCCGTCCCTGGTGTAGAGGCTCCAGCCGCCGATGCTCCCGCCCACCGCGACAATGACACCCTCGGCGCCGGACTCGGGCACGACCACCTCGGCCGTGACGGCGTGCGACTTGTTCTTGTAGTTGACGATCGAGTTCTCGGTCAGCCGTCCCATGCCGCCGAAAAAGAGCTGCCGGTTGCCCTTGGTCAACTGCGGCCGGCCCGCGAGTTCGGCGTTGGCGCGCTCGGCAAAGCGGTCGTCGAGCGGCAGCACGTTGTACTTGACCGCCTCGATCAGCCACAACCGCTGCAGGTCGTGCAGCTTCTGAGGATTCTCTTTCGCCAGGTCCTTCGACTGGCTCCAGTCCTTCGTGGTGTCGTACAACTCCCACACATCGTCGTCGAAGGCCACCGTCTTGGCGATACCCGCCTCCCACGGGGTGCGGTGTTTGGTTACCGCGGTCCAGCCCTTGTGGTAGATGCCACGATTGCCCGACATCTCAAAGTACTGAGTCTCGTGCCGCTCAGCCGCCTTGGCGTTGTCGAACGAGTACAGCATGCTGCCCCCTTCGATCGGGCGCTGCTGAATCCCGTTGACGAAGACCGGCTCGGGAAGGCCCGCCGCTTCCAGGATGGTCGGTGCGACGTCGATCACATGATGGAACTGGCTGCGGATCTCGCCCTTGGCCTTGATCCCTTTCGGCCAGTGCACGATTGTCCCGTTCCTGGTGCCGCCGAAATGGGACGCCACCTGCTTGGTCCACTGGTAGGGCGTGTCCATGGCATGCGCCCAACCCACCGCGTAGTGGTTGTAAGCCTCCACCCCGCCGAACTTGTCGAGGTGCGCGTTCAGGAACTCCGGCGTCTCCAGGTGGCCGAATCCCGTGATCGTCACCATCTCGTTGTACGTGCCCTGGAGCGAGCCCTCGGCCGAGGCGCCGTTGTCACCGATGATCACGTAGATCAGCGTGTCCTCCAGGATCTTCAGATCTTCCAGCGCGGCGATGAGCTTGCCCACATAGTGGTCGGTGTAGCTGAGGTAACCCGCATAGACTTCCATCTGACGGGCGAGGACCGGCCTCATCTCAGGCGCCGTCTCGTCCCATGCCGGGATACCGGCGGAGCGTTTTGTCAGTTGGCAGTCCTGCGGGATCACGCCGAGCTTTTTCTGGCGGGCAAAGATTTCCTCGCGCAGCTTGTCCCAGCCCTGATCGAACGTGCCCTTGTACTTGTCGGCCCACTCCTTCGGCACATGGTGCGGGGCGTGTGTGGCACCCGGCGCGAAGTAGGTAAAGAACGGCTTGTCGGGCATGAGCGCCTTCTGTTGGTGGATCCACTTGATCGCCTTGTCGGTCATATCGGCCATGAAGTGATAGCCCTCTTCGGGCGTCTTCTCCGGCTCGATCGGTGTCGTCCCTTCATAGATAGCGGGATACCACTGATTCGTCTCGCCGCCGATGAAACCGTAGAAGTACTCGAACCCGCCGCCGCCGGTAGGCCAGGCATTGAACGGGCCCATGGGGCTCGTCTGCCAGACCGGCACTTCATGGCACTTGCCAAACTGCGAAGTTGAATAGCCGTTGAGCTTGAGCGTTTGCGCGAGCGGAGAGATAGTGTTGGGCATGAACGAGCAGGAGCCCGGGGCCGACGTCGCAAACTCGGTGATGGAACCCATGCCGGCCGAATGATGGTTGCGGCCGGTCAGGAGCGCCTGGCGGGTGGGCGAGCAGAGCGCGGTGGTGTGGAACCGGTTGTACTTGAGGCCGTTGGCCGCGAGCTTCTCGAAGTTCGGTGTCTGGCACGGACCGCCAAAGGCGCTTGAAGCGCCAAAGCCCACGTCGTCGATGAGCACGACCAGCACATTGGGTGCGCCCTTCGGCGGCCGCAATTCCCGGATCGGCGGATACTTCGTGTCCGGATCCTTGGCGTCGTAGGTTGTCAGCCCCACATGCGGCTGATCCGGGATCGGCAGGATTGATCGATGGATTTTGTCTTGCGAACTCATATTCTCCCTCCTTTGTTACGTCGTTCTATGTGTGGCTACTATAATAAAGCCAGAATGCCAATGCCGATCAGGAATAGGCCTATAACTTTCGGGCTCGAAGTTGATCTCCCCCCGCCGATTAAAAGACCTCTCTGTGAATAATCATGGTGACCAGCATGAATAATCCCAAAAGGGACGCGCACACACCCACAAAAAAAGCAAAACTCCACGGTGTGCGATCGCATCGGCTCCCCAATCGCTTGAACAGCCAATAATACTCGACAAGGCCCACGAGCGTACACACCGTGCCCAAACCGATCAGAACAAGGCCCAAATGCCGGGGGCCTTGCGCCTTGAAGGTGTCCCCCGAAAGGCCTTGTCTCACATACAGAAGGAATTTGTAGATGGCAAAACCAAAGCCCTGCATGGAGAGACCGGTACGAATCCAGGCCATCAAAGACCGATCGGCCGCCATGATGGTTCTCTCGACCGCAAGATCCGTGCGCTCTTTTGCCATCTCGGTTCTTTTGACCGCAAGATCCGTACGTTCGCCTGCCATATAATTGGCCGTCTTTGGTTGATCGAGTGCCATTATCTCCTCCTTTAGGGTCCCGGCGGTTGTCAGGTTGCCGAAGGCCGGGACGAAATCACAGAGCGCCGCAGCCTCATTTCACCCGTTCCTTCAGTTTCTCCTGGTGTCACCGGTCGATTCAAAACCAGCCACTGGCGGTCGAATCAAAACCAGCCAGTGTTTACCCCCTATGATTGCCTCTGCTTGCTGCTTTTGCAAGCACGATCTTTTCATTCAGACCCGGCGTCT
>Ga0315288_10006887_pt1 | contig 14410 bp, 11 predicted proteins | sample YL17G11_20_MG_FD_203454 | JGI IMG/M metagenome (GOLD analysis project Ga0315288, IMG submission 203454) | Sediment microbial communities from Yellowstone Lake, YNP, Wyoming, USA - YL17G11_20 | ecosystem: Environmental > Aquatic > Freshwater > Lake > Sediment | place: USA: Wyoming | collected... | reverse complement strand
GAGCTGGAGCGCCAAGCGGCGCAACAGAAGGGAAGAGTCATCACCCTGCTCGGCAACCATGAAGTGATGACCATTATGGGCGACCTGCGGTACGTCGATCCCGACGACTATCGGGCTTTTGCCGACGAACATTCCGAACAGGTGCGTGCCCAGGCTTTCGCGGCGTACGAGAAGTTCATTTCCGCCCACGGCAACCAGCGCAGCGTTGCGACTCGCGAGGAGAATACCGCGCGGCAGAAGTGGATGGCGGACTACCCCCTGGGTTACTTCGAGCGCCGCGACGCCTTCGGGCCGAAGGGCCTGTACGGGCGCTGGCTCCGCCAGCGCGACGCCGTCGTCCAGGTGGGCGACGTGCTCTTCGTGCACGGCGGCCTGAACCCCACACTCCGCTTCCGCCATATCAAACAACTGAACGACCACGTCCATTCCGACCTGGCCAACTTCGATTCTCTGTGGGAGTTGCTCTGCAGCAGGGATATCATCTGGCGGTACATGAGGCTGGATGAGGCGACGCGCCAGGTCCAGGAAGCGTGGAGAGCGATTCAATTGCGCGGCCAAGTGGAGGACCGTCTCGTTGCCGAGGGCATGCAGAAGCTGCTCGGTATCCTGGGCTGGAAGGTATTTGTGCCGGACAGCCCCATCTGGTATCGAGGCTTGGCGCTGCAGCCGGAGGAGGATCTGAAGGGTAGCCTAGGGGCAATGCTGGCGCGGCTGAAAGCGGGTTACATTGTGGTGGGGCACACGGTCAGGCCGAAGTACGACGTCGCTGCCCGCTTTGATAAGCGGGTGTTCCTGATTGACACGGGCATGCTGAAGAAGCAGTACGGAGGGCGGGCGTCGGCGCTGGAGATCCAGAACGGGCGCTTCACCGCCTACTACGCCGATCAAGAGCCTCAGGTCCTGCGGGTACCGGAGGGCGGCGAAGCCACCCCGGCACACAGCCCGGGTGAGGAAGTAAAGAAGCAGGAACCATGATCCCCTACTTGGAGAAGACGCTGAACGTGCGCCGCGACGAGTTCGCGCCCGCGTCGCTGCTCTTCCTTTACCTGTTCCTGACGATCGGCTGCTACATCATGGGGCAGACGGCAGGCGTCGGCATGTTCCTGAAAGTCTTTCCCAACTACCTGCCCCATGCCATGGTGGGCACGGCGCTCCTGGTCGGCCTTTTCGCTTCGGTTTACATCCGCCTGGCGCACCGCGTCCGGCTGCAAGCGCTCATCATCGGATCGGTGCTGTTTTTCTCTCTGTGCTTCTTGCTCTTCTGGGGGCTGACGCGCTTTCAGAGCCGGTGGGTCTATCTGCTAATCTATATGTGGGTCTATCTGGCGGGGGCCATGGGGCCGACCATGGGCTGGACGCTGGCCAACTGCGCCCTGACTACCCGCGAAGCCCGGCGACTCTTCGGCTTTATCGGCGCAGGGGCCGTCCTGGGAGCACCCTGCGCGGCCTTTATTACAGCCGACGTGGTTGGCCACCATCGCCTCCTTCCGGAGACGTTACTGCTCGTAATGGCGGCGACGCAGGGCCTCGCGGCCTTGTCAGTCTGGCTCTTGTGCCGGCAGACCGGCCCGCGGATGGGCGCGCTGGGCCTGGCACCTGCGGCCGACGCGGGCATCCCGCGGGACTTGGGCCAAGTCTGGGCCTTCATCCGCGACTCCCGCTTCTTGCTCTTGATTACGGGACTGATCTTCGTCAGCTGCATGGCGACGATGATCATTACGTACCAGTTCCAGATCGTCGCCAAGGCCACTTACGGCGCGGACACGGCAGGCCTCATTACCTTTTTTGCCCGCTTCAATGGTTACATCGGAGTGGCCGCCTTTGTACTGCAAATGCTCCTGACCGGGCACCTACTGCGCTCTTTTGGCATCCGGGTGACGCTGTTCATCTTGCCGGTCGTGTTTATTGGCGGCAGCATGGCCCTGCTGCTGGCTCCCGTGCTGCTGACGGCGTGCATTCTGAAAGGCAGCCACCAGCTGCTGCGCTACTCTCTGGACAAGTCTTCCACCGAATTGCTCTACCTGCCCGTAGCTCCACCGGACATCAAGAGCCAGATCAAGTCGTTCATTGATGGTTTCATCTGGCGGGCGGCTGACGGCGTGGCCGGCCTGGTGCTGTGGCTATTTGCCACGGTGCTGAAATTCAGCCCTGGGCGCATTAGCCTGGTGAACTTGGTGGTTCTGGCCGGCTGGATTGCCGTGGCTTATGGTGTGCGCCGGGAGTACCTGAATGTCCTGCGGCGGGCCATCGAGCGCCGCACGCTGGATCCGGAACGGGTTGCTGCCGGCATTCTGGACTCCACCACCACCGAGATCCTGGCAGGGGCTCTGGCGCGCGGGGGCGAGCAACAAGTTCTGTACGGACTAAGCTTGTTCGAGGTGGGCCGCGAACCGGGCTGGCATCCCCTGCTGCGCGATCTGCTGGCTCATCCTTCCCCCGCCGTCCGGCAGCGGGCGCTGCGTTTGCTCAGCGATGCCGGCGACCGCAAGATCCAGCCGCAAGTAGCGACGATGTTAGCGGACGAATCCCTCGAGGTGCGTACCGAGGCGCTTCACTACCTGGTGGTGCACGCGCGGCTCGACCCGCTTAACCCGGAGGCTATCAAGGCGGAGTTGCCAAGCTACGTGGTTCAGGGCCCAGTGGTGGCCTACTTGGCCCGCACCGGGGACCCGGGGGATTTCAGCGCCGCCCAGCTCATCCTCCAAGCTATGCTTTCGGCGACCGGCCCCGACCCGGCGCGCGCGCGCCGCGACGCAGCACGCGTGCTCGGCTTGATTCCTCCTCCCTCCGAGCTCCATGCGGAGTTGTTCACTCTCTTGCGTGATGAAAATCCCGAAGTGGTGGAGCAGGCGCTCCTGAGCGCGGGCAAGATCCAGGGGCGCGAGTTCCTGCCGCAGGTGGTGGACAAGCTGGGGCAGCGGCAGCTGCGCGGGGCCGCCCGCGCTGCCTTAACGCAGTACGGCCAACGCGCCGTAGGCACGCTCCAGGACTATCTCAACGACGACACCGTCCCCATGTCCGTCCGCGGGGCGATTCCTGCCGTGCTGGCCGGCATCGCCACGCCTGGGGCCGCTGCGGCTCTGGGCAACAGCTTCATCCAGAGTGATCCGGCACTGCGCTTCGCGGTCCTCAAGGCGCTGAATAAACTGCGGAGCCGGGACCCAGCGCTCCTGCCCACCGGCATCGATTTCGCCGATATGCTCAATTCGGAGTTGATGGGCTACTACCGCTCGTTCCAGATCCTGGCGGCCTTTGACCCGGAGGCTTGGGCCTTGTTACGCCCGCCGGGCACGGAATCGCTCCTCAGCCGGGCCTTGCGGGAGCGTATGGACTACGAATTCGAGCGCATCTTCCGCTTGCTGGCCTTGCTGTACCCACCGCGGGACGTTTACAACGCCTGCGTGGGTATAACCTCAGGCCGCCCGCAACTGCAAGCGAACGCGCTGGAGTTGCTGGAACACCTGCTGCCGCCGGAACTCTATCGGCGGCTGTCCTATGGTCTCGACCCGGAGATCTCGCTCGAGGAAAAACTGAGCTATGCTGAGCGTCTGTGCCGCGCCGGCGTGCGCTCGAGAGTCGAAGCCCTGCGCGTCCTGCTGCACTCCAAGGACCGCTGGCTGTGTGCCTGTGCCCTGTATACTGCGGGCGATGAGTGCCTGACGGAACTCAATGAAGACGTGCGGCGAGTGCCGCACGAGATTGATCCACTGCTGGATGAGACTTGGCGCTGGGCCAGCACGCGCTTAGCGGCTGGGTCTGACGCTTAGAGAAACGCCATGCTAACAACTCTTGAGAAAGTTGATCGCCTGCAAAGAGCCCCGCTCTTTCAGGGCATCCCCACCGAAAGCCTGGCCCGGGTGGCGGCCATCGCTCAGGAGGTGAGCTGGGACACACGCCAGTTCCTCTTCCTTGAGGATGATCCTCCCGACGCCATGTTCCTCTTGCTCGAGGGACAAGTCGAAATTCTCCGCAGCGGGCAGGAGGCCCACAAGGTAGGAACCAACTACGTTGTAGGTGCTTTGGCACTGCTGGCCGACGAACCCGAACCAGAATCGGCGATGGCCGACCAGCCCAGCCGAGCCCTGCGCATCGACCAGCAGGATTTCTACGAGGCCCTGGGGGAAGACTTCAACATCACCCGCGGCATCCTGCGCGCACTTGTCCACCTCGCGGCCGGGGGTGTTTGAGGCTCACGCCGGCCGCTCCCTTAACTGTGGTTCGAAAGGACACCTACTTAGGTGTCTGGACGATGATCTCCGTGGCGACGAACTTGTCTCCCTCGGTCTTGCCGAAGCAAACCACGCGGTCGCCCTCTTTGAGCGTGCTGGAATCAGCCGCCCCGCCAGCCTTCTTGGTCCAGGCCGTCGCGCTGCTGTAGTGGATGATCTTCTCCATGCCCTTCTTGCGGACGGTGATCGTCATGCCATCCTTATCCGTGCGCAGGATGCTGCCACTCCAACGCTCTAGCTTTGCGGCGGAAACTTTCTTCTCCTTTTCCCCGCCGGCGGGCTGGTCCTGCGCCACCAGTCCGATGGCCGCAAACGCGGCAATCAGCAGAAGTACCAATATTCTCTTCATCGAATCCTCCCTAGGTTGAATCTTGAGTTGGCGCAAAATGGCCTTCCAGGACACCTCCCTGGCATATCTTGGTGGGGCACAGTATAGCCCCAGATGCCCACAGAGTAAAGCAGTGCACAAGACATTTTGCTGCCCCCGCCCCGCCGCTAGGGAAAGTCCGCCTGCTCGGGTCTAGCGCTCCGTCTCGCGCCTGAGAACAGTCGAGGAACCCGCAATCCTCTTGACCTTCACTTGGCGGCCTTCCTGGTTTCACCCCCAGGGGCGCTGCCCCGTCTCGGAGCACAAAAGCGCTTTCCCTCTCTTCCTTTTTCTGGCAGACTGAGCGCTTGCTGGACGGCTCTCATTCCAAGCTTCTCAAGGAGGTTCCAATTCCCATGGGAAAGAATTCACTTACCCGTCGTGATTTCATGCGCCTGGGTGCGGGCGCGGCGGCACTGAGTGCCGCGGCGAAGGTCACGATCCTAGAGCCCAGTACCCTTTGGGCTTCACCCCGCCCAGTCCCGCCTTCGGACACGATTCGTTTTGGCATCATTGGCACCGGGGTCGAGGGTTGCTCGTTATTGAACGCGACCTTACCCATCTCGGGCGTGGAGTGCGTGGCGGCTGCCGACCTGTACGACAGCCGGCACATCGCCGCCAAGGAGGCCTTGGGCGGAAAAGAGATTGAAACCACGCGTGACTACCGCCGCATCCTGGACCGCAAGGACATTGATGCCGTGATTGTCGCCACCCCGGACCACTGGCATCGCAAGGCGGTGCTTGACGTGGTGGAGGCCGGCAAGGATATTTACTGTGAGAAGCCCATGTCGCACAGCGTCGAGGATGGCTTGGCCATGGTGGAAGCCATCCAGAAGAACAAGAAGATGTGCACGGTGGGCAGCCAGCGCGTCAGCAGCATCCTTTACCACAAGGCAAAAGAGATCTGGGATTCGGGCAAGCTGGGCATGGTGGATACCATCATGGCAGCGTGGGACCGCAATACGGACAGTGGTGCCTGGGTCTATCCCATTCCGCCCGACGCCAACGACAAGACGATCGACTGGAACACCTGGCTGGGCGAGGCGCCCAAGCGGCCCTACGATGTGGTACGCTTCTTCCGCTGGCGCTGCTACAAGGACTACGGTGCCGGGCTGGCGGGCGACCTGTTCGTCCACCTACTCTCCGGCATCCATCACATCACCGGCACGAATATGCCTCCGCAGCGGGCGCTCTCCACCGGCAACCTCTACCATTACAAGGATGGCCGCGACTTCCCTGACCTCCTCTGGACCATGTATGACTACCCGAACTATCAGCTGGTGCTGCGTTGCAACCACAACAACAGCGAGGAGGGCGAATTCTTCGGGTTCTACGGGAAGAAGGGTACCATGACCATCCGCGGCTCGACGCTCACCTTCAAGCCGCAGGGACCCTATGAGACGCCTGAAGACTACTCCGTCTTCGGCTGGCCTGCCAAGTTGCGCAACGAGTACTACGCAAAGTGGTGGAAGGACCACCCCGCACCCGAGCCGGGCAAGTTCCAGGTGAAGGAGGATGAAGAGGTTTATACTCCCCCGCCGGGTTACAGCGACATGACTGACCACTTGGCGAACTTCTTCCACTCAGTGCGCACGCGCCAGCCCGTGGTGGAGAATGAGGTCTTCGGGCACAACACTGCCATCGGCTGCCACATGTCGAATCAGTCTTACTTTACCAAGACCGTAGCCGTTTGGGACCCGGGAACAAGGAAGATCAAGAGTTGACTTCGCACGGGACGGTCGCCTCGAGGGCAGAGAGTCCTGCCGGGGAGTGCGACCGTCCTCCTTCCTACGAATTCGCTTTCGCTTCTCTATCTTTGGTGGCAGACTGAGGCGTTCGCTCGCGATCATTTTCTATCGCCTTGCCTGAATCTCGAAGGAGGACATGTTTCTATGCCCAAGAATCAGTTGACTCGCCGGGAATTCATGCGCGTGGGTGCGGGCGCCGCCACTCTGGGTGTTACAAGCCACGCTGCTTTTCTGACCCCCAGCTTTGCCGCTGCGGCCCCGCGGTCCGTGCCGCCGAGCGACCGGGTACGTTTTGCGTCCATTGGGACGGGGGTGCGCGGCTGCGAGATCATGCGCGCGGCGCTCGCCTGTCCCGGGACGGAGATTGTGGCGGTCTCGGACCTCTACGACGGCCGGCTGACCGCCGGTCAGGAAAACGCGGGCAAGCAGCTCTTCACTACCAAGGATTACCGCGCCGTCCTGGACCGCCAGGATGTGGACGCTGTCCTGGTGGCCACGCCCGATCACTGGCATCGCAAGCTGGTGGAAGACGCCTGCGCTGCCGGCAAGGACGTTTATTGCGAAAAGCCCATGGCGCACACGGTCGAAGACGGCTTTGCCATGGTGGAGGCCATGCAGAAGCACAGGCGCGTCGTGCAGGTAGGCAGCCAAGTCCGCAGTTCCGTCGTCTATGCCAAAGCCAAGGAGATTTACGACAGCGGCTTCCTGGGCCAAGTGACGGCGATTGAAGCCTGGATCGACCGCAACGACGCCAGCGGCGCCTGGATCTATCCCATCCCGCCCGACGCCTCGGAGAAGACGATTGACTGGAACACCTTCCTGGGCAGCGCGCCCAAGCGACCCTTCGATGCCAAGCGCTTCTTCCGCTGGCGCTGTTACCAGGACTATGGAGAAGGTCTGCCCGGTGACCTTTACGTCCACCTCCTGACCGGAATCTTCACCATCACCGGCATCAATGAGCCACCCCTGCGCGCCGCCACCCTGGGCGGCCTGTTCCGCTGGACCGAGGACCGCGATGTCCCCGACCTCATCTGGACGCTATACGAGTATCCGAACTTCCGTCTCAGCTTACGCTGCAATCTGAACAACGAATCGCCCGGAGTTGCACGCATCTTCGGCACGAAGGGCACGCTGGAGATCAAGAACGACGTTCTCACCGCTACGCCTCAGGACACGGAGCCGCGCCCCGAGAGCTACTCGATTCACGGCTGGCCCGAGAAGCTGCGGAACGAGTATCTGGAGGACTGGCGCAAGAAGCATCCCCTGCCCGAGCCGGGGAAATACCCTCTGGGCCAGTCGGCGCAAACCTTCCAGGCGCCGCCGTACTACGACTACTCCGTGGACCACATGCACAACTTCATGGAGTCGGTCCGGACGCGCAAGCCCTCGGTCGAGGACGCGGTCTTCGGCAACCACACCGCCATCGCTTGCCACATGGCCAACTATTCCTACTTCCAGAAGACCATGGCAACCTGGGACGAGGCGGCAAAGAAGATCAAAGGTTAGAATTCTCCTCCCTGGGGGGCGGAGTACTCCTCGGCGAGTGGCGCATACATGCCGCTGCTTGGCATGTGTGCGATGGGCAGGTAGCGCAGAGCCTGTGGTCCGGCCCTGCGGTTTTTCCAGGCAGAACGGCGTTGGGTGCTGAAGGGCAGAGCTGCGCTCTGCGCCAGCCAGCGGATTAGGATGCTCCATGACGAGGATCGCGCGTTGGCATCGCTGGCCCATGAGAAGAGAGGATAGCGGTGAGATTCGCTAGATGGGTGTTCCGTATCGCTGGGCTCTACGGCATCGTCGTTGTGGCACCGATGCTCTTCTTCGAGCGTCAGATCGCACCGGGCATCACGTATCCCGTGTTCTTCTACGCGTGGGTCAGCGTGGACTTGGTTTGGCAGATCCTCTTCCTAGTGCTGTCGACAGATCCCATTCGCTATCGGCCGATCATGCTGGTCTCCGTTCTCGAGAAGGCGACGGCAGTCATCGCCATCCCTTGGCTGTATCTCCTGGGACGCATTGGAAGCCTGTGGCTAGGTGTGGCCGCGGTCGACTTGGTCTTTGGTGTCCTGTTCCTCGCGGCCTACCGGGGGACGCAGGCTGGCGCAGAGCGCAGCTCGGCGGCCAAGACACAAGACTGAAATCAGGCCAGCCGATCCATACTCAGAACCGATGAATCATTGAGGGAGTAGAACCGGAAGCTCGACCACGGCCATTGCTCGGGCGAAGCCACCAAGCCGCACTTCACCGGGTTACCGTGCATGTAATTCAGCTTCTCCAGTCGTTTCTTCTCGCTGTAGACGCAGGCTGGCGCAGAGCGCAGCTCTGCGGCCAAGACGGATAGAAGCGGCGCTGCCAAAGTCGAAACTGCGAATCGGCGTGGACGGTCGGTGGCAGGCGTAACCGGGCCAGCATCTTCCCGCACCAGGGAACACCCTGATTCTCGGAAAGCGCAGAAAGGATGCGTTGGGCCGTACGCTTCTTAAGTTCCTGCATGAAGCGGCTGGTGCTCGCGACCGGTTCAGGCTTGATGAGCAAGTGAAAATGGTCCGGCATAAGGACCCAGCCGATAAGCAGAAAGCCCATCTCGATGCGAAGCTGCCCGAGGACTTCGACAAAGCTCCGGCGGAACCGATCACTCTCAAAAAGCTTGGCGCGGCGATAAGTGCTGCTGGTGAGGAATTGCAGCTGTCCGGGCGCAAAATGGCGTTTGTGGGTGGGCATGACCACCGCTAATATAGCACGCTGAAGCGCAGAGCTGCGCTCTGCGCCAGCCAGCGGAGCCGCCGACCTAAGCGGTCATGTAGTCGTTATTGATGTCGTTGTCGTCGTCGTAGTAATAATAGCCGTACGCGCGGTCGTGATTGTACTCGTCATCATGTTCATCGTGGTGATCATGGTTACGGGGATAGTGGTGCTGATGCCCGCCCAAGTTCTTCCAAGGGTTCGATGGCGAAGGTTACGAGTCGTTGTCCAATGTCTTTGAGTTGCCCTGCCGTGAACCTGTCGATGCTGCTGCTCCTTTCGTTGGCGCTTGTGGTTGTGGTCATGTGGCCGTTAATGATGTTGTTGCCGTTGTGGTCGTAGTCGTCGTCGCGGTCTTGGTTGCGACCCGAGAGTAGACTGTTGGCACATTGGAATGTGGCCTCCTGCAAGTCTTCGGCACTGGCGAGCAACCTGCGAAGCCCGGCGCCCGCAGAGGCTGCCAATGCGCCCCAGCGGTGCGGGAAGCAATGCTGTAGAGCCTTTGCCCATCGCTCAGGCCATTGCTCGATGGCATCTTCAGGGCTCAGAGTGGCGATGGCGAGAACCCGTCCGAGATCCTTGTTCCGGCGCAGGTGGGGACGCCCGAGGTAGTCGGTGCCTTCGATGATGGCAGCAGAGAAGTCCCGGTGTTCGAGCAGATTCATGAGAGCCATCATCTCCGGGCGGGCGCAACGGATACCGAACTCGGTAGGCTGGGCGTCGTAGGTGGCGACACCGGTGAATTGAAAACTCGGCAGACCGTAGTGATCACCGGAGGGAAAAGGCAGACGGGTCCACACCTGCGCGGTCTGATTCTCCGACGCCGGCTCGGTAAGGAGTTCGAGGAACCATTCGGTGGAACCCGGTGGATAAAGTCGAACAGCTGGCAGTTTCTCGGTGGGAGTACCTAGGTTTCCTGGCTTTCCGAAATCTCCCTCTGCTCGGGGGTGCCAGCCGCTGGCGAGGAGTTTCTCCACCACCTTGCGTCCGGATTGCACGGCAGTAACGTATGGTGAAAGTACGCAGTCAACGTCCTTGGTGCGAACCCCCAAGGTGTCGTCTGGAGGGAACAAGCCATATCCAGCAGCGAGGCTGCCTATGATGATGATATGGGGACGGACTTCGGGCGGGATCTCGGAAGCTACTTGCGCGAGCACTTTCCGTGGGGAGACTTTCTGGGTTCCGAGGTTCATGGTTTCCGTAACCGTCGGGATTCGAGCGCCCGGAGAAAATCAACCGCCTGAGACTCCAAGCGTGCCTCATGCAGATCGAGCAAGCATTCAACCGGGTCCGCCCAAGACAACGCTCCCGCGCCGGGCTCGAAAAACGAGTCCTTTCGCCGCACGGCGTGAACAGCCACGGTGACCGGCTGGAGAGGGTCCTCCACTTTCTTCAGTGCTGGGTCAAGTTTTTCGATGAAACTGAGATCCAAATTCCTGCCCGGACAGTGTAGTGAGAGATCAAGCCGTGGTGTGCCGACGAGGTCGAGGTTCGGGTAATAGTGCTTCGTTCCAATAACACCGCCAACAGCAAGGTTACTGATGTTCAGCTTTTCGAGGCGGCGGATATGGGATTCGGGTGACCGTGGTTGTCCTGAACGGTCAGCCAAACGAGCGGTCGATCGAACGTGATCCGAGACGGCCAACAATCGCGCCCATTCATCCTTGGGAAAGTATCGAAGTTCGACTCGCCGATCGGAGTGGCGCAGCAGGTAGTGGTCGAGTCGGCGGAGGGCATCGCGGACGGTCGGGTAGCTGCAACCGGCGGTTTCCATGAGCCAGGCACTGGTCGTTGGCCCCTGAGCGAGCAACCATTGATGCAGCAGGATTTGAAAAATGGCGTAGAAGGAGTCTCGGGGCTTACCCTTGTGAGATTGTTCAAGTATCAGTTGATCCAGCCAAGTGCAAAAGTCGTCTCCGAGGTCGGAAGGGAGCCCGATGTATTGTTTGTCTCTGCCGACGGCCACCGTCAGGCGGTTCACAACATCCGGGTGGAGAACTTTTTCGGCGAGCCGCCACTCCTCCTGCAACCCTTCCTCGGTAATGCGCGAACCCACCAGAACCAGCACTCCGCGGCTCTTGGGATTGCTGGTCAGCCAGTAGGCCCGCTGGAGAAGGCTGGCACGAAGGTCCCGAAAGCCGTGGGTTTGAAACTTCACTTCGACCCCGACGTCTTGCCATTGGCCGTCTGGCTCGTAGGCGATTTTTGCCTTTCTCAGATGTCTGGATAGGTTGAGTGTCATGGCGAGGTTAAGTTACCACTTTTAAGTGAAAGTTGCAACTATATATTAAAGTGGCAACTCAATGTTTGAACTCCGTAAGTAGGTCGTCCATCTGGTCGGCTGGCGCAGAGCGCAGCTCTGCGGCCGGAACGATCACTCTCAAAAAGCTTGGCGCGGTGATAAGTGCTGCTGGTGAGGAATTGCAGGTCTCCGGGCACAAAATGGCGTTTGTGGGTGGGCATGCCCAGCGCTAATATAGCACGCTGAAGCGCAGAGCTGCGCTCTGCGCCAGCCAGCGTTAGACGGCGGAGGGAAGGACGTGCCTGTCAAGCAGGAAATCATCGCGCAGATTGATCGAGCGCTGAAACTCTACAACGAACATAGAACGAGAGCGGGTTTCGGTGATCTGTCGGACCTTGGCACTTTGGTCTACGAGGAGGTCAATACAATTGTCACCGCGACGATCGAGCGGCTTGCTCCATCAGGTTCGGCTTACCGAGGCGCCGTGACTCTCGAAGGCAAAGTCGGCAAGCTCACAGCACTCGGGCGCGACTACGATGAGGGATACTTGTCGACAGTCCAAGGACTGATCCGAGCGGAACTGTTCGCCGATTTCCTTGAAATGGCCGAGCACCTTCTGCACCAAGGCTATAAGGATGCAACTGCCGTCTTGGTGGGTGGAGTTCTCGAAGAACACCTGCGGGCCTTATGCTCGATCCGTTCCGTCCCGACGTCGGTTTCAGGGCGACCGAAGAAGGCGGATGCAATGAACAGCGAGCTTACTGCCGCGGGAGCGTACAACAAGCTCGATCAAAAGAGTGTCACAGCCTGGCTGGATCTGCGCAACAAGGCTGCCCACGGCGAATATGGGCAGTACACGTCTGAACAGGTTGCAACAATGCTATCCGGGGTCAGAGAGTTCGCAGGGCGCACTGCCGTCTAACGACGCCGCGCAGCGGACGCAGGCTGGCGCAGAGCGCAGCTCTGCGGCGGACGATCGCGCCTGTTCGGCTAGATTCCGTCTGGGAAACGCCCTATGTGTTGAAGTGCAACCCGCTGACTCCCCCGAAGTCCGCATCTGGGAAATTGCAGGCGATCTTCAAACTGACCCACTACCTCATTTCGCCCTTGCTCGTTTCCCCCGCCAGGAATACGATACCCTCCGTCAGGATCCGCCATCACTAGGAGGGGGGGTGTGCTTATGAACAAGAGAGGATTGTCACGCCGCGACTTCATGCGCCGGACGGCAGGCGCGGCAGGCGTCACACTGGCGGCGGGATCGATTCTGCTTGAACCCGCAGAGTTGGCTGCTTCCGCCCGGTCCGTTCCGCCCAGCGAGCGCGTACGCTTCGGCATCATTGGAATAGGCATGCAAGGCGCCGGGTTGCTACGCACGGCCATTTCGCTGCCCGGCGTGGAATGCGTGGCGGCTTGCGACCTTTACGATGGCCGCCGGGAAGTGGCCAGAGAGATTGTCGGAAAGGAAATCCCCACCACCCGGCGCTATCAGGAACTGCTCGACAACAAAGAAATCGACTGCATCGTCGCCGCCGTCCCCGATCACTGGCACCGGCAGATCGTGATTGACTGCTGCAACGCCAGCAAGGACGTTTACTGCGAGAAGCCCATGACCCACGCGGTGAGCGAAGGCTTCGACATGATCGCCGCGGAGCAGAAGAACAAGCGTATCGTCCAAGTGGGCAGCCAGCGCACCACTTCGGTCATCTACAACAAGGCGAAAGAGCTTATGGCCAAGGGCGCCATTGGCGACGTCTGCTTGGTGGAGGCCTGGATGGGGCGTAACGAGCCGAGCGGCGCCTGGCAATACGCGGTGCCGCCTGACCTCTCGCCGCAGAACCTCGATTGGGATACCTGGCTGGGCACGGCGCCCAAGGTTCCCTTCAACCCGTTGCACTATCAGCGCTGGCGCTGCTGGATGGCTTACGGCTCGGGCGTGGCGGGCGACCTCTTCGTGCACCTGCTGACCGGCATCCACCACATTGCCGGCCTCACGGCTCCACCCAAGCGGGCGCTGGCCTCAGGAGGGCTTTACCGCTTCAAGGATGGCCGCGACGTTCCCGACGTCCTTGCCACCGTCTACGATTACCCGAACTTCCAGGTCTTCATGCGGGTGACGTTGAATACGGAGACCCCGGAGATCACGCGCTTCATGGGGACGCGGGGCATGCTGGAAATCGCGGATAACGTCCTGACGCACACAACGCAGGAAGGCGTTGACCATGGGCCCAGTTTCCTCTCCTACACCTGGCCGAAGAAACTGCGCGACGAGTATCTGGCGAACTGGCGCAAGGAACACCCCGTGGAAGCCGGAATCAAGACCACCGTCGAGAGCGCCAGCTACCATGCGCCGCCGGACTACAACGAAACCCGTGAGCACCTCTGGAATTTCTTTGACGCGGTGCGGACGCGGCGGCCGGTGGTCGAGGACGCAAGCTTCGGCAACAATACTTCGATTGCCTGCCACATGGCCAACCAGTCGTATTTCAAGAACACTGCAGCCGTGTGGGATGCGGCGGCGAAGACGATCAAGGGATAGCGGTTACGGACCCGGTTGCGCCTGGCCGCGCCGCATCCAGATGAGAACTCTCGCAAAAAAGAACAGCCCCTCGCGGGTGCGCCTTCGAGGGGCTGGAGGGAGGAAATGGCATTGCGCATCGGGCCGAGTCTTGAAGGCTTGGGGGCAAGGCATTCAGGACGCGGACCCGATGTTTCGAGCGAGACCTGCCACGCTTTCTAGCTAGCCCGACGCGGGCTGTCCAATCGATTTTTTTATGGTTTGCATCAGGGAATCCTCTGCTGAACTCTTCGGCCAGTTTTCCCGCTTAGGGTAGGAGCGGATTGCGATAGAATTTGCCTCGTTGGTTGTAGCGCCCGTCCACGACCGGCGGACGACGTGGCACAACTCGAGTGGCGCGAGTTTCTGAGTGATGATGGTCCAGGAGCAGACAGCCGAAGCGCTATTGGCCCGCGTGGCGGAGCGCGATGAGGGAGCACTGGGCAAGCTCTATGCTCTATGCGGGCCGGGATTGCTGGGTATGGCCTTGCAGATTCTTCCGGACCGCCGCGCGGCCGAGGAAGTGGTGGA
>Ga0315288_10006882_pt1 | contig 14415 bp, 8 predicted proteins | sample YL17G11_20_MG_FD_203454 | JGI IMG/M metagenome (GOLD analysis project Ga0315288, IMG submission 203454) | Sediment microbial communities from Yellowstone Lake, YNP, Wyoming, USA - YL17G11_20 | ecosystem: Environmental > Aquatic > Freshwater > Lake > Sediment | place: USA: Wyoming | collected... | reverse complement strand
TGACAGCTTGGTTGAAAACCTTAGTTGTCACTCCGTATATCCTCGCCAATTCCATATCTAAGACCACTTTTTGTCCGCGAATAGTGAGAATCACGGGTTCAAGTGCCTGTGAGTTGTATCTCACAAGTTTTTCCGTCATAGGCCATCCTTTTCCTCTAAGATGGGTTTTTCATCCTGGGGCCTGGAAGAATGAGGGTCAGGCAATCGTAATAAAGTATTCTTTCGTACTTTTCTTGATCGAGTCTTCCTTCAACTTCTCGATCACATACCTGAAGAACTGGCCTTTACGAAGTTCGTTTTCGACCCCGATCTTGAATTCTTCCACGTCTGTTTTGATTACCCCCGGAAGTTGACCTATTTATACCAAAAATTCGATTTTATGGCAATTTCCAGATGGCTGCACAGAAGCAATGGGGAAATGGGGGGATGGGGAGATAGGGAGAAACAACTGACAGAAAGCAGTAGACGGAGAATACCAGGAAGAAAACCGCAGACAAAAAGGACTGTCATCGAACATCACTCTTAAGGATAAGACCGCCATTCCTCGAAAACGGTCATTCACATGAGAAGACTGGATTCCGGATCAGGTCCGGAATGACACAATCTGTTAAGTCATTCCTGAGGCACTACCTAAGCGATAACGAATTGGATCAAGGACGACAGGTTGAGATCTGAAAGAAGATGAATGCAGTAAGCATACCGAAAGATCCGGCTTTCCCATCTTATCTTTGAGGGTGAAGATGGGGACCTCAAAGAATGTTATCTTGACAAAGAAGGTTTATCCCCCTATATAAATATATTAACTGATTGTCACTATAGAGTGGGAAAGGCCCAGGCAAATGTCTTGGGAGAGAATCAGTGGTGCACCACCAGAGCGGGAGGAATGAAATGAAATTGCCTGAGTTCGAGTTTATCCAACCGCACTCGCTGCAAGAGGCTTGCTCCATCCTTGGAGAACATGATAGGAAGACAGCGATCTTGGCCGGAGGCACTGCCCTCATGGTTGGCCTTCGTTACAGACTCAGCAAACCCGCCGTCGTGATTGGCCTGAAGGGATTGACCGCGCTGGATTACGTGGGCCGAACCGGGAGCGGCGGACTTGTGATCGGTTCGATGGTCACTTTGGAGACCCTGGAGAAATCCCCCTTGGTCTTAAACGAGGTTGCCCCCCTGGCTCAGGCCGTCCAACTTGCGGCCATTCCTTCTATCCGCCATAAAGCCACCATCGGAGGAAACCTCTGTCTTGACACCCGATGCATCTACTACAATCAGTCCGAGTTCTGGAGAAGCGGGCTAAAGGCTTGCTTCAAGCTGGGAGGAGACATCTGCAACGCAGTCGAGAAGGGCCAGCGTTGCCAGGCGGTTTACCAGGGTGATCTTGGTCCAGTTCTGATCTCGCTGGGAGCTGAGGTGAAAATCGCCTCGGCGAACGGTGAAAAGATAATTCCCTTAGCCGAGTTCTTCACCGGGAGAGGAGAGAAGCCCAACATTCTCGGGCCCGACGAAATACTGGTAGAAGTCCGGATCCCAGCTCCTGGCCACGGGGCTGCCGGGGCCTACGAGAAACTCCGTGTGCGCGAGGGCATGGATTTTCCTATGGCCGGAGTAGCCGTGATGGTGAAGAGGAACCGGAGTGGCACCATCGAACAGGCCAAAATGGTACTGGGAGCGGTGGGGCCTTCCCCGACAGAGGTGCCCAAGGCCGCGGGACTTCTGAAGGGCCACAAGCCTACAGAAGATCTACTTCAGGGTGTGTCCCGAGAAGTGGTGGATAGCGCGCGGCCGGTAGGAAACCTGGCTATGGATGCCAGCTATCGTAGGAAGATGGTGGGAGCGCTTGTAAAGCGGGCACTGCGCCGAGCACTGGTGGTGTACCCCATAAATAGAACTACGTGTGTAAACGGAAAATGCGGCTAATCACCTATTTGAGCTCGCTTTGAAATGCAGCGATATTTATGTGGTGCACCACTGGTGGTGGCCCCGGAGGTTAGGTCTCAATGAATCTTCGAAGATCGGGGTAGAGATCATACCGAGCATAAACCCCGTTAGAAATTCCAGGGGGGCACTCGCCGCGCTGTCGCGCAGGCGCAGCGGGTTAAACCCGCCGGAATTATTCTAAAATCTAACCCCGCTGCAGAGCAACGGGGCATTATTTCTAACGGGGTAAAGGAGAACCATGGGAAAGATTCCAGTTTCACTCAATATAAATGGGCGAGTTGAAAGGCTTGAAATCGCTCCTCACAGGACCCTTTTGGAGGTCATCCGGGATGATCTACAACTTACTGGGACGAAGTGCGGGTGCGAGGATGGAACTTGCGGTGCATGCACGATCTTGCTGAATGGAGCACCCGTGCGTTCCTGTTTACTTCTCGCAGCGGAAGTTCAGGGGCAAGAGATTGTCACCATAGAAGGATTGTCCGACGGAGAGAAGCTGCACCCGGTACAGGAGGCATTCGTCAAATACGGTGGCACTCAATGTGGGTTCTGCACCCCGGGCATGATACTTTCGGCCAAGGCGCTATTGGACAAGAACCCTTCTCCCACGGAGTGGGAAATTCGGCAGGCCATCTCCGGCAATCTGTGCCGGTGCACAGGCTATACCAAGATCGTCGAATCCGTGATGGCCCTCTCCGGTCAGCGAGCCCCATCCTTTCCAAAGGAAGGTGTCATTTCAGACTATTCAGTAGTAGGTAAGCGAACATCTCGAACCGACTCTGTCCCCAAAGTTAGGGGTGAAGCCAAGTTCTCCGCCGATCTGTATTTACCAGGCATGCTTTATGCTAAAGCGCTCCGCAGCCCCTACGCCCACGCCAGGATACTGAACATCGACACAAGTCGAGCCGAGAAGCTTCCTGGAGTGAGGGCAATCATCACCGGCAGGGACGCCATACCCTACCGATGGGGCGTTTTTGCCTACACCCGGGATATGCAGTTCCTCCCTACGGACAAGGCCCGCTTCTTCGGCCAAGAGGTTGCTGCTGTTGCTGCCATCAACGAAGAAACTGCGCAAGAGGCCGTGGATCTGATCAAGGTGGAGTGGGAGCCTCTGCCGCATGTTCTCAATCCTGAACAGGCCTTGATTGAGGGCGCTCCTCAGCTTCATGATGACAAACCCGGTAACGTCAGCGTGCGCATTTTCGTGAACGAAGGAAAAGTCGACCGGGCTCTTGCCGAGTCTTATCTCGTGCAGGAGGGCCGGTTCTCATCTCCGGAAGAAAGCTATTGCCAGTTGGAGAATTACGCTGTCGTGGCCAGCTTTGACAGCACCGGACTGGACATATGGTGTCCCAACGCGGGCCCCCATATGAAGGCGAGAGCACTCAGCAACGCCCTGGGCATAGCGACCTCAGATGTGCGTGTCCGCAAGATCGCCGTCGGTGGACATTTCGGCGGCAGGTCCGAGGTTTCACCTGCGGATTTTATGGCCGCGCTCCTCTCGAGGAAAGCCCGCCGTCCCGTTAAATTGGCCTACACCCGCGAGGAGAACTTCAACTGCATACGGCAGGTGCACAGCAGTATGACGGACTCCAAAGTGGGGGTTGACGCCGAGGGAAGAATTACCGCCGTTGATATGAAGGTGATCATGGACGGTGGAGCTTACGCCAGCACCGGCCCGATCGCTGCCTCGGTCGCCTACATTATGATTGAAGAGGCCTACAAGTTCGCCAATCTGCGCTATGAGGCCATCCGGGCCTATACCAACAAACCCCCTCGAGGAATGTACCCGCATCACCCCCGCACGGCCTATGCTGGATTGGAGCTGCAGTTCGATGCACTTGCCGAGAAACTTGGAATGGATCCCCTCGAATTCAGGATCAAGAATGCCGTCCACGAGGGCTACATTACTCCTACCAGGACTGTGATCACCTCCTGTGCCGAAGTCGAAACCATGCGCTTGGCCACGGAGAAGGCTGGCTGGAAAGAGAAACGAGGCCATTTACCGCCTTATCGTGGCATAGGCATGGGGTGCGGCTCGGTGATCAGCGGATTTCCAATGGGCATCCGCGGAGGGTCAGCAGCCTTTGTGCGGTTCAATGAGGACGGCGACGTCACAGTGATTTCTGGAGTGATGGATAACGGACAAGGCAACGACAGTATGATTTCTCAGATCGCTGCCGAGGAGCTGGGAATCCCGCTGGACCGAATCAAAGTGATTACGGGTGATACCAGTGTGACCCCGTCTGATCAAGGAGCTTACTCCCAGGCTTCTACAGTCATTTCCGGCGGCGCAGTCAAAGCCGCGGCCGCCGACGCCAAGGAGCAGCTCTTCGAGGTCGCCGCCCAAATGCTGGAGGCTAACAAAGATGACCTATTAGGGCGTGATGGCCGCATTTTCACCAAGGGAGCACCGGAGAAATTTGTCGATATCGCCAAAGTGGCGAGAACCGCTCTGGCGCAGAATCGTGCGATCTTAGGGCGTGGCGACCGTTGGCCCGACGCCGATCCCAAGCGGGAGTGGGTCAAAAACCCCCGTGGGCAGGTAGCCTCCGCATTTTCCTTTGGCACGGCAGTGGCCGAGGTGGAGGTGGATCCCGAAACAGGCAAAGTGAAGCTACTCAACATGGTTGCGGCCCATGACTGTGGCTATCCCATCAACCCTCTGGCTGTTGAGCAGCAGATCCAACGCTCCGCAATGGAGGCGGGTCCACAGGGTGTGCTCATGGAGAAACATAGTTGGACCAGCAGAGGGCAGAACCTTAATGCCAACTTCGCCGACTACTGGTTCCCGCTCTCCACAGATGTGCCCAACATCGACCCGATCGTCGTGACCTCCAACGATCCCTTTGGGCCATTTGGCGCCAAAGAGGGAGGTTTGTCCATAGCCGTGGCCATGACCGGAGCTGTGGCCAATGCCGTGCAGGATGCTATCGGCGTTATGCCCAAGGAGCTTCCTGTCACACCCGAAGTGGTGCTGCACATGTTGGAGGAGAAGAAGATAATGAACGATGAACGTTAAACGATGAACTTGTATAATATCTTTTTGTTCATTGTTCATCGTCCATCGTTTATCGTCTAATACTGCTTCGTAACCGTAACCTTAACCCCCCTTCATCCCCCCTTAAATTAAGGGGGGAAAGTGGGGGGTTAACTATTTTCATGGTTCGAGGGTGACCGCCCCGGCCACGGGGGATTATAATTTAAGGAGGGAATGAGAATGAAGGCATTAGTATTAGGCGGAGCGGGAGATATGGGCCAGGCAGCCGCCCGGGACCTCATTAAGCAGGAGCAGGTTAAGAAAGTCATTCTCGGTGATATCAATACAGACCCAGGTAGATTGCATGATAAGTTGCGCACCAATGAAAAGGTATCGCTCAGCAGAATCGATGCAAACGATCATAACGGCTTGGTCAGCGCAATGAGGGATGCTGACGTTGTCATCAACTGCGCAGGGCCATTCTACAAGACGGCTGTGGCAGTAGCCAAGGCAGCTGTTGAAGCGAAGGTCAATTATATAGATATTTGCGATGACTATGAGGCCGTTAGCATTCTTTATGCTTCTGGGATTGATAACGCTGCCAAAGAAGCAGGAATAACCATCCTAACAGGAATGGGATCGGATCCGGGAACAAACAACGTCATTGCTAAGTATTACGCAAATCAACTGGATCGTGTTGATGAGATCGCCTTATATTGGGTAGTCAGTATCGCCGACCTCGGGGAAGGTGCAGCTTGGGATCATAGCCTCCATATGGTTACAGGCAAAGTCCCCCAGTATCTGGATGGTAAGCTAGAATATGTGCAAGGCGGTACCGGTGAGGAGACGGTTAAATTCCTTGAACCCCTGGGTGCCTGTCAGATTAGCTATGTGGGACATCCCCAGCCACTCACCATACCACGCTATATAGAAGGAGTAAAAACGGTAGTGATCAAAGGTGCGCTCATACCGACATGGGTAGACCAGCTCATTAAAGAGCAGAATAAGTCAGGCTTTCTCAGTAAGGAGCCAGTAGAGGTCAAAGGAACTAAAGTCGTACCTTATGATCTGACTTTGCGGCTTTGGCGTGCAATCCCCAATAATAGAGATAAGGGACCCATGGCTTCCGGCATGAAAATGATCATCAAGGGGGAGAGAAAAGGAAAACAGGTGACATACACTGCCGATATAGTGGGCAGGACGGCGGCAGGGACAGGACTTCCCGTCTCGATCGCGGCTCTCATGCTGTATTCTGGCGATGTTAAGGTAAAGGGAGTGGTAGCCCCAGAAGGCTGCATCGATCCGGAAAAATTCCTTGCAGCATTACTAAAAAGAGGCGCCAAAATACACCAAACGGAAACGATCACATCGATGCTTGGACTTTAGCCAGGACCAGACATGTTATACTCAACGACACAAATAATGTCGCATCAGTTCTTAGCAGTCCTGTTAGATCAGCCCTTAAGGGCTGAGTTACAGACGGCTATCGAATTGTAACTCAAGGCTTTAGCCTTGATTAAAGGTTCTGACTTAAGTCGTTGTGTATAAAAGGAGAATCTCTATGAAAAACGTTGAAAAACTAAACATAGATAGAAGTCTGAAACTTTTTAATGAGGCAAAAAAATTAGTTCCCGGCGGAGTCTCAGGTGCCAGAAAACCCAGCGATTTTATCGAAGGAGAATATCCAATCTTTGTTGAACTTGGCAAGGGCGGCAGAGTAACCGACGTTGATGGAAATGAATATGTTGACTTCCTCTGTGCCTATGGGCCAATTATCCTGGGCTATAGAGAAGAAGAAGTTGATGAAGCTGTGATTAGGCAAATAAGAGACAAAGGCTTCTGCTTCACACTCACACAGAGGTATCAGAATCAGCTCGCGGAAAAACTGAGCGAACTCGTTCCCTGTTCACAAATGAGCGTTTTTTTAAAGACCGGCTCAGATGCCACTACGGCCAGCATCCGTATTGCGAGGGCATACACAAACCGGATCAAGGTGATGCGCTGTGGCTACCACGGCTGGCATGACTGGTGCGTTGAGATGAAAGGGGGCGTTCCTGAAAAGCTCTACGAGGATGTACATGAATTTCGTTACAACAATCTCAATCAGCTCGAGGACTTGATGGCAAGATATGGCGATCAGACAGCTGCCATCATGATGACTCCTTTTGGGCATCCCCTCCATCAAAAGATGGAAGAACCGGAACCCGGGTTCCTTGAAGGCGTAAGAGAAATCGCTACCAAGTATGGCGCAGTTTTGGTCTTTGATGAAGTCCGTACCGGGTTCAGGCTCACGATGGGTGGAGCGCAAAAACTTTATGGAGTCACCCCCGACCTGTCGGTCCTTGGAAAAGGAATGGCCAATGGATATGCAATAAGTGTTGTTACCGGAAAAGCTGAAATCATGATGGCTGCAGCACAGAAGCTTTTTATATCTTCTACCTTTTTCCCAAACAGTGACGGTTATATTGCCGCTCTAAAAACCATTGAAATTCTAGAACGTGACAATGTCCTTGACAAAATATGGGAAAAAGGTGGCCGTTTTCTCAAAAAAGTCCAGGACATCATTAACAAGTATGACGTTGGAGCCGAGTTAAGCGGTGTTGCACCCATGTTTTTCATAACCTTCAAGAGGGAAAAAGCGGATACCTATAGAGCCAAACGCGACGATTTTTACACTCAGCTTATCCGTAGAGGCGTCTTTTTGCACCCACACCATCATGGATATATTTGCTACAGACACACTGAACAAGATCTGGACAGTGCGGCTAAAGCGATCGATGAAGCTCTGGCCTATGTAAATGAAAAATATCAAAAATAACCTTTTACTAATGAGTCCATAATTGAGAAGACACATTCATCCGAAAATCTCCCCTAACCCCTCTTTTCCAAAGAGGGGAATTCCTCCCTTTTGTCTCCGACCCAGAGCGGTCTCTGACCCGGAGGGTAAAGGGAGGGAAGGAGGGATTTGATCCCTTGACAATAACCCCAATTATTGATATTTGGAATTTTGATCTTGGGGTGGGAAAATCGAATATTTTCAAATCCATTAAAAAAGAAGGGCATGATCGAATGGCTTTCATTTCAGAAGAACTATTTCAACAATAAAGGAGGCAAGTATGAAGGAGTTCAAGGTTTTTCTTAGAGAAGATGAGATCCCAAAGCAATGGTATAATATCCAGGCAGATCTGCCAACCCCCCTCCAACCACCCATCCATCCTGGAACTGGGCAACCCATTGGGCCCCAAGACCTTGCTCCTGTCTTCCCTATGAATCTCATTGAACAGGAGGTGAGCCAACAACGATGGATCGATATTCCCGGAGAAGTGATGGAGAAACTTCTCCTGTGGAGGCCTACCCCGCTCCATCGAGCTTACGCCTTTGAGAAGGCTTTGGGAACACCGGCAAGAATCTATTATAAGAATGAAGGGGTGAGCCCTCCGGGAAGCCACAAACCGAATACAGCCGTTGCCCAGGCCTATTATAATAAAGTTTTCGGGATCAAACGAATGACGACAGAGACCGGTGCCGGACAATGGGGAAGTGCTCTCAGTTTTGCCTGCTGTCTCTTCGGTTTGGAATGCAAGGTTTATATGGTGAGGATCAGTTATGATCAAAAACCTTACCGCCGTTTGATGATGAACACCTGGGGAGCACACTGCATTCCTAGTCCGAGCAAAGACACGAATGCCGGAAGAAAGATTCTGGAACAAAACCCAGATTCTCCAGGAAGCCTCGGAATTGCCATCAGCGAAGCCATTGAGGATGCCGTCACCTCCAAGGATACCCGGTATTCTTTAGGGAGTGTATTAAACCATGTATTGATGCATCAAACGATCATTGGGCTTGAGACAAAGAAACAGTTAGAGAAATTCGGGGAGAAGAAGGTTGATGTAGTGACTGGATGTGCAGGGGGAGGGAGTAACTTTGCTGGTCTTGCCTTTCCCTTTGTCTTGGATAAGATTAATGGCGCCAATATCACCATCGTTCCTGCAGAACCAACCTCTTGCCCCACTATGACCCGCGCCCCCTTTATTTATGACTTCGGTGATACGGCTGCCACAACACCACTTCTTCCTATGCACAGCCTTGGACATGAGTTCATCCCACCTCCCATCCATGCTGGAGGATTAAGGTATCATGGGATTGCACCTCTTCTCAGCCAATTGATCAATGAGGGACTGATTGAGCCTCGCGCCTACCATCAATTGGAGTGTTACGCCGCTGCTGTCCTTTGGGCGAGAACCGAGGGTGCCATTCCCGCTCCAGAGACCAGTCATGCGATCCAAGTGGTGATTGAAGAGGCAAAGAAAGCTAAAGAAGAGGGAAAGGAGAAGGTTATCCTTCTTAACTGGAGTGGCCACGGCCTCATGGATCTGGGGGGTTATGACTCCTATTTCAGTGGAAAGTTGATCGACTATCCATTGCCGGAGGACGAGATGAAGAAATCTCTCAAGTCCATTGAAGGATTGCCAAAGCCGAAAGCATTGAAGAAAGGTAAACCCATTTGATCTGCATTGAATCCTACGGGCCAAGCCCGTAGGATTTATTATTGAATGATCTTGTATCAAAATCCTCAATGTCCTTCCAAAACAACCATGCTTGAAGAACATGATGGCTTAATCATCCGTTGCCCTCCATTGGGTGGAGAAGTTCCATTTCAATACTGCCGAACAGTCAATGAAGACCTTCCCTGTCGAAGAATTATCCTCTGTTGGGAGTTTAGAATAGAAATATCAAAATTCTTGAGCAAACATTATTCGATCGATCAGATCCAACATGCCTTGTCACAGCCAACCAAGTCGAGGGTTGAGACAATCATCGAGCTGATCGAAAAAGCTAAAAACATAAAAGAAGAGGGGGGTTGATAAAATGCTGATCTCTGATCGGTTATTGAATATTAAACCCTCTGGCGTGAGGCGAATCTTTGATCTGGCCCAACAGATGAAAAACCCCATCAATCTGAGCATCGGAGAACCTGATTTCGATATTCCGGAACCTCTCAAAGAAGAAGGTGTCGAATGGATTCGTAAAGGGTTCAACAAATATACGCCAACCCAAGGCATCCCTGAATTAAGGGAGAAGATCGCCTCCCATTTGAAAAAGAAAGGGATTTATTTTGAGGAAGTGATGGTGACCGCTGGAGTGACCGGTGGACTTCTCCTCGCCAGCCTGGCCCTCATCAACCCTGGCGATGAAGTCATCATCCCCGATCCTTTTTTTGTCATGTTTGAATATCAGGTTCTCCTGATGGGAGGAATTCCTGTCTTCGTAGATACCTATCCCGACTTTCGACTGAGGGAGGAAGAGCTCGTTAAGAAATTGTCAAAAAAGACAAAGTTGATCATCATCAATAGTCCCAATAACCCAACCGGAACAGTCTACCCAAAGGATGACCTGCTGATGGTGGCAAGGATAGCTCGCGAGAGAGACCTCCTGATCCTTTCCGATGATATCTACGATAACTTCGTCTTTGATGCACCGACCTGTCCTTGTATGGGACAACTCCATGAAAAAACGTTAACCTTTGGAGGGTTTTCAAAGGGTTGGGGGATGACCGGATGGAGATTGGGCTATGCAGCGGGCCCTCGGGAGATCCTCCAACAGATGATCACCCTTCAACAATATACGTTCTCAAGCGTCACTTCCTTTGCTCAGAAGGTTGCCGTCAAGGCCCTGGACTTCAATGTGGATGATTATATTGAGCGATATAAAAGGAAAAGGGATCTGATTTATGAAGGATTGAAGGAAAAGTATCGCGTTCAAAAACCCCTCGGGGCCTTTTACATCTTTCCGGAGGTCCCAGGAGGAAACGGAGAGGCCTTTGTAGAGCGAGCCATTCAAAAGAATCTTTTCATCATCCCTGGAAGTGTTTTCTCAAAAAGAAATACCCATGTCAGGATCTCCTTTGCTGCATCGGAAGAAACCCTCTTGAAAGGAATTGAGGTTCTCAATCGGATTGGTTAAAATAAAAACAGTTATTATTGACGTTCGTATAAATAATGGAACGGCGGATTGACAATTCATGCCCCCTCACCTTTATCGTTCGACTGAGCTCACGCCGAAGTCCTCTCCCCCAAAACGGGGGAGAGGGGAGGGTGAGGGGGACGTAGAAGAAAGCACTGGATTCCATTACTTTTGCGAAGCTCAATAGGTCATTGTAAATCATCATGAGAAACGAGTTTCAAAATTGACTCAATGACCTAATGACTCAGTGACTTCCAATAAGCCTGGCGCGAGAAAGAATGGATGCAAGCGCACCTACAGGCAATATATGAAATGATGGAAAAGAATAATGTCAGATAAAGAAGAAAGAGTTCTGCTTGGTAACGAAGCGATTGCCAGAGGGCTCGTGGAGGCCGGATGCCAATTTTTTGCGGCCTATCCAGGAACCCCCAGTTCAGAGATTCTACCTGGTGTGGTTCGATTTAAGAAGGAGAATAACCTGGACATTTACATCGAGTGGTCCACCAATGAAAAGGTGGCCTTCGAAAATGCTCTCGCTGCTTCCTATACTGGGAAACGGGCTGCTGTAGCCATGAAACAGGTGGGGCTGAATGTGGCCACCGATCCGCTCATGAGTTCGGCCTATATCGGTACGGTGGGAGGTTTTGTGATCATCAGTTGCGACGATCCCGGGCCTTATTCTTCCCAGACCGAACAGGATACTCGCTTTATGGCTATGTTTGCAAAGGTTCCGGTTTTTGATCCGGCAAATCCAAAAGAAGCCCAGAAGATGTTACCCATCGCTTTTGAACTTTCTGAAAAATACCAGATTCCCGTCATTCTCCGTCCGGTATTGAGGGTTTCTCACGCCCAGCAAACCATCACGTTCAATCCCATTCTCAGAATTGAAAGGAAGGCCAACTTCTCACGCAATCCACAGCGATGGAGCGCAACGCCTCAATTCCGATTCATTCTCCATAAGCAACTCAACCTGAAGCTCCAAAAAATTGCAGAAGAGTTCAATTCTATGACTTCTCTCAATTTTATTGAGAATGATCGGCAAAAGGCGGTTTTGGGAATGATCGCGGGTGGAATTGGTTATGCTATTGCTCGGGATATTCTCCTTGAGCTGGACCTGCAGAAAGAGATCCCGATTCTCAAAATAGGAACTCCATTCCCTTTTCCAACCGAGGTGGTGGAGGCATTCATCCAGAAATGCGATCACATCCTGATCCTTGAAGAGACCGAACCGGTCATTGAGCTCCAGATCCGGGACAAATCAAAAATCAATGGACGATTGGATGGTATGATCCCCAATGAAGGAGAGATGCTTCCCGAAGTCATTATTCAGGTGATATCCAATCTCTGTAAGAAGTACTCCATCCCTGTAGGTGAGATCCCATCTACCGCATCTCTTGAGAAGATGGTTGCCGGACTTGGGTTGCCTATTCGTCGGCCAACCCTCTGCTCGGGATGTCCTCACCGGGCTTCTTTTTTTGCCATTAAAAAAGCCTTTCCCAATGCTATCTTTCCCAGTGACATCGGTTGTTATACCCTGGGAATGAATATGGATGCAGTGGATACCTGTCACGACATGGGAGCTGCCATCACCATTGCCAGCGGCCTATATCAAGCCTATCACCAAGATGGTCAAGCGATCCCCATCATCGCCACCATTGGAGATTCGACCTTCTATCACTCCGGTGCCCAGGGACTCTTAAATGCTGTATATAATGGAGCCAAGTTCATTCTTGTGATCCTTGACAATTCCATCACGGCAATGACGGGTATGCAACCCACTCCAGAAACCGGAGTGACAGCGGACGGCCATCCCGGTACGTCCCTCTCCATTGAGGAGTTGGTTAAAGGATGTGGGGTTAAATATATTCGTGTGGTCAATCCATACGATATCAAGGGAATGATCAGGGAAACGGAAAAGGCTTATAAATATACTCAGCAACGAGAGGGTGGAATGGCTGTCCTCATTGCTCGTTACCCTTGCATCATCTATCAAAAAGAGCAGCTGAAGGTCAATCCGATCAAGGTGGAAATCCGTCATACTCCTCCACCAGTGAAGGGCTTTCCACAGGGGAAAAGCGGAGTGATAGACAAATCTCTTTTGCCTGTGTTTCAAGATGAAGTCTGTGGTCAATGCGACACCTGTATGATCCAGTGTCCTGAGGGAGCGATTTCCAAGACGGAAAACGGTTATGTCATTGATGAGAACAAATGTACAGGTTGTCGTATTTGTGTCCGAGAGTGTCCTACTTCAGCCATCGATATGCCAGCTGTGGGTGCCTGCATTGGGTGTGGATTCTGTCTCAAACGTTTTGAATGCCCCTCATTGGTCAGAGGGGAAGATGGCCGTGTGGAAATCAATCGATTAACCTGTGTGGATTGTGGTCTCTGCATTCAGGTGTGTGGTCAAGAAGCTATCTACCAAGTTGGTTAAGTCAATGCCATTCCCCTCTCCCCTAGGAGACTGTGTCGTAATGGGGAAAAAGGTAAAAATGTCATGCTGAACTTGTTTCAGCATCTAATAAAATCAAATGGTTATGAGACCCTGAAACGAGTTCAGGGTGACAAAACAACAATTGTGACACAGTCTCTGGAGGGAGAGGGTGTGGGGGAGCTGCGCACAATGAACGTTCAGATGATTATCTCGGGTGTGGGAGGGCAAGGGGTTCTCCTGCTTACCCGGATTTTTTCAGAGATAGCCATTCGAGAAGGATACCCCATGATCGGCTCGGAAGATCACGGGATGAGCCAAAGGGGTGGTTCTGTCATCACCTATCTAAAAATCGGAGACTTCAATAGCCCTCTTGTGAAAAGAGGGAATGCTGACATTCTCTTATCTCTCGAAAAGAACGAGGCCTATAAAACACTTCATTTTCTCAAACCATCTACGAATGGTCAGAACGGCGGTCTCTGTTTTATCAATGCCCCGGATCCTCATTATATGGAGAAACACATTAGGGATTATCTGAAGGAGAAAGGGATTGAAGTTTACGTGTTTGGAGCAGATCAAATAGCAACAGAAATGGGGTCGGTTCAATCAGCTAATATTGCTTTGATTGGTTTTGCCTCTGCCCATCCCAGGTTTCCATTTTCACCGGAAAAACTCAGGCAATCCATCGAGAGTGTCTCCCCACCCAAATTCCGAGAGGTGAGTCTAAAAATATTTGATAAAGGATTTACAGAAGGTCGAAGATGGATGCGACCGTAACTTTTATGCTCGACCATTTCATTTCAACGACCTGATCCAAATCCAATTTCTTTGAGAGCCACCCTCCTCCTCTCTCTTATTCTATTCATAAACCTTTGTTTCAATTCTGACTTCAGAGACATAAAAAAGTTCACAGGAACCATTGCCAGTATCCGTCCTGGATAAGCTTGTATTCCAAGTGACCGTCTGACCTTTGTATGTCCCTTTTAAATTGACTAACCATCCTTTTAAAACTACCCGATCTTTTTCCCTAATGGTTTTAATAGCCTGGTAAATATTTTCGTTCGCTGGGATAACGTGGTTATTGGAGGAGTGAGAGATGATATAAGAA
>Ga0315288_10006881_pt1 | contig 14416 bp, 13 predicted proteins | sample YL17G11_20_MG_FD_203454 | JGI IMG/M metagenome (GOLD analysis project Ga0315288, IMG submission 203454) | Sediment microbial communities from Yellowstone Lake, YNP, Wyoming, USA - YL17G11_20 | ecosystem: Environmental > Aquatic > Freshwater > Lake > Sediment | place: USA: Wyoming | collected... | reverse complement strand
ACCCCCGGGAGATTCTCCAGCCCGCCATCCTCCACTCGGCCCTGGCCTTCGTCCTGGTCCACAACCATCCCAGCGGGAGCCTGGAGCCGAGCCGGGACGATCTCGACTTCACCCGGAGCATCGCCCGGGCCGCCGAGCTGATCGGCGTCGGCCTCGCCGATCATCTGATCGTGAGCCCCCGGGGCTACCTCAGCCTCAAGGAGCGAGGAGTCCTTTGACCTTCCTGCCCGCCGACGAGCAGATGGAAATCCTCCGGAAGGGGGCGGCGGAGATCATCCGCCCCGAGGAGCTGAAGGCGAAGCTGGAGCGCTCCCGGAAGGAGCGGAAGCCGCTGCGCGTGAAGGTGGGGTTCGACCCCTCCGCCCCGGACATCCACCTGGGCCACACGGTCCTCATGCGCAAGATGAAGCACTTCCAGGACCTGGGGCACGAGGTGGTCTTCCTCATCGGCGATTTCACCGGCCTCATCGGCGATCCCACCGGCGTCTCGAAGACCCGGCCGGTCCTCACCCGCGAGGAGATCGACCGGAACGCGGAGACGTACCGGCGCCAGGCCTTCAAGATCCTCGATCCCGAGAAGACGGTGGTGGACTTCAACAGCCGGTGGCTGGCGGCGATGACCTCCGAGGACTGGATCCGCCTCGCTTCCAAGTACACGGTGGCGCGGATCCTGGAGCGGGACGACTTCACGCGGCGCTTCCGGGCGAACCAGCCCATCGGGATCCACGAGTTCCTGTACCCGCTGGCCCAGGCCTACGACTCGGTGGCGCTGAAGGCCGACGTGGAGATGGGGGGCACCGATCAGAAGTTCAATCTCCTGGTGGGAAGGGAGATCATGCGGGAGTTCTCCCTGGAGCCCCAGGTGGTCCTCACCATGCCGCTGCTGGAAGGGCTGGACGGCGCGGAGAAGATGAGCAAGTCCCTGGGGAACTACGTGGGAATCAGCGAGCCGCCCCGGGAGATCTTCGGGAAGATCCTCTCCATCAGCGACGACCTGATGTGGCGCTACTACGAGCTCTGCACCGACCTGACCCTGTCCGAGATCGCCGATCTCAGGAGGAAGGTGGCGTCGGGCGAGGTCCATCCCAAGCGGGCCAAGGCGGACCTGGCCCGGCGGATCATCACCGACTTCCATTCCGCCGAGGAGGCCGGGGCGGCCGAGGCGGAGTTCGAGAGGATCTTCGTCTCCGGCCTGACGCCCGACGCGGTGGAGGAAACGGTCCTTCCCTGCGGATTGGAGCCGGTCTGGTTGCCGAGGCTCCTGGTCACCCTGAAGCTGGCGAAGTCCAACGGCGAGGCGACCCGGCTGATCCGGCAGGGAGGGGTCACCCTGGACGGCAGGAAAGTCGAGAGCCCCGAGGCGGAGCTGAAAATCGACGCCCCGACGGAGCACCTCTTCAAGGTGGGGAAGCGCCGTTTCGTCCGCGTCCGCTTCCGTTAGGTCCTCCCCATGGTCCCCCGGGGGGCCCCCGGTCGGCGCCTATCCCCTCACCACCGAGGGCCTTCCCGGGCGGCTCGGCGCCCATCAGTCCTGAACCTGAGGATCCTTCTTGACCTTGTCCCCGCCCTGTTCGCTTCTGGATCACCTGGAGTGCTCCCGCTGCGCCCGGTCGAGGTCCGCGGAGGTCCCGGCCGGTCTGTGCGAGTGCGGCGCCCCGCTTCTCGCGCGCTACCGCCTTTTCCCGGGCGCCGTGCCCCGGGAGGCCCTGGCCGTCCGTCCGTTTGACATGTGGAGATACCGGGAGGTCCTTCCCGGCGCCGCTCCGGTGACGTTGGGGGAAGGAGGCACGCCTCTCCTTCCCGTCCGCCGGATCGCCGGGAGCCTGGCTCTGGAGCATGTCTGGGTGAAGGAGGAGGGGAACAACCCGACGGGGTCCTTCAAGGCCCGGGGACTCTCCGCGGCGGTGACCCTGGCGAGGCACTTCAAGGTGAAGACTCTGGCCATCCCCTCCGCCGGGAACGCCGGGTCGGCCCTTGCCGCCTACGGCGCCGCGGCCGGGATCCCGGTGCACGTCTTCCTCCCCGAGGACACACCGTCCCTCTTCGACGAGGAGATCGGGCGGTACGGCGCGACGGTCCACAGGATCCCCGGGACGATTTCGGACTGCGCCCGGGAGATGCAGCCTCACGTCAGGGAGAAGGGATGGTTCGATGTCTCGACCCTGAAGGAGCCCTACCGGATCGAAGGGAAGAAGACGATGGGATACGAGATCGCCGAGCAGATGGGCTGGGAGCTGCCCGACTGGATCTTCTATCCCACCGGCGGCGGCACGGGGCTCATCGGGACGGTGAAGGCCTTCGACGAGATGGAAGCGCTGGGCTGGATCGGCAGCCGGCGCCCCCGGATGGTGTCGGTGCAGGCGGCCGGCTGCGCGCCCATCGTGCGGGCCTTTCAGCGCGGAGAGGAGCGGGCGGCGCCCTGGGAGAATCCCCGGACCGCCGCCTGGGGGCTGCGCGTCCCGGCGCCGCTGGGCGATTTCCTGATCCTGCGGGCCGTGCGGCGGACGGGCGGCTCCGCCCTCGCCGTCACGGAGGAGGAGATGGAGGAATGCTCCCGTGAGATGGCCGCCCTGGAGGGAATCCTCGCCTGCCCCGAAGGGGCGGCGACGCTGGCGGGCCTGAAGAAGATGGTGGCCTCCGGCCGGGTCCGGAAGCCGGATCGGGTGGTGCTCTTCAACACGGGCACCGCCCTGAAGTACCTTGACAACCCCCGAGGGGATCGCAGACCATGAGTGTCCTTCTGGAGCGAACGGCGATGTTCATGCGTGGTCGAAGCCTGTTCGGGATCGTGCTCTGTGCCCTCATCCTCACCTCCCTGGCGGGGGTGATGGCGCAGACCGGCGGCCTTCCTCCCGCGACGCCTCCTTCCCAGACGCCGCCGGCGGGGGAGGCGGAGAAGCCCCGGCAGGAGGTGGCGGAGCCGAAGATCGTCCGCTGGGTCTGCACCGACCACGTCTGCGGAGGGTGCGACGGGGCCTGCTCCCGGAACGGTCACGTGGCGGTGAGCCGCGGAGGACACTGCGCCTGCACGCCCAGGGCCGGCGGCAAGCTGGACCAGGCGATCCGGAAGGCCTTCCAGTCCCACCTCAAGGGGCGCTGAGCCGGGAGGCGACCTGGTGGACAAGATCGTCCTGCACGGCATCCGATTCCACGGCTACCACGGCCTCTCGAAGATGGAGCGCGAGGTGGGAGGCCGCTATTCGGTGGACATCGAGATGACCTGCGACTACTCCCGGGCCCTCGCCTCCGACCGGATCGCCGACACCGTCGACTACCGCAAGGTCCACCAGCTGGTCCAGGAGATCGGCCGGGGCGAGTCGTACCGCCTCATCGAGGCCCTGGCGGGCCGGATCGTCACCTCCATCCTCCAGCAGTTCCCCGTCGAGGAGGTCTTAGTGCGGCTGAACAAGGAAACTCCCGTCCTGGACGGAATCGTCCAGTCCGTGGGGGTTGAGATCCGCCGCCGCCGGGCCGACGTCTAGCCGGCCTCTTGCCCTTCAGCAGTTGTCGGAACCGCTTCTCTTCGAAGCATCTTTCGTTGCCCCGCGGGTCCTGTCGCCGCGCCTCGTCCCTTCGCCGTCGGGGCACGGACGATTGAGGCTGCCCGCTGCCCCTCCGGCTCCAGGGTCCGAGTCGCGGCGCCACCCGCGGTTCAGGATCCCGCTGCTGCGAGAAGCCCTCCCGGTCCCGGCCTCCGCCACCTCCTTGTCAACGACGATGAGGTATCAGGCGTCGAGGGTCTCGAGGAGGGAGAGAAGCGACCGGATGGGAGTGCGATCGGGGTGGCGCTCCTGGAAGGAGAGGAGGGCTTCGTGGCGGCGGATGAGGACCGCCTGCATCCCCACCGCCTCGGAACCCAGGATGTCGTCCCGGAGGTTGTCCCCCACCATCAGGATCTCTGAAGGCTCGAGCTGGAGCATCCCGGCCATCCGGAGGAAGAGGGCTGGATCCGGCTTGAGGATGCCGGCGTGGCAGGAGAGGAGCCGGGCGTGGAAGAGAGAGCCCAGGATCCCGTCGTCCAGGAATTCCAGATCGAACGACTGGGTGTTGGAGAGAAGGCCGAGGCGGTAACGGACCGAGAGGCGCTTCAAGGAATCGGAGACATCCTCGAAGAGCCGGGTCCGCCGGCACGCCTCCCGCCAGACACGGGCCAGCTCCGCATTCTCGCCGGCGGGGAGAGCCACGCCCAGGTCCCTGGAGAGGGAGGCGATCCCCTCCTCGATGCCGGGCAGGGGGCGGAGCATCATTCCCCGCTCGATCACCTTGACCCAGCCGGGCCCCGACACTCCGAGGGACTCCGCCAGGGCGATGATGGGGTTGGGGAGATGGTCGTTGTAGACGAGGGTGTTCCAGAGATCGAAGACGACGCCGCGGATGCGTCCGGTTGCCAGCGCGTGCATGCCCGTCATTCTATGCTAAGATTCCGCGTCCTGGTCCCGGAGGTGCGAGGATCATTCGCTCCATCAGCGCTCCCGCCGTCCGCATCATCCTGCTGGTCTTGGTGGCAAGTCTCCCGGGTCCCGCCGCCGCGGCCCCGCAGGAGACGCCGCCCCAGACCGCGCCCGCTCCCTCCCTCCCGGTGCCGCCCCCGCCGGGCGCCGTCGCGCCTGATGTCCGGATCGGCCTCACCACCGATCCTCTCAAGGCCCGGTTCTTCGGCGCCGGCGGACTGCTGGTCCTCCATCCCGACAAGATGACGCCTCTCTGGAAGCCGCGCTTCGAGGAGGCGGTGGTGGTCGTCCTGGATCTTCCGAAGGGGGTCGTCCCCCGTCCGGTCTTCCGGGTGCAGGCGGGCTCCTTCTCCTCGGAGACGGAGGCGGACGCGTTCAAGGACCGGCTGGAGCGCCTCGTCCCCGACCCGGTCCTCGTCTCCTTCAATCCCGACCGGAATTCCTACCGGGTGAGGGTGGGGCAATTCGAGAGGCGGGAGGATGCCGCGCCCCTGACCGACCGGCTCCTGGGGGAGGGATTCCCGGAGCTGTGGGTGGCGGAGGAGGCGGCCCCCGCCTCGGGACAGGCCCGGCTGCGGCTGGTGGACTCCCGCTACTATTCCCAGGTCACCGAAGTGAAATCGATCCTGATCCGTTCGGCCCTTCCCGGCGGCACGGTGGAGGTGGACGGCGAGCCGTACCGGGGGACGATGGAGGTCCGGATCCTGGGGGACAGCCTCAAGGTCATCAACCAGCTGGGAATCGAGGAGTACCTTCGGGGGGTGGTCCCCAACGAGATGGGGCCCGGAGTCTACCCGGAGATGGAGGCGCTGAAGGCCCAGGCGGTGGCGGCCCGGACCTACATCGTGGCGAACCGGGGGCAGTACTCCGACTCGGGGTTCGACATCTGCGACTCCTCTGCGTGCCAGGTCTATCGGGGCTTCGGCACCGAGCACCCCCTCACCAACCAGGCCGTGGAGGAGACCGCGGGGATCATCGCCGGTTACAACGGCGGCCCCATCAAGGCCCTCTATACCTCCACCTGCGGCGGGCACACCGAGGACGGCGCGAACGTCTTTTCGGACCTGAAGCTCCCCTACCTGAAGGGCGTGGACTGCTATCCGGAGGTGGCGCCCCCTTCGGTTCTCGTCGGCCGGGACGATCTCCCCGTGACGGACGGCGGGAGCGGGACCCTCCTCAGCTCCGAGCTGGGTCTCCTCTACGTCTCCGGGGTGGTGGGGGAGGAAGTGTTCAGGAAGAAGCATCTCCAGGAGGAGGCGGACCCTGCGGAGGCGCTGATCTGGTGGCGGAAGGCCTTCGGGTTGATCGGCGCCGGGAGCGTTCCCCCCGGCTTCCGGTTCGGGGAAGGCACCGTCCTGGAATGGAGCCGCTTCATGATGGCGGCGTTCGGGTGGGAGGAACGGGCGAAGCTGGCCCTGGACCCCCGGGACATTCCCTATGTCCTGAGCGCCAGGGACTCCGACCAGATCCCCTCCGCCGACGCCGACGCGGTGGCCTTCCTCCTGAAGGCTGGAATCCTGACGCCCTATCCCGACGACACGCTGCGGATCCATGGCCGTCCCCTGCGCGCCGCGGTGCTTGGGTGGATCTTCCGGATCGCCGATCGGTACCAGTCCATCGATCTGCGCAAGGGAATTTTCCGCGGCCTGGAATCCGGCTCGGTCCATGTGGTCAACAAGGGTCTCCACGAGACGTTCCCCTTGGCGCCGGCCCCCTGCCTCTACCAGTCGTTCCGGGGAAGGAGCTACCCGGCCCCGACCCTCGCCCTGGCGGTGGGCGACCCGCTCAGCTTCCACCTCAACGCCGCGGGCCAGGTGGATGCGGTGGTCCTGGACGCATCCAACCGGGGCGCGGCGGACGACCGATCCAGCAGCTTCTACTCCTGGGAGGTCCGCTACACCCGCCAGGAACTGGAAGACCTGGTCCGCAAGCGGATGGACGTGGGGCGGCTGGGAGACGTGGTCGCCGGGAGGCGGGGGGTGTCGGGCCGGGTGACGCAGGTGAAGATCACCGGGAGCCGCGGCACCTTCACGCTGAACGGATTCAGGATTCGCACCGCGCTGGGAATCCGGGAGAACCTCTTCACCATCGAGCGCCAGGTGGATCCCGGCGGCGGCGTCCGGGCCTTCACCTTCGCCGGCAAGGGATGGGGTCATGGCGTGGGGCTCTGCCAGGTGGGGGCCTACGGCATGGCGGTCCGCGGCGAGACCTTCGACCGGATCCTCAAGCACTACTATGCCGACATCGAACTGGTGCGCGCCTACTAGATTGACAATGGAAAGTTTGCGGGACTATCATCGCGCCACATGAATCGAACTTCCGACACCAGCCTGCAGAATCCCGGCGCTGACTCCTCGAAACGGCCGGCTGCCGGCTCCCGGGATGGGAATTTCTCGGGACGGCTCAAGGCCCTTTCCATCTCCGACGTTCTCGAGTTTCTGCGCGTGCTGGGCCGCTGCGGCACGCTCCTGCTCCGGGACTCCGACCGGCAGGTCTCGCTGCAGGTGCGCGACGGGGAGCTGGTGGCGGCCGAGATCCGGGGAGAGGCGGGGAGCCTGGCCGGTTTCCTCTTCCGGGACGGACAGCTGACCCGGGACCAGCATGAGTCGGTGACGGAACGGGAGAGGAACGGCGAGCGGGTCGGACGGATCCTCATCGAGGCCGGGCTGCTGACGCCGAAGGAAGTCTGGGAGGCGCTGCGGAGGCAGGCCCGGGCCACCGTCCTGGGTCTCTTCGAGTGGGAGCAGGGGGAGTTCCAGTTCCGGGAAGGCGAGGAGCTCGCCGTGGGCGGGATGGAGCTGAACCTTCCTCTCCTCGAGCTCATCGCCGACGGGATCCGGGCCGTGAGGGAGACGCGCCTGTTCTCCCAGCGGATGCCTTCTCCGTCCTCGGTCTTCGAGGCGATCCCGCCGGCGGAGCGCAAGGCCTCCCTGCCCCTGGAGCCCCACGAGCGCTACGTGCTGGGCCTCATCGACGCCGGCCGGAGCCTCTCCGAGGTCGCCCGTGCCAGCGAGATCGGCGAGGCGGAGACGCTTCGGGTGATCTTCCTCCTCTTCTCGGTGGGGTACCTGAAGATGCGGGCCTTCCAGCCGGCGGTCGAGGAAGTCCGGGACGCGGAAGTCCTGCCTCTCATCCGGCGCTACAACGAGATGTTCGGCTTTCTCCATAGCTACCTGGTGAAGGAAGTGGGTCCCATCGGGGAGGCGGTGATGGGCCGCTACTTCGAGGACCAGAGGAAGGCCCAGCCCTCCCTCCTAGCCGAGGAACGGCTCGGGCGCGACGGGACCCTGGACGAGCAGATTCTGGTCCGGAACCTGGGCTCCCGCGGAGACGGGAAGAGGATGGAAAGGCTGGTCGACGGACTGAACGAGCTTCTGTATGCGGAGCTCCTGGCGGTGCGGCGCACCCTGGGAACCAGCCATGAGGCGAGGGCGGTGCAGGGGCTCCGGGAGATGGGGCTTCAACCCGTGATCCAGCCCGATGTCCCCCCGACAGGCGCGGGCAAGGAGTGAGGGAGTGGTCACCCTTTTTCGGACCCTGGGCATCCTGTGCATCGTGGGCGGACTCCTCTGGATGGTGATCGCGGAGCTGGTCCTGCACGAGGGTCGCGGCGGACAGGTCCGGCTCATGATTCTGGCGGGGGTCGTCTTGCTGGCCGTGTCCCTGGTCCTTTCGATCATGGGGCGCGTGTCGGCGAAGGTGGCGAGCGGGCGCTGCCGCCGGTGCGACAGGCCGGTCCAGCCGGGGCACATCTACTGCTCCGACCATTTCAAGGAAACCGTGAACGAGTTCCGGGACCACCAGCGGCAGAAAGGCAACGGGGGTTGAGGGCGGACGGTCCCTACCCGGCCGCGGAGGCGGTGGTGATCGTGGGCCCGACGGCGTCCGGAAAGAGCGACATCGCCTGCGCCCTGGCCCGGAGGTTCGGCGGGTGGATCCTGAGCGTCGACTCCATGGCCGTCTACCGGGGGCTGGACATCGGCACTTCGAAGCCCTCCGGGGAGATTCGGCGCGAAATCCCCCACCGGGGACTGGATCTGGTGGATCCGGATCGGGACTTCTCCCTGGGGGATTTCATCCGGGCGGCCGATGAGTCGCTGTCGGAGATGCGGTCGGCGGGAGCGCTGCCGATCCTGGTGGGGGGCACCGGCCTCTACCTGCGGGGGGTACTCAAGGGAGTGGCCCCGCTGCCCGGGCGGGATCCGGCTTTCCGGAGGCGCCTTCTGGAGCGGGAATCGGCGGAGGGGCCCGGCACGCTGCACCGGCTCCTCAGCGAGACCGATCCCGAATCCGCCCGGCGCATTCCCGCGGCGGACACCCAGCGGGTGGTGAGGGCCCTGGAGCTGTCCGAGCGGGGAGTCCGGGACGCGCTGGGGAAGCCCGGAGCCGAATGGACCGCCCCGGACCGTTTCCCGAGCGTCAAGGTCGGAATCCGTCGGGACCGCCGCGAGCTGGAGCGGCGGGTCGAGGAGCGGGTGGACCGGTTCCTCTCCCGGGGGCTTCTGGAGGAAACCCGGGATCTCCTCCGCCGGTATCCTCCCGCGGTGAACGCCTTCAAGGCGCTGGGGTACCGGGAGCTGGCGGCGCACCTCCGGGGCGAGCGCGATCTCGCGACGGCCCGGAAGGAGATGGTGCGGAACACGCTCCGGTACGCGAAGAGGCAGATGACCTGGTTCCGGAAGGAGCCGGGTGTTCGTTGGTTCGAACTCAGCGGTCCGGCCGAGGCAGCGGCGCCCCTCATCGGGGACTTCGTCGCGGGGTGCCTGGGCCGGCTGTCCGCCGTCGTGGAATAGGACACCGGCCAAGTCCTTCAGAGGAGACGCCATGGAAAGGGACAGCTCCCCCAACATCCAGAACGACTTCTTCAACCAGGCGCGGAAGGACAAGGCGCGGGTGGTCATCTATCTCAACAACGGCAAGAAGCTGATGGGCCGGATCAAGAGTTTCGACAAGTTCACGGTGATCCTGGACAACGGCCAGGGCGAGCAGATGATCTTCAAGCACGCCATCGCCACCGTGAGCAGCACCAAGACGTTCGGGAACTACATCAACTTCGACCCCGCCGCCGGAAGGGACAGGGAGGCGCCCGAGGCGGAAGGGTCGGGCGAGGACTGCGGGGGCGAAGTGAAGGACGGGACCCCCGCGGAGTAAAGTCCTCTCCCGGAGCCCCGGAGGCACCTTGGGTTTCACCCTGCCGAACCTGGTGACCATCGCGCGCATGGTGCTGGTCCCCGCCTTCATCATGCTGGTGGTCTCCAACCACCCGGGCTGGGCCCTTGGGGTCTTCGCCGCCGCGGGAATCAGCGACGCCCTGGACGGCTTCGTCGCCCGGCGCTTCGGGCAGGGGAGCGAGCTGGGCGCCTTCCTGGATCCTGTCGCCGACAAGCTGCTCATGACCGCGGCGCTGGTGGTTCTCTCCCTCCCGGACCATCCCGCGTCGTTCCCTCACTTCGTCCTGCTGAACCGCTTTCCCATCCTCCTGACGATCCTGACCATCAGCCGGGACGTCTTCATCGTCCTCATCGCCCTGGTAATACACCTGGCCACCGGGCTGACCCGTTTCCCGCCCACGGTCTATGGAAAGATCACGACGGTGGTCCAGGTGGTCACGGTCTGTGTCATCCTCCTCTACAACCACATGCAGGTCCGCTCGACCGCCGTGGTGCCGGGGCTGGTCTATCTCACCCTGGCGGCCACGCTCCTCTCGGGCTTCCACTACATCTTTCACGGCGCGCGCCTCGCGGGGTCGGCCCCGGACACCGGCAGGTAGCCTGAAGGCCCCCCGCGGGGTCTCCTCACGCTCCCGGTCGTTGCTCAGGAGTTCCAGCTCAGCTCTGTCCGGATGCTGACCATCTGGCGGGGATCGGGGAAGAAGGCCTCGAAAGTGCCCGTCTGGTGCGGCCCCAGGAGGGCGGGAGCCAGGAGAACCTCGGCGGAGGCGAGGGTCGTCCCCGCGGGACTGGTGAGGAAAATCCGGACCCGGACCTCGGTGGCACGGCCCAGGCCGGTGTTCACCACGGAGCCCATGACCCTAAGCCGCCCGTCGGCGGTGATCTCGTGGGTGTTGCTCACGAACTGGAGATTGGCGCGGGAGGATTCCCGAAGGCGCTCCAGGTGCGGCGGCACGCTGAGGCCGACCCGATGGAGGGGGCGCGGGCCCAGGGCCGGCGGAGAGACCTCGCTGGTGGAGGCGAGGACTTCCGTCGCCGGAAGGCGGGGGAAATCTCCGGACGTCGCGGGAGCCGGCGCAGGCGACGGCGGCCGGTCGGAGTCTGTCCGGAACTGCCGCAGAAGACCCCAGCCGGCCAGCAGCACCAGGATCAGGACCGGGGCCAGGATCCAGGAGCCGGAAGAGCGCGGAGCGGGAGCGGTCGCCACGGCGGCGCCGGGGCGCGCGGGCGGGCCCGGCGTGGCCGACGCCCCCGCGATCCCGGCCGCGGCGCCGGTGGGCGGGACAAGGCGGTCCAGGTCCCTCAGCAGGACTTCGTAGTTCTGGGGCCGGTCCTCGGGACGCTTGGCCAGCATCTTCTGGACCAAGGTCACCAGGGGGTAGGGAAGGTCGGGACTGAACTGACGGGGGTTTCTCACCGGCTCCCGGGCATGCTTCAGGATGATTGAGACCGGAGTGGGGCCGTCGAAAGGGGGTCGCCCCGTGACCAGCTCATAGAAGGTCGCGCCCAGGGAGTAGATGTCGCTTCGAAGATCGGCGGGTTGCCCCGACGCCTGCTCCGGGGCCATGTAGTTGGGAGAGCCCAGAACCTCGCCGGAGAGGGTCAGCCCGGCGTCGCCCACCACCAGCTTGGCCAGCCCGAAGTCGGTGACCTTCAGGGTGCCTTCGGGGGTGAGCACTAGATTGCCGGGCTTGATGTCCCGGTGGATGATTCCCCGGGCGGCGGCAGCCTTGAGCCCCAGGGCGGCATGCCGGACCATCTCCACCGCCTGTTCGGGCGGAAGCCTTCCCATCTCCCGCACCAGCGCCTCCAGAGACTTTCCCTCCAGGAACTCCATGGCGAAAAACGGCCGGCCGCCCTCCTCGCCGATGAAGTAGATCTGCGTCACGTTGGGGTGGGAGAGGGCGGCGGCGGAGCGTGCCTCCCGCAGGAACCGATCGCGATATTCCGAATCGAGGCTCAGCTCCGGCTTCAAGGTCTTCACGGCCACGTTCCGACTCAGGCTCGCGTCCCAGCCCCTGTAAACGACGCCCATCCCGCCGGCACCGACGGTCCCGCGGATCTCATAGGGTCCCAGCCGCTGCGGCATCCCGGCAGCGCTGTCGGAGGGGGTCGAAGCGGGCGGGGGGAAAGGGGCGGCCGGTCCGGCGGCGGAGGAGTGGCCCAGCTTCCGGGTGGCTCCCTTCAACGCCGTGGCGCCCCTGACAGAGAAAGGCCTGCCGCAGGAGTCGCAGAGGTGGCGTCCCACCGATCCGGCGGCAGGCGCCTCCACTTCCTGGCCGACCCGGCAGTGGGGACAGAGCACCCGCGGCATCCAGGCTCCGTTACAGGTTCGTAATCTCCCGGGCCGCAGCGCAGCCGATCCCGGGGATGGGGTCTCCGGGGGAATCTAGTCCGTGGAAGGGGGAAGTCAACGGGGCGCGGCCGGGGGTAGACCTCTATTTGCCGAAGAGGCCCTTGAGGATCCCCTTCTTGTCCTCTTCGGATCCAAGGGCGATCCGGGCGGTCTCGTTGCCGGCGTCCCAGGAGCGGGCCTTCTGGAGATACTCCGTGCCCTTCTCCTCCTGTCCCATCTTCTTGTAGAGGAGGCCGAGCTGGGCATAGTTCTCGGCGAAGGTGGGGTTCATCTCGATGGCCCGGAGGAAGTGCCGTTCCGCCTCCTTCCTAAGGCGCGGATTCCGGCTCTGGACCAGCGCCAGATAGCGGTGATACTCCTCCTTGCCCCCGTCCTGCTCCACGGCGTGCTCGAAGAAGGTGAGGGCCTTCACCATCTCCTGCTTCTCGTAGAGGGCTCTGCCGTGGAGGTAGTTCTGCCGGGCCACCTCGGCGGCGCTGGTGGCCGTGCTCTCCGCCGAAGGCTTGTCGCCGGCCTGCGAAAGGGACTTGTCGTACACGCTCCGGCTCTCCGGCTTGGAGAGGGTGGCGTAGGCCTCGGTGATGGCGGCGAAGAGCCGCTCGGCGCGGCTCTTGGTCTCGTCTTCGGAGAACTTGTCGGGATGGAGCCTCTTGGCGAGGGAGTAGTAGGCGTGGCGCACCTCCGTCTCGGGCGCGGCCGGTGTGAGGCTCAGGACCTGGTAGAAGTTCTGTCCCTCGAGGGTGGAGAAGCGCTCCAGCATCTCGTCCACGGGACCGGCCGGCCTGCGCAAGACGGCAGGGGAAGGAGCGGGAGGTTTGCGGGCGGGCCGGGCCGGTGCCGTCTCGCCGGTGGAATCGCTGGCGGAGACGCCCGGGGCTTTCGACTCTCCCGGCTCTCCCTCCACGGCGTCGAGCTTCAGGAACCCCGCTAGGATGAGCGCGCAGAGGGCCCGGTCCGTCTCCTCCGGACCCAGGGGGCTCATCACCGCGACTTCCCGGAGGGAGACGGTCCCATCGGCCCGGGAGATGAGGAAGCCCTCCGCCGGCTGGAGGGGCACCTGCTCCAGGGGAATGGGGGGAGCCGGGCTGAGGTGCACCCGGAGACTTCCGTCCCTCAGAACCGCGCGGATGAAAGCCGGCTCGGTGGCGTTGCGGACAAGACCCAGGATCGCCACCGGGACCGGGAACCCCGCGTCGCCGGGCTGGGTGAAGGGGAGCTCCCCCTCCTGGTACTCGTAGGTGGCGTCGCCCCACTTCGCGGCGCCCACCACGATTTTCTCAATCATCTCCTGTACCAGAGTCCGGTGGTCGTCCATCTCCAGGAAGCCCAGGCGCAACAGGGAAGAGCTGAGGAGCTCGTTGGCCTGCTTGGCCGCGGTGGCCTTGCGCATCTGGTCGGCGTGGAACTGGCCGCGCTGCTTGAGGTGCTCGGTGAGGCTCTCCGTCACGAGGTTTGAGGCGGCGTAGCGGATCACTGATCCCTTCTCGATGAAGAGCTGGCGCAGCAGGTTGCCCCGGGAGATCTTGAGGCCGCCGGAGCGTCCCCCCGCCAGGATTCTCGAGAGGACCTGGGCCAGGGACCGGTCCGAGAGCTTTCCCGCGAACCCGGACACGTCAGCTCCTTTCCGAGAACTTCTTTAGGAGATCGTCCATCCACCCCTTCTGCAGCTCTGCGAAGTCCTCCCGGGTGGTCTCCCGGAGGGCTTCTTCCGCCGTCAGGCCCCCGTGCATCCCGTCCAGGGCCTCCACGAGGGCGGAAAAGCCGAACCGCTCGGAAAGGTACCGGGTGAAGGAGAGGGCGGAAGCATAGGTTAAAGCGTCGTACCAGGAGCGTCCCTCCGATGCGGCCAGGTCCCGGGCCAGGCACCGCTCCTCGGAGGCCGGAAGGGGCCTCCCTTCCGCCAGCTGGGCCAGCCCCTCCTGCAGCCAGCGGGGGCAGTTTCCGGCGGTCTTCCCGAAGACGAAGGCGTGGGTCAGCTCATGGACCAGCACGGCGCGGATCTCCGGGTTCAGGACCTTCACTCCTCCGATGGGGATGCGGATTTTCCCGTCGAAGAGACCCGACACCGACGCGGGCAGCCGGGTCATCTCGTGGAATTCCCGGGAAGGGTACAGGATCGTCACGATGGGGCCGGGGGGAGCGAACTGGAAGCGCTCCGAAAGGTCCCGGTACTTCTCCTCAAGGTAATCCCGGATGGAAGTCGCGATATCGGGGCTGGACAGGCCGCCTCCTTCGTAGCGCAAGGTGAAGTGGGGCGCCTCGGTCCCATCGAAGTCCCGGCTCACCGCCAGCTCGCGCCGCGCCTTCTCCAGATGCGCGGCGACCCGCGGGTTACTCCTGAGGGACAGGGAGGTCTCCCACTCGGAGATGGCGTCAGGGAGGTTTTCCTCCCGGTAGTAGACGGTGCCCAGGAGGTCGCGGAGGGATGGGTCCTTCGG
>Ga0315288_10006879_pt1 | contig 14420 bp, 11 predicted proteins | sample YL17G11_20_MG_FD_203454 | JGI IMG/M metagenome (GOLD analysis project Ga0315288, IMG submission 203454) | Sediment microbial communities from Yellowstone Lake, YNP, Wyoming, USA - YL17G11_20 | ecosystem: Environmental > Aquatic > Freshwater > Lake > Sediment | place: USA: Wyoming | collected... | reverse complement strand
GGCGGTCCAAACGGCAGATCCGGCCGTCGGCATCGACTTCCAGTAGGCCACGGCCGCACTGCGACCACGACGACGCGAAGGCTGGCGGGTACGAGACGCGCGGGAACCGTTCAGGGGCTCGCGCGTCTTGTTATCATTGGGGGAACGGATGGGAGGTGGGGCAGATGATGGCGACCCGGCGAGTGATGCTGGCCGTCGGCGCGTTGGCCTGCGTGTCGGCCGCCATGGCGGCGCAGACACCGAAGTCGGGGCTGGCGCCGGGTTCGGCGGCGAGACCGTTCGATGTGTACCACGTCTCGGGGCCGAAGTCCGGCCAGACCATGTGCTACACTTGAGAGCGCTCCGGTAGCTCGTTCATCGTCCTCTTCGCGAAGGCGTTGGACGGGAACTTGGCCACGGCGGCCAAGAGACTCCAGGCGCGCTACAGCAACGATCCGAGCCTGATCGACTACCAGGCGACGTTCATCGTGCTCATCGGCCCGCGCGAGGGGCGCGAGGAGACGGCGAAGCAGTGGGCGAGCGACAACGGTGTGACACTCCCCGTCTGCTTGCTGTCCGAGGGAGAGAAGTCGCCCGCGTACAAGCTGTACAACCTCAGTCCCGACCATGCGTATACCACCATGGTCGCGGAGGGGAACATCATCCGCTACACGCTTCCTCTGGCGGCGCCCGACGGCCTCGACACCGCCGCTGTCGGCAAGCTGATCCAGGCGGCGGACGGCGTCGTGAGCAGCCTGAAGGGACGTTAGCCCTCTCGTGGATGGTCTGCGCCGTCGGGACTTCCTGAAGCTTGCGGTCGCGGGCCTCGTGGCTGTCGGTCCGGCATCGGGGGATGGCCCGGACCCGCGACTGCGGCGTCTGGGACGGACGGGGCTGATGGTCTTCCCCATCGTGGGGGGGCTGGGGGAGGAGATCCCCCTCCTGATGCTCCGCGACGGTGGCGTGAACTACTGGCACCGGGCGAACAAGCTGCCCATGCAGGCCCTCACCGCCGGCCGCGAACGTCAGAGCTACGTCTGCGATATCCTCATCGACTTCGTCGACGACAAGCAGGACACCATCGACGAGTTCAACGCCGGGCTCGAGGCGGCGGGACTGGAGTACGCGGAGCTCATGAAGCTCCATGCCGTGTACTCTGACGCCGAGAACCTTCGGACGAACACCTCGGTGATCGAGGCGTTCAGGGAGTTGCGGGGACAGGGGAAGGTGCGTTACCTCAGCCTGGCCCAGCACGGCAAGATGAGGTACGAGATCCTCCATGCCGCCATCGACTCAGGCTGGTTCGATGTGATCCAGCTCCCGCTCAACCCCCTTGCCACGGACGAGGACTTCGAGGTCATCCGCCACGCTTCGGATAGCGACATCGGCGTCATGGCGATGAAGACATGCGCCTGGATCGCCAAGGCGGGCACGGAACCGCCTCCCGATGGGCGGCTCGACCCGGGAGTGGCGCGGGCCTCGCTCGGTACAGCGGGGCTGAAATGGGTGCTCTCGCAGCCGGGCGTAACGGTCGCCGCCGTGTGGGTAACCACGGAGTCCGAGGTCGAGCAGGCCCTCGCTGCCGTGGACTCCCTCCCGACCCGGGCCGAGCAAGTGGCTTTGGGCCGAGCTGTCGCCGCCGCCGGGCCCGTCTGGTGCCGCCTCTGTGGCGAGCATTGTGAAGGCGTTTGCCCCGTCGCCATGCCCATCAGCGAGATCGCCTTGGCGGACGTACACGCGCGTGCCCATGGGAGCCCGACGCCCGACGAGGTGCAGCTCCTGCGCATGGCGCAGTCCTGCACGCGCTGTGGCGCCTGCGCGCGCCACTGTCCGTATGGCGTGGACGTGCCGCGTGTGCTCGCGGCTGCCGCGCGTCGGGGCGCTTAGCCGGGAGTGTAGCTGACGAGAGTGTCGAGCACAGTCCCGCGCACCTGGTCCGCCGAGCCGCCTGAGACCTCTGTCTGACGCTGCACGCACCACGAGCCAGGCGCATACCGCGACACCGCGACCACGGCCTTCGGGGTGGCCGACGCCAGCTCCGTAAGGTAGCTCTCGAAGCCGATCGTGCTCTGCGGCTCCCCCCCCACGGTCACGTCCTCCGCGTCGAGCGCCGTCAGGGTGAGACGGTAGTGGATCGATGTGCCGTCCTCCGTCCCACGGACGTCCGCGGGGAGCACCGGGCCTGCAGAGCCATCGTGGTAGACGAGCATCCCGCTGGTGTAGACGGCCTCCCAGTCACCGACCACCTCGCGGGCAAGGTACACACGACCTCCATCGACTTCGTAGCACTGTGTCACGCTCTCCGTGACGTCCCCGAACTGGCGGTCGAACGCGAGAGTGCCGGCGGCCATGTCGATCTGCCCGTAGGTAAGCGTGATGGTGCCCGTGTCCCCCTCGCCGTCGATGAGCGTTCGTTCGAACACAGCGACATCACCGGGCGCGGGAAGGTACGGCTCGAGCTCGCCGAAACCGGGCGTGGCTTCTGACGGCGTATCGTCGCCACCATCGCCGTTCGGGCCAACATCGACGCGCGTGATGTAGTCGGCCTCGATAGCGCAGGCTTGGCTGCGGACCGTGGTGCCATCGCGGATGTCGATGGTGAACTGACCCGGCGGCACGTCGGCGAAGCCGAACTCGCCATCGCTGTTCGCTGTGGCTGTCGGTCCGACGTACTGGGGCCCCTCGATCCGTTTGAGCTCCAACTCCACCCCGGACGCGGGCGCGCCGGAGCTGTCGTTCACAACGCCCGTGCAACCTCCCACAGTGGCTGCGCTCAGGTCGTCAAGGGTGATGAGGCGTGAGAGGGGGTTGACGCCGGTCAACGCGGGGTCGGGCTCAGCGGTCCATGAGTCGCCGCCGAGTGAGCATCCTCCGAGCAGGGCCATGAGGAACCATGCGGCGGCGCCGGCGGTGCGGTGCATAGGACAACCTCCAGGGCCGAACTGGACTCCGAGAGACACTCCTCCGTCCACTGAACGGCCTCGCGCGTCCCCAATGTTCACCGCCACCCTCCGCGCGAAGGCCCGAGGGCTTCAGCGGCCGAAACTCGCGGGGGCCTCCGCGACTCGCGGCATTCCTGAGCGTCAGACCGGACCGGAGTCCACCCATAGCGGCGGCCCGGTAGGGGCGACCTCAGTCCCGATGGCAGGGGCCTCGCAACGGTGGTCGCGAGCGAAGCCGCTCCTACGGGGGGCGGGTTGGGCGGTAGGGACCGGGTGTCTGGCGATGCGTGATGCGGTCGACTTCATGGCGGGGCTGTTCACGTTCAGGGAGAACCCGTTCTTCCTTCGAGCGTGGCGGAAGGAGTCTCGGAACAGCAAGCTCGTGCGTAATCACCTGGTTGTGCTCGCCTGTCTGGCTGCACTCTATGCCGCCCTTCATACGCTGGTGGCCCGGTTCGGCGGGGAAATGGCGAGGTTGGGCGAAGCGCCCGGCGTCGTGGTGCTCGGCGTGCTCAGCGGCGTCCACACCTACATCGTGCTTGTCGCCGTCTCCTATCGGGCCAGGGAAAGCATCGACCTCGAGCTGCGACAGGGCACATTGGACTTCGTGCGGGTCACCGCGATCCCGGCCATCCGGGCCATGGGCATGCGCGCCACGTACCCGTTGGTGTTCGGTATCCTGATGCCCCTGCCGGCGTTCCCGCTCTACATGCTGGCGGCGTCCTGCGAGGGTGTGCGCCCGACAGACGTTCTCGTCATCTACGCGGTGTTGGTGCTCATCTGCATCCGCCCGAGCGGACACTCGGGGGCCTGGTACACGCGCCAGCTCCTGCCCAACGATGAGCGCAAGAAGCACCTGCAGAGGCGCAACGCCGGCACGGCCGTTGCGGTGCAGATCGTCGCCCAGGGCTGGTCGCGGCTGCTGCCTCGGGGCTACTTCGGCGCTCCGCTCCACGGCGGCCTGCTGCCGCTCACGTGGGTACTGATCGGGGGGCGGGCGCTCTTCCGCGCGCGGCCGTTCTACGGTACCGAGGCCGCCATCCTCTGCATCCTTCTCCCCTTGCTCCCCATCCTCTACGCGACCCTGGCACGTGGCGCGTACACATCGGCCATCGAGGACGACGCCCCTGTGCGGTGGCGGCGCAACCCCGCTTCGGCCCTCTGGGGCATCCTGGGCGTCACGGCCGTGGCGGGGTTCACCTGGCGTCTCATCGGCCCGTCCGCGACACTGGCCAAGTTCACCGGGGTGGCGGGCGCCGACCCCGCGTCGGCGATGGCTGCGGTCGCGGGCGCCCTCGTGGTGGTCTGGGCACTGGGTTGCGCCATCGGAGTCCTCACGACGGGACGGACGGATGCCGGGCTGTGGGCGTGCGGTGGGGGCCCTGCGCCCTCGCGCAAGGAGGCTCTGCGCCGCGAGCTGCTGTCATCGGTGTCGGCGGTGTCCGTCCTGGTGTGGCCCCTCCTCGCCGTGGGCTTGAGCGCTCTGCTGGGCCTGCAGCTCCCGAAGGTCGGCCTGATCGGGAACGTGCTCCTGTGCAGCGCACTGGCCCTTGTTGTCTGCTACAGCGCCGGGCGCCCCGGGGCCATCCGGAGCCAGTTGGACAATGGCAAGAAGAGGCACCCGTGGCGCACGATCGTGGTGAACCTGTGGATGCTCGTGCCTGTCGCAGGTCTCTTCCCGGCGTGCGGATTGCCTTCGTGGGTGATACTGCTACACCCGTTCGCGGGATGGTTGCTCGCCTACCCGGGCGCCGTGGAGGCAGTGACGAGCAACGCCTACATGGTGTCCGCCCTCCCGGACCTCGCGACGTGGATGACGGTCCAGGTCCTTCTGGCGGTGGCGCTCATGGCCGCCAACTCCCGGTATGCCGTCGTGACCGCGGGCATGCCAGCGCTCACGGAACCGAAGGACTTGCCGCCGCCCCCGCCGACGTGGCGGCTGTTCGAGGCTGAGCCGCGGCGATTGCGATGGATCCGCGACCCGATCTCTCTCCGGATCCTGCGGTCAAGGCCATGGCGGGCCATGTTCATCTCGTTCACGACGGTGGGCAGCGTTATCACCATCGCGGGGGTGGCGGGGGCCGTCTATAGCCCGAGCACGCTGGCCTCCGCCTTCGCCGGGGCGCGTCTCATCGCGCCGAGCGTCGCGGGATCGGACCTGGGCGACTCGCTCATCGCGGTGCTTGTCATCGGGTTCGGTCTGGCTCTGATGGGCGGGATGGGTGGCTGTCCCGCGTTAGGGTCGAGCGCTATCACGCAGGAGCGGCTCAAGGAGACGATCGAGGCCATCGTCCAACTGCCCGCACCGCACTGGGAGATCGTCCGCGGCTATCTCGGCGCCGCTCTGTACGGGATCGGCACGTATCTCTTCGGACTCCTCCCGGTCGCCGTTCTCGCGGCGGTGGCCGGCTGTCGGCCCCTCAACCTTGTCGTGGCCGCGTCGCTGGGCTTGGTCCTGACAGTGGATGCGGTGCTGGGCGTCGCCGTCGGCATGTATGGCGCTCTGAGCTCCCCGCGCGGCGCCAACGTGCCCGCGGCCCTCGTGTGGATCGGTAGCCGCATCGGGCTTGTCATGGTGGCAGGCTTCACGCTGGCGGGCATGACACTTGGGCGGGCCAACCGGCTGCTCATCGCGGCTCCGGCGTTCTGGCTCGTCCCTGTCCTGGAGGCGCCCCTGATCGCGCTGGCGCTGATCGGCGCGACCCGCCACCTGGCGCGAATGCGGCGAGGGGAAGCGGCCCTCACAGTCCGCGAGGAGCGGTCGCGCAAGCGCAAAGGGGCGTAGGCCGTCGCCCACCGCGTGCGGAACCACGCCGATGCGGCGGCCGCCGCACTGCCGGGTGACAAGGCGGGGATGCCTTGCGTGGCTGCGTTGAGTTTCTGGTGGGACTCCTGACATTCCGCGGGAATCCTTACTTCATGCGCTGGCTGCGAAAGGACGTGCGCGATTCACGCGTGCTCCGCAACCACGCCGTGGGCCTCGTCGGCATCTGCGCGCTGTGCTACCTCGCGCTGCTCCTCGGTGACTGGCTGGGCCACCTGCTGGAGCTCTCGATTGTCCCCCTGGGTCGCGTGCCGCGCGCCGACCTGATGCTGTTGTGTCTCGTCGGCGCGAACTCATGGATGATTCTCTTCTCAGTGAGCTTCAGGGCCGGCGAGTGCATCGAGTACGAGTACCGCCACCAGTCCCTGGATATGGTACGGGTGACTCGGCTCTCGGGGATGCGCATCATGGGGATGAAGGCCACCTACCCCATGGTCTTCGGACTGACGATGCTCGCGCCGGTGCTTCCGCTGTACGTGCTGGCCGTGGTGCTGGGCGCGCTCGGACCGGCGGAGCTGCTGGCCGTGTTCCTCGTGCTGGGGCTTGTCAGCATCCGCCCGGCGGGCGCATCGGTCATTGGGGGCAGCGTGAACGTGCGTGCGCTCGATGAATGGAAGCGCCGGGTCATCGTCGGCGTCGTGGGCTGCCTGGTCGCGGTGCAGTTCTTCATGTTCGGTTTCACTCTCTATGGCGCATCGACCATCTTCGGACCGGCCTCGCAGACGATCCTCCTGCCCGCCGAATGGGCGCGGATCGCCGCACGGGAGCTCATCGTGAGCCGCCCCTTCTTCGGCCTGATACTTCCCCCGCTGGTGCCCCTGGCTGTGTTGCTGCCGCTGCTCTGGCCGGCGATGGCGGCGACGGTCCATGAGCGCGTGGTGGAGGGAGTGGCGCGGCTGAGGGTCCGGGCGAACCCTGCGTGGCTCCTTGCGACGGTCGGTCTGGCCGTCGGGCTTGCGGGATACGCATGGACGAGGCTCCTCGGGCCGAAGGGCCTGACGCTCTACGCCGGCACTCCCGCGGGCGACGCCTCTGCGGCGCTCGCTGGGCTGTACGGCGTCTTCCTCGTCGCGTGGACGCTCCCAACGGCGTGGATGCTCGCCTTCACCGGCCGGAGTAACATGGGGCTCGTTCCGTGTGGCGATCCGCCGGAGCCGCACGCCCCGCTCCGCCGCGCTGAGCACGAGGCGTCCGAGGATCTGGTGAGAGCGCCGACGCTGCGCGAATACGCGCGGGACCTGACGGGCGCCCTTTCCGTCCTCGTCTGGCCAACGTTGGCGTTCCTACTCGCCGCTCTACTCACCTGGCGAGTACCGCGGCTGGACGATCTCGGCTTGAGTCTTCGGTGCGCGGTCGCGGCATCCGGCCTGTTGGTGTACTGCTATGGCCTGGGTCGGTGGCTGACGCTGGGCGCCACGGAGGTCCGAGAGGCCAAGCACAATGTGGTCGGCATCGTAGGGCTGTCACTCGTCGTGTCGGCGCTGGCCTTCGTGAGCGGCAGTCCACTGCCCGCGGAGTGGGCGGCGCTCAACCCGCTGGCGGGAGTGCTTTCGACGTTCCCCGGTCTGGAGGCGCGGGCCTCGGCGCTTCCGTGGTCAGCCGGGAGGCTGCCGGGCCCTTGGCCGTGCGCGACGGTGGACACGCTCCTCGGGTTCCTTCTTCTGGCTGCGTACCTCGTGTCCACCTCCCGCGCAGTACGAACCCGGCGCCGCCGCGAGTACCAGGCGGAGCGCGGCCCCCGTCCGGTGGCGGCGCTGATGGCGGAAGACGAGGCGCGCCACCGGCTGATGGCGGACCCCATTGGCCGTCGCCTGTTGCGGAGCCATCGCGCGGTAGCCATTCGCCGGGTGCTTCGGGCGCTACCGGTCGTCCTGAGCGCCGCGGCTGCGATGGTGGTGCTCATCGCGCCCTCGAAGGTCGGCGAGCGCATGGCGTCCCTAGACCTCATCCCAGGCTGGGCTCGCGATCCGTACGGTGTGTTGAGCATCCCGCCGAGCCCGTTCGTGGGGGCGTTCGGCGTGACCGGGGCGCTGTGCGCGACGGTGCTGTCCATCGGCGCCTACGCCAGCGGAGTGAACAGCCTCCGGCAGGAGCGGGAACAGGGTACGGCCGGCCAGTTGCTCCTCACACCGCTGTCCGACGCGGGGATCGCCCTCGGCTACCAGAGGCCGGTCTGGCGGTCGGTGATCGAGACGGCCGTGCTGCTTGTCCCGCTCGCCCTTGTGGGATGTGTCGAGGGACGGTTCTCCTCGGGGAACGTGCTTGTGGTGACAGCGGTGTTCGCGATGGTGCTGGTCGACCCGTCCTTCTGCGCAGCCTGGGGTGGGGCCATCGGCGCGAACCCCGACCGGCCGTGGCTGAGCAACACCATGCGAGCGGCGTTCATGGCGCAGCGGGTGCTCATCCTGATGGCGTTCTTCGTGTTCATCGGGGACCGGATGCTGCGCGGTCGGACCTACCAACTTCTCTTCGCTCACCCGATGCTCCTGGGCCTCATCGTCGTCGAGGGAGTGGCAGCGGTCCTCTGTCTGTGGTTCGTGGTCCGCACGATCCGACGTATCCGCCGTGAGGGGATCGGGGTGGTCATGGGAGATGGTGGATAGGTCCGCCCCATGTGCAGGGCTGCGCGACTCCTACGCCGAAGGGCTGTATGCTCGTTCGCCGGCTCGCCGACCGACCATGCGAGCGGGACGACCCCATGGGGAGAGACCATTGGACAAGATCACTCGCCGAGGCTTCATCGGACGCGCCGCCACGCTCGCGGCTGCTCTCGGTGTCGCGGACACGGCCTTGGCGCAAAGGAGAGAACGCACATTGGCTCGTGACGGCGTACAGATCTACTGGTTCACGCAGCTCGCCGACCGCGAGGGGAAGCCCTTTGAAGAGATGCTGCCCGGCTTCCTCGCCGATACGGCCACGGCGGGCTTCTCGGGTGTGGATGCCATGCTATCCGAGTGTGCCACCGACGAGGGCGCCGAGAGGTTCTCCCAGATGGTTGGCGGATTGGGCCTGGAGATCCTGGCCCTCTACTCGGGCGGGGCGCTCCACGCGGAGGAGGCGGCATCGCACGTCGAACGGATCCTCTCATGGGCGGGCCGGGCGAAGCCCATCGGTTGCCCGGGCGTGAACCTCAACCCCGACCCCATCGGGCGCGAGAAGACGAATGCCGAGCTGGCGACCCAGGCATCGGCGCTGGATGACCTGGGCGCGGGCCTGCGGGAGAAGGGCCTGTGGCTAGGCATACACACCCATGCGCCCGAGATGAGCCACAACGCTCGTGAGTTCCGCTTCAGCCTCGAGCGCACCGATCCGCGGAACGTCGGTCTCTGTGCCGACTTCCACTGGATGTACCGGGGCGGCGGTGACCCGTACGCTCTCACGCGTGAGTACGCCGAGCGCATCGTCTCCACCCACCTGCGGAACTCCCAGGAGGGCGTCTGGGCCGAGTGCTTCTGCGAGGGCGACCTCGATTACGGCCGGATCCGAGGCATCCTGGACGACGTGGGCTACGAGGGCGACCTATGCGTTGAGGTCGCGTGGGAGGCCCGCACCCCATCTACTCGCACGCCGCTGGAGAACCTGAAGCTCAGCCGAGAGTACCTGCGCAAGGTGTTCGGGGTATGATGGCACTCGAGGGCGCACGGGGAGGTGATGGACCATGGCGCCGCAGCCAGTGCCTCGGCTTGAGTCCATTCGGGTTAGGAACTACCGCGCGCTGCGAGACCTCAAGCTTGCGCCGATCCAACCGTTCACGGTTCTCGTTGGGCCGAACGGTAGCGGTAAGTCCACTGTCTTCGACGTGTTCGCTTTCCTCTCGGAGTGTTTTGAGGGTGGGCTTCGTCGAGCTTTGGACCGGCGAGGCAAGCTCGCCGAGCTGAGGACCCGTGACCAGTCAGGGCCTCTGGAGTTCGAGATCCGATACCGTGAGGCGCCAGGCCTGTCACCCATCACGTACAGGCTAAGCATCGACGAGGACGCCTCCGGTCCGGTTGTGGCTGAGGAAGTACTGCAGTGGAGCCGCCGTGGGCGTGGTAGGCCCTTCCAGTTCCTCGTCTTCGCACGCGGGGAAGGCCAGGTGGTAAGCGGCGAGACCCCGGACGTAGATGCCGAGCGCATCCACGAGAGGCTGGATGCTCCCGACATGCTGGCCGTGAGCGCGCTCGGCCAGTTCGCGCGTCATCCTCGAGTGTCGGCCCTTCGCCGGTTCATCACGGGCTGGTATCTGTCCTACATCACGGCGGAGAGCACGCGTGGGAACGCGGAGGCCGGTCCACAGGAACGGCTATCCCGCACGGGCGACAACCTGCCGAACGTCATCCAGTTCCTGCAGGAGCGCCATTCGGAGCGACTGGAGACCATCTTCCATGTGCTGCGGGATCGTGTACCGCGGCTGAGCCACGTCTCAACCGACCCGCTGCCCGATGGACGGTTGTTGCTCAGGCTGCATGATGCTCCGTTCTCCACGCCTATCCTGGCGAGATTCGCGTCCGACGGGACTATGAAGATGCTTGCCTACCTCCTCGTGCTGTACGACCCGGAACCGCCCCAACTGATAGGCATCGAGGAGCCCGAGAACCACCTGCACCCCAGGCTGTTGCAGGAGCTTGCCGAGGAGTGCCGGGCCGCTGCCCAGCGGAGCCAGGTTCTTGTCACGTCGCACAGCCAGAGCCTGGTCGACGCTCTGCGCCCGCAGGAGCTGTTCGTGCTTCAGCGCGACGCGAAGGGGCATACCCGCGCGACGTGCGCCAGAGACATCACCGGGGTGACCGAATTGGTGGCCGAAGGCGCCGCGCTCGGAGACGTGTGGCGAGAGGGGTACCTGGAGAGACCGGTCCCGGGTCCTCGCAAGCAGGCGGAGTCGCACTGATGGGGGCGGGCAGCCTGCACATCGAGTTCCTTGTTGAGGGCCCCTCGGATGAGATCGTGCTCCGGGAGGTCGTTCCTCGGGTGCTCTCTCGGGACGTCTCGTTCGAGGTGCGCCCGTTCGGCTCGAAGCAGCGTCTGCTCACACGGTTGCCAGGGCATCTCCGCGCGTACGCCGCCAGCGGCTGGCCGGGGCTTCGGGTCTGCGTACTGGTCGACGAGGACCGAGAGGACTGCATTGGGCTCAAGAGGCGCCTGCTGGCCGCCGTGAGACAAGCGGGCCTGGGTCCCAGGTCGAGCTCACAGGCCGAGGTGCTCTCCCGGATCGCCGTCGAGGAGATCGAGGTTTGGTTCTTCGGCGACGCGGAAGCGCTCCATTCGGCTTACCCGCGCGTCAGCGAGCACCTGGGGCATAAGGCTCCGTATCGCGATGCCGACGCGATCAGAGGGGGCACGTGGGAGCAGTTGGGGCGCGTGCTGCGGAGCGCCGGATATCACACTGCCGGGTTCAACAAGATCCAGGCGGCGCGAGACATCGCTCCCCATCTGAACCCGGAGCGAAACAGCTCGTCCAGCTTCCGGATGTTCGCCACCGGCCTACGGCGCCTCGCTGGGGTCGGGTGAGGGGCAGGCCCACTGAACCATACGACGGTGAGGGGACCACTGAGCATGACGACACACATGAACCGTCGCCAGTTCGTTTCCGCCGCAGGGGCCGCCTTGGGTGCAATCGCCACGAGTGCCGCGGCGCGAGAGCGGCCCGCCAGTGACCGCATTGGCTTGGCCCACATCGGCTGCGGCAGCATCGGAATGCACAACGCGCGGATTGTCATGGGGCTTGGCGAGGCGGAGTATGTCGCCGTCTGCGATCCCGACGACTCCCGCACGGCTGCGGCAGCGAAGGAGATGGCCGACACCACGGGCCGCCGGCCGGACGCCTACCGGGACTTCCGCGATGTGCTGGACCGCGATGACGTGGACGCGGTGTGGATCAGCACTCCTGACCACTGGCATGCGCTCATCGCGGTCCATGCCTGCATGGCCGGCAAGGACGTGTTCGTCGAGAAGCCGATCTCGCACAACATCGTCGAGGGCCGGCGGATGGTCCAGGCGGCGCGGAGGCACGATCGCATCGTTCAGGCGGGTACCCAGCAGCGCAGCGGGCCGCACATGAAGGCGGCGACCGACTACGTTCGCTCCGGCGCGCTGGGGAACGTTCACCTCTGTAAGGCATGGGTGATGGGCGGCCACCCGGACCTCGGCAACCCGCCCGATGGCGAGCCACCGGATGGGGTCGACTATGACCTGTGGCTCGGCCCCGCGCCGAAGCGCCCGTTCAACCCGAACCGGTTCCACTACAACTGGCGCTGGTTCTGGGACTACGCCGGCGGCAAGTGCGCCGACTGGGGGATCCACCTCATCGACATGATCCACTGGGGCATGGGCGTGGATGCACCTCTGGCGGTCACGTCCGAAGGCGGGCGCCTGGTGTGCCAAGACAACTGCGAAACGCCCGACACCCAGGTCGCGAGCTTCCAGTACCCCGGGTTCATCTGCACCTGGGAGCACCGTTTCTCCCCGCAGCCGCTGGAAGGCTACGGGCATGGCATGGCGTTCTACGGTTCGAAGGGTACGCTCCAGATGGACCGCAGCGGCTGGAAGGTGCTATCGAACGGCGACGCGATCCCCGATCCGCCAAGCGGGAGCGGCTCCGACGCGCAGATGTACGTGGACCATGCGCAGCACTTCTTCGATTGCGTTCGCAGCCGCCAGCGACCGCGGTCGGACATCGAGATCGCCCACCGCACGACATCGGCCTTGCATCTCGCGAACATCGCGTACCGCCTCAAGCGGCGCGTCGCGTGGGATGGTGCGCGCGAGGAGATCGTCGACGACCACGAGGCGTCCAAGCTGCTTACGCGCGAATACCGTCACCCGTGGGATCTGCCCAAGGTGTGAACCTGCCCTGGTCAGCCGCGGACCTCGTGCCCCGCGAGGCGGGCCGGTTGGACCCCTTCCCGCTTCGCGGGCCCCTTCCATGCGGCCCCTCCGGGGAAGGGCGCCGCCTTGCGGACGCCCGGCGGCTATTGTGACCGCGCCGAGGGCCCGCCTATAATGCCGTGTCCTCCTGCGAGGGCGACCGCCGTGCGGATGCGTCGTAAGCGAGACAGTGCATAATGGCCGGCTCCTGCGTGCTCCAGATGGAGGGGATCCACAAGTCCTTTGGTGGCGTTCGCGCGCTCCGGGGAGTGGACCTCGAGCTCCGAGAGGGCGAAGTGCTCGCGCTGGTGGGCGAGAACGGTGCCGGCAAGAGCACCCTCATGGAGATCCTCTGCGGGAATCTCCGCGCGGATTCCGGTCGGATCACATACCGGGGGCGTCCCACACACTTCGACGGCGCTCGCGAGGCGGCGTTTGCCGGCGTCTCCATCGTCCATCAAGAGCTCAGCCTCGTGCCGCATCTCACGGTCGCAGAGAACATCTTCTGTGCCCGGGAGCCCGTCATCCCCATCATCGGGTTTGTCGACCGCCGACGGCTCCACCGCGAGGCCGCCGCGATTCTCGCCCGGTTCCGCCTGGATGTGGCCCCCAGCGACATGGTCGGCCGGCTCCCGGTCGCTGTCCAGCAGATGATCGAGATCGCGAAGGCTCTGTCGCTGGACTGCAAGGTGCTGGTCCTCGATGAGCCGACCAGCGCATTGACCGACACGGAGGCTCAGTACCTTTTCGACATCATCCGGACGCTCCGTGCCCGGGGAGTTGGGATCATCTACATCTCGCACAAGCTCGACGAAGTGTTCGAGCTGGCAGACCGCATCACGGTTCTCCGCGATGGGGAGTTGGTCGCGACTCGGGATCGCGGCGAGGTTAGCCCCGATGACATTGTGCGCATGATGGTCGGCCGTGAAGTGGGGAGCGGGTACCCGCCAAGGGACAGCCAGCGAGGCGACGTGGTGCTCCATGTAGAGGGGCTCACCCGTGAGCCGCGCTTTCGTGACGTATCGTTCGAGCTGCGTTCCGGTGAGATCCTGGGCGTGGCCGGGCTTGTCGGAGCGGGACGGACCGAGGTGGCCCGCGCGATCTTCGGCGTCGACGTACCCGACGGTGGCCGCGTGCTGCTCGAGGGCGAAGCCTTGCCGCGGGGGAACCCGGGCGTTTCCATCGCGCGTGGCCTCGGCTATGTGCCGGAGGATCGGAAGGAGCAGGGGCTGTTCCTCTCGATGAGCATCCGTCAGAACGTCGTGGCGGCCAGCCTGTCGGCGAATGCCGTGATCGGGTTCATGAGCCCCCGCCGGGAGACGGCGATGGCGGAGGAGTTCGTCCGGCGCCTGAGCATCCTTACGCCGCACATTGGCAACCCCGCGTCCAACCTATCTGGCGGGAACCAGCAGAAGGTGCTCCTGGCGAAGTGGCTGGCGATCCGGCCACGCGTCCTGATCGTGGACGAACCTACCCGAGGTGTCGATGTCGGGGCCAAGGCCGAAGTGCACTCCATCCTCCGGGAGTTGGCGCGACAAGGCGTGGCGGTGGTGATGGTCTCATCCGAGCTGCCCGAGATCCTCGGCGCGAGCGACCGGATCCTCGTAATGCACGAAGGGCGGATCACCGGCGTCCTGGCGGCCGAAGAGGCCACTGAGGAGCGCATCATGTTCCTGGCCGCCGGACGGGAGGCAGCAGCGTGATGCCCGGGTGGACGGAAGGAAGTGAGGCCCACCGTGTCCGATGATCCGACCGCCTCGAGTCCCAGGGGGGACGCTACGGGTGTGAAGCCGCTGGCGAAGGCACTGCGGCTGCTCGCGGCCCTGCTGCGG
>Ga0315288_10006877_pt1 | contig 14422 bp, 10 predicted proteins | sample YL17G11_20_MG_FD_203454 | JGI IMG/M metagenome (GOLD analysis project Ga0315288, IMG submission 203454) | Sediment microbial communities from Yellowstone Lake, YNP, Wyoming, USA - YL17G11_20 | ecosystem: Environmental > Aquatic > Freshwater > Lake > Sediment | place: USA: Wyoming | collected... | reverse complement strand
CCCTCTTGCTTTTTTGCTTTTGCCTTGTCCCGCCCGGCTGATTTTCTCTACAAGCTGTTGAGAAGATGACTGGTAAGGGACTAATGCCTGCCTCCGCGCCAGATCGGCCGCGGATTCGTCTTTGGCTACTTCTGGTAGACTTGCGGATTCACAACATGCTGCGGCCGCTCACCGTTGAACACGGCCACGATCGCATCCACGACGCCATTGCCCATCGCGAGCAGTGCGCCCGGCGTGTTCGAGGAGACATGGGGCATGGTCACCGCGCGCTCGCACTTCAGCAATCGGCTGTTGGTTGGCGGCTCGGTGGCGTACACGTCGAGGCCGGCGCCGAAGATGCGCCCGGCATCCAGAGCATCGGCGAGGGCGTCTTCGTCAATGATCGCGCCGCGGGCCGTGTTGACGAGGATGGCGGTCGGCTTCATGAGGGCGATCTTATCGGCGTTGATAATCTTGCGCGTCTGCTCGTTCGAGGGCATGTGCACGGAGACGAAGTCGGACTCTCTCAGGACCTGCTCGAGGGAATCGGCGCGCTCCACGCTATGCTTGGCCGCGAACTCCTGGTCGAAGCAGGGGTCATAGGCCAACACCCGCGCGTCGAATCCGCGGCAGCGACGGGCCACGCCTTTGCCGATGCGGCCCAGGCCGAGCAAGCCGACGGTGGCGTGGTAGAGATCCACGCCGTAGGTGTTGACCCACTGGCCCGCCTTGGTGGTGCGGTCGCCCTCGGGGACGTGGCGGGCAACGGCCAGCATAAGCGCCAGGGCCATGTCGGCCACCGCCTCGGCGTTCGCGCCCGGTAGATTCGTCACCACGATGCCCTTGCGGGTGCACTCCGGCAGGTCAACCTGGTCTATTCCGGCGCCGTGACGGGCGACCACTTTGAGCCGGTCGGCCTGCACGAAGGCCGGGGCTGAGAAGTCATCCACGCCCGCGGCGATGCCGTCCACGCCCTTGAGGAGCGGCGCCAGCTCCGCCGCCGTCATGGGCCGCCCGAAGGGGTTATGCGCAACCTCGTAGCCAGCGGCTAGCAACCGCTCTTCCGGCTCCCTCGTTATCTCGCTGAAAGAGGTGGCGGTGATCAGAACCCTCATGCCCTTCTCCTTGGGGGGCGTGGGTACGCCCGCCCTACAGATCTATATCGTGCCTGGCAGGCGGACCATCTCGATGTTCTGATTGGGGCAGCGGCGGAAGCACATGCCGCAAGCGACACACTTCTCCTCGTCTACCGCAAAGCTGTCCGGGGTCTCGCGCGCAACCGCGAAGTTCGAGCAGATACGGGCGCAGAGACCACATCCGGCCCCACAGCCGCAGTTGAGGCAGCGGCTCGCCTCGCGGACGGCCTCTTCCTCGGACAGCGCCGGCGTGTAGACCTCGAAGTCCTGCTTCCTGTCTTCTGCCGGGCGCATTGCGAGGGGGACGCGCAGTTCCCTCTCGATCTCCCGCGCCCGCGCCAGGACTCGCTCGCGCGAGACTTCTGTCAGCACAGGGTCGTAGCTGAGGAAAGCATTCTCGCCACTGAGGAATCTGTCAATGGAGACAGCGGCCCGACGCCCCGAGGCGACGGCGGCGATGACGCTGTCGGCGCCAGTCGCGGCATCGCCTCCTGCGAAGACTCCCGGCATCGCGGTCGCTCCGGTCACTGGATCGCAGGCAAGGCTGCCGTCCCGCGCGAGGGCGAGGCCGTCGGGAGCCTCTGCGACCACCTGCCCCAGCGCGTTGATGACCATATCGCAGGGGAGCGTGAACTCGCTTTCCGCTACCGGGTCGGGCCGCCGCCGGCCGGAGGCGTCGGGCGCGGCGAGTGTGTGGATCACCATGCGGAGCCCGGCCGCGCGTTTGCCCTGGGTCAGTATCTCAATCGGGGCCACCAGGTAGATCACGCGGACGCCTTCGTCCTCCGCCTCCCACACCTCTTCCGGGATCGCCGGCATCTCGTCTCTGGTGCGGCGATAGCAGAGGAACACTTCCTTAGCCCCCAGGCGGAGGGCCGTCCTGGCGGCGTCCACTGCGGTGTAGCCTCCGCCTACGACTGCGACCCGCGTGCCGACAGCGGCCTTCCCACGGCGCCGCACGTCTGTCAGGAAGTCAACCGCGGAGACGACGCCTTGCGCCTCCTCCCCCGGGACGTCCAGCTTTCTGCCGGCCTGTGCGCCTATGCCCGCGAAGACGGCGTCGAAGCCCTGCTCCTTGAGCGACGCGAGCGTGAGGTCGCGGCCGAGGCGTTGGCCGCACTCGATGTTCACGCCCAGGGATCCTAAGGCCGCGATCTCTTTGTCCAAGACGTGCGCAGTCAATCGAAATGCCGGGATGCCATACCGCAGCATGCCGCCCGGCTTCTCCGCCGCCTCGAACACGGTGACCGCGTGCCCGGCGCGGGCGAGGTCCCAGGCGCAAGTCATCCCCGCGGGCCCGGCGCCGATCACCGCTACCTTCTTGCCGGTCTCCGGCAGCCGGTCCACCTCCGGCTTCCAGCCCTGCTTCTCGGCGTGTTCGAGCACGAATCGCTTGATGTCCCTTATCCGGATGGGGTCATCCATGTCGCCGCGCGTGCAGGCCTTCTCACAGGGATGGGAGCAGATGTAGCCGCACACCGACTGAAGCGGATCGCGGGAGGTGATGAGGCGATAGGCTTCGTGGAAATCCCGCTCGGCCACCTTTCGGACATATGCCTGGGCCGGGACCTGGTTTGGGCAGGCGAACTTGCAGGGGGCAGCGAGGCCGGTGTCCTTGATCCTGGCATGGCCCGGGTAGAGGGTAAGCTTCTCGGAGGAGGTGACCTCGTTCACGAGGAGATCGCGCATCGCCTCCCACGACTCGAAGCCCATGCGGTCCAGGTAGCGAAGCACTCCGTCCGTGAGGTCGTTCACCAGGCCGTATCCATGGACGAGGACCGCCGTGCAAACCCCGACCAGATCGGCCCCGAAGAAGGCCATCTCGACGGCGTCCTGCCAGGTTTCACATCCGCCGGTGGCGATGGCCCGGACTGCCGGCCCGTTGCGTTTTCGAATCTCGAAGATATCGCGGAGTGCGAGGGGTTTGCACCACGGTCCCGACATGCAGGTCAGCGAGACCTGCTCCTGGAGGTGTATGACCGACTGCTTGGGGTTCCAGATGTCAACGGGGGCGAAGGCCAGCCGGTTTGCGTTGGATCCAACCGCGACTGCGCCAGCGCGGTAGGCCGCCTGGGAGACCTCGCCGAGGCGGCCGCCCTCGGGAGTGAGTTTGACGAAGACGGGGATGGAAACGGCATCCACGGTGGCCTTGATGACCTCGTAGACGAGCTCGGGGACCATGCCCATGGAGGCCCCGCTCTGGGGGCCGCCCTCATGGGTCTCGCCGGTAAGGGCCACGTTAAACGACATGTTCGGGCAGCCCATGTTGACTTCGAGGACATGGCAGCCGGCCTGCTCGAAGGCGCGCGCCATGTTGACCCAGCCCGCGACGCCCTCGTCGCCCACGTAAGAGTAGTTGGCCATGATCACGAAGTCATCGGACACGCGGGGGCGAGACTCCTCGACGAGCTTGAGCGCCTGATCGAGGTTGATTCTCTTCTCGGCGGTGAACGCAAAGAGCCCAGCTGGGTCGAAGTAGGCATAGCGCGGCTCGCGGTTGATGTAGGGCGCCGGGTCGAAGGTCAGCTTGATGGAGGCGCCGGACCAGCCCTGCTCACAGCCGCGCTCCAACTGGTCGGCGGAGTGGGTGGTCGGCCCCGAGGCGAGGAAGAACGGGTGCTTGAACGTAACGCCCGCTATGTTGACAGACAGCCGTCTGTCATTGGCTTTGCTGGGCATAGCGCTTACCATCTCCTGAAGTTGACGAACAAGAACGCAGGCAAACTGCGGCCGTAGCAGTGCCTGTTTGGAAGGGCGCATTCCAATGAAGCGGTTCGGCTGCAGCGGCGTCCTGCGAAGGACACCTTATCTCCCTTCACAGTTATTCTACCGGAGGGATCGGCTTCCCTCCAAGCGCGCGCCGGATTTTTCCGGCCAGTCGCGGCCGCTCGACCGCTGGGTGCCGGCCTCGCGCCGGCCTTGGAGGAAATCCGTGGCGCCCCACCGAAGTCTGCTCCGTCAAGACCGTGCACCTTGGAGGTAGAGCATGAGCAACCTGTGCATCAAACCCCAGGGCGGAGGCTACGACGCGATCGCGCTGGGCGAAGTGATGCTGCGCCTGGATCCCGGCGACGTCCCCACGCGGCGGGCCCGGGTGGCCCGCATCTGGCATGGCGGCGGGGAAGCCAATGTAGCGGAGGGCCTGAGCGCGTGTTTCGGCCTGAAGACTGCGGTTATCACCGCCCTGGTTGATGACGGCATTGGCCGCAATATCGAGCTCCAGCTCCGCGAGGCCGGGGTAGACACCTCCCGGATTATCTGGTTCAACACCGGCGGCAAGGGCAAGTACGCCACCGATGGCAAGGGCACTCTTCACAACGGAATCCACTTCACCTGGGCCGGCAGGGGCGTTCTGCCATCTGTCACCGAGTACTACCGCGCCCACACCCCGGTGCGCGAGCTGAAGCCCGGCGATGTTGACTGGGCCCCTCTGTTCAAGGAGTGCCGCTGGTTCCACACGGGCGGAATCTACACGCTCATCTCGCCGACCTCTTCCGAGCTGGCGCTGGAGGCGATGCAGGCAGCGGGCAAGCATGGGGTCTTCCGGTCCTTCGATCTGAACTACCGCTCCAAAGTCGAGCCGGACAAGGAGAAGGCCCGCTCCATCAACCGGAAGATCGCCGCCCATACCGACTTCCTGGTGGGCAACCAGAGCGACTTTTTCGACGCGCTGGGCTATGAGAGCCGCAAAGTCTCGACCGCGGATCCCTTCGATGTCTGGCTCGACGCCTACACGGAGATGCTGCGCGCGGTCGCCAAGGATTATCCGAGTCTCAAGCTTATCGGCACGCAGCTCCGCGCGGCGATCACTGCGGACCGCATCAGTTGGGGCGCGGTGCTCTATGACGTTGGGGAGGATAAGGCCCAGCTTGCGACCGTACGCGAGACCATCGAGATTGCGGACCGCACGGGCGGCGGTGATTCGTTTATGTCGGGGGTGGCGGCCGCGCTTTTGAAGGGCAACGACGCGGCGACCGCGGTCCAGTGGGGCGCGGCGCACGGCATCCTGGTGCAGGAGACGCCGGGGGACACGACGATGGTGACGCAGAAAGAGGTGGAAGCGGAGGTGGCCCGCGCCCTGAAGGGCGGGGGGGTGAGCGCGCTGCGGTGAGGTTTTGTTTAGCCGCCGATAAACGCAGATGAACGCAGATAAACACGGATTGGCAGGGGCAAGCCCCTGCCCCACGACACTAGCCTGGCATCGTGCAATGAGGTGACTGGAGGAACACTATGTCGTACCAGAGAGACCGCGCCCGAGTAGATCAGGCGCTTCGCGCAGCCGGCGTCGTAGTGGTGATGAACCGCGATCACGTGAAGAAGCCGGAGGACCTTGTCACCACGATGTGGGAGGTCTATCAGGCCGGCTTGGTAGCGGAATGCACGTTCCGCATTGATGAAGGAATCATCAGAGAGGCGATGCAGGAGCTCACCAAGCGCCGGGCGGAGACGCCGGTCGACAGGCCGTTTGTGCTGGGAGTGGGCAGCGTCATCAACCCGAAGGAGCTGGAGGCGGCGATCGGTATGGGGTTCGACATGATCGTCGCGCCGGCTAATGTCATGGGCGGGTACGGGGAAGGCAAGGACTTCGTGCGCATCACGCGGCAGGTCAACGTCTTCTCCGCCCCGGCGATCCTCAGCCCGACGGAGCTGCAGTACTTCATCGAACGAGAGGACGGCCTGGAGCCCGACTGCGTGAAGATCTTCCCGGCCGGCGTCCACGGCCCGAGTGGGGTCGGCGATCTGCTCGCACCCTATGTGCGTGAGAGGCATAAGGGTCGTATCATCATGCCCACCGGCGGCGTGAACGCCGAGACCGGGCCGAAGTTCCAGGAGAACATCTCGAAGCGCGGGTACGCGCCGGTCCTGGGCATGTCGGCGCCGCTGGCGCTAGTTGGCAAGCTCAAGAAGCCGGGTGAGGTCGAGACGATCCGGCAGTCGCTGGCGGAGTTCAAGGCGAGCTTCAAGCCGTACGTCGCGGAGTAGTTGCGCAACTACGTCGGGGAGCGTGTGCGAGCGTCCCCTTATTCCGTACCACAGACCGAAAGGCTGACCTATGACCTGGGACCAGGACGAGGTATTCGCCATCCGCGGGAAAGTCGTTGCCATCACCGGGGCGGCCGGGATCATCTACAGCACCCTCGCCAAAGGGCTGGGGGCGCGCGGCGCGAAGGTGGCGCTGCTCGATCTCTTCGGGGACAAGGCGCAGGAGATCGCGGAGCAGATCAGGGTGGAGGGTGGAGACGCGATCGGCATCACCTGCAATGTGCTGGAGGCCGATAGCGTCCAGGCGGCGCTGGACACGATCGTCAAGACTTACGGGCGGGTTGACGTTCTGATCAACGGCGCCGGCGGCAATCGCCCTGGCGCGACGGTGCCCCGGGACGGAGTCTTCACCGATTTGCCGTTGGAGGAGATAGAGAAGGTCTTCGCGCTCAATTACAAGGGCACCCTTCTGCCGACGCAGGTGTTCTGCAAACACTTCGCCGCGCAGGGCAAGGGAGCGATTGTAAACACCTCTTCCATGAGCGCCATCCTGCCATTGACGAATGTCGTGGGCTACTCCAACGCGAAGGCGGCCGTCACGAATCTGACGCGGTGGCTGGCGGTGCAGGTGAAGGTTGACTTCCCGGAGGCCGACATTCGGGTGAATGAGATCGCGCCGGGCTTCCTGGACACGACCCAGAACCATCGCCTGCTTTACGAGGAAGATGACAAGACACTCACGCCGCGCGGCCGCTCCATCATCGGGAAGACGCCGCTAGGCCGGTTTGGCGATCCGCGGGAACTGCTCGGCCCCATCGTGGTGCTGATCTCGGATGCCGGGAGCTTCCTGCACGGCGTGACCTTGCCGGTGGATGGGGGCTTCTCGATCTACTCCGGCGTTGGTCCGCTGGACGAGAAGCGCAGGTAGACGAGCCACGCGCTGAACCCAGGGCAGGTACCTCCCGCGATGAGGGCGAAGCCTTCTAGCTCCGCCAGCAGACACACGCTTCGGAGGAGTCAATGCGAGTTCTCATCAAGGGCGGCAAAGTCATCACGCCTCTGGATATCCTCGAGGAGGCTGATGTTCTTACCGAGGACGGTCGGATCTTCGCGGTTGGGCCCGGCCTCGCCCAAGTCGGCGCCGACGAGACCATAGACGCAACGGGGCGGATCGTCGCGCCCGGCTATGTGGACATCCACATCCACGGCAGCGCGGGACACGACACGATGGACGGCACCCGGGAGGCGATAGAGGGAATCTCGCGCTTCCTGGTCACTCGGGGCGTCACCTCGTTCTGCCCCACCACTCTCAGCCAGCCGACCGAGGACATCATGCGGTCGGTCCGCGCGGTCTACGACTGCATAGAGAATCCGATTGAGGGCGGAGCACAGCCGCTGGGCGTACATCTCGAGGGGCCTTGCATAGACATCAAGAAGAAGGGGGCACAGCCGGAGCAGCATATCCGCGCCGCCGCCGACGTTGACTATGAGGAGCTTTTCGGGCTCGGCAACATCAAGCTCATCACTCTCGCCCCCGAGATCGCGGGGAACCGCGACCTGATCGCGTTCGCCCGCAGCCAGGGCGCGACCGTGGTTGTGGGCCACTCGTCGGCGAGTTACGAGGATCTGGTCGAGGCGACAAAGCTCGGTGTGAATCACGCCACCCACACCTTCAACCAGATGGAGGGGCTGCACCACCGCAAACCTGGAACGGTAGGCGGCGTGCTGCTTCTGGACGAGATTTACGCCGAGTTCATTGCCGACGGGATCCATCTGCATCCGGCAATCGTGGACATGATCGTGCGGCTGAAGGGCCCCGACAAGGCCGTGGCGATCACCGATGCGATCAGCGGGGCGGGAATGCCGGATGGTGACTACGAGCTGGGCGGGCAGAGGGTCATCGTCAAAGAGGGTGCGGTCCGCCTGGCCGACGGAACGCTGGCCGGCAGCGCCCTAACGCTCGACGCTGCCGTGCGCAATATCCTGAAGTTCACCCGCGCCAGTGTGGCTGAGGCCATCCAGATGGCCACGCTCACGCCGGCCCGGTCCATCGGCGTCTCCGACCGCAAGGGCAGCCTGGAGCCAGGACGGGAGGCGGACCTGGTGATGCTCGATCAGGGGCTGAACGTTGTCAGCACGATGGTGATGGGCGAGGTCGTGCACCGAGCTTAGCTCGAGAGGATGTCAGCCAGCCTGTCGCCGGACCTGTTGCTGCGTGGGAGCCCGGAGAGGGGTTGCGAGGACCACGGGATCGGCATCTTGCTGGCCGCGCGTCACGGGCCAGTCGGGATGGAAGAGCCCATCATCGGAGCGGAGGACGACATCGTTCTCGCAGCAGCCTCCACATGCTTGTAGGACCAGTAGGGCTCGGTGCCATCCTGTCCACACCCGCTGTTGGGCACATCGGCGGAGTTCGGCTGGTCGGGCGGCAGGTAGTCCTTGAGCCCATCCCTGCCCGGCAGTAGCTTGCGTACCGCCGACTAGGTCTGTTGTTTGAGCAAAGCATTGTGGTTGACTCCTCCACCGCGCTTGGCTACACTCCCACCAGCCTGCCGAAAGGAACGCGTGCGATGCTCCGGATCGAAGACCGCATTGGCATATCCACGCACTTTCTCCCGTCCACGCACGGCGAGGACATCTATGACGCGATTCGGATGGTCAGCGAGGCGGGCTTTGGGGGCTTCGAGGTGGTGCCTACGCTCGACCAGGCACAGCTTGGGTATCCGGAGAACCACCCCAATGTCGGCATTGACCTGTTCGAGGCCTCGGAGGCGGAGCTCGACAGGCTGAGGGACGCGCTGGGTGTTTTCAAGTGGGTGACGGTGCACTCGCCGCATCTGGACTGGAACCAGTGCAGCGCGAACCGGCACTTGCGGCGGATCACGTGGGAGTACTACGACAAGTGCATCGAGCTGGCGGGGCGGCTGGGGGCGGCGGCGATGACGTTTCATATGGGCGGCAGCACGTGGGGGTTCCAGCGCGATGAGAAGATGATGTGGGAGTACAACCTGGAGTATGCGAAGCACGCGGCGGAGCTGGCGAGGCCGTACAAGCTGGCGATAGGTTACGAGGCCGGCGGGCCGGAGCTGTTGAAGTATGTGTGCGACCGGGTGCCGGACTGGGGGATCAACCTGGACATCGGGCACGCGTACATGGCGGTGTTCTCGGATGAGGCGTTCGTCGGCTACCTCGACACCTTCAAGGGTCGCATTGTCGAGATACACCACAACGGGGTGAACCACTACTGGGGCCGGTACATGGAGCATCAGCCGCCGCATCTGAACAACATGATTGACTTCCAGGGGACCTATTCCCGTCTGCGCGACGACGGCTATACCGGCCCTATCGTGTGCGAGATTCAGGGGATGGACATTGCGCAGGTCATCCGCCATTGCCAGGAATCGAAAGAGATGATCTGCGGGATATGGGAGGGGAGGCTCAAGATGGCAAACCGGTGGTATGAGGGGTAGGGCAGAGGATCGGTTGCTAGTCATGCCTCAGTCCAGGCGGCAAGGCCAAGCCGCTCTCGATCAGCTCGTGGGAAGCCGCCATCGGCGCAGGCGCTAGGTCAGCACCTCCACCAGCGCCATCGGGTGCCAGCCGTCATCTCTTACGTTCTCGATTGCGAGCTTCACCCTGGGCCTGCTGGTCTCGGCCTCGACTAGCCCGACGTCCACCTTCGCGGAGCCTGGCTTAAGCCAAGCGGGGGCGGCGATCCGCTCCTTGAACCAGGTGTACCCAGGCAGCCACTCGCCGCTGGATAACCTTGCTGGGCCGAATCGCTTACGCCAGTCGCAGTCGCGAGTGTCCGTCAACGTTCTCTCCTCCAGAAGAGAAGCTCGGAAGATCACATGCTCACTGAGCCCAGGCCGGCGGGAGCCAGGGCTGGAGGGCGGTGATGAAGTCGTCGAGCATGGGCTCGATGTCGTAGAGGTCGGTGAGGTGGGGGTCGAGCAGAAGCGCCTGCTTCGCCGCCTCGCGGTCACATTCAAGCGCCGCTTTGATCGAGAGGTCGTGGATCGTGACCCAGCGGTGGACGAGGGAGTGGGCGGCGGGCGGGAGCGCGACCTGGTTGCCGGTGACGGTCTTGCCGGCGGTGGTGACGATGGCCTCGACGCAGGCGGTGCGGGGGAGGCCCTTCACGAACTCGTCCGTGTTGAGGAGGTTGAGGGCGCGGGTGTAGGGCTGGCCGGTGAAGGAGGACCAGAGGAGTTCGTGGGCGTGCTCGGTGGTTAGGAGGTGCATGTCGCCGACGGGCCCGTCGCCGTAGGCCCACTCCAGGATGATCGGCGCCGGTTCGACCGGGCCGAGGGGCTGGCGGCCGGGGAGGAGCTGCTTGGTGTGCAGGCCGAGTTGGTCGCGCCGGCGGGGGGTGAAGAAGAAGGGATAGAACTCGGCGAGGTGCTCCTCGCCGGTGGAGGGCCAGCAACCGAGCAGGCGGTAGATGTCCTGCTGAAGACGGACCTCTTCGCGCCGGGTCTCAAGGAGGTTGTCTTCGAGCTTCGCTTGTGAGGCGAGTGTTGCCGCGAGAATGTCCCGCGTCCGATCCTTCCCCTCGATCACGAGCTTGGTCATGAAGGACTGGTGGTTCACACCGGCGAGCTCCATCTGGACGGCGGGCTTCTTCACGGCGAAGACCTTGGCGAAGTACTCGAAGAGTTCGTCGGCGGAGTGGCAGAGGCCCCAGACAGGGAGGCCTGTTTCGCGGGCCATGGCTCCGGTGACGGCGGACATGGGGTTGGTGAAGTTGAGGATGACGGCGTCGGGGCAGAGGCGCTGGACGTGGTGTGCGATCTCGACGACGACAGGGAGAATGCGGAGGTTGCGGGCGAGCGCGGCGGGGCCGAGGGTATCGCCGACTCCGACCGGGATTCCGTACTTGGCGCAGACCTCGAAGGAGCGGAAGTCGGCCTCGCGGCCGCCGGTGGTAATGGAGAGGATGACGGCGTCGGCGCCGCGGAGGGCTTCGGTGCGGTCCAAGGTTTTGATGACGGTCATTGCCGAGCCGGTCTGGCGGATCATCTTCTCTAGGAGATCGCCGACGATCTTCAGCGGGGTCTCGCTGAGGTCGTGGAGGACGAGCTCGCACTCATCGAAACCGCCCACGAGGAGCATATCGCGCACGACCTTGTGGACGAACTTGTAGGAGGCACCGATGAAGACGATCCGCCTTCGCCCAACGGAACCCTCGTTCTTAACGTACTCCTGGAACGGGCCAATCCACCCGGCAGATTTGCCGACGATCTGCGACATCGGGGTGTTCTCCATTGCGCTCAAGTGGCAAGGTGATCTATACAGTGGCATAGCAGGACATCCTTTAGGGTTTTCGGGGGGAGGCGAGTGAGAGTGGCAGGACCAAGGTCCTGCCCTACGGTCTGCGCCACCGGAACCCGCCTTCGCCAAGGCTTCCACCGTCGTTGAAGCTTGGGCGGACGCTCAGTCGCCCGGAGGACCGGGCTCCTACAGAGGAGTGGGCTACTGGGAGGAACGGTTGGGGGACGGCGACGGCCAAGCCGCAGAGCGAGCGCGGGGCCAAGAGGGCTGTCTCCGTTCACCATAAAAAGGTAGGTATTTGCTGTGTTTTTCTGGGTTTCGCTTGACGGGGCATGTTATACTATGGCTGGACGGAGGAGGAGATGGCGTGAAGAGGCAGGAGGCCCTTCGACTGCGCTCGGGGTGAACAAGCTCCTGCTCTACGGGGGCGGGGTTTGGACGACGAGGCAGGACGCGAAGGTCCTGCCCTACGGGAGTGGCAGCGCCGGGGAGCGCTGCCGTTTTGTTTGGCCGGGGGGCATGTAAGAAGAGCTATGGCAGGGGACAGACGGGCGGCTGGGGCGAAGGTGCGGAAGTCGTGCATGAGGTCTGAGGCGCGCAGAGAGGCTGAGAACGACGGGGTAGGCGAGAGCCTACTTCGCCGAGGCTTCGCAGCGCAGGCGCCTGCGTTCCCAGGGAGGGCCGTTTTCGAGGCAGGGGGGAAGCAGACACAGCCGAGCCTGACGGCTTACCTTGGGGTGAGGGAGGTCCGACATCCGGGCCGGGGCAAGGTGAGGTTCCGGCTTTACCCTTACCAGCGGCGGCTGCTGAGGTCAAGGGCGAAGCAGCGGATCGTGGTGAAGGCGAGGCAGGTAGGCGTGTCCCAAGTGGTGGCAGGGGAGGCGCTGTACGTGGCCCGGTACCGGCCTGGGGCGTCGGTGTTGTTCGTGAGCAGGAATCTCTCGGCGGCGCGGCACTTGCTGGAGATGGTCTATGTGCTGATGGAGTCGGATGGGGAGTTGGGGAAGCCACGCCGGGGGAACACGACGGAGCTGGTGCTGGAGAACGGGTCGGTGATCCGGAGCCTGCCGGCAACGAAGCGGACGGGGCGGACGTTCAGTGCGACCGCGGTGTATCTGGACGAGTTTGCACACATGCCGTGGGCGGAGAGGATCTACCAGGCGGTGGCGCCATGCGCGGCGCAGGGCGGGCGCTTGACGGTGATCTCGACGCCGTCGGGGAGAGGGAACGCATTTCACCGACTGTGGCAGGAGGCGGTCTCGGGGGTGAGGGCGTTCGAGGCTGTCAGGGTGCACTGGTCGGACTGCCCGGAGTACAACCCGAAGGGGCACCGGCTGGAGGATCCGGAGGAACGGCGGCGAGTGGGGGAGGCGGGGGAGTGGTACCGGGAGCAGAGGGGGCGGTTCACGGACGAGCAGTGGGCGGAGGAGTATGAGTGTGACTTCATCGGGTCGGGGTCGTTGGTGTACCGGGAGTTCGACCCGGCGGTGCATGTTGGCGCGTATCGGTACAACCGAGAATGGGCGACGTATGTGGGGCAGGACTTCGGGTATGTGAATCCGTCGGTGGCGCTGGTGGTGCAGGTGAACCCATCGGAGGAGGTTTTCGTTATTGAGGAGCACTACCACACCAACCGATCCATTTCGGACCTGGCGCGGGAGGTGTACCGGCCGGCATGTGATCGGTATGGGGTGAAGGCATGGTACTGCGATCCATCGGGAAGGTCGGAGATTGCGGAGCTGAGGGCGGCGGGGATGCCGGCGGTGGGGAAGCGGAGCACGGTGGAGGAGGGAGTGGTGGCGATCAGGAAGCTACTGCGGCCGCCGGGAGGCGGGGGGCCGAGGCTGCACATTGATCGTGGGTGCAAGCGGTTAATCGCCGAGATGGGGACGTACTCGTACCGGGAGGGGACGGATCAGGTGGGGAAGGATGAGAACGATCACGGGCCGGATGCGCTGCGGTATTTCGTGGTGAACCGGTGGGGAGGGAAGGCGGAGGTGGAGGGGGTGGGGTTGAGGTGAGAATCGAGAATCGAGAGTCGAGAATTGAGGGGAAGGTTAGATGATCCAGCCGACGGTAGTGGAGCAGGCGATCTTGTCGTTGCGGGAGACGGATTACACGCGGAATATGCGGTACCGGCGGAACTGGCGATATTACCAGAACGTGCCTTATGCGGAGCCGCGGCCGGGGTTGTATGCGAGGATGCGGGCGATCTTCAACCAGGTGACGAAGATCGTGGACACGGACGCGCGGTTTGCAATGGGAGAGCGCTTGCAGGTGCAGGCCGAGCCCGAAGTGGAGCGCGCGATCAACAACCTGTGGGAGTGGAGCGATTTCCAGCAAGAGAAATACCTGCTGGCGCGGTATGGGGCCTGTTGCGGGGATGCGTTCGTCAAGGTGGTGGATAACCGTCCGTGGGAGCTGAACACCGACCCCGATCCGGAGCGGTCGGTGTTGCTGAACGTGCTGCCGCCGGATGCGGTGGCGCCGCGGTATGACCCGCATGACCGGAAGCGGATGGTGGCGTGCAAGATCGAGTACGTGCATGGGCGGGACATACATAAGGAAGTCATCACACCGGAGGAGATCCTGATCTATGACGCGCGGGACCCGGACCGGGTGGTTGCACGGTACCCGAATCCATTGGGGTTCATCCCGATCGTGCATATCAGGAACGTAGATATCGGGGAGGAGTTCGGGCTGTGTTCGTTCCACAATCTGCTGCCGACGGTGGACGCGTTGAACGAGCTGGCGTCGTTCATGTTCGAGATCTCGAAGCTATACGCGGACCCAGTTATCATCGGGAGGGGAATGGAGAGGGGGTCACTTAGGAAGCAGACGGTTGATGAAGAGGGTAGGCCGGTGGCGACGGTGTGGTGGGTGCCGACGCCGGAGGGATCGTTCGAGTTCCTGGAGTGGAAGGGAAATCTGCCGGACGTGCTGGCGTTTCTGGACCGCATACAGGCGGGGATCGAGAGGAACACGCCGGAACTGGCGCTGTCGGCGCTGCAGGATCGGCGGGAGGTGAGCGGGTACTCGGTGGCACTGCA
>Ga0315288_10006876_pt1 | contig 14423 bp, 21 predicted proteins | sample YL17G11_20_MG_FD_203454 | JGI IMG/M metagenome (GOLD analysis project Ga0315288, IMG submission 203454) | Sediment microbial communities from Yellowstone Lake, YNP, Wyoming, USA - YL17G11_20 | ecosystem: Environmental > Aquatic > Freshwater > Lake > Sediment | place: USA: Wyoming | collected... | reverse complement strand
TTCCTTCGCCCTCGCAAGCGCAAGATCGACGTGACCATCCGTGGCGATAAGTGATCCAGTCGTCCTCGAGTACAACGCCAAGCGCGAGATGTGGTGGCTATCTCGGGACATCGAGACCTTCTATGACGAGAAACGATGCCTGCGAGAGTGGGCGACGCGCGAGGAAGCCATCGCCTGGTGCCAACAGACCTTCGGGGTCGACCCTCTTCTAGAGAGACCCAAGCGCGGGCGTTGGGGAGCGTGGCGCTGAATCGACTGCCCGGGGTGACGAGCCCCGGGCAGTCCCATCAGGAGGAGAACCCCGAAAGCCCTTACGGGCGTTTCAGCGACAGGAATGTCACCGCACGACCGAAGATAGCCCCGAGTCCCTTGTCTGCCACTTCCATCAACTTGCTCCAGACCAGGTCGTAGACGAATTGTGCCGTCTTGAAGACCAGGGCCACATAGGCCAGTAGTGCAGCACCGTAGGAGAACAGATCCTCTGAGGGTGCCGGGAGCACAGGGCGGGCGACGTACCAACCGACGATGATACTGACGATGAACGCCCCCGCCTTCATGGATGGCAGCGATGGCTTGGGCTGCTTGAGCACCACGACATAGATCAGCACGAGCAGGTACCAAAGAACCATTGTGAGCAGCGTGATCAAGATCAGAGTTCCGATGGGCAGTTCCGGCATAGAGGCCTCCTTCAGTTGAACCACGGGCGGATCCGAATCCGAGAGTAGCGTAGCAGGTTTCTCGGTCGGTTGCAATATGGGAGTCGGGGTCTCTGTTGGAGTGGGGCTAGGCGTATTACTAGCGGCGGCGGGTAGCCCGTACCCCCAACCCTTGAGATAGATGACGGTTCGCTCCCGGCTCAGGTTGGGGGCGGTCGGCTCCTTGGATGCGTAAGCATTGATGTGCTCCTTGGCAACCGGCATCCAGAACTCGAGCACTTTGTCGGCGTAGACATAGCCCCCGAAGTCGAAGCACTTCCCGGCGTTGAGACTCTCCCACCCACAGTTGTAGGCCCCGAGCGCACGGCGCACCGAGTGCTCGGGGTTTTGCTTTTCGTCGTGGGTCGTCAGGTCCAGGATCCGCATCCCCCAATAGATGTTCGTGCCGGCGTCTCGCAGGCGCTCCTCGGTGGTAGTCCACGAGGCGGGGATAACCTGCATGAGGCCGATCGAGTTGCCGCTGCCCGTCTCGTCCGTGGCCGACTCCCGACAGGCACTCTCCTGGGCCATGACGGCCAGGACCAAGGCCGGGTCGAGATCCGGGAACGTGTCCGGCGCCCCCCACCGCTCCACGATCGGAAGGTAGCGCACGCAGCGCTGCATGGTGAGCGCGGCCGTGACGTCGGCCCCGTCCGGGGTCGGCGTTGGTGTTGCAACTGAGGTGGGGGTTAGGCTCGTGGCGAGCGCCAGGGTCGCCAGGAGCCGGGCCAGGAAGTGCAACCTATGCGGCTTCCCTGGCCCGCATCACAGTTCCCCTATGAGGTTCCCGTAGGCCTCATAGGTGTTGCCCGACTTGACCCACTGGACTTCAAGTCGGTAGGAGGCGCCGGCGGCAAGAAGAATGACCAGGGGGGTCGAGATGATGGCGCCGGCGTTAGATGCGGATCCCGAGAGTTTGGTGGCGCTGACGTCGGCACCCGTCTCATCGTACAACTTGACGACCATGCTGGTCGGATCGCCTGTGCCGGGCCACAGGCCGGTGTCGACGGTGTAGGAGACTCTCTCGTCCACGCCCTGGTACATTGGCGTGTTCTTGAACTTCCTGTTAGAGGTCATGCGCTACCTCCCGTCAAGCAATTCTAGCATGTCTCGGTCGGCCAAGTCCAACGTGGCCGATCGGCCTTCCAGGCCGAGTTCGAACAGCCGATCCGGCAACTCCATGACCCGGGGAGAGATCCCAAGGGCAAGAAGCCTATCCTCGAGGATCAACTCCTTGGTCCCGGTCGGATAGAAGAACACATGGAAGTAGGTGGCGGCCACCGCCCAGGCGAAGGCCGGTGTGATCAGGACGGATCCAAGGAGGACGGTCGGGCCTAGAGTAGCCGTGGTGGCGTAGGTGACCGCCGGGGCCACCACGACCGAGCCCAGGACGACGGACGGGGCCACCACAGCCCCCCGGGCGAACAGGACTGCCGGCGTGACGCTGGTGGATCCAAGGAGCACCGTCGGGGCCACGACGCTGGCCACAGCATAGGTCGTGGCCGGCGTGATCGTAAGGGACCCGAGAATGACAGTCGGATCCACCTTGGCACAGGCGGCAGACAGCACCGCCGGCGTGATCGTAAGGGACCCGAGAATGACAGTCGGATCCACCTTGGCACAGGCGGCAGACAGCACCGCCGGCGTGACGCTGGTGGATCCCAACAGCACCGTCGGATCGACCTTGGCACAGGCAGCCGTGATGGCCGCCGGCGTGACGCTGAGATCTCCGCCGGCGAGGACAGTCGGGTCTACGCCAGCCGTCCGGGCGAAGGTGACCGTCGGGGTGAGCGAGATCGAGCCGAGGACAACAGTCGGGGCAACTACGGTGGCAACCGCATAGGTCGCGGCGGGGGTGACCGAAACGGATCCGAGCACGACAGTAGGGGCCACCACCGCGCCACGTGCGAATGTGACTCCGGGGGTGACTGACACGGATCCAAGTACGACGGTTGGATCGACCTTGGAGCAGGCTGCGCTGAGTACAGTCGGGGCCAGGGTCAGGGAGCCAAGGACAACGGTTGGGTCAACCTTCGCGCAGGCCGCGGTCGAGACGGCTGGCGTGACGGACGTGGATCCCAGGACAACCGTTGGATCTACCTTGCCACACGCGGCGGTCGCCGGAGCGGGCGCAACAGTTGCCCCGCCAGCGAACTCCTCTTGGAAGTAGTCGACCGGCCACCACACCGAGAAGTAGCGGTCAGGGAAGTAGCCGTCCTTCAGTTTGGCAGCGGTCGCACCAACAACCACCGTGGGATCGACCTTGGCGCAGGCCGCGCTAGTAACAGACGGGGCGATGACCAGGGATCCCAAGACGACGGTGGGGTCTACCTTGACACACGCTGCCGTAGCCGCCGCGGGCGTGACCGAGACGTCTACTCCGCCCTCAAGGGGAATGTTCCAGATGATCGGTTCGGAGAGAAGGTCCTCGACCGTGTGCCAGTTCTGGAGCAACTGGATGTCGGCAGTGGTCAACTCCCGGTTCCATGCCATCATCCACAAGAGGACGTCGGACTCAGGCCCGTACCCCATAGGCCGCATTTGATCGGGCGTCCAGTCCGTCTGTGCCGCTGGCGTGGCATCACGCCACGCCTCTCCGTCAGCCGAGATGGACACTTCGGCGTTGCCGCCATTGTTCCGAGCGCGAGTGAGAACGATACGGACGCCATTGAAAGCGTCGGCGTTACTCGGTCGTTCGACGGAGATGCCCGACCATGAGTACTGAAGTCTTGCCTGGAGGTAGTCATTGAAGCCGTCATACCGCAAGGTCCAGTTGTTACCCGTCCCTCCAGTAAAGACGGAGTGGTCCAAGTACATGGAGGTGGTGTAGTCCACCATGGACAACGCCAACCCCCACGTCTGCCAGCCAGCACTCAACGCGCCGAAGCGGGTGTTGGAAACCTCGTGATAGCCGCTTCCTAAGTTGGCGAAACCACCTGCGCGTGTCGCGTTGAAGGAGTGCTTATCCGCTGTGGATTCGAGTCCACGCGAGCCTGTTACCAAGTCCGCCATGAAGCCGGGAGCATCAGGCGACCAGTAGGGAAGCGCGGAGATCAGACCACGGGCGAGGGGATGTGAAGCGTCGATGCCCCAACGCGCTGACCGTTGGCGAAACAACTCGCGCGTGGAGGGCAGGAGGAGCCGAGGCATTTAGGCGCTCGACATATTGTACCGACGGTACTTGAGGGTGTTGCCGGAAGAGGCAAAAGCCTGACCCGTCTCGTTCATCACCAGCACATGAAAGTCAAAGGGCGGCAGGAGCACGCCGCGGATGGAGGTATAGCGAGCCGTTGTCGCCGCATCCAGCAGGAACGATCCGACCCACATCGAGCCGGGTGGATCGAGTGAGTCGCCGCCGTAGGTTGGATTGCTCGCGTCCACAAGCGGAAGGATGTAGAGCGGAATGTAGGCACCCGCCGAGCGAGCCGATGCCTGCGCCGCGATGTAGAACTCGAAGTCAGCGTACAGGTCCAGCCCCGAGTCATTGTCCAACGCCGTGCCCGTGATCTTGTTCGATCCGTTGGCAAGGCTGTTCAACTCAGTCGTGAAGATCGTGGTGAGAGAGCCGGAGTAGACCCACTTGATAGTCGCCATGCTACGCTCCCGACCGCGCTTTGGTCACGTCCGACTCGCGGATCACACCGAGCCCCAACTCCTCTGCTCGGCTGACAGTCTTGGTGCGTGCCGCGGCGAGGGCAGTCACCGTGGCGCTTCCGCCTCCGAAGATCTCTACTACGATGTCGGCCTCTCGCCCCCACGGATTGAGGGTTCCCATGCCGAGCAGACCCCACACCGCCGACTTCTTTCCATCGGTCAGCGCCCCGTACTCAGTCTTGTCGATGCTCTGCAAGACCTCGCTGCCGCTCATCGTTGCGACATGCACCGAGCGGTTGACCGTGTTCAGGCTCGCCGATGCCTGGGCGTCCGACATGCCGGAGTAGCCGCGGGCCAACGGATCAGAGACCAACTCAGAACGGAGCGCGGTCAAGTTCATGGCTTTCTCCTAACCAACTTCCGGTGCGCCCAACAGTACCGGGAACCTCTGACCGGAGGACGACCGCAGCGGCTGCCGGAAGAAGGGCCGGTTCGAGTCACGCCTTCGCAGCGCTTACCAGTGGAGTTATGCCCCATCCCGAGTCCCTACCGCCGTGCGGTTGCCGTCGGCATCCACGGTGGCACTGATGCGGTTCTTGCTGTCGCCGATGTCTCGGAAGACAACCGTAGCCGTTCCACCGCCGCTCGACTTGCCAGTGAGCACAGACAGGAACAGGCGGACAGCCTCCACGAAGGACATGCTCCCCTCGACGACGGCGCTGAAGGGTCCGGGGTCGCCGACCTCGAAGAGTCGATCCGTTGGGTCGGCCCCGGCCCCAGTGACATGGATCGCCAGGTCCCCAATCGTGTCTGTGTGCGACGTGGTGATGGCCAGTGAGTACCAGCCATCGCCACGCTCTGTGACCGTCGGTGTGATGGATGCAAAGGCAGCACCGGCCTTCGATGCCGTGATGGTGAGCGTAAGGCCGGTCTTTCCGGTGAGGTGGTCGGTGCTGGATGCCATCCAGACCATGACATCGCGGGCTGTCGACTTGGCGAGGCTCATTTGTTCACCACCCTGCTCCGGCTTACGCCGCCCGATCCTGAAGGTGCGCCCGGCAGGACCGGCGCGCCGATCAGATATACCAGCCGGACGACAGACAGAGTCGTAACGAGTTCCGGCAGGGCATTCTGGAGCCGGACATTCTTGGGCGTCCCATCGAACGCACCACAGGTAAGGCGAACCAGTTTAGGCACCTGACAGATTCCTTGCTGTCACCCCACCCCGGCTGCCGTCGTATGCCTTGACCTCGTACTTGTCCGTGGTGTTCGGAACAGCAAAGCCATACATCCCGTTGGCATCCGATACGGTCGTTCCGACCAGAAGCGGCTGGTGAGCATCGGGCCAGTTCACCGAGAGAAGCCACAACTCGACAGTCATGCCCGCGAGAGGCGACCCGCCACTGTCCAACGTCTGCCCGGCAATGACGAAGCAGGCTGCCTTCGTGCCTGCGAACTTGATGTCGTCATCGTATGTCACCAACTTCATCACCGTCATTCCCGTTTCCTCCCCGCCTATCAAGTCACTCGGAGGCCACAGGTTGTAGGGATTTCTCGCTCCCGGCGCATCCTCACGATCACGGATATCTCGTTCAGGGGGGAAGGCGTACTGGAAGTTCAGCGAGCGTTCAGGCCGCTTCGGGGTGGGCGTGTTCGTCGCGCCCGTGAACAGTCCGATGATGTATCCGGGCATCAGCGATAGCCTCCCTTGCCGTCGGAGACGAGCACCGGAACGGCATCATAGTATTCGCCAAGCATGGGGGTTGTATCCCTGCAGTGGCAGTAGGGACACGGCTGCTGCTCCGCTTCCGCCCAGGTGCGCGTCTCGACGATGAAGAAGCGGTAGCAGGTGCAACACACCATGTCCCTCGGTGACGCCCCGCGGGTTTCCCTGCCTCCGGTGTGGAGGACGGACATCGTATTGACGTTGAAGACCACCATGCCGGGCGGACCTAGCGGCGGAGGAGCCTTCGGAGGTCCCGTCATCTACTTCTCCTCTAGACCTTGATCATGGCCTGCACAAGGTAGCCCTCGCCATCGAACTCGTTGACGACGTAGCCGAGGGCTCCGATAGGCTCCCACCCGAGCGCGATCTGCTCCTTGACGCGCGTCACCAGAACAGCGATGGACTTCCCCTTGACTACCTGGTAGTCGGTAGCCATAGTGGCCTACTCGTCAACGACAACGTGGCAGTCGTACACTGAGACAGCCGTGATGTTCCAGGCGACCAATGAGCCGGCGGCGGCGATCACGATGCCGCGCGGGAAGGTCAGCAGGACACCCGCGCCGATAGCCGCCGCGATGTTGAGTCGCCGGAAGAAGTTCAGCGGCACGGTCGGAGCGGTGCCCCAGGCCAGCGCCGTCTGCGTCAGGCCCGTGCTCTCGGCGGGGTCCTCTGCCAGAACCGTCACCGGCGAGGTCGGCGTGTTTCCGATGGCCTGCGGACGCCCAAGGCCGATGGGCGACTGCGTGGCTGCGTTGAGCCAGATGCCCGTTTCCAGCAACCGAGGGCGGTTGGCCGCCGCAGCCCGGACTTCCAGACTGGCCGCCCCGGTCGTGGTGATGCCTGTGCGGTTTGCAAGACTGTAGATGGCCATGTGCGTTCTCCTTCTCCGTTAAGAGTTGATTATGCCACCAATGGTGGCGGATGCGATGTTCACAGCCGATAGTCCTCGTTCTTCGTGATGTGGATCCCGAGCGTTCCGTGTATGACCTGCATCGCCTGGGTGAACCACAGTCGGGCCACCTCGAGAGCGGCGGCCCGGACTTCCCGCAGACCCTTGTCCTCGGGAGCCGGCGACAGAGCAAGATCCCAGGCGGCTGGAGGGACCTGGGACGCCATTCCCATGATCGAGCCCGCGGCATCCCCCAACTCCGTAGGGGCCTCCCCATCCAGGCAGTCGAGCACGCGCTCGATCGTGGCGGGGTACATGACTGCTGGCTCGACGGCGAACCACTTGAAGTCGTAGCCGGCGCGCGGCTCCAGCGAACACAACGTCATCGGGTCGTACATGCTGTCCTCCAAGGGGGCATCTTCGCGCCGGGGTGGCGGGTCCACCAAGCCTTGCGCGCTTGCCGGGTCCATCGATAGCGGGCAGGGTAACTTCCCCACATGCTCGGCATGGCCTACTCCGTCAGGCGGATCTCGCAGTTCTGCAGCGTCAGCGTTTGCCCGACCGACACGCTCCGGTCAGAGACGAGGTCCCAAAACCACTCGATCTCCCGGCTTCCCTGTGTGGCGTTGTCGTCAGTCAGAACCGCGTAACGAGCGCCGTTGCCAGATGCCGGGATTGGACCGCCGCCTGCGGTCCAGACAATGTCCTTCAACTGCACCAGGGCGCGGTCGTTGCCGTCATCTTCGGTGAGCACGTCGAAGTCCGTGCTGTTGCGGGTGAGGGAGTACCCGCCTGTCGTGTACCCGTTGCCGCCGGCGATCTCGGTCAACTCCGACTTCAGGTTGGTGTCTGCGACCGGCGCCGTCGCCGAAGTCACCAACGCGATGTAGAGGTTGGTCGGGAAGGCCACCGCCCGGAAGTACCGACCGAGCATGTTGAACTTGCCCCTGTTGGTTGAGCCAGCCATACGCTACTCTCCTTCTGAGCGAGGACTCATCCTCAGCATTCCTCGATGGTGATCGGCGGGATCGTGATAACCCACTTCCGCTTCGGGAGAGTGGGCTCGGGGCCAGGCTCGGGATCCGGAGCGGGAACGGCGTTGGCCGGCCCCGTCGCCGACTTCGGAACCCAGGTCTCCGGGTAGCCAGGATCCTTGTCCTGGCCCGGCATGTCGAACCTCAGCCACTCGACACCCTCCGTCGTCCTGTACTCCTCGACCACATGCAACAGCGTTCCTGGCTGGACGTAGGGCTGCTTGTGGGCCGTGAACTCGGCGTCGGCGTAGGAGCGGCTTTCCTGCGTCACCTCAACCCAATAGTCGACCTTGCTCATTATCTCCTCCGAATGGTGCGCTTGGCTTTCGTCGGCCCGCCGTTAAGTTTAGTGTCAATGCGAGCGAGCGATACCTCTAGCGATTGCGTCACCTCGATCATTCGCTCCCTGCTGGCAGCGCCATCGGCGGCCCAACTCCTTATGGCCGCCAGGACCCCATCCGCGGACTTCTCGTTAGTGAGAACCAAGGTCCTGAGTTCCGCCATGAAGATCGCAGTGACCGCATCCGCCTGCTGATTGTAGGCATCGACAATTCGGTTGACCGTGCCGATGCTCATAATCTTACCCGTCCAGAACAGGAATGCGAATCCCGAGAGCACGGCGATCGTTCCGAACACATCGACATACAGCAGCCACTGTTGCCCCTCGAATGGATTCATAGTCTCCTCAGACGACAACGTCCCTGATAGTCACATTGGCAGGATGTCTAACTTCAACGGTGACAGGGGTCGGCGCCGGAGGAGCAGGCGGGGTCTCACCCCATACGCTATCGTACAACGAACGGAGCATGTAATTCAAGTCCGCTCTTGGGAGTTTAGTGCTCACCTGCGTGATCGGGTAGAGCATGGCCTTGTCGGTGAACTGCCAGCGCCCGCACTGCTCCAACACCCACCCCTGGGGAATACCAGGCGTGAAGTTGTTCGAGATGGGCAGGAGTGGGTCGACCTCTTCGAAGGCCCAGGCCACCCGGTACTTGCCGTCGGGGAGCATGACGAAGTATGGGTAGCCGGCGTCCCACAGTTTCCATCCCCCCTCGATGCCGTGGTTGATGGCGTTGTTCCAGCACCATGGCGCCGTGTACACGTCCACGAAGGCATCGGGCCACATATCCTCGACCGCCTTCATGCAGTCCACTTGATGTCGGGTGTTGAGGGCCTTGTCGGCTGTCATCGTCTCGCTGTCGAGCGTCACCATCTTCGGCGACCGGCTGCCTAGCCCGGCCTTCCACTCGAGCACCAGGGAGGCGACCGTTCGGGCCGGATTCTGGTTGACGTAGAGCGAGACCTTGAATCCGGCGGCCTCCGCCTCGTCATAGTTGTAGGCGAAGTCCGGATCCACTCCGGAGGAGGCTCCGGCAAGCCTCACGCAGACGTGCTTGATCTCCGGGTGCTGCGCGGCCACGGCGGGCCAGTTGACCCGCCCCCGGAGGTAGTCGGCATAGCCGTTGCGCCAGTTGTCGTAGCGCGAGACGTCGATCGACTTCACGCATGCAGTTAGGCTAGGCCAGGCCATTCTTCTCCGCCTTTCTGTGTTGGTTGCGGTGCAAGTCTATCCGATCGGCCAGCGTAGCGGACTCCTTGACCACCCCGTCGGACCCACACAGCCCCAACGAGTAGGCACACAGCCCCAGGATCCGCTTCAGGTCGGCAGTGGCCATGCCGGCTATGTTGAGCCCCGCAACGGCGCCCATGGCGGCCACGGCAGCCGTTTGGTCCACCTTCTCGTCGACCTCTTCCTGCTCGCCCTCCGTAAGAGACAGTGGGTCGTGGGCAACCACGACTGCCGTTACTGCCACCTCGCTGGCATCGTCGGGGTAGTGCAGGTCGTTGCCGGCAAGCAGGAAGCGAGCGACGTCCTTCAGGCCTCGCACGTGGTACACCGGCACGGGGGGGAGAGCGGATCCGTCCGCCGGCGTGGGCTGCGCCTCGAACGTGTAGTAGCCATCCTCGACACTCTCGATCCAGTCGGGGAAGGCGGCCAGGAGGTCCTCGACGAGTTTCTTCGCCCTGAATGGAACCGCGATGGTGAGTTTCTTCATTTGTCGACCCACACTTCCAGCCGCACGTAGTCAAGGTTGAGTGCGGCAGTGCTTGTTTGATAGACGGAGCACCCCAACCAATAGCCCCCCGGCCCGGGGATGGGGAAGGTCCCCTGGCCACTCTGATAGGTGGGGGCACCGTTGACCGCCATCCGGGAGTCCATGACTAAATCCCACTCCGACCCCGTGTACCAGTGCAGAGCCAACTGGCGAAAGCCCGTCGCGTTGCTTGCCCACCCGCACCACACACGAGCATGCACAAGCCCTGTCGCTTCAGGGAAGGCAAGTAGAACTCGGTCCTTGCCACCGGGGTCATCATAGATGGATAGGCCAGCCGACCAGGTCCATCCGCTGGCGAAGTCGAACAGCGGATAGTTCCATGCGCCATTGCTAATCGACTGCGCCGATCCTTGGTACAGTTGTGCAGTCAAAACGCCTCGGGTACCCCGTCCTTCGATCGATCGAAGGCGCCGTTCTTGGTCGGCCATGCGGGCTGCCATCTTGTACTCAGGCGTCTCCCACGGGATGCCATTCACTCAGGCGGTCTCCTCGTAGTCGAACTGCGCCACTTCCTTGCCGGTCTGGAAGCGCATCGTGACTGCGTTTATCCTCATGTGCGTGGTGAGGCCGAAGTAAGACACGGTCACCTTATCGCCCCACGTGAAGTGCTTGCCATAGGCGCAGGAAGATGTTGGGATGGGCTGGAACGTCAGCCGCTCGGCAGCCTTCGTCTTGGCCAACTCTGCCGCGGCGGCCTTCTGCACTCCGGCTGTCGATGCATCGCTCGCGGCGTTGTATGGCTTCTCCCGCACCGTGATCGACTCGGCAATGCCCACGGAGTCCTCGGCGGCGTAGAAATACCTGTATGCCCCTTCGCCCTGGCCGAGAGCGAGCACTCTGTTGTACTCGTCCGTCCGATTCTCGGTCCAGGTGATCTCCCTGACGTTGCCATTCTCCCCCGAGAAGATGACCGGAGCGTTGCCAGCCGTGTTCTTGCCGGTGAGTGACGGCACCCCGATCGCTCGGCGGTCGGTGCCCCGTCCTGTCGGGTACACCCGGAACTCGAAAATCCCCGCACCGGTGCCGATCACATCGAAGTCCACCCCCGATTCCTTGGCCACGTCCTGCAGGGCCTTCAGGAGTTCCTCGTAGGCCCGGCCACCCGACCATGCAGACCCCCGACCAAGATCCGTCTCCACGTTGAAACCCGTCATGACTCCGTCGGCGTGCCTCCCATTCCCGGGTGTGGCAAGGCTGCCGATGTTGTACTTGACCCAATTCTTCATCACGGTTTCGGCGGGGCCGGACTGCTGCGCCACGCTTGAGCCGGAGGCCCAGGCGATGCAGCGTCTCTTAAGCAGTTCGGGGTAGGTGTAGGCGTAGCAGCGGATCTCGCGGTTGTTGTTCTCGTAGTGCTGCGAGACCTTGCTCCGCTGCAGTCCCTCCCACTCCTTGTACCAGGCCAGGCCGACATCGCTGTACTCGCGCCAGATCTCCCATTGATAGTCCGGCTGGATCAGGGTCTTGGCTCGGGCGTCGTCCCCCCGCAGGGCCATGTTGGCGCCGGACGGGGCATTGATGTCGTGGGAGTACTCCAGCGATAGGAAGCCGGCGTAGTCCTCGAAGATGGACACGAGGGCGCCGCTCTTGTCTTTGACTCGGACCTGGTACCGGACTCCCATCTACCCAAGACCCCTTTCAGATCTGGACCGCCTCGTTCCAGCGTCGGCGCAACAGCCAGGGAGGCAGAAGGCCTCCCCGGAGGTCTCTCACAAGATCCTGCCATTGCTTGAAGAATACCGAGAAGCCGCCAGCGGGCGGATTGGCCTTGATCACCGCCTGGGTGACAACGTTCCAATCATTCGGACAGGTGTAGCCGCAGGTGCCATTGGCGTTGTACTTGGTGGACATACTCGTAAAGAAGAATCCGTTTCCGTCGCAGTCGTCGTCGGTGTAGAAGTTTCCGAGGTTCGTCTGCCCCGCGTAGGGAGTCCCATAGTTGGCGGGACTCATGTGGTGGAAGATGGTCATGTCCATACCGCCACACTTGGTGACAGAGATATCCATGGTTGTGTCTTGGTATGCCTTGGAATAGGACACGTCTCGGATCGGGTTGCCACTCCTGACTGACCCGGTCACGTCGTACATAGCGAAACCCCACTTCTTAGCGGCTGAGGTTCTGTAGCCGTGCTGCGTCTGCGATCCCGATGGCGGATTGAGAAGGTACCACAGTTGCCCGCCGATATAGTCGTCCAGATCCCAAAAGGACTGCCAGGTTTGCCCCCCGAGGGTTGGCAGTATCAAGTCCTCGTCGCGACCGTCGCCATCCCCATCGACAATGATCAGCATGCTGGCGTTGCTGGCAACCGTGATGGTCACGTAGAGATCCGTTGTGGCATAGCCCATGGAGTTGCAGGAACCGATATGCCCGCCGTATTGAACCTTCGCCATCAGATCACCTCCCCAAGGCCGACCCTTGGGTAGACATCGAGCAAGCCGCCGACCGTGGCATTCAGAATCTCCACCCCACGGCTTGCCGCGTATGCCCTGGACAACTCGTGACCGTGGACAAGCGTTGCGTTGCGTCGGGCCGGAGTGCGCGCCTGGTCGTGCGGGCTAGGGGCAGCCTCGTACTGCGGGTCGAAGTGGTCGGCATCCCAGGCCTCAGTGCGGCCCTTGTGCAGGTCGCACCCTAGAAGGACGATGGGGCTGAATCCCATCCAGACGCCAAGTTGGAGCCAGAGGAACAGGCCACTCCCAAATTTGCACCAATGGCCTCCATGGATGATGGCATCCTCCTTCCAGTCGGGGTAGCGCACCGTGGATGGCAGGTGCCATGCGGTCGGCTTGCCACGCGGCCCGTGAGGGGCGGCGAAGTCTACCGGCTGAGGAAGACTGTCAATATCCATGCCCATGTGCTGGTGGCAGAGTTGGACGTAGGCGATGTTAGGCCCGTAGGCCGCCACTCCATAGCGCCGATCCATCTTCTCTCGGAAGGCTTCCCACACATAGCAGTTATAGCCCCGTGTGAAGTGGTGCTCAACCGCCTCCTGGTAGTGGTCCCCGATGTGGTGTCCCGCCTCGTCCACCCACAACCACCGCGTGGGCCGCCAGGGGGTGTATGGGTAGAGAAGATGGATCCTGTTCATGGCCCAGGACTCTCGCCCGGCGATCAAGGAGAGATCGGTCTGCTTGAGACTAGGACCGTTGCCCACCACGAAGAGCGTTTCGCTCATGTAACGTCACCGAGCACGCAGAGGACTACATGCTTCGCCGTGATGGCGGTAGCCGTCCAGGCCCAGTTGTTCCCGCTGGTGTGTCCGGTCGTCGCCCCAAAGCGGATCGTCACGCCGTTGTTGAGGGTCTGGTCGCCGCCGGTGATCGAGACAGTGGTGGCGTCCCATGTCGATCCGCCATCGTCCGACCACTTGAAGGTGTTGGGCGAGCCGGTGCCGTCGATCTCCACCTTGTAGTTGATGTTCGTCGTGAGGGTGAAGCGTGCATTCGCCCCCATCTTCATGTCATTGAGGCCGCCGCCGGTGAAGGTGATGGCGCCAAGATAGCCGGAAGCGAACACGCGGACGTGCTTCAGGCTCTCGACAACCTTGTCGTTCCAGTCGCAGGTCAGCCCCTGGTTCTTATTGACCCCGTTTAGCCTGGGCCGCGTCTTGCCGAGGTGGATCCCGACCATGTCGTCCGCCGCGTCGGCAGGGAAGTTGGCGTAGGTGTCGGCGCAGAAGAGCAGTTCGATGTATCCGGTGTTGCCTTCGATCTCCAGTATTTCCCATCCGGACACCGTGAAGTCGGGCAGCAGCCAGGTGCCACCCTTGACAACGTCGGGGACAATGGCCGAACCGCCTCCGTCGAACTCGATCCACATCATCTTCTGTGTTCCGATTCCCGCCATGGCCTTCATGCGAGCCCGGAAGTCGGTGATGGTGATCACCCCGCCCGTCGTGATCGACACCTCTGCCAGTTTGATGTCCCAGGTGGTTCCGTCGTTCTGCGTGATGGCAGGAGCCCCGGCGCCCTCGGTGCCGGCGATCCTGACGATCCGCACGGTTTGAGCGGTGAAGTCCTTGCGGAGCACGATGCAGTCGACCCGGGTCGACGTGGATGGCGTAGCGATCGTGACGTTGACGGCGGCGGTGTTGTAGTAGAACTTGCCGTCGACCAGCGCCGCTCCACTCGCCACAGAGACAGGCGAGGATGCCCCGGTGACAGCCAACTCGCTCCCGTCGCCGATGATGACGCCCTGCTTGGTGCGGTCGCTCTGGAGTAGCCGCCGCTGCATGTCCGACCACTGATCGTCGGTGTAGGGGCCGCAGTCGCCGGTCGCAGAGCCCGCCCAAGGATAAGAGAACTCAGACATGCTGCCTCCTAGATTCCCAGGTACCTGTTGCGCCAGGTCATTTGAAGTTGGGTGGT
>Ga0315288_10006873_pt1 | contig 14426 bp, 10 predicted proteins | sample YL17G11_20_MG_FD_203454 | JGI IMG/M metagenome (GOLD analysis project Ga0315288, IMG submission 203454) | Sediment microbial communities from Yellowstone Lake, YNP, Wyoming, USA - YL17G11_20 | ecosystem: Environmental > Aquatic > Freshwater > Lake > Sediment | place: USA: Wyoming | collected... | reverse complement strand
TCCTCAGACCGACAGGTGCATTTTTATTGAGGCGGGCAGGCAGATCAGCCTGCCGATAGCGCACGGCGAGGGCAAAGTCGTTACGAAGGACCAGGCGACGCTGGACAGGCTGAAGTCGCAGGGGCGTGTTGCGTTCAAGTACGTCGATAAAAATGGCCGGGAGGGCGATTATCCGGTCAATCCAAACGGCTCGGTTGAGTCAATAGCCGGCCTGACGGACAGCACAGGCAGGGTCCTGGGGCTTATGCCCCACCCGGAGAGATTTGTCAGGCCAACCCAGCATCCCCACTGGACACGTCTAAAAGGCAAACCCGGGAACGGGCAGGGCAACGGGATGACCATTTTCAACAACGCGGTGAAATACGTCCGGGAGAACCTCTGACCGTATTCGCACGTGCGGCCCCTGTGATTAGCCTGAAGCATCAGCCCTAAACGCATTCCCAGTCTCGCAGCCACTGGTATTCCGGCGGCAGGCTCGCCCACTGCTGCTCGGTCATACGGCTGAGCCATTCCCTGTCGGCAGTGGTCTGTCCGTGGGGCATTATGATAACTGTAATGCGTGCGGGGAGGACGGGCAAGTCGAATATGTGGCGCCTCGGTTGCTGCTTAGATGGAGGCGTGGATAGCTGCTGTGGCGGCGGGCTTGTCTTCGGCAAACTCGAAGGCCTCATCAAGGCCCGCGACCCTGAAAACGCACTTGGTTATGACCGAGACGTTACAGAGGACGAGTCGGTGCCCTCGCTCGGCCAACAGGTTGTGCAATATCAGGAGATTGCTGAGGCTTGACGAGGTTAATACTTCGGCCCTTGAGAAGTCGATTATCACGTCGCAGTCAGGATTATCGCAGATAGTGTCGTTGACTTTTTGTAATTCATCGGCGATCTGCAGCTCTTTGAACGGTAAATCAACGACTATGAGGTCTTGCGGAGGATGGTGGATGCTCATTTTTGCTCCTGCTTTCCAAGTCAAGTCAATGTTGTTGGTCTGACAACTGTATCGGAAACTGTGCGGTGCGAATTGAGCAAAAAAACCAGACTCCATTACATACGTGTCGAGTTGAGATAGCCGAGATGTACGCCGTGTTGAGGTGATAAGCGGCGTTTTCTGAACCGCCAGAATAGCTCGGCAGGGTGGGCTTGCCCGCCCAGACAATGGCGGGCTTGCCCCACCAACCATCTGGTGGGCTGAAGCCCATCCTACCTGTTGTGCGGGAATTCCGTCCGAAAAATGCAGACCTGCCGGGAGATTGCATTGTTATCGGTACAAAGGGGGCGAGTACGGAGTTAAGCTGCGGGTGAATCAGGTCGATACGTTATTCGGTGAAGAGTAAGTGCGCCATAAGTGCATTTGACAATGAAGAAAAGAGATTCCCTGCTTGCGTGAGAGAAAAGGATAAACAGTGAAAACGAAACACGGTTTTACATTGGTGGAAATTCTCGTTGTGGTTGTGATACTCGGCATTCTGGCAGCGATAGTGATTCCTCAGTTCAAGCCCGCCGCCACGGAAGCCAAGACGTCAAGGGTGGCCTCGGACCTTCAGGTGATGCGTGCGCAGATTGGTCTATACAAGATTCAGCACAATGATCGGCTTCCGGGCACTACCGCCAGCGTTACTTTTCAGCAGGCCATGACCGAAAAGACGAACGAAGACGGCACACTAAACCCGGCCGGGCCCCGCGGTCCTTATACCCCTAAGATTCCGGTCAATCCGTTCAACGAGTTAGACACGGTGGATATAGACGGGGCTCTCGGCGGCGGCTCGCACGGGTGGTATTACAACAGCACAACAGGCGCATTCAACGCCGACACGGACGCCCAGACGGGCCTTTAGGTCTTGAAAGACGTCGGGGCCGAGTGCATGCCGGGGGCGTTCCGACGGCAACACTTTATCGGGGATCGCAGCAGCGCATACGCACGCGGGTCAGGCCGGGTAAGAAAAACAGGGCTGAGGCCGCAGAGGAGTGAGAGGAGGGAGGAAAAGGCCCCAGCCCCATATCCTTTCTACACTAAACTACGATTGCTAAAAGATGCAGGTTCAGTGAAAAAAGGATTAAGTGGGCCGGGGCCTGTTCAATACGCCGCAAGTCTTCAGGTATGCATGCCTGATTGTTTAGCTGCTGCGCGCCTGTGATTTTCTTCGGGGCTTGAGCAGCGCGGTTGCTCCGAGGCCGAGAAGCAGGATGCTGGCCGGCTCCGGCACCATATACGTGGCGTCGTGTGAGGCGGGATTGGTAACCCATTCCCCGCCGATACCCGTGTTGTTGCAGGTCCGCTCGTAACCATAGACATCAAAATGTGCCGTTGTGAAACCGGTAATGAGGACCGAATATATCTTTTCTTCGCCGTCAGCGACGTTGTAGGCTATCGGCTGCTCGGTTGAGTAGTTGGAAACAGCATTCGGTATCTTGTCGAAAGCACCTATCGTATAGAGCAAAAAATCGGATGCCTCTTCCTTAAAAGGATAGTGGTTGTTAAACACTACACCTTCAGGCAGGAAGCTCTTGTCCGAATAGCCGTCGTAGCCGTGTGAGTTTCCGGCTTCATTTTGGAGCAAATCCAGGACCGCGTCGCTGTTGGGATTGAAGAAGCCCTCGGCAGCGGCGGTCTTTTCGGCGAGTAACGCAGCGCCGTCGCCGCCGATGATGGAAATGGCTCCCGTTTCCCCCTCCGGCACCGAGATCAGCAGCGTAACTTCGGTCAGACTTATCGTGTGAGGACCGTAGGCGCCCGAGACGATCAAATCGAAGGAGTTGCTCGTAGTGAACCAGGTGTTCTCATCGAAGCCAACGGTTCCGGCTGTAGCGCCGTCGATATAGACCTGAAAAATTGGCACAGCCATCGCGCTTTGAGCAGAGACAAACAGAATCGCCAAAAGCAACCAACTGAGTGACTTTCTTGTTGTTTTCATGATACCCTTCCCCCAAAAGATTCGGGCCGGCGTGCGAGTGACACCAGACGGCAGTTATCTGTGTCCCGCCTGCCCTATAAAGTTACGTTCTCGACTTGCCCTGCCAGTTGACCATGGCCGGCTACGCCGCCGGATATATTTCTTCGTTAGGGACGTATTCATTCGACGGGAGCAGTGCTTCAAACGATGCACTTTTAGACTGTATTGCTTTGGTGATTAGAATGCCCAATTGCCCTTGCCCCCATTTGCCGGATAGCGATACTCGCCCGATGACATCCTGCCGTGCAAGTTACAGAATCATCCATGTCGCAGGAAAATGAAAAACCGCACAAGTATCACTAAACCCCCATTTAGTATGTTTATTGTATTCGGTATCGTTCCACAAGTCAAGGAAAATCTCCGCTTGAATCATAGATTCTCTCGAAAAGAGCACTGAAAATAAAAAGGGACCTACTCGACAAAGGCAATGCGCCGAATCCTGGATTTCTATCGCGGCGTTTACCGGACGCAGGCCGGGCCACGGAAAACGCCGGCTTATGACAAATGTGATGCCGCCGGGATAAAATTGTGCGCATCAGCAGAGTTCTTTTGCAGAACCGGTTTGTATTCCTTTAGAGACTATCTCAAATCTGTCACCCCTTCGGCAGGCTCAGAGCAGGCTCTGAGCGAAGCGAAGGGTCTGGCGTGGCTGAATGTGAGATTCTTCGCTGCGCTCAGAATGACATTTGGAGTTTTGAGATAGCGTCTTATTGTTGAGGTTCGCCCGCACCTGTTTTGCCGGCACCTATCGATTTACCCAGGGCGTTCGCGGGCTGTTCGATAGTCAGCTTGTCTGCGAGTGTCGCGGCCAGATCAGGAAGGTCGTATGTAGTCAGCGCTCCGTGCACTGTGTTGACCAATTGGTTGGACGACAGGCCCGACTCGATTATGTTTGACCAGGAAACCAGCGAACGTATCAGCTTCGCAGAGCCGAACATATCCGGCTCGAGCGCCGCGGCGTGCAGGGCCGGGACGCCAACGTGGCCTACCGCGACCAAATCCACCGGGGCGGTCTGCTGCCGGCTGGAATCCCACAGAAAGCGCGCGCATAGCAGCACGTCTTCGGCGCGCATCCCGATGTATGAGCGACCAAGCAGATAAGCGGTATAGACGTCCTGGCCATCGGAGCCAAAATGGTCCTCGAAATACTGTTGGCCGGTCTGCTGCGTCTCGCCCGTTCCTCGCAGGTCAACCGCCAAGACCAGCCGACCGGCCTTGACGAGCTTTTCAATCGGGCCATCCGGCGCAGCGTCTGTTTGCTTACCTGCTTCGTGCACATACAGAACCGCACCCTGGAACGGCGCCTGCTCTGGGATAAACATCAACGCCGGCAGATAGACACCATCTTCGGGCTTGAGAATCAGCTTATCGATGCTGTAGCCGGTCCGCTTGACGACGCCGACCTGCTCAACCTGCGGGCTCGGAAGGTCTGCGAGCCTGCGAATGCCGGCGAGCTTGCGCACTTGATTCAATGCCTCGGCGTGATCCTTCGTGGACCATAATTCTCGGCGGCGGTCGGCCAGGCATTTCTCAAAGTCACGATTCAAATCATACGTTGACTTGGCGCCTTCGAGGGACATTACCAGGCCGTTTGGCGCACATGTTGTCTCCTGTTCGCTGAGCAACTCGATAGTCGGCTCAGTGATGGGTTCATCTTTGCCTTGCAGCCATCGCGCCATCCACCGCACCACGCTCTGGCGCTGCAGTTGGTTGTAGTTATGGGGCGCGTCGTTTTCGAGCAGGTCGATGCGTTCGGCGAACCCCAATCGCGAATAGAGGCGCTTGGCGTAGCGGAACGATTGCCAGGTCCCTCGAATGTCAAAGAAGTCGTTTGTGGCTGCGCAGATCAAAATCGGCGTGGGGGCCCTGAGCATCAGGTAGTCTGCGTGGTCCATTCCGAAGGCGAGCTGTCCGTAGATATTCTGCTCGGCGTCCTGGGCTCCGAGCTCCAGTATTCGCTCATAGAAGTTGGTGATGTAGCAGCTCGGCGCCGCGGCTATTATGCGGTCTTCGAGCGACATCAGGTAGGAGGTCTGCGTGCCGCCGCCGCTGTTGCCCGTGCAGCCGATACGGTTCGGGTCAACTTCCGGGCGCGACTGCAGATAGTCGATGCCCCGCATGCCGTCCCATATCTCGAACCATGCGGTATTGCGCCCCAGCAGAATACTGCCGACGCCGATCATAGTGTGCGCCCGCGTGCCCCAAAGCTCTGGCAGCTCCGAGGGCATCTGGCTGCGCTCGCCCTGGTCGATTGGGTCGAAGACGAGCGCGGCCATTCCGTTGAGCGCCAGCAGCGCCCCCATAGTCTGGTAAGATTCGTATGCCTTGCCGTTTTGGCTGTGGCCGCAGGGAACAAGAACGCCCGGATAAGGCGGTTTGTGTTTCTTCTGGTCGGGCAGGAACAGCAATGCAGAGATATAGTGCTTTGGCTGGCTCTCGAAGATGACTTTTTCCACGCGGTAGCCGTCACGATGAACAACGCCCGTGGTCTGCGGGTTCAGGGGCGAACGCTGCGGCAGCTCGCCAATCGCATCGAGGAATTTCTGCCGAAGGCTCTTTTGGTACTCGGCTATCTGCTCGGGCGTCTTTCGCTGTTCGTATTGAGCTTTCCATTTCTCGAAGTACTGCTGCGCCTGGCTCCGCAGATAACGGTTCATCATGTCGCGCGGACTGACGTCGCCGATTTTCTCAGGCAGGACCTGCAGGTTCTCATCGGCCCGGGCAGTCGAGCCGAGCACTGTGCAGATGATTACAATCGTCGCAAGTATTCTTGGTTTGTTCATACTGGCCTCCTGTCACTCAAGATTATCCGGATAACCTGTGTCGCCGGTCGTCAATTCGATTGATACTCAAAGGCGCCGATGTCTATCTGTCCGTTAGATGGCCGACTCCGGCGGCTGGCGGGATGTACGTACTGGAACAACGGCCTTAGATTGAACGTATCGACTGAGCCGGGTTCGGAGCCGCTGTTGATGGCCGGAGACTCTAAGGTCAATCGGTAATCGAATTTGGCTCTATCGACAAGCCCAGGCGCATCGGTCGCAAGGTTAGTTGTCTGCTCTGCCTGGTCTTTGACGGGCGTGCCCTTGCCCACAAACAGATTATTGATCAGTTTTGCAGTCGCGCCCTCGCGGATATAGACGAAGATGCCGGTAGGGTGGTCGTTCACAATCGTGTTGTTGATCATATACAACCGGGGGTCCGGGTTGCTCAAGCCCTCGGCGCCGTAGGAGACAATGGTGGAGTTGTCGGTATTGGGGCCCTGCTGGATTACGTTGCCGATGATGAATGATCGCCCGCCGTTCGGCAGGTCAATGGCGTAGCTGGATGTCCCATCGGCTTCGTCCATTATCCTATTGTAGAGGATGTGATTCTCGTGGGCGCGGCTCTTGAGGTTGTGGCCCGTGCGGGCGTGATGCGAATAGCAATGGCGCACCGTCAGGCTGCGGGCGTGGCCGATGTACATATTGTGGGAATAGCCGTCGCCCTGGCCGTTGCGTGCGAACTCGGTGAACTCGATGAGGATGTCGCTTTCGCCGCTGCCGCCGAGGATACCGTCTTCGTTATCGTGGAAGTAGCAGTGCCGGACGGTCAGGCCGGGGCCTTCGGTGCGGATGCCGGCGCCGTTCCTGTCCGGGACGCGGGCGCCGGAAAATTCAATGTGCTCGATTGTGGCGTTGCGGCCCTTGACGACCCAAATGGCCTTGTTCTGCGCCGAAGCGCCTTCGGCCTTGAGGTGGGCGTAGCCGCCGACGCCGCGAATTGTCAGGTCGTTCTGGCCCCAGACGCATACGTCACCCTCATACACGCCTGCGTCGATCTCGACTATTGTGCCGTCGCCGGCCACACTCGCCGCCTCGCTTGGTTTCTTGTACTTGCGGTCAGGACCGACGCGCATTACCTGGGGATTGTCCGGCGCGGCGAAGATATCCTGGGCGGGCTGGGGGACAAGCTCCTGGAATTGTTTTTCCGGCCAGCCCAATTTCTTAGCGACGGCTTTTGGAAACGCCCAATCGAAATTGTCTTCCCGATATACCTGCACCTCGGTCCGCTCGGCGGCCATAGCCACTGCCTCCGGAATATCCAGGTATCTTAGCACGTTAAGAAATATGGGGCCTTCATTGTGAGAGTGCGCCGGATGCCAGAGATTCAACGTTTGAACGCCTGGTTCAAACAGCGCCGCATACAGGGCTACGCCCGCCATCGTGTTTTGTCCCTGGACAGTCAGCGGCGTTTCGGTCTGCGAGTCGATTGAGCGCAGGGCCTGAATCGCCCGGCGGACGTCCCACACCCTCATACCGTCTGCGGTCTGCCCCAAGAGCATAAAGCGTCGGCGGATCTGTGTCTGCTTGCCTTCGTCCGGGTTCCAGGCCCCGTGCCCGATGCCTCGCGGGGCAACGAATCCGATTGCACGGTGGTCACTGCTAAGCATTTTGCGAATCCGCCCAAAAGTGTTTGGATCAGGCACGCCTGGGTTCTCGTCAGTCAGCTCCTTTGCAAAGGCCGTACTCATCGCAGCCAAGAATCTGGGCCACAGGTTTTCGTCGAGGACGTTAAGGCTGACGGATTGAACCTTGTCACTGCCCTGCGAGCGGACTATGTACAGGCGCAGGCGGATATGCGGCTGGGAATCGAAGTCATACGCGCTGAAGCAGATGCCGTTCCGCTCGACGGAGAAGACTGGCTTGACGTCAAGAGAACCGGCCTGCGATTCGCTCGGCCAGGCGCGGAAGGCCTTCTCTCGCAGGGCTTGGGTCCAAAAGGTGCGCTGCTTGTTCCAGTCGTCGGGGGATTGCGGGACGGCGGGTGGTGGGGCTTTTGGAACGAATGAATCGTGGATTTTTGTGTTTATTTCGTCTTGGGGCAGCTTGCCGAAGACTTTGAGCTGCTCCGGCTCGAAGAACGGCAGGGCGGGCTTTTCAATCAGCGAGTTGTCATTCTTGAGGAAGCGATTGAACCAGACGAAGGCGTTTATGCGGAGCTCCTGCGTGTCCTCGTGGGGGCCTTCGGTTATGTTCAGGCCGAGGTTCTTCTCGGCGTCGTACATTTTGTAGATTTTTCTGACTTTTTCGTGTGTGCGGCTGACGCCGTCGAGCGGAAAGATACTGTCCTTATCGGTATTGGAGATAAGAAGGGGGCGAGGCGCGACCAGCGCCGCCACGAGCGGGTAGTCCCAGCGGTAGGTGTTCACGATGTACATACAGTCGCAGTGGCCTTCGACGCACCCATCGACAACGTGATTTTGAAGGTCGGTGATGCCGGCGACGGGCACAGCGGCTTTGATGCGCTCGTCGATGGCCGAAATCCACCAGCTATAGGCGCCGCCGCCGGACCGGCCGGTCACGCCGAAGCGGTCCTTATCGACTTCCTTTCGCGTCTCGAGGTAATCGAGCGCCCGGATGCAGTTCCAGGCTTCGACGCCCGCGGGCGAATAGCCGCGACTGTTCCACCACCACATCTTGTACCGATACGTCCCGTGGTGGATTGCTTCGATTTCGCCTAATTGCAGCGAGTCGATTACGAGGCAGACGTAGCCGTGCCGCGCGAACCAGGCCGCGTGGTGCTGGTAGCCGACTTTGTTGCCGTAGCTGATGTCGTTTTTCTTGACGGGGCCATGCCCGCAGACGTAGAGGATGGCCGGTGCGGGTTTTTCGAGGTTCTTGGGGATGTAGAGATTGCCCGTGACGTAAAGGCCGGGGCGGGATTGGAATTGAACGTTTTCGACGGTGAATTCATTGTGGTCAACCGTGCCGGTGACTACCGGCTTCAGGTCCGTCTTCTGCGGGAAGGGGTCAAGTCCGAGCATCTCCAACAGTTGCCTTCGATAGACCGGGCGTTTTGCCTTCCAGTCGTCGAGGTCCTTTACATCGGCCAGACACTTATCACGAAGTTCGGCGGTTTCGCTGCGGAAGTACTCTGCAAGCTCCCGGTCTGCGGCGGACGGGCCGATTGTAGTCCAGTCGGCGCCAAAACACCGCGCAGAAACACAGATAGACACGAACATAAGACAGACGGACAAGCGAACGGTCTTATGGTTATTCTTTTTGCCCCGTCGGTGCTTGGGCGGGCAGGCGTTGAGGAGTTTGGTTAAATCATTCATTTTCTTGAACCCTGCAAAAAGTCTGGAAGGAATCATACGTTTTCTCCGAGAACGAGACTATTGTACTCAAACTGACCGATTCGATTGTATTCGCAATCGTACCTTTTTCATTCATAAGAAAATATGACAACTTGTCATTCTGAGCGAAACGAAGTGAAGCGAAGAATCTGGCTATCGAGTCAATTGGTTTCTCTTCTGCGAGGGCCAGATGCTTCGCCTGGCGGCTCAGCATGACAAAAACAACGGTCAGTTTGAGTATTGTATTGAGCCGGCTCAAGCACCGCCAGCAGATATTTCCCAGTAACGCACCTGCTCAGGCGAGCCACTTATCAAGATTCTCTTTGACGAAGCCGTCGTCGGTGAGGTGCGGATAATCCCGTATTATCTTATCGATCTTCTCGGCCTGGCCGGGCGAGAGCCGCTCGTCCGCGTCAAGCGTCTTTACTCGTTCCATAAGGCCCTGCCGTTTCAGCACGTATGATATGCCTGGGATGCAGCCTGCGAAGTCGTTGTCGGCGTCGAAGATTGCCTTGTTGGATAGAGTTATCTGCCCGGCCAGGCTCAGTAAGCCGGGGGGAATTGGGGTACCCGTTTGGCGAATGGCTTTTATGCGGGCAAGGTGCTCGACGGCTCTTTTCGTCCAGCAGGCCCACTGGCCCAGCAGACCGCCGACAATTTGAAGGCGTACCTTTCGGCTGTTTGCGTTAAACTCATAAGGCGTCAGCAGGTCGAGGATTATATTGTCGTCGTTGCCGGTATATAGTGCGATTTGGCCGGCCCTGCCGGAATGGGCGACGGCTTCGAGGACATCGAGGGTCTGGTATCTGTTGAACGGGGCTATCTTTATGGCGGCGACGTTCGGTATTTCAATAAACTTATGCCAGAACTCGAGCGGCAGGACCATTTGGCTTATAGTCTGCTGCAGGTAGAATCCCATAATCGGTATCACTCCGGCTACCTGTCGGGCGTGCTCTATGAGGTCGTCGATGGGTCTGCCTCTTAGGGCCGTGAGGGAAAGAAGGGCTATGTGATAGCCGAGGTCTCCGGCGAGGTGCGCTTCTGCGACGGCTTGCTTCGTATCGCCGACTACGCCCGCAATCATTACAGGTTCGTCGCCGCCTGCCGAGCCGACGAATTCCCGGGCTGTCTCCATTGCCAATTCGAGGACAGGGCGGTACAGGCCGATCTTGGGGTTGTGAATGGCGAATTGCGTTGTGTGCACGCCTACGGCCAGACCGCCTGCTCCAGCGGCCAGATAGTAACGGGTCAAGGCCTTTTGGCGACGCTCATCGATACTGTCATCCGGCCCCAGGGCCAGCGGATGAGCGGGTATGACGCAGCCTGAACGGAGCTTGTCGATTGTATTTGAACCCACGAAATCGCACCGCCTCTAAAATTTGCCGTTGCATACATCGTATTTTGTCGGCTTGTTGAGGACTTTCCCGCCGCAAGCCACCCATCCGGCAATCATCGAGACCATTCGTTCAAGTGTTGTCGGGGGGTATCCGAACTCTTTGAAACACCGGGATGCGTTTGACAGAAGGGCGGAGTCGGCCTCCTGCGACGTGAATTGAGGCTTCCTTCCGAGCACGCCCGCAATCCGCTCTGCGAGCGACCGAATCAGGATTGTTTCCGGCCCCGTGACATTGAGAATCGCCGGGGGCGACTTGGCCAACGCGATCGAGCGGATGATATAATCGTTGGCGTCCCGCTGCCAGATGAGATTGACTGCGCCCATAGTCAGGTCAATCGGCTTATCGTTTAGTATTTTCTGTGCGAGGTCAACTATGATGCCGTATCGAGGCTCGTTTGCGTAGTTGAGTCTTATGATGGTCACAGGCGTATCGTAAAGCTGCGAGAAGTACTGGAAAATCCGTTCTCTGCCAAGACAGGACTGCGCGTATGCGCCGACCGGTTCGGGGGGCGTCTGCTCGGTGGCTCCGCCGCCGTTGATTGCGACGAAGGGATAGACGTTGCCGGTGGAGAAGGCCACGATTCGGGCATCCTTGTAGTGTTTTGCCGCGAGGCTCGGCACGTAGCAGTTCTGTGCCCAGGTCAGCGGCGAATCGCCCGTCGCGCCGAATTTCATCCCAACCAAGAAGAATACGTTTTCAACGCTCGGCAGCCTTGAGTATTGTGAGTCGTCCAACAAGTCCGCCTCAATAGTAGTGATTGCCGCCTTCTCGATTCTGCGTTGGACGGCCTTGTCGCTGAATCTTGAGACCGCATAGACATTCCTGTCGGGGGCCGCCTTCTTGAGCATCATTGTCAGGGTCGGCCCCATCTTGCCGCCCGCGCCGAGCACTACAATGTCACCTTGCATACGCGCGAGCGATTGTCCGGCCGCATCCGCAGGCTCACTGAGGATTTCTTCCAGACCGCGCTCATCGAGGCCGGCTATGTCTATCATTTCTGCTTTTTGCACTATCAACTCAACTTGAGAATCACCAGTATCAGGACCCTGATCGCCATAAACAGGACGACTAAGAAGCCGACGCCGCCGAGGACGTTCAGGATGAGCGTATTTCGCCGTTCGCCCATGATGTCCTTTTGGTTCGCCAGCCACAATATCGTAGCGGCCATAAGGGGATTACCGATAACCGTCAATGCTTGGCCGAATATGATGAGGTTGACCGGCCTCTGACCGGCCCTGAGCGCCAGAACGGCCACAACCATCCCGATCAGGAGCACGCCGACCGTAAATATCCGCGACCAGAGGTCGCTCAGCCTGGCGGGCTTGCCCAAGCCGTCCGCCAGGATGCTCCCGCCGATCATCGCGTTAATGAGAAACGGGTTCATCGCCACTGCAAAAAGACCTACGCAGAAAATGATGTATGCGGTTGAGCCGAGCAGCGGCTGGAGCGACTGGGCAAGCACGCCTATATTGTCCGCCTGCTTGCCGGGAATGACCGTAGCGGTGGTGATCATAAGGACGGCGCTGACGGTAGTAAGCAGGGCCACGCCTGCTATGGAGTCGCCGATACCGTGCAGATACTCCTTGATTGTCCAGCCCCTTTCCCGCACGAGATTGCCCTGGTAAAGGGCTGCTGCGACCGAGAAGGTTGTGCCGAGCAGGGAGGCGATCAGAAGCAGCGGGTCTTCGATTTGTCCTTCCACCTTGTGCGGCAGGCCGAGGCTGATACTTTCAGGAATACTGGGAACCAAGCCTTTGATGATAGCGATCAGGCTTGGCCAGGCAAGGATAAGGTTGATTACAAAGCTCAGCAGAATGACGGCGACCATTATTTTCATCACTTTTTCGAGCAGGCGGTAAATCTGTTTGGCTGTGAAGAGAAAAATGATGATCAGCCCGTTCAGGATAATCAGCACAATAACCGGTGGGACTTTTGGCACGAGCGCCTCGGCGGCGGCGACCACGGCCAAGTTATTGGTAAACTGAAAGGCCGAGCAGATCAGGCACAGGTTAATGCCGATGACGGCGGCCACCGGTCTGCCAAGCCGCCGGGCGACCAGCGTGCATGGCGTCGCGCCGCCTACGACGCCGACGCGCGCCGCCATGGTCGTATAAGTACCCATAAGGACGCCGGTCAGCAGGAGCAGCCAGAGCAGCTCATATCCGTACTTTGCTCCGACGTTCGAGTTGATCAACAGGCTTCCTGGCCCGAATACCACGCATGCGGTGATTAGTGCCGGGCCGATTGAGCGCCACCAGCCGGAACGCTGTTGGAGATTCGAGGATTCAGATGAATCAGACATAGATCATACATCCTCTGGAACAACGAACGGCTCACGATAATCCCGCCTTACAAGTCCGTTTGCCTGCTCGCTGAGTTGGCCGACGAACCGCTCAATCTGCGGGTCCATTGTCAGCGACGGCCCTAAAATCCTCGGCGTTGCCTTAACGTCCACGCCGTTGACCAGCAAATGTTCCTGGAGCCGCTCGAAGGAATCCACCATTTCCTTATTGCCCTTGATCGCCTCCATTATCCGTTCGCGCGAGCCTTCCTTTCCAAGTCTGTGGGAGATATTGCCCATGTGGCACAGTGCGCTGGAGAGGTGGCCTTCGAGAATCTCGGCGTTGAGGTCCTCGATTTTTCGGCTGCGGACCGCCTTGATAAAGTTCTCGTGATGTCCGCTGCCTTCGGTCGTCTTGAACTGCCTAATCTTTTTGCCGTCGTTGTCATAAGCCCAGCCGCCCACGAAATAACCGCCTTCGCACTGAACCACTGTCCCGTCGCGGGTGCCGCGAAATTCGTCCATTGCCGGGTCGCCCTTTGCGCGGGTCAGGCCGCGGACCTCGAAGATTATCGGGGCCGGCTCATAATCGAGCAAGACAATCTGCGTGTTGGGAGTCTCTCCGTCGTCGATGTATCCGAATCGCCCGCCGATGCTCATCACGCGCGGCGCCAATTTGTCGGCGCCGATGAACCATCGGCAGACGTCGATGAAGTGGATGCCGTTATTGCCGAAGTCGCCGTCTCCGGTCGGCCAGACCCAGTGCCAGTCGTAATGCAGATTCTTGCGCATCAAGGGCGTCTTAGGGGCGGGGCCGCACCAGAGGTCGTAGTCAACCGTCTGTGGTATCGGCTGGGGGCCATCTACTTTGCCGATGCTGCCGCGTTCGACATAGACTATGCCATATACGACCCGGATTTTGCCGAGATTTCCCTGCCGGATGTACTCAACGGCCTCCATCAATCCCGTATCGGAGCGGCGCTGGGTGCCGGCCTGCACGATTCGGTTGTACTTGCGGGCGGTCTTTACCATTTGTCGGCCTTCCCAGATAGTGTGCGAGACCGGTTTTTCGACATAGACATCCTTGCCCGCCTGGCAGGCCCAGATTGTCACCAAGGCGTGCCAGTGATTGGGCGTGGCGGTGACGATGGCGTCGATATTCTTGTCTTCGAGGAGCTTGCGATAGTCAACGTAAGTATCGACCTTCTCATTTCGCTCTTTGAATTTTGCCTCTTCGCGGTCGAGGAACTGCTTGTCGGCATCGCATATCGCCACGATGCGAACGCCGGGGATATTGCGGAACCAGTTGATATGGTTGCTGCCCTGGCTGCGAATCCCAACGACGGCCACGCGAATATCGTCGTTTGCACCTCGCGCCCGCGAAAACGGCGCTGCCAGCGACAGACCTGCGGCCATCGAACCCTTGACAAAATCTCGACGTGTGATCGATTTCATAAGCGGCCTTCCTTTCATTGCCGGCCTGAGCTTCCATTGGCCGGACTCTATGATACCGGAAGGAGAATCTGTGTTCAATCAGCTTTTTGAGAAGGCTCAGTCCCGCTGGCGCTTCGAGGAGAGTGCGTTTCTTGCCCCAGAGACCTTCGGGCAGGGTAGGAGATGTAGCGATATTACTACATCGTATTGGACTGATGCCGGGGGTGGGGGTAGGGCCAGTGAGGCTGG
>Ga0315288_10006872_pt1 | contig 14428 bp, 13 predicted proteins | sample YL17G11_20_MG_FD_203454 | JGI IMG/M metagenome (GOLD analysis project Ga0315288, IMG submission 203454) | Sediment microbial communities from Yellowstone Lake, YNP, Wyoming, USA - YL17G11_20 | ecosystem: Environmental > Aquatic > Freshwater > Lake > Sediment | place: USA: Wyoming | collected... | reverse complement strand
CATCCGCGCCAGGGCGTACTGGAACGCGGCGAACTGCCAAACGATGAGGACGACGACGGCGACGATCAGGATGATAAAGATCGTCCGTGCTCGGGGGGTGCGTTTGCGGCTGTCAATCACATGGCCTCCATGGGGGGCAGGCTCTTTGGGTTTCCAAAACCGAAAGGGTCTCGTTTCAATGCCACGACCAGGCAGCAAAAGTTCCGTCGCTCAATCGCCGCGCGGGCTGTTGAGGCTGCTGCGTGTCTAGCACGCGGATCGAGGACTCGCCGCGCTCGTCCACGTCCGCGTACACGAGAGAGCGCCCATCGGGCGACCACAGCGAAAGCGATTGGGCGTACTGATCGAAATAGGGAACGAGCAGCAGGAATGGGTCAGTCGGATAGAAAGGTGGAAAATCAACGAATGCGCTATCGGCCACGTTGACCACGCTCCACGCCAACCGCACGTTGGCCGATTGCGGCGCGGGCGCGGCTTGGGCCTGCGCGGGAATGGCGCGGCCCTGCGGCGAAGGCTTGCTCGTATCAAGATTGAGCACGGCCAGCCGCTTGCCATCGGGCGACCAAAAGAATGCCAGGATTTGTCCTTGCGCCGCCACACGGCGCTCCTTGCTTTCTGGGTCTATGACAACGACTGAACCATACAAAAGCGGGTCGGCTGGATCGGGAATCGAAAATGCGATGCGGTCGCCGCGCGGCGACCAGGCAAAGGCCAATCCTGCACGAGATGAAGCCAGCGCGCGCCGTTCGTCGCCCTCTGCCAGCACAAGCTCTTGGGTCCTGTTATCCGCCTGGCGGACGAAAAGAAATCGCCGACCATCCGGCGACCAAGCCGGCGACTGGAAGCCTCCGGGCTCATCCGGCAAGTCAGTCAACTCGGATTGATCGGGGCGAAACACGGCCATCCGCTCGCCGCCGATGTGCATCAGGATGGACTGGCCATCGGGCGCCCACGAAAAATAAGAGGGCGAGCCTCGGGCAATGATCTGCGACGAACCGCTGTCGTGGCTGGCCGCCATCCACACCGTGAGTCGGTCGGATAGAGAGGGCGCAAGAAAGGCGATGCGTTGGCTATCGGGAGACCAATAAAGATAAAACGGCGCAGCGTCCGCCTCGCCGGAGAAAACCAGCGTGCGGTCGCTGCCATCTGGCCGCGAGGTGAACAAGGCGCTCCCCGCGTCTGAGAAGGAAACGAACGCCAGTTGCCCGTCCAGCGACCAGGCCAGCGCGTTATATCTCGACGTGTCCGCAAGCCGGTCACGGGTCACTTGATGCTCGTTGCTTCCGTCCGGCGCAATCGTGTAAATGTGGCCGTCTCCGCCGACGTACGCGATGCGCCCGCCGGCGGCGCTCGTCCGTTGCGGCGGTCGGTTGACCTGAGGCGCCAGCCATCCCACGCCGACGATGCCAATCGCCGCGCAGGCGCAAGCCAAAATCACCCCGGCCACCGCCAAACCGGTCCACGTTCTCTCACCGCGCTGGTTCATTCCTCTTTGCCTCGGGTCGTATTATAGCAGAATTGACAAGGCCCGACGAATCGTCTATACTGCCACGCGGCAGGTAAATCGCACTATGAGGTGAACAATGGAAAAGCCCAATTCGATAGCCGAAGTCATGCAAAAGCTGCCCGAGGCGTTCTTGGCCGCCAAAGCCGGCAACGCCAAAGCGGTCGTCCAATTCAACCTGAGCGGCGAGGGCGGAGGCACCTACACCGTCACCATTGGCGAGGGCAAGTGCCAGGTCGCCGAAGGCCCGGCAACGGCCCCCACCACCGCCATAGTCAACGCCGCCGCTGCCGATTACCTGGCGATTGCGCGGAACGAATTGAACGCCGTCAGCGCATTCATGGGAGGCAAGCTCAAAATTGCGGGCGACATGAGCCTGATGATGAAATTCATGGATTGGTTTGCCAAGCCATAACTCTCTCCTCATCCTCTAACCCCATCTCCTCCCCCTGCTTTGCGGGGGAAGAGAAGGGGCATCACCACACCCGCTGCAAGTCGGGATTGTCGCACCGCTTGCGGCCAACCTTGACCAGGTCCACCCATTCTCCGTGGACCTTGATCCGCACCACGTCGGCGGTAAAGTCCGTCACGGTGCCGTCGTGATCGCTGTTGTTGAACAACCACGAGCCGACGGCGTAAATATCCGCCGGGACGCCGAGCTTTTCAAAGCGTTTGATCTTGTCCGGCGTGAACCCTCCACTGACCACGATCCTGATGTGGCGGCAAAAATCGCGCGCTCGCTCGCGCCATTCGTCGGGCAACTCCCACGCCTCCCACGCGTGGTCGAGCGCGCCGCGGACGTTGAACACCAGCCGAGGCGTCACGCCCAGGTCGAGCGTCGCTTCCCCTAGCGGCGGCACCGAGACATCGCGCACGCTCCCGGACGTGTCCAGCCGCACGCCATACAGCCGATATTTTTCCGCTTCGGCTTGTTCGCCCCGATCCATCAACTCTCGGTATTTGTCAAACATTGCCTTGAGCGTTTGCTGGCTGTCGGTCACGCTATCGTTGTTGAAATCCACCAGCGCGATGCGCGGAATGCTCGGCGGGCGCGTGGCCGCAAAAGCCAGCATCGCGGCGGCGGTATCGCCAAAGAAGCAGGCGATGGCGGCGTGCGCCACGGTGCCGCCGCCCGCGCCGCCCCACCAGTCGCCCTGCGCGTCCGTCGAAACGAACGGGCCGATCTGGCCGCCAAAGTCGGCGTTGAATCGCTGCACGGCAATGTTGTAAGCGTAACCGTCGCCGGCCTGGACTTCGTGTGCGTCAAAGCGCGCGGGGAAAAAGAGCACCGGCTTGCCGCGCGCGGCGATGAACGTTTGATAGACATTGGTCGCCACGCGCGATGCGCGCGTGAGGATGCCCAGCGTCGGCGTTTCGAGCATGGCAAAATCGCGATAGCGTCCGCGCACGCGCAACACCGGCAGGACGCGCATCGGATCGCCGTTGTAGATCACCGTCGCGCCGTCGTGAACCGCTTCGACCTCTAGCTGGTTCCACGTCTCGACGAATCGGTTGCCGTGCAAGTAGCCCGCGCAGCCGCGAATCATTGCCAGCGCCTTGTCCACGCCGACGACGACTGTAGCGCCGGGCCGGCGCGTGAACCACTGCATTTCCACATGCAAGTTGCCCACGTCCACGTCGGATGGGTCTGCGCCGAGCAGGTTGGAAAAGCGGCCTGTGTAGCGATAGCCGCTCTCGGCGCACGCGGCCAGCATCGCCGTAATGTTTTCAAAATACTTGTCGCTGTACCAGCCGCGCCGCATCCGCTCGATGTCGAGCTTGAAGGTTTCATTCGTCAATCGTTTGCCGTCAAAGACACTCATGTTGTCCTCGCGTTGGGGCAAACCTGCGTGTTTGCCCTGGGGCGACCACGCCGGGTCGCCCCTACCGGATTGTTGCCACGACTTCAATGCCGTTGAGGGCCATGTGGTAGAGGAAAACCAAGTGAAGCAAGTCGCCCGCGTGCGGCAAAATGCCCAACGAGCGGGCCACGTCCACCGGCAGATCATAAGTGTCCACGCAATCGGCGGGAACGATGACGCGCACGTCGCGCCGTTGCAAAGCGTTCGCGCGCACGCGCAACGCCATTGCCATCTGATAGATGCACAGGTCAGTGCAGTCGCCTACAACGACGAACGTGTTCACGTCGGGATGCCGGGCCAGCCAGTCCTGAAAGCCGGGCACCAGACTCGAATCAATCGAGTTCTTTTGGACGACCACGAATTGATCTGCAAAGGGCAGGACGGCCAGCTCTGGCACGGTCTCCGATTCCTCCGTGCCCCGCACGCAATGCGGCGGAAAGCTGCCGAACTCGACGGCGTCCGGCTCGTGTGTGTCCTGTAGCAGCACAAAGTGAGGGACGCCCAGCGCGTGCGCACGCTTGATCAGTCGTACCGACGGCGCGACGATGGCCTGCACTCGCGGCGAGGCCAATGGCCCGATCGTGCAAAAGCCTTTGACGAGGTCTTCGGAAATCACCGCCGCGCGCTGTGGTTCTTTGAGTTCGACGGCCAGGTCGAAGGTGGCTAACTTGGCACGCCAGTCGGCGAGATAGCCCAAAAAAGGCGAGCTCTGTTCGATGAGTGTCAGAGGCTCCATGGCACACTCCTTTCAATTCTATTCGTTCTCACCTGCCCATTCGTAATGGCCGAACTTGAAATACTCTTGGAATCCAAGTCGCCGATACACTCCCAACCCCATTGGAGATGAAAACAGAGCCCCAATCCGGTACCCCATCGCTCGGGCCTCACGCAGTGGCGCCAACGTCATAGCGGCCCCGATCCCTTGCCGCCGCGCGTCCGGGATGGTGGCGACGCCGTAGATGCCGGCCACACCCGCGCCCAGGAACAGCAAGGACGTGGCTACGGGTTCCCCCTTCAAAAAGCCGAGATAAAAGCGTCTCGGTAAATGCTCACCCAAGCCCAGACTGGCTTCCATGTCAAAGATCACACCCTGGACGAAATCTGGTGACTCGAAACCGATGCACCAGACTTGTGTCCACCTTTTCAACATCTCGAGATCGCTGACGCAAACGATGGTCAAAGTGGGCAGTTCGAATCGTTCCTCGTTCAGCGTCAGCAGATTAACCGCCATGGCGGGCGAGTCTTCAGTGTGGGCCAGGCCGTGGGCTTGCAGGTGCTCGCCCAGGTTTGTCGGTTGTGTGGAGGGGCCGACCGCCCAGAGCATGGGAACCCGGCGCGACTGAAAGTGTGCCAGTGTCTCGTCAATTCCAGGGTCAATCTCGTGTGTGGCAAACTGAGCGCGACCTACGACGTTGAACCCCGCGAGTGGGATACCAGTGATCAACCACAACATTTCATCATCGTCACGAAATTCTACCTGCGGCAAGTTGCGGAGGTTGGCCCAAAACGCGAACTGGTTAGACTCGATGGCCGCAATCAGAGCGGGTGCTGACCAGTCCTTTAGGATCTCACCCATGTCCTTGGACTCTTGTCATGCTCATGGATAATGGCGCACCACATTGTATAGCCGGCAGCGTGCCTCATGGAAACAACCGTCGCGTCTTGACTTCGGCCACGGCGTCGTCGCGGAAGCGGTACAGCTTGGCCGGACGCCCGCGGCTGAGGGTAGATGCCCCGGTTTCTTCCAGGATGTCCGCCTCTGCAATCCTGCGCCGAAAGTTGCGCTTGTCCAGCGGCTCGCCCAAGACGATCTCGTAAGCCTTTTGGATTTCGGTTAACGTGAACGACGGCGGCAAAAGCTGGAATCCGGCGGCGGTGTATTCCAGCTTGTAGCGCAAGCGTTGGAGCGCGTACTGGAGTATCTTGGCGTGGTCGAACGCCAACGAGGGCAGCTTGTAGACGGACCACCAGCGCGCGTCGCTCGCGTCGTCGCCCGCCTGGACGGCCAGCGGCGCGGACACCAGCGCCAGGTAAGCCACCGTCACCACGCGCCCGCGCGGGTCGCGCTTGGGGTCGCCAAACGTGTAGAGTTGCTCCAGGTACACGTCGCGCACGCCGGTTTCTTCTTTTAGCTCGCGGCGCGCGGCAGCCTCGAGCGACTCGTCGGCTTCCACGAACCCGCCGGGGATGGCCCAGCGTCCCTCGAACGGCGCGTGTTTGCGCCGAACCAGCAGCACTTGCAAGTCGTCTGCGCGCAGGGTGAAAATCACCACGTCCACGCTGGTGGCCGGATAATGGTAACGAGTTTGCGCCATAGCTGCCTCCTGATGGTGTCATTTGTACACAAAGTATAACCCTGTTTGCGCCAGATGCAAGTCGCAGGTCGCATGACGCAGCGCGCAGCGCGCAACACGTTATGGTATAATCTTGTCGTATCTGCTCCTGTGCGGGGGATGAATCATGCTTAAAACTCGTAACTGCGGAGACTTGCGGGCAAAGGATGCCGGCCAAAAGGTGACGCTGGCCGGGTGGCTGCACAAGCGCCGCGATCACGGAGGTCTGATCTTTATAGATTTGCGCGACCGCAGCGGGCTGGCGCAGGTTGTCGTCAGCCCGGAGGCGGCAGAGGCCTACCAGATGGCCGACACAGCGCGCAGCGAGTATGTGCTGGCTGTGCGCGGGGTGGTGCGCCTTCGCCCGGAAGGGCTGGCGAATCCGAACCTGCCGAGCGGGGAAATCGAAGTGGTCGCTGAATCGGTCGAGCTGCTGAACGCCGCCAAGCCGCCCGCGATTCCGGTGGACGGCGATGGGCGCAACGTGTCCGAGGACATGCGGCTCAAATATCGCTACCTGGACTTGCGCCGCGAGCGGATGCAGCGCAACCTCGTTTTGCGCCACAACGTCGTCAAGTTCATCCGCGACTATATGAGCGCGCGCGGTTTTATCGAGATCGAGACGCCGGTGCTCATCAAGTCCACGCCAGAGGGCGCACGAGATTACGTGGTGCCCAGCCGCGTCCACCCCGGCAAGTTTTACGCGCTTCCGCAAAGCCCGCAGCAGCTCAAGCAACTGTTGATGGTGTCTGGCCTGGAGCGGTACTTTCAGATCGCGCGCTGCTTTCGCGACGAAGACATGCGCGGCGACCGCCAGCCCGAGTTCACGCAGCTTGACCTGGAAATGTCGTTCGTCGAGCGCGACGACGTGTTGGCGGTAGTCGAGGGGCTCTTTTCCGAGATGATGCCCGTCGTCGCGCCACATAAGCGCATCCTCTCGCCGTTCCCGCGCATGAGCTACGCCGAGGCCATGCGGCGCTTTGGCACGGACAAGCCCGATTTGCGCTTTGGATTGGAACTGGTTGATCTCACGGATGCGCTGGGGCAAAGCGAGTTTCAGGTGTTTCGCGCGGCGCAAGAATCCGGCGGCAAGATCAAGGCGGTGCGCGCGCCCGGCTGCGCGGGCTACACGCGCCGCGAGCTGGACGAGCTGGCGGCGATGGCCAAAGGCCAGGGAGCCAAAGGATTGGCGACGCTCGCGTTTGCCGCGGATGGCGTCAAAGGCCCGGCGGCAAAATTCTTGCGCGAAGGCGAATTGAACGAGGTCAGGCGCCGGGCCGAGGCGCAAGAAGGCGACCTGGTGTGCATCGTCGCCGATCAGCCGGGCGTTGTGGGCAAATCGCTGTCGGCCTTGCGATTGATTTTACGCGACCGACTGGAGCTTGCCCCCTCCGATTTGATGGCGTTCGGCTGGGTGGTGGACTTTCCGATGTTTGAGTGGAGCGCGGAGCAGCATCGCTGGGACGCGGCGCATCATCCGTTCACCATGCCCAAGCGCGAACACCTCGACCGATTAGAGACTGATCCTGCGTCGGTGCTCTCCGACGCCTACGATCTGGTGTGCAACGGCTACGAGCTGGCGTCGGGCAGTATCCGCGTCCACGACCGCGAGATTCAGCGGCGCATCTTTCGCGTGCTCAATTATCCCGACCACGAGATCAAAGCGCGGTTCGGGCACATGCTCGATGCGTTCGAGTACGGCGCGCCGCCGCACGGAGGCATGGCGCCCGGCATTGACCGGCTGGTGATGTTGCTCGCCGACGAGACCAGTATCCGCGAAGTGATCGCCTTCCCCAAGACGACGAGCGCCGCGGACTTGATGACGGACACGCCTTCGGCGATTGACGCGCGACAGCTCGACGAGCTGCATCTAAGAATCGCAGAATAGCGCGCGAGGCGATTTGCGAGTTTGGCGTAAGTGTGCTAGTATATTGGCAACCCTGCTGTGTGCGTGATGTCGCATACCGTTTTGAGCCAACACCCAAAGTAAGGGGGGCCGTTTCTCTAGAGGGGATGCGATAGCCGGCCAAAAGGCAAGGCTGAACCGATAGGTCAGGCTCCCACCTGCGTAAGCAGGTTCAAAACTTGGCGACGCACGGCACGGCGGGGAGGGACTTTTCCGCCGGGCATTTGCCCGGCGGTTTTTATTCTTGACCGAAAACTGTTACAAACGCTTGTTTGTCTTGCCGGATTCACTGTCCTCATCACAGGTTGTGCCGGAGAGCAGGTGCGCCCAACCGTTAGTTGCCCATGATCATGCCGGCCGCCGCAGGCCAGATGGCCGAGGGAATCGTCCAGGCCAAAATAGGTCACGCTTGCGCCTAGCGTCCCGCCGCCGCAACGCGGCGGGCACGGGAAAGCGTGACCTGCGGCGAAAAATTCCAGAAGCAAATCTTACTCTACCGCTTGGCCATTCCGGTTTCAGAACGACGACACACACGCCGAGTGGCATGCGCTATGGCACGCGCTGTGGCAATCGCACGCGCTATGGCAGGCGTCGTGGCAGTTGCTGTGGACGCACGCACTGTGGCAGGCATCGTGGACGCACGCGCTATGGCAGGCGCTGTGACAGGCGCTGTGGCAGGCGTCGTAACCTTGCGCCTGCGGCGTCTCTACTCCAAACACCTTGTCCACAAAGCTCGTGGCCGAAGCAGATAGGTTCTCCATGCGCGTCGCCACGCTGGAAGAGACGCCCTCGAACAAGCTAGCCGCCTGATCCGCCGCCGTCACGAGCGGCGAGCCGGCCAGCCCGCGCCCGACGCTTTCCACTCCACCCGCCGCGCTCAACGCTCCACGCTCTACGCTCAACGGCCTGTAACGCTCCGAAAGCAAAATCCACATCCACGCATCGCCCATCGTCGAGCGCGGCGCGCGCTCCCAGGTCTCCCATTCTCGGTCGGCCCGCTCGACGTAGGTCTTGCGCGTCTGCTTGGCGTCGGCGTTCCACATCTTGGGCTGCATCCGCGCCGAAATCAGGCTCATCACTTTGTCAATCGTCGCTTGCGAAAGCGTGCCATCTTCGGCGATGCCGTCCACAAGAGCTTTTTCGTAATCTTCCGTGGCCGCAGCCGCGTTGACGACGGTCAACTGCAACGGCTTGCGATTGACCACTTCCACTGCGCCCTTGTTGACCAGACCGGCCAGCACCAACGTCAGCGCTTTGCTCGTGTTGCCGATCAAGAGCGCGGCCTCAATCGCGCTCAGGTCAGGCACCTGCCCGGTTTTCTCGAACGTCTCGACCTCGATCTCGGGCGCTTGATAGAGCGCGGGCACTTTTTTGGGCGCGGCGCGTTTCACAAAAAACACAAACAGGCCCAGCGCCGCCAGCAGTCCGCCGCAGCCAAAGCACGAAAGCGCGGTGAGCAGGCCCATCGTTTGATCCTTTTGCTCGTCAGGCGGAGGCGTGGGCTGCGCCGGGGCCAGCGCCGGCGTCTGGCGAGGCGCGGGCGTAGGGATGACGGCAAAGTATTTCGAAGGCACGTACAGGCGCGGGACAAAGTGATAGTTCGCCGGAACGTTTTTCTTGGAGATAAAGATTGAAAGATACGTCTTGCCGGAGGGCTGATCGGGCGTGGGATAATACACCCAGCGGTCGAACGAGCCGACGGTCGTCTGCTCTGTCACCAGCCCGGCTTGATTCACCACGGCGTCCGTCACTTGCTCCGGCTTGGTGATGGTAGACGGCAGCTCGACCGGCAGGATGAATCGCACAATCTCTTCGCCGATGGGCAGGTTCCACTGCACGGGCGCCCAACTGACGACGCGGAACGGCGCGTCCTTGATCAGCGTGGCGTCTATCGGGACGAGCACGTCGTAACGAATCGTCACCGTGTACATCTGCCCGACCTGCGTGGAAAAGCCAAAGGGCACGGCGTAAAAGCCGCCGCCCTTGCTGGAAAGCGAGACCTTGCCGCTCTTGCCGTCGCTGCCGGCGATTTCGGCGCCGCGCAGCGTGTGGCCCCCATCGAGCGGGCCGAGCGTGGTGATCTGGTTGCGGCTCTCTGTCTCGCGGAAGGTCAGCTTGTAGGTGATGCCCAAAGTGCCATCGCCTTTGACCACCACCTGGCTGTCCACCTGCGTCAGGTCGGGCGGGCCGGCGGCGCGCGCCGCGCTCGGCGGGATCAACAAAATGGCGATGACGCAAATCAGTGCGATTCGAGCGAGAGACTTCATGGGACACCGCCTTTCAGACGAAGGACGAAAGACGAAATCGGCGCGATTTTAGGCAAGCGCGGCCTCCAGCCGGTTGATCTGGATGGGCTGCCGATAGAACCATCGCTGTGGAGCAAACGGCTCGCGCCGATAACCGGCTTCTTCGAGCACCGTCTCGAGAGTGCCCATGCGCTGGCATACTCCCAGGAACAAGGTCATTGCTTCTTGCACAGATCGCAATGCTTCTTCGATGGTATCACCGAAACTGGAAACGTTGAGCTCGGGGCAAAGTGCAACGATTTGTCCGTCTTCTTCAAACAACTCTGTGGTGTATGGCACTCGCATCATTTCACCTCTACACCTAAAATCATCTTACAACGCCTGCGAGTTTCTGTCAACGGATTTGCGGCAGCCGGCGAGTCAGAATGTCTCGCGCCGCCTGCGACTTTTGCCAATCTCGCCAAGTCATTCGGGTGACCGCCCCACGCTTGCCGTAGCAGCCGGTCAATGCGAATCGCGTCTTTGGCTGTCCAAAGTATACCCCCAAACGCGCCTCTTGCGCAATGACGGTTTTGCCCAAATGCCCGCAACGGACAGCAGCGGACAAGCAGATGAGCGCGTCCGCTATCCGCTTGTCCACTGCGGGTTGCAGCGCGCGGGGTCGGCCCCGGCAAGTCGAGCGTGACTTCCCCTCTCGCGGCTGAAAAGTCAAGAACCCGCACGCTGCCGCGAATAGTACGTCGTCGTCGCGCCCGTCGCGACGTTCTTTTCGATTGGCGGTCACCTGTAGCCGCTTTTCTTTTCGCCAAAGGCGAGTACAATTAGCAGTATGAAGCGAGATCAAGTAATCCACATTCTATCCAAGCGGCGCGGCGAACTGGCAAGCCAGTACGGCGTCAAATCGCTGGCTCTGTTTGGCTCGATGGCCCGCGATCAAGCCACCGCAGCCAGCGACGTGGACTTGCTGGTCGAGTTCGACCGCCCCGTCGGGTATTTTGGGCTGTTTGCTTTGCAAGACCACCTCGAGTCGCTTTTAGGCTGCAAGGTGGATTTGGGCACGCCCGGCAGCCTCAAGCCGCGCATCCGCGAGCGTGTGATGAGAGAGTGCGTCCGTGTCGCCTAGAGATTGGAAAGAACGGATTCAAGACATTCTGGAAGCCATTGCCGAAATCCAGGCCTTTACGCGCGGCGTGGATTTTGACACCTTTCGCGCCGATGCCAAAACGCTCAAGGCCGTAGAGTTGGATTTTATCGTCATCGGCGAAGCCGCCAACCAGATTCCCGATGAGGTTGAGGAAGCGTACCCTCAAGTCCCCTGGTCGTTAATGCGCGCCATGCGCAACCGTCTGGTACACGTGTACTTTTCGGTAGATGAGCGCCTGCTGTGGGAGACGGTTCAGAATGATCTGCCCGTTCTAGTCCCCGCACTGCAATCTCTCTTGCGCTCGTAGAACCGCCAAACTTGACCCTCGTGCGATCAACAGCGCCATGAACCAGCCTCTCGCAGGTTGACCGACACCTGAGGGAGGCTGTGTTGTTTGGTGAACGACGCTGTGCGACGGGATGGCGCGCGCTCATCCGCTTATCTGCTGTGCCGAAGGCATCCGTTGCTCGCTGCGGGTTGCAGCGCGCGGGGCCGGCCCAGGCAAGTTGAGTGCGACCTCCCCTCTCGCAAAGTCAAGAACCCCCGTGCTACTCCTTTTGCCCTGGCTTTGATCGAGGTCAGCTTTTAACGTCGTGGCGGCCTCCTTTTGCCTTCCATCGAAGGGAGCGCGGCGGACGCGCTGCCCCAGCCTGTCTCCAATCAAAAGGATGAGGCCCCCATCCCCGACCCTTCCCCCGTCGGACGCTCCGCGCCGACAGGGGAAGGGAGGGCGTCGTCCCCTCCCCTGTCCCGCGCCGTTTGCGGGACGGCGCGCAAGCGGGGTTAGGGTGGGGACCAAATTCGGGTCCGCCTTTTGATGAGACTCAAAATGTGACTGCGATTCCCCTTTGGAGGGGCAATGTCACCTTCGGCGGCAAAGTGGTTTGGGTGAATCGATTCACCGCTGAATTGATTCACTATGATTCACCCCCTTGATTCACTGCTTGATTCACCTTGGCAGCTTTCCCTTTGGTCGGCGCGGTTCGGGATAACACAAGCGGCCCGGCAGGTGACAAATTGAGGTATGGCTTTGAGCCTCGTTTTGAGCCTCGTTTTTTGGGGCCCCCTCGCCGGGCATGGGGCGATGCCAATTGATTCGGGCGGGGCGGGGCGTCCCAGGGTAGGGACGCCCCAGGCCGCCCGGAACCGCTGTCCCGACCACGAGCCAGCCCGGCTCGGGCGGGGTCAATCTCCGTATGCGTTGCCCCCGGCGGCGCAAAACTTGGCTCAGAATTGCGGCAATCAATTGAGGCAGGGCGGGGCAACCCTGGGACAGGGCAGGCGGGGCACTCCAGGCCGCCCGGTACCAGTGTCCCGACCTCTACCCCCGCTCGGACGCACATGCCGCCGTCCCCTGTAGACCTGACAGGTTTCAGAAACCTGTCAGGTCTCTTCTATGCTCCCCCCATGCGGGGATCGAACGCGTCGCGCACGCCGTCGCCCAAAAAGTTGAACCCCAAGACGACGCTGAGGACCGCCAGGCCGGGGAAGGTGGTCAGCCACCATTGGTAGAACTTGAAGCGGCCCATCGAGATCATGGCGCCCCATTCCGGCGTGGGCGGCACCGCGCCCAGGCCGATAAAGCTGAGCGCCGCAATCGTCAAGATGGCGCTGCCCGCGTCCAGCGAGGCCTTGACAATGATCGGCGCGAGCGTGTTGGGGATGATGTGGCGAAGCAGGATGCGGGTATCGGAAGCGCCCAGCGTCCGCGCCGCTTGTACGTAATCGTCGTTCTTGACGCTGAGCACCTGCCCGCGCATCAGCCGGGCATATTCAGGCCACCACACCAGGATCATGGCGATCAGCGCATTCTTCAAGCTGGGGCCGAGCGCCGCCGCAATCGCCAGAGCCAGCACGATGGACGGAAAGGCCAGCGTGATATCGGCCAGGCGCATGATGAGCAAATCAAACAGGCCTCCGATATAGCCGGCCAGCGCGCCAACCAACGCGCCCACCAGCGTGGCGAATAGAATGACCAACAATCCCACCGGCAGCGAAATGCGTGCGCCATACACCACCCGGCTGAACACGTCGCGCCCCAATTCGTCCGTGCCAAAGAGATGCTGAGCCGAAGGCGGGCCGAGGCGATCTTCGATCTTTTGCGCCAGCGCATCGAAAGGCGCGACGATCGGCGCGGCGATGGCGACCACAGCCCAGATGAGAATGATCGCCGCGCCGACCATCGCCATGCGATTGCGAACCAGCGTGCGCAGGCTGCGCCGCCAGGGAGATTCGGGAGTAGCCGCAAGAGTGGTGGTTTGCGCCATGAGCTATTCCTCCCGAATGCGCGGGTCAATCACGCCGTACAAAATGTCCACGACGAGATTGATCAGGATGTAGATGACGGCGATGACCAGCGTCGTGCCCAGGACGGCGGGATAGTCCAGGTTCGCCGCCGATTCGACGGCGTAGCGCCCAATGCCCGGCCAGGCGAAAATCGTTTCGGTCATGATCGCCCCGCTCATCAGCCCGGCAAAGGCCAGGCCCATCACCGTCAGCGTGGGAATAAAAGCGTTGCGCAGCGCGTGCGCCAGGATCACGGTTCGCTCGTGCAACCCCTTGGCGCGCGCCGTGCGAATGTAATCCATGCGCAGCACCTCGAGCAGCGACGAGCGCGTGATGCGCGAGATTTGCGCCAGCGTGAACCAGCCCAGGATGATCGAGGGCAAAATCAAGTGCTGCAACGAGTTGGTAAAGGCGCTCATGTCATTCGCCAGCAGGCTATCCACCAAATACAGCCCGGTGACAAAAGCCGGGGCGACCATGCGTGTATCAATGCGGCCAGGCCCCGGCAAAAGTTGCAGTTGGTAGTAAAACAGAAACAAGACCATCAGCCCGGACCAGAACGGCGGCATGGACGCGCCCAGCAGCGAAATGAGCCGGGCGACGTGGTCAATCCACCGGCCCGACTTTAGCGCCGCGACGATCCCCAGCGGCAGCCCCAAGGCGAAAGCAAAGAGCAGAGAAGCTGTCCCCAGCTCTACCGTAGCCGGCAGGAATTGCGCCAGGTCTTGGGCCACCGGGCGCTTGGTCTTGAACGAGACACCCAAATCGCCTTGGGCCAGATTCCAAAGATAATAGAGATACTGCTCGGGCAGAGACCTGTCCAGTCCCCACTTTTGGATCGCGGCGTTGACAATGTCGGGCTTGTCCAGCGCCTTTTCGCCGACAATGATCACCAGCGGGTTGACCGGCACCATGTGAGAGACGATAAAGGTGATCAGCGTGACTCCGATGATCATGGGGATGACGAGCAACATGCGGCGGATAATGTGGGTTGATAGGCCCATCCTGATCTCCAGAGGAAAAGAGACCTGACAGGTCTCGCAAAGCGGACCTGTCAGGTCTGGCGGTGATTCTACTTGCTCAGATCGGTAAAGTTGACGAACTGCACCGGGTGATAGGCAAAGCCCTTGACCGCCTTGTTCATGGC
>Ga0315288_10006870_pt1 | contig 14429 bp, 5 predicted proteins | sample YL17G11_20_MG_FD_203454 | JGI IMG/M metagenome (GOLD analysis project Ga0315288, IMG submission 203454) | Sediment microbial communities from Yellowstone Lake, YNP, Wyoming, USA - YL17G11_20 | ecosystem: Environmental > Aquatic > Freshwater > Lake > Sediment | place: USA: Wyoming | collected... | reverse complement strand
GCGTTGCCATGGCTCCACGCTCCCCTCGCAAACATGAAACCCATGTACGCCTGCCCTACTCCTAGTACCTCCCCGTACATACCACTCTGAATGCAGCCGTCCCGCATGGTGCCCTTGTTATACGAACAACAATGTGCTATAATGCACGCCGGGTCTGCCCGAAACGATGGCCAGGCCCTCGGTAGCGGTCACCCAAGCGAAGGGCCAGCGGCCGTCCTACTCGACTGCCGCAGGCGCACTCACACACCCCGAAGGGACCCACATGACGGATCACGGCGAAGCTCGGATCCAGCCCGAGCTGCAGGTCGCCACCAGCGCCCTGTGGTGGTCCGAACCCGACAGATCCCGACACCCGGAAAAGCGGGCGCGCCGCAGCTACTGCGCAAGGGGATCAGCGGTTCATTCGTCGTCGCTACTCATCGGCTAAGGCTCGACCGTCACGCTGCGCGCGGCGCGGGCGGCGCGGCCGGAGGCGTCCCAGAGGATGGCGGTGACCTGGTAGGTGCCCGGCTGCGTGTAGGTGTGCTCGACGGCCTCGCCGACCGCGGGGATCCCCTCGCCGAAGTCCCAGAGCACCTTCGAGATGGGGGACCGGCCGCCGCCCATGCGCGCCGTGAACCGCAGGGGTTCACCAGCGCGAGGAGTGCCGGTGAGGTCGAGGCTCGCGATGGGAGCGGGGGAGGCGAAGGGCTTCGGCGCGGTGAGGTCGTCGCCGGCGTTGCCCTCCACAAGGCAGTCCACCCACTCCAGTGCGTCCTGAGCGGGCGGAGCGGCCATCGCGGCGCCCTTGTTCCCCGTGATGCGGCAGCGGAGGAAGCTCCAGTAGTCGGGAGTCGGCGTCGTCACCTGGAGCCCGAGCCGGGCGTTGCCCGCGAACTCGCACTCCTCGAGCACAAGGTGGCTGGTGTTGCCGTTGATGCGGAACCCGTGCCCCTCATCGCCCGGGTACGGCACCGTCCCGCGACCGACGGTCGTCTCGATGAAGCGGCAGCGGTAGAGGTAGAGATAGGCGATCCCGCCCGCCTCGCCCTGGAGCTGCGCTCCCCACTGGGAACACCGGCGGAAGGTGTTGTCGCCGTAGTAGTGGTACCACATCGGGTCCACGTTGGAGAGCGACAGCCCGATGACCTGGCCGTCGTCCACCGTGTTGCCCGTGAAGACGAGGTCGCTCCCGATGGCTTCGATGCCGATGAAGCCGAAGGTGCCGTCGGTGGCGCTGATCGTGTTGCGACGCACGGCGCACGTGTTACAGCCGCCGATGCTGAGCCAGTGGTCGATCTCGTTGTCCTCGATCACGCAGCGGTCGCAGCCGCCCCAAACCTCGATGCCCAGTTTCTCGCCGCCGGAGCCGCTGACGCGGTTGCCGCAGATGGTGAGGTCCGTCGAGCCGTTGTCGGCCAGGATGCCGCCGCGGCCGGTGCCTCGGATGGTGCAGTTCAGCACCTGGTTGAGGGACGATCCCCAGGAGAGCCGCACTCCCGCGCCCCATTCGGAGTCCACGCCGATGCTCTCCATCGTGCAGTCGGCGATGAGGCTGTCCGTCACGCCCTTCTCGCGAGTCGGGTTGTCGCCGCTGAGGTGGATACCGTGAGGACCGAGGGATGTGCCCTTGACCAGGTTGCGGATCGTCACGCGGCGGATCTCGATCGCCCGGCAGTTATATGCGGCGATGCCCTGGCCAGCCCTTGGGTCGCTCATGCCGTCCAGAGTCAGGTCGGCAATGGTAACGTCCGCGCAGCCCTGGAGCGAGACCATCACCATGTCGGCCTCGCCGGCGAACTGAAGCACGGTTTGCTCCTGGCCAGCGCCGACCACCCGGATGCCCGACTTCGGGAGGACGGCCTCAGTGAGCCGGTAGGTCGCCGTAGGGAGGAGGACCGTGTCGCCAGGCTTCGACTGCTCGATGGCGGCGCCGATGGCCGCAGAGCCGAGCCCTTGGACCGTGATCGTGTCAGCCCGGACCGCGGCGCACGTCAGCAGGCAGAGAACAGCGGGCAAGCAGCCGTCACGCAACGATGCCATCCTCTCAGTGCCCACTCCGAAGCGTCACGCCGGGCGCGACGGCTCTTCGTCGATCACGCGGACGCGCTTCGATAGGTGCTTGAGGTCGATCTCCAGCGCGGGCATGTCGTAGGTCCGACTCACCCAGCGCGTCTCGCGGGGGCCGAGAGTCAGCGCGATCTCGTGTCGGGCCACTTCCCGTCCCCCCGAGCCCGCGCGGGCATAGGCCGCGAGCAGCACTTCCACGATGACCTGACGCGGCTCGCGGCTGTGGTTGGACAGCTCGAACCCCACCAGGAAGCTCCGGGTCACGTGGGTGTCCGTCCCTGTGGGGCTGTGCCATCGGGCGACCTTCACGTTCTCCTTCGCGACCTCCACGGGATGGGCTGCGCGCTGGGTGCAGCGGCCGACCCCGGCGAGCGCGTCCGGGTGCGCGAGGATGCCGCCGGCTCGCCGCCACACCTCCGCCGCCTGCGCGTAGCTGCAGTCCTCTTCGAGCTTCCGGGCACGCTCGGCGAGCTCCAGGAAGGCCGTCTTCGCCGCACGCTCGCCAAAGTCAGTGCCGCGGTATGCGCGGGCGATCCGGACCCGCTCGTCCGTATCGAGGGCACCCCGGCGCTCCGCCGAAGTGTAGGCGAGTCTCGCAGCTCGGTCGAGGGCGACTTCCCGTCGGCCCAGTGACGCATAGGGCTGCGAGGCGTACTCGGCGTAGGCGAGCTCCGTGTCGGCTGCCAGCGCCTGGTGCCAGGCGAGACTGTCGGCGACGGTGGCCACTCGATCGCTATGGCCGCCGTCGGGGAAGTGCTCCAGGTAGGCGCTGCACGCCTGCTCGGAAGGGCGGCCCCGCAGCTCCTCCCACGCACGATCGTCCGCAACGAGCCCGGCGGCCTGCACATAGCGGCCGTCCGGGCGGTCGGCGATGTACCGAAGCAGGGCGTCGCTGGCCCCGCCGAGTGCGCGCCGGTAGGCATACCAGTCCGACAGCGCCAACCAGCCACAGCAGCCGACCCATATCAGGATGGCCACGGCCGCGCACAGCGCCAGCCCCTTCAGGAGCGACCGTGGGCCAGGCAGTCGTGCCACCAGACGGCGAACGCGGGGGGCTCCCGGCTCGGGACGATCTTCGTCGGGCGCTGCAGCGGGCCGCGGAGCGCGGGCGTTGTGAGGGGTACTGCTTGGCGCATTGGCCCCCAGCGCGTAGCTGGCCGCTAACCGACCATCTCTGCGGTACACCTGCATGTCCCTCGGCGCTACGACACCGGCCCAGTCGCACAGGTATGCAGCCCCGCCGGCGGGGACGGCGCGGACCAGGTCCTCGGCTGTCAGCGGCGCGTCTCGCCCCTGGCGCTCCGAGATCGGCATGTCGCCCGAGTAGCCGTCGACTACGACGGAGGCGTAGGCGCGCCGCCCGGGCTGCTGCTGTCGGATCTGCTGGAACACGAGAGTCCCATGGCCGCCGGCGCCGGTGACATCGGCCTCGAAGCAGAAGTCCTCCTGGGGCCGGAAGAGCAGCAGGACGCGGCTGGACGCGCCGGCCGCGTTTGGGGAGCACTGCCAGACCTCGGCATCCGGCCAGCACTGCACCGTCCACTCGCGCTCGAGCGGCTCCGCGCAGCGGACCCGGTAGACGCGTCGATCGACCGGCTCCCACTGCACGCCCGCGCGGCCCGTGGGCAAGTGGCGCTCACAGCAGTAGTCGCAGATGGTGGGATCCGCCGGCGCTGTCGGGTCGCCCGGTGGCGGCCGGAACACGAGGGCGCACGCCGCGGTCGTGCACTGGTCGGCGGAGCAGGCCACTCGAAACCGGGCACGTCTGGGACCCCACGGCTTATTCAGCAGGTTGTACATGCCGAGGGTCTTGCTCATGCCGTCGAACCGGCCGACAGCCGAGCTTCCGAGGCCCCCCGTGATCATCGCGGACCCCTCCCGCCGTGCCAGGGCGGTACGCCGAGCAACCGGGTAGCTCGCCGGCTTGAGCGGGGCCAGGATCGTGCGCGCAAGGGCGAGTCGGCTTCCTGGCAGAGAAACGGTCTCGACTGGACACTCGTTCAGCAGGGAGCCCGTCTCGCCGCGGGGAACTCGCACTATGCCGCGGCGGACCGGTCGGAGGGCGCGCTCACGCCGTCCCGCCGGGCGTCTCGCGGCCCTAAGCACACGAAGGAGACCGCACATGTGCTGGTACGTCCGCCGCGGCCGGGTACTGGCCGCCTTACTCCTGGGGGCCATCGGCCTCGCGCCGTCCATGGCGCAAGAGACGCCGGGCCTGCGGATCGGCCTCATCGACCCTTCAACACAGCCTGGCCAGACCGGCGCCGAGGGGATGCCGCCGCGCAACGCTGCCGCCTTCGCCTTCGCAGAGTCTGTCGGAACGGCGGTCCGTCTCGCGCCGCGGACGGACGGCGGCTGGGTCGCGACGGACGGCACGGTGTACGCCCCGGAGGAGTTCGACGTCCTCTGGTACCATCAGGGCGACACACCTGGAGTCCCGTTGGGGGACGTCGCTCTGGCGGATCTGGGGGAGTATGTCGAGTCCGGTGGGGCCCTGCTGCTCTCCGGCGCCGCGGGGGCGCTGCTCAACAACATGGGCATCGAGCCAGTCCAACTGCGCGTCCTCGGGACAACGGATGCGGCATACGAGAGTGGGTTCATCCCCCGCGACGACCACCGGGACCACGCGATCTTCCGCGGGTTCGACCTGACGAAGGCCGTGCTCCTCACATCGCTTGGGGGGAACGCCCTCGCCGACTTCTACGACACGGCTGGGCCGACGGGGACGCTTCTCGCGGAGGGCAATGCGGGCCTCGGCGAGCGCCCCGTGGTCGAGTACCGCTTCGGGGAGGGGCGAGTGCTGTTCGTCGGATGGCGCCTGCCGGACTTCACGACGGCGGGTGATGCCCACCGTCCGAACCTCGACCGCTTCTTCTCGAACATCCTCGCCTACCTCTCAGACGGGAACCGGAACAGGGGCACGATAGTCCGGCCCCAGGGGCCGGCAAGGTACGTCCGTATCGCGGGGGTGCCGTTCCTGCGAGCGGAGACGGAGCAGGACCTCTCGACCACAGAAGGCGCCGGGTGGGTCGTGACGCTCACCGGCGACGCGACCGGTGCGACGGCCGTCGGGCCGGACGGCATCGGGGTGCGAGAGGGGCCCCTGGCAGCGGGCGGGATCTCGGCACGGGCGCTGGCGATGACGACTCTGGGACGGGAGCGACCGGTATCGAGCTTCGTCGCCGCTCGACAGGCGGAGGAGGAGCGCGCCGAAGCGGAGACCCGGGCGCTCACCGACGGACTTCGCGTCATCACCCCCACTGTCCAGTGGGTCGACGGCCCGCTTTCGCCCGGCAGACCGACACTCGACACGGAGCAGAGCGTGCTGGTCGGCCATTCCCCTCACATGGCGCCCGGGAATGGCCTGGGCGACATCACCCCGGTCTACGAGCCGATCCGAGATGGCGGTTTCCGGATCGCGGGGAGCCGACGGACCTTCAACCGCCCCATCGTACGAGGCCAAGCCAGGCTATGGACGGGAGACGCCCCGCTCTTCCGGCTCGATGCGGCGACGGGAGCGGGGTGCTATGCCGAGGACCGGGTCTTCCCTCTCTGGCCGCGTCCGGACGCGGCGTCGGCTCAGACGACACCAACCATGGGCACGCTGCGACTGGGCGTACCCGGGCCGGATGGGAACCCCGTATGGTTCGATGAGATGGCCGATGGCGTGACGACCTTCCGGCCGGGCTACACCGAGTACCGTCTGGCGCGGCCTGATCCGGATGGGTGGCACGCCACCGTCGTGGTCGCGAGCCCCATGGAAGCCTACGGGCTCGTGTGCCGCGTCACGTTCGACCGGCCAGTCGACCTCGTATGGCGCTACGGCGGACTGTGGTGGCAGCAGGGGGAGTCGCGGCCAAACCGGGCCGAGATGGTACCGCGGGGTGCCCGTCTGGCCGATGCGAGTCTGCCGAACGGGCTCGTCCTGGCCGGTTGGGATGCCGACGGGGCGGGACAGATCGTCGCCGGGCCCCAGGGCGAAGAGGTGGAGTACCGGTCCGCGGCGCCGGGCACGGCGTACCACGTTGCGGCTGTCTGGGGGGTCACCGACTACGACCGCGGCCGCGCCGAGGAGACGATGGCCCGACTGGATACGCCGATCGCAGCGGCTTGGCCGGAGGCGCGAGACCGGCTGAAGCAAGTGTGGTTCGACGACGCCATCGGCCGCGCGCTGGAGCCGGAGCGCCGCTTCGGCGAGGTCATGGCCGATCCCGAGGGCGCGCTGACCGCCTCCGTGGACTGGTGGGATGCACGCCGCCAGGAGTTCCAGATCCGCACGCCCGATGAGCACCTCGATGCACTCATCAACTGGACACGCTGTATGAACGAGTACCACCACCGCGGGCCCGGGCTCGTCCTCGGCGCGCAGATCTGGCAGATGTACTCGCACATCTCGACCGGGTGGTATGGCAAGCAGTGGGGCGGCGACCATGCAACCATGTCGGACACGCTTCGCCTATACGGCGCGTTCCAGGCCGATGACGGGTTCATCCGATGGATCTCGCCATCCCTCGTGCCGTTCACGGCGGAGAACAACACGGCCTACTGGGTGGATCAGGTCTGGTGGCACTACGCGTGGACCGGGGACGAGCAGTTCGTGCGCGACCTCTGGCCGGCCGTGCGGAACGCTGTAAGCTGGCAGCGCGCCCACAATGACCCCGACGGCGACGGCCTCTTCCGCGACTGGTATGAGTACTGGAACTGCGACTCGAACGGGAAAGGGCCGAAGGCGGCCGCGCCGAGCGGCATGTCCTGGGCGATGCTCGATCGCGCGGCTCGGCTGGCGCGCGTGGTGGGGGACGCCGGGGCGGAGGCGGAGTATCAGGCGCTGGCCGACCAGTCGCGAGACGCGATCCTCCGCGAACTGTGGCACGACGATGCCGGGCGGCTCGGGTCCATCGGCGCGGACGGCCTGTGGCGAGGCCATGGCCAGGTCTGGGAGCAGTACCTCGCGGCGAACGCCGGGCTGCTGTCGCCCGAGCAAGCTCGCAGCGCCATGCGCTGGCTCGCCGCTCACTACGGCTTCGAGCCGAACCCCGGCGTGAAGTTGCTCTCCAACAGCGACTGGTTCCCGATCCGCTGGAGTGTGCAGTGGGTGCCGACCGGGGACACATGCCTGGCGGCGCTCGCCGGCATTCGAGCCGGCGATGCGGATCTGTGGTACCCGTTCCTCGAAACGGCTGTGCTCTCATCGTTCCGCAGTGACTTCCCCGGCATCAACATGGGCATCTCGAACGCCGGCGCCGGTGGGGGCGACCGTGAGGATGTGGACTCCGAGGACCCCTTCCCGCACGCAGTCGTGCGGGGGCTGTTCGGCATCGAGCCCGCAATCCACGAGGGACGCCTGCTCATCGAGCCGATGTTCCCATCGGGCTGGACGGAGGCGAGCATCCGCACGCCGGATGTCTCCTACGGTTACCGTCGCACCGGCGACGAGGCGACGGTCACTATTCAGACGCCCCGCCCGCTCGTTAGGCAAGTGCGGGTCGGCCTCGGCGGCCAGGTGGTGACCACGCCTCCAGAGACCGAGTCGGTGGTGACTGTGAGGGTCGGGCCGCAGATCACTCCTCCCGATCCGCCGCCCAACCCGCCCACCTTGAGGGATCAGCTCCCAGAGCACGCCCCGATCGCACTGCCCGATGGTGGCCGATCCCGGTTGCGGCTCTGTGACCTCTTGTCGATCTACAACACGACCGTCGAGGGGATGGCCTCGACATCGTTCATCTTCGACTATGCCGACGGCCCTCAGCCGCTTACGGGCTGGTGGGGCAACCCCGGCATCGCCCGGGGACCGGGGCCGCGGGCGATGGAGACGGAGGGCGGCATCGTATTCCTCGTGACGCCGCGCGGGCGGCCGGGGCTGGGGCAGCCGGGCAACGACCTCGTCGCCCTCACGAGCTGGCGGCCCAGTCCGTTCCCGGGCGGACTGCGCCTCACCGTCGGGGAACGCTGCGAGCGCGTCTACCTCCTGCTGCTCAGCTACGTCCACCCGATGAAGAACTACATCGTGAACGGCGAGGTCGTGCTGCACTATGCGGACGGGACGGCGGAGACCATCTCCCTCATTCCGCCGTACAACCTCGACTGCTACTTCCAGCACTTCAGCCTCGAAGGGGAGCGGATGACGTTCGGGCGTGGGGTCGCGCCGGGGGGCGCGTTCTCATTCGTCACGGACGTGGACTCCCATGCAGATGCGCTGGAGCTCCGGTGTGATCCCACACGAGTGCTCGACGGGGTGGAGCTTCGCGCCACGTGTAGCGAGGGCGTCCTCGGGCTCTTGGGGATGACGGTTCTGGCATCTGATGGCGAATAACTTCGATGGAGGCGAGGTCCCCATGGATCCGGCACTGACCTACCGATCCGCGCGCCGGCGCCCCAGAGGTGAAGGACCAGGAGGGGCCGCATGGGGGGGACCGAGCAAAGCTCGGTGGGTCCCCAACCGGCCCCCTTCGACCGTGCGGCGGCCTAGGGCATGTCATGCACGCGACCTTCGTGGGAGCGCGCGGGGCCGGTTGGGGGCCCCTCCTGGCAAGCTGGCGCCGGCGCTCCGGCGCTGCCAACGGTGTTGGCCTCCCGGTCTCGCCCTGATCGCCGCGGTCGCCCTGTGCACCCTCGCCGTGCCCGGCCGCACCCAGCCGGCGGAGAACATCGCCAGGGGCTGCCCGTACACCATGGTGCCCGCGCCGAGCTACGGCCTCTGCACCGACCCGGGCGATGCGACTCAGCTCACCGATGGCGTCTACAGCGAGGGCTACTTCTGGGCCCAGCCGACGACTGTCGGATGGCAGGGCGTGCCGCTCGTCCTCGTCACGATCGACCTTGGCAGCACGCAGCCGGTATCGGGCATCTCCTACAACACGGCCGCCGGCGTGGCCCAGGTGGGTTGGCCCCAGAGAGTCGTCGTCGCATTCAGTGACAACGGCCTCTCATGGAGATCGCCCGGCGATCTGGTCGTCCTCTCCGCGCCGAACGGAGGCCCACCCGCGGAGGGCTACGGTGTGCACAAGTACGTCGTGACGGACCTCAAGAGCCGTGGTCGCTACGTTCGCCTGGGCATCGTCTTCGACGGGTCGTATTCCTTCTGCGACGAGATCGAGGTGTACAAGGGACCCGACTCCCTGCTCCAGGGCGAGCCGACCGACCCCGTCTCGGCGGACCCCGATGTGGGTGTGCCGGCGGGGTGGTCGAACGTTCGGACCGGGGTGTACCGCCGACTGGCGTCGGACCTCATCGCGGCGCGGGCGGCCATCGATGCGTCCCCGCTCCCGGACCAGCAGAAGCGCCGGCTGCGCGATTCGCTGGCACCGATCGACGAGCAGCTCCTCCAGATCCCAGAGCCGGACACGGCGTCTCGCGCGGTGTTGCCACTGAGCGACACCCATGCGCGCGTCCTCGCTACATACGCACCCCTGATGCAAGCCCAGGGACTGCCGCCGTTCCTCGCCTGGCGCAAGCACCGGTATGACCCCCTCACGCCCCACGAGACGCCGACAGCCACACCGGCGCCCCCCGACATCGAGATACGGATGATGGGCGGCGAGTTCCGAGCGGACGCCTTCCTGCTCACCAATGCCACTCCCAATCCGGTGACGGCCACGATCCGGGTCGAGGGGCTCCCCGGGGCACCGCAGCCGCCGTGGCTGCGGGTCTCGTCTGTGCCGTGGACCGATACCGCCCAGCGGGTGCCCGTTGCGGCGGCGCTGCCCGATGCCGACTTCGCGGACGGTGCATACCATGCCGACGTGCCCGGCGGGATGACCCGTAAGGTGTGGCTCACGGTGGACTCCCGTGACCTCGAACCGGGCAACCATGAAGGCACGCTGAGTATCGAAGCGGGCGACTACCGCGCCAGGCTGCCGCTCTCAGTGAGTGTCTCGAACATCCGTATGGGGCGGCCGCGGCTATCCCTCGGGATGTGGGACTATACGGCTGGCAATGGGGCGTACGGCATCACGCCTCTGAACAGAGCGAGCGCGATCGAGCTGGAGCGCTCTCACTTCGTGGACACCCCATGGGCGCAGGCACAGGTCCTGCCCTGGCCAAGCGCGGCGGACTTTGACGAGGAGAACGGCCTAGGAGCTCCGCTCTCGTTCGACGCCTTCGATGAGTGGGTCGGCTGGTGGCCCGATGCGCGGAGATACTTCGTGTTCGCCGCTGTGGGTCGGGAGTTCGCGGGTGCCGACATGGAGGCGCCGGAGTTCGCTCCTCGCGTTGGGGCTTGGGCTCAGGCGCTCTCCCAGCATGTGTGGGAACTGGGCCTTGAGCCGGGGCAGCTTGGCCTGCTCCTGGTTGATGAGCCTTACAGTGACGAGCAGGATGCGATCATCGCCGCCTGGGCGCGCGCCATCAATGCCGCGGCGCCCGAACTCACCTTATTCCAGGACCCCGTGTGGGAGCGGCCGGATCAGACGAAGACCCAGGATGCCATCACCCTCATCGATGTCCTCTGCCCGAACGTCTCGATCTTCTACAAGGGCGGGCCGGACGTCGCCCGGTACTTCGAGCAGCGGCGGGCGGAGGGCCAGACGTTGTGGTTCTACCAGTGCTCGGGCCCCGCTCGCCAGTTCGACCCGAGTCGGTACCACCGGCTGCAGGCATGGCACGCCTTCCGCTATGGCGCGCAGGGCATCGGGTTCTGGTCCTTCGGCGACACCGGCGGGGCTCAGTCCTCCTGGAACGAGTACGCTGGTGCTCGGGTGGCCTTTGCGCCCGCCTTCATTGGGGTTGACGATGCCACCGACGGCATCCACTGGCAGGCCGTGCGCGAGGGGATCGAGGATTACGAGTACCTGGCCATGCTGAGGGAAGCCGCCGAGCGCACGCCCGATGCCGCGCTCCGGGCCGAGGCGGAGCAGCTTCTGGCCGAGGCGCCGGCGGCCGTGATCGGCGACTACTCGCCGGACTATAAGTGGTCACCCAATATCGACCGCTCCGCGCCCGATGTGTACCGCTTGCGAGCACTCTCGCTGCTGGAGCGGATGCTCTAGGGGGACCCCATGCTGCCATTGAGCTACCTCGTCGTCGCAGCTATCGGACAGGCATCACCGGCGGAGGAGTGCGTCCGGCTCGAGAACGCGGTTCTGTCGGTGGACATCGCGGAGCGCGACGGCGCCATCGTCTCGCTGCGCAACAAGCCGGCCGGGCTCGAACTGATCTCGCGCCTGGGCAGGGAGCGACAGCCCTGGCTCCTGCTGCTGGATGGGAACGAGTTCGTGAGTGCCCACACGTCGTTCGATGTCCAGTGCCGAATCGACCATGGCAGCCAGGTCGCGGAGCTTCGATGGACGACGACGTATGGCATCACCGTGCGCGCGACGCTCCGGCTTGCGGACGACGCGGACCGCCTGGAGATCCGCTGCGAGGCACGCAACCTGGGGCGTCGGACGATCATCGCGCTCAACTACCCGCGGCTCCAGGGGATCGGGCCGCTGGGCGACGGCTCCGCCGCGGACTACTTCCTCCACTCAGCACTCGGCGGCGCTCTGGTGCGCAACCCGTTCTCCCTGTTCTCGGCCGGCTCCCCTGCCCCGCAGGGACGAGGCTTCCTGCCGAGTCGCTACCCGAACGGATTCGGCGGCTCGCCGCTGCAGATGATGGCCTACTACGAAGAGGGTGTTGGCGGGTTCTACCTGGCCTGCGAGGACTTCCGGCTCACGGATAAGGACCTGAACTTCTACAAGACCGCCCCGGGGCAGCAGCTCGCCTGGGAGATCGCGCACTTCCAGTGGGATGCGCGACCGGGCGCTGACCTTGCACTGGACTACCCCATCATCGTCGCGGCACTGACGGAGGGCACCTGGTACGAGGCGGCCGAACGGTACCGGGACTGGGCGACGCAGCAGCCGTGGTGCGCGCGGGGCACGCGCAAGCAGCGCGTGGAGAGTGGCGATGCCTCGCGTTGGCTGCTCGAGGATATCGGCGCGGTCTCGATGTGGGCGCCGTTCGATGTTGACATCCGCGAGGCCGTGCGCCGTACCCGGGATGTGTTCGGCGCGCCGCTGCTCCACCTGCCCCTGAGATGGACCCACCAGCCGTCCGTGGACGACGCGCGCGCTGCCGGCGATCGTCTGGGGCCATTCTACTTCCCATTCCTCGCGCTTGAGGGTGGGCCGACATACACCGAACACGCCGGCGACATGCTGGTGTCGCGGACCTCAGCCGTCGTCCCGAAGTGGGTGGCGATGTGCCCCGTACAGCCAGGGTGGCGCCGTGTTGCCGTTGAGTCCGCCGAGGACCTGGCGGGCTTGGGGCCGCAGAGACATCATGGCGTCTGGATCGACTCGAACCCGACGGGATGCTCCGCCGACTCGCTCTACTACGACGTGGGCCCTTGCGCCGGCGTGCCGACCCACTGCTGGTCCACCGAACACGGCCACCCGCCGGGCACGGGCCGATGGATGACGGAGGCCTACGTGTCCCTCATCGAGGAGACCCGGGAGGCCGTGAGCCGCGTCAAGGGCGCGTACGTGCCTGTAGGCACTGAGTGCGTCGGCGAGCCATACGTTTCATGCCTCGACAGCTACTACGCGCGGTCGGCAGGCATCGAGCTAACGATGGAGACGATGCCCTACACGCGGTTCCTCACCTGGATCCCGGACGGCCAGATGGCGGTCGTGCCACTGTTCGAGTTCGTCTACCACGAGTACGGGCCGGTGGCCATGCAGGGGGTCTACAGCGTCTACCCCTGGTCGGCGCCGGAGGGCGATGACCTGTGGACATGGTCGGAAGCGCGGGCGACGTTGTGGGGCCAGCTCGTCGTGCCTCATCTTCTGTACCCCGGAGCCGAGGTGTCGGCGGAGCGCCGCGCGTTCCTCCACAGCATGACTGCGGCCCGGACCGGCTTCGCCAACGAGTTCCTGGCCTATGGGCGTCTCCAGCGCTCTCCCCGGATCGATGCGGGCACCGTCACCATCGATCACGGACTGGCCGAAGGTGGGTGGCTGCGCAAGTTGGCTCTCCCGGAGCATCCGGCGGGGGCCGAGCCCCTACCGGATCACGGCGACTGGTCGGTTGGGGAGTGGATCGGAACGATGATGACAATCCCCTCGACGCCGGCACGCACGTCGACCCTCACCGTGCCCGCAGTGCTGGCGCAAGCGTACACATTCGATGGGCGACTGGGGGTCCTGCTGGTGAACCTGCATCGCGATCGCGAGCTCACGGTCAAGGTGCCCATCGACACGAAGGACTACGGCCTGCCGCCGGGTCGGTATGCTGTCGAGCGGATCACGGCCGAGGGGCGGGAACTCGTGGCGCGAGTGACCAGCCGCGGGGAGGTCGACGTGGAGCTGCCGCCGCGGGAGTTCGTGCTGCTTGAGGTGAAGCGCTCCGGAAGGACGGAAGCACCGCCCAGCTTGGGCGCGTGTGTGCCCGACTGAAGAGCCTGTCGGCAAAGGTCGCTGGGCAGGATGGGCGGCGTGGGCCGGCTTTGATGGCGGGTCCCTGGGCCGCGCAGGACGGGTTCGCCGGGCACGGGCCGTGCAAGACCAAGTCAGTGGCCTCCGGACGACCTCTGAGGGCACTGGGGAGGCCGATCGAGGTCCCTGGGCGGCCAGCGGAGTTTCCTCAGCCCACGATCGCTCCGCACCTTCCCGCGCCTTCGCCTGCCAATGGACCACCAGCTTCCGCACGTTCGTCGCGATCGCCGCAAGCCGAGACTCGATCGTCGCTCCGGCCAAACCGCGCAACAAGAACTGCCGAAGGCCCATCGTATCCGTTCAGCGTGGGGGCATAGTATCAGGGCAGAGGGAGACGGTGTTGGCGATGAGCCGGATGAAGCTCTGGGCGCGCTGAGCGCATGTGGCGGCCAGGCTGGCGAGGACCTCCCAGGTGGCCGCGCCGGCAGGCGTGCGGTTGCCGCAGGACAGCTTTCGGCTGATCACCGCCGGCCTGAGTTGGCGCTCGGCCAGGTTGTTGGTCGCATCCACCTCGTCGTAATCCAGGACAGTGAAGCGGTGGTCCAGTTGCTTCCGGAACCGGTTGGCGAGTCGCTCCCCATCCGGGTCGGCCCGAGCCGGATGGAAGAGCTTCGCGGCATCGACAATCAGCTGTTGGCGCCAGGTGGCGAAGCGCTCTTTGGGGACCGCCGGCTTGAGCTTCTTGACCCGCATGGCTCGGTGCAGGAGGGACTGGATCCGGCCACAGAGATCGGCGGTATGGGGCACGCGTTTTGCCGTCTCTGCGACGGCTCTGAGGTGATGCGCATAGCACCTATGCTGGAGCCGAGTCGCGTTGCCATAACTGGCATGATCGTGGTGGAGAGAGTGGTGGGGATGGGGTAGGATCCTCCCATCGGATCCGGGGTTGAATGGCTGGCTTGCGGAAAGGGGTCGCGCGAGTTTGCGTATGGGCTTCGAGCCCGGCGTCGTATCTCTCACCCC
>Ga0315288_10006868_pt1 | contig 14429 bp, 18 predicted proteins | sample YL17G11_20_MG_FD_203454 | JGI IMG/M metagenome (GOLD analysis project Ga0315288, IMG submission 203454) | Sediment microbial communities from Yellowstone Lake, YNP, Wyoming, USA - YL17G11_20 | ecosystem: Environmental > Aquatic > Freshwater > Lake > Sediment | place: USA: Wyoming | collected... | reverse complement strand
TATAGACGCCCACCACAAGGGCGTCGCGAGGGTCGGACTCGGAGAAGAAGATGAGGGCGCAGCGACGGCCGACCACCATCTCGGCCGCGGCGATGTTGCGGGCCACCGGCACGTCCGCCAGCCACACCGACAGGCTCCCCGCGACCTGGACGGTGGCCGTGTAGGAGCCAGAGTTGAAGCCCTTAACCGTCCCCTTGCGCACGTTCATCCCTAGACTGCTCCCAATGACAGCCGCTGCTCATAGACGGGCGCTTTGCCGCCCGCCGAGTAGCGCATACTCAGGCCGATCACTCGCCGCTGAGCGTTCGTCAGGCCGGCCGACTCGTCGGTGATGGCGATCACGTCGTAAAGCTCCTGGCCGCAGTTCATCGGCACCACGATCTCGCCGTTCATGGAGGCGATCTCCTGGTGGCGCATCTCGGCGTCGGCCCGGTCTCGGGCGTGAGCGACTGTGTTCAGGTTCAGGTCATCCACCTGGCGGACGCGGTCGTAGGCATCATCGATCTCATCCCAGCCGAAGGCTTCCACGAAGGGGCCGTCGCCAAACACCTGCACCCGGTTGGCCTGGGGGCGCTGGCTGCCGTAGCGGCCGCGGAAGATGGCGTGCTCCGTGCCGTAGGAGTAGGCGCTGGCCTCGTCGGCTCGGGGGTTCTTGATGTAGGCGAAGTGGCCGCGGAAGAAGACAACGTCGGGCACCACGGCCAGCAGGCGACGCACCGCAGTCGCCCCACTCTCGCCCGGGTGGATCGTGAAGCTGGGGTAAAGGTCAGTGATGACACCACTGCTGCCGGCGCTGAAGAACTCCAGGCTCGCTCGCGCCATGACGAAGGAGAGTAGCTGGAAGACGTTCCTTTCGCCCTGGGCCCAGGCGTACTGACGACGCGCCCGCCAGCCCTCCAGCAGTTGCCAGGCGTCGCGGGCGTGGAGGACGAGGGCGGCCTTCCCTTCACCGGAGGTGTATTCCCACTCCTCGATCCAGTAGGCGAGGCCCGAGGAGGCCAGGGGGCCGCTGGCAGTCTGATAGCCGGGGCTCACTCGCACCTCGCCGCCGGCCTTGATGACCGCCTTTTCCCCTGACAGGTCCAGGTAGCGACCATCATCATTGCGCAAGACCAGGCGAAGGCGGCCACCGTCGGGATCGGTTTCGGTGGTTAGCTCCAGGACGTCGGCTGTGACGTCCAGTGCGGCCGCAGTGAGGGATGCCTGCCAAATGCCCCAGGGGGTGGTCAGCCACGCGTCGCTCGTGCTATGGGCGATGGCCAGGCCGTAGTCGCTGGCCAGATTTATGGGCACTGGCTCTCGCCAGAGGTTATCCGCGTAGTCGGCTGTGGCCGGCGAGAAAGAGAAGTGGGGGCGGGAATAGCTTTCGCTGCCCGTGTACTTCTCGACGAAGATGAGACGAAAGACATCGGTGTAGGCCAGGAAGGGGGCGCGGAACTCCATGTTGGAGCCCGCGCTGGCCATCACCACCTCCCGTAGGGGTGACCAGGTGCCCACCGCCTGGGAGTAGCCGTCGCCGTAGATGCAGCTCCAGACCTTGCAGGCGCCCTGGGCGTCGCTGCCCGAAACCACCACGTTGAAGTCGGCCTCATACTGGCAGGCCAGCCCGCTCACCGAGGCCAGGCTGTTGCTCCAGGCGGCGGGGCTGCCCCAGGTGCCGCTGCGCTTCACGGCGTAGACGGTGCCCCCTACCGAGTAGATGAGGAGGACGGTGTTATCGGCCTTGAGATCGGCGGCAAGCCAGCCCACAGCGGTCGCCGCCGTCGTTATCGCTGTGGCTGAGCCGAAGGTAGCGCCGTGGTCGCTGCTTTCCCTCATGTATATTGTCTTGCCATTGGTGCCCACGTAGAACAGCAGCACCTGGGCCGCTCGACTGGCTAGGGCAACGCCGGCATTGGCGGCGGCCTCCACAAACGTCCAGTTGCCGAAATTGCTGCCTGGACCGGGGCTGGTCACCCGCTGGCGATAGAGAGAGCCGCTGTCCACACGGGAGCGGATGAGGGAGCCATCGCCGGGCATGGTGGCGGCATGATAGCTGTCGGCCTCGCTGCCCGAGTACAGGCGTTGCCAGTCCAGGCGACGGATGCCGCCGATCTGGTCGGTGATCTGCACCTTCAGGTAAGGGATGGCGCTGGCACTCTTCTGGGCGGCGAGCAGGGCGGAGGGCAAGGTTCGCATGTTCCGGGCAGCTAGCTATGCCCCAGGAGGTCCGCCAGCGTGGCAGGCAGCTCCCGTCCCGCCTTCTGGTAATGAGAAGCCAGGTGGCGGGCCGCCGCCAGGATCTGCTCTGGCGTCGCCTCTACCCGGCGGCCGCGATACCCGGCCGGCGAGAGGGCGGCGACCGCTGCCGCCGTGCGCTGCCAATCCACCGTCCGCTCGCTGTCCAGCCGCCCCTTGAGGGCGCGGAAGATGGCTCGCGTGTGGTGAGGCAGCTTCCAGGTATCGGGGTCGTCAGGGTCGCCGACGATGGCGAAGGCCTCGGCCGGGAGCCCTTCCCTTCGCAACTGGAGGCCGGAATGAATCTTTGCCACCGACATGGTAGTTCTCACCTCTTCTCTATGGTTGCCAGACAGTGCTCTGGTCGACCGGCGATGTGGCTGGCGTGTACAGTTGCCGCACCCGCACGGCGTTGCGGCGGCTGTGCTTGGCCAGGGCGTGGGAGAAGACGGCCAGGCGTTCCTGGCCCCAGGTCAGGTACTGACGCCAGACGTCCTGCCCGCCCACGTTAACGCGATTGGTGGCGAAGCTGGCCCACTCCAGGGCGGCGTAGGCGGCGGCGCCGGTCGCCACCAGCTCCTCCAGGTGGGGTGGGATGGTCGAGGTGGAGGCGTCCAGGGTGTGCATCCGGCCGTAGTAGATATTGACCGATTGGTCACCAGGGGGCTTCGCGTCCACTAGGAGGGTGAGGGTGCTTGCCCACAGGGAGTAGGGGACGTAGCTGGGCGGATACATGTCTACCGGATACTCCGCCGCTTCCACAGCCACTAGGTCGCTGAGGCTGGCCAGGGAGATATCGCGGCTACCTTCGCTGGTGGTCAGGGTAGCTTTGGCCTCCAGGGGGATGGCCAGGCTCAGCTCCCGCACCACCCGCTCGATGTGACGGTCCAACTCATCGTCGCTCCAGCGCTGGTTGGCCGGGTCCTCGTCGTGCAGGTCGCGCCGGACGCGCGTTCTCATCTCCGATAGGTTCACGGGCTACCTCCCCTGACTAGGCCTGCTGCAGCATGGCCCTCACTGAGGCAATGAGAACCTCTGACTCGCTGAGGTAAGCGTCTATGAACTCCTCCAGCTCAGCGCGCTGAGCCTCTGAGAAGCCTACCGACAACTGGCCGTCTGGCGAACGCCAGATGACGCCCGCGTGCAGGTGGTTGGTTAGCTGGCGGATCGTGTCCTGGCGCTGGGACAGGCCGCTGAGCATGTTCACTAGCGTTTCCAGATTCTTTTCGCTGAGGCCCATCGTTTCTCCTCCGTTAGGCCGCTTCCAGGGTCATGTAGCTTCCCGACCTGACGATCCGGTAGAGCGTGCTGCCGAACTTCAGGTAGAGGTTGCTCTTGTCGGCGGGCGGGTCGGCGCCGCCGAGCAGCCGCAGGTAGGGGGTGGTCGGCCCGAGCTCCAGCAGGCGGACGGTGGCCGCCGTCTGGTCGAGGATACGAAGGCCGTAGGCTGTGCCCGCGCCAGAGCCGCCCTGGTTTTCGATGTCGATGCCGAAGACGTTGTCCGGCTTGCTGGCGCCCCAGTAGGCAGCCGATACGTGGAGACCCCTTACGGTCGAGAGGAGGCCTGTCCCTGACGCGCCGCTCTGCTGCTGGATGAGGATGCCCCCTAGTTGGTAGCAGGGGCTGGGGGTATTGTGCTGGGCGAAGAAGTAGAGACCGTAGACGTAGGAGGCGCTGGGGGTGCCCTGGCCGACGGACCCGCCGCTGAGACCGTAGGTGAACTGGGGGCCAGCGGCTCGATTCCCATACACCAGGTTGTAGACGCCGCAGGCGGGGTGCGCTGACAGGGTTCCGATGACGCTGACCAGCCTGCCGTCGTTGGGGGTCGCGTCAGCAAAGGCCGCGTGCTGGCTCACACGGAGGTCACCGGCGAGGGCTACATGCGGGCTGGTGGGTGAGAGGGTGATGCGGTTGTTGCCGCCTGAGTCGCGGATGGTGTTCTGGCTGAGGCGCAGGATCTCGATCAGGGCCTCGCCTTGGGAGGGAACGAATCCGGTGTGGCCTGATTGGGCATAGCCCAGGTTGGATAGAGCTGCGTGATTGTTCGAGCCGCCGCCCTCCGGTTCGCCAAACAGTCTCAGTCCGCCCATGTTTTCCCTTCTAGCTCAAGGAAGCATAAACAGAAATGGAAAGGCTGGCGGCGGTGGCCGATACCACCTTCAGAAACACGGTGGCTCCCCTTACCTCCGCCTCCAGGCTGGGGATCGGATTGGCGGCCAACTCCTCCTGGCTGAAGCTGCGCTCACAGCCGCGGAAGTACTTGCCCGCCGTGGCATCCCACACCAGGAGCTGCACCTTGAGGGAAGTCAGGCCTGTAGAGCCGCTGGTGTCCAGATCGAAGCGGACATTGCGGTAGCCGCTGCAGTCCACCCCCGCGCTGGCGCTGGTGGGGTCGGAGGGGTCGGCCGCCGTCAGGCCGCTGCGATGGACGATGGGCGCCGTCTCCTCGTAGACCGGCCCCTTGGGCACACCCTGAGAATCGATGCGAACGTTGGCCACGGATTCTCCCTTCGGTCGGCTGAGTCAAGGGCCGAGGGCTAGGGGGGCATCGGATTGGCCTCCCCATGGCCCAGGCTTATGGTCATCAACTTTTGGATTTATCTCTGAGGGTTGAAACCCTCAGCTTCGAGGAAGCTGCGGATTTCAATCTGCAGGAGTGGCCTATGGCCGCACACCCACCAGCTTGGCCAGCTTGAGGGTGTTGAACAGAGCGGTGGCCGTGTACCACTTGATGCGGCTGCGGCTGGCGTCCTTCTGCTCCAGGCTTCCCACGCGCTCCACCTGCAGACCACCCGGCCCGGTGAGGCCGGCTAGAGCCCCCTCGCCGAACTGGAGGGCGTAGATGGTGGAGCAGTCGGTGCTGGTGCCCACCGTCTGGTTGTCGGGGATGTAGTCGGACACGCCGAGGGGGATGCCGTCGTAGTACTGGACCATCTGGCCGAACTGGTCGCGGTCGCTCTCCAGGAAGGTGCCGGCGGTGCGACCCAGCTTATTGATGATGCGACGGCTGCGACGGCTCATCAGCAGGAGCTCCGGCTTGCCGCCCTTCACCGTGTCCACCAGCTCGTCCAGCTTGTCCAGGGTCAGGGAGCCGCCGTTCACCCCCATGCTCAGCATCTGACCGGACTGGCACAGCTTGTCGATGCCGTCGAAGGCCTTGGGGTTGGTGGACGAGTCGCCGCTGATGAACGTCTGCTCGAACAGATCGCGCACCGCCTTGGCCTTCAGCTCGATGACGGCTGCCTCCAGGTCCTGGACGTTGGAGCGGGTGGCCACAAGGTAGTTGTCGATGTCGGCGTCGCCGCCCATGATCTTGAGGGTGGCCGTGACCTGGGTGAAGGTGGGGGTCGATTCCGTCCAGGTGTCGCCCACGTCGTAGAAGGAGGCGGTGGCGGCGGTGCTCTCGCGGTTGTAGGTGAGGCCGTTGCCCACGATCTCGATGAAGGGCAGTACCTGGAGGACGGGGCTGTCCTTGATGATCGTCTCGATGACGCCCACTAGGAGGACGTCGTTGGAAAGCTTGGATGCTTCGGCCAGGGTTAGGGCCATTTTCTACACACTCCTTTCCTTTGTTCGATCCGTCGCTGCTACCGTTGCCGTGATAAGCCGTAGGCAATCTTCTCGCCGGGGCTGAGCGCCGAGAGGTCGGGGGCGCGCCGAGCGGGGGCACCGGTAGGCACCCGCAGGGCCTGGGCTTGCGACTCCAGGTGGCTGCGTAGCTGGGCGACCATGCGCAGGGCGGCCTCCAGTTGCTGGTCCACCTCCTCCACCGTCTCGCCGCCCACCAGATCGGGCGGCACCTCCGGCCTGCCGGCCAGCAGGACATCGCGATACTTGCTGGCCGCCGTCTTTAGGCTGACCTGGAGCGCTTCCGCCTCCTGGCGGAGGCCAGCAAGCTCCTCGTCGCGGGCGCCAACCTGGGCCTGGGCCTCGCCCAGGGAGGCGGAGAGCTGGCTTTGCTCCTCCCGGAGCTGAGCCAGGGTCTCCTCCAGGTGGGCAGCTCGCGCCTCGCGGTCGGCGGCGATGGACTGCAGGCGGTCGACCTCCGCCTGGGCATCAGCTAGCTCGTCCTGAAGGGCGGTCATCTCTTCGTCTGTCACTGTCGAAAACCTCCGCTGGCTAATCTTGGCGAGGGGAATAATAGGACATACGTTCTATCCTCGTCAAGGATGAGGTGTCACAGCGGCCGGTTGCTGTAACAAATGGCAGGGAGTCGTCCTCTTATCTGTTTGGGGGTATTGTGCGGACTTTGCAGGGGCGGATTTTCATGAGGGGGGAGAGATGAAGAGATTTCTGGCAGCGGTGGCACTGATGACGGTACTGGCGCTGGCGCTCGCCTGCGGATCAGGGGGCGGCGGGGGGCAGCCGGCGGCTGACATAGGCGTCAGCCCCGGCGCGGAGCAAGGTCAGGCGCCGCCAGCGGCCACGCCGACGGCCACGCCGACGGCCACGCCGACGGCCGAGTCCACCCCCTCGGCAGCAGCGGGCCTGGCGGAGGAGCTGGACGAACTGGTGCTGGGCGAGGACGACGTGCCGATCGACTTCTCCTCGCTGGGCAGCATGAGCCTCGATTTGGGCCTCGATTTCCTGGTTTTGCCCTTACCCCAGGGAATGACAGCCCACATGAGCATGTTTGCCACCCCAGACAGCCAAGACATGATCATCTCCATGGTTATCCTGATGGAGGACGACACGCTCTTGGAGGAGGCCTTCTCGCAGATAGACAACCTGAGTCCCGAAGAGATGGAGAAGGCTTTCAGCATGTTCGGCGACTACTCGGATCTGGGACTGACCCTTCTCGACACCCGCGAGCTGGACGTCTCCGGCCTGGGCGACCGGGCCTACGGCTTGGGCCTGACGATGGAGATGCCCCAGGTGGGCGTTATGGACTGCGAGATGGTGTTCTTTGGCGAGGGGTCAGTGCTGGCGGTGGCCATGACGATGGCCATGCGCGGCGGCACTGCCGTTGACGTCGTGCCCCTGGCGGAGACGATGGCCGACAAGATAGAGGCTGCTGTCCAGTAGACGAAACCAACCCGCTAGACACTCGCGGCGCCCCGGTGCAAGGCCGGGGCGCCTTTTCTAGTCTTCCTTCCCCCTCTTCCCCTCCTCCTCCAGCCAGCGGGCGAACTCTGTCTCCGGGTCCTCCACCCCCAGCTCGTCGGCGGCGCGACGGCGGGAGTGGATGCCCGCCGCCACCAGGCGCGCCTCGTCCTCCACCAGCCGGCTCCGGTCCTGGGGCAGCAGCGGCCCCCAGATGGCCCGCGTCCGGTAGGGGGCGTAGGACACGCCGGTGTGCTGCTCCAGGATGCGCAGGATCATCTCGTTGCGCCGCTTGTAGACCGCGCTGCGCAGCAGCCGCTTGCGCTGCACCTTCTTCAGCAGCGGGTCCAGCTCCATCTGGAGCGCCACCCCCGATAGCCCCTGGCGGTTCTCCCCGAAGGCCGTGCGTGGCGATTCGCCCAGGTCGTGCAGGGTGCGGTACACCAGGTCGATGTAGTCGGCGTGCAGGCGGACGCCGCCGCCCTGGAGCAGGTCGAGCAGGTAGGCGCGCGCCTTCTCCGGCAGCTCCCACACTGCCCCCGGCTGCACAGCGATGTCCTCGGCCTCGGTGACGTTCTCCAGCACGGCAATCGGATTGCCCGAAAGCTCCAGGATCATCGAAAGCTGGGACATGGCCCGATTGAGCTCCCGCACCGACTCGCGGATGGCCGGGATGTCGGAGACGCCCCAGAACTTCTTGGGCTCGCGCAGGTTGGGGAAGATGACGAAGGGGATGAAGCCGTAGGGGTTGGCCTTCGACTCCAGCAGGTCGTTGTCCAGCCACAGCTCGAACTCCTGCTGCGTCCACACCTCCACCACCGTCGATTCTCGCCGCCGCCCCGACGAAGTCGGGGAAGGCTGGATGCCGTACAGCATCTGCACCTCCTCCGCCGATAGCTGGTAGCGGCTGGCCACCCGCCACACGCGGGTCACATCGTCGCCCAGCCACCAGACGTAGAGGCCCTGCACGTCCGGTGCCCCTACCCTCACCCGTCGCTCCAGGGGGTCCCAGGTCACCTTGAAGGCGGCGTCGCCCAGGATGGAGCAGTCGCTCTCCGTATCGAAGTCCAGTTGCTCCAGGTTGTTGACCTCCGACACCTCCCGCAGGACGGCCTCCACCCGCCGGGCCGCCTCGGCGGCCTCGGGCGAGCCGTCCACGGGGTCGACGGCGAACTTGAGCTCGCTCATCACGTAGGAGGCCATCTTGTCGATGATCGTCTTGGCGTAGTTGAAGATGAGGCGGCGCTCGCGGCGGCGGGCCGGCTCCGGCCACTGCGCTCCCTGATAGAAATCCAGGTTGTCGCGATAGGCTTTCAGCCGCCCCAGGTCCAGGCGAGCGAGCTGCTGGGGAAAGGCTAGGGTGTTTGTGGTCGAGCTCTTCATGGTCTCCCCCTTCTCAGTATGCGAAACACAGTGCGGCGGGAGATGCCGTAGCGCCGCGCCAGCATGTCCACCGACAGGCCCTGGCGTCGCCGCAGGCCGAGGATCTCCCGGTCGCGCCCCACGTTGAAGATAGCCCGAACTCCCCCCGGCGCGTCGTAGCGGCAACGGGGCAGGGGACAGCCCAGGCAGGAGGTGTAGAGGTCGCACCCTTCGTCGCGATAGCGGGTGAATTCGGGCAGGGCGTCCTGGCGGACACGGCGCTGGCCTTCGATCATGCCCAGACCTCCTCCCGCAGGCGACCGCGGGCGGCCCGTGGCCGCACGTCCCGCGCTGCCTCCACCAGCAGGGCCACGCTCATCAGATAGTCGTCGTGCCCCTGCGACGGCTCGACGAAGAAGCTCATCGTCTGGCTGGGCCGATAGGCCGCGCGGGCTCGCTCCATCTCCCGCCAGAAGCAGCGATACTCCAGCGAGCCGTCCTGGGCGTATGCCTTCAGGCGGCCGCCGTTGACCGCCGCCAGCAACTGATAGCCCAGCCGCGACTTGCTCTCGCTGGAGAAGCGCACCGGCAGCACCACCTGCGGCCGCAGAGCCGTCGCTAGGAAGCGAGCCACCGTTTCGCCCAGGCCGGTGGCGTCCACGGCCAGCCGCCGCACTTGCCAGACGTGGCCCAGGAGGTCCACCAGCCTCCCGTAGAGCAGGTCGTGGCGCTCGCCCTGGAAGCAGTAGTGCTCCACTACCTCCAGGCGTGGCTCCTGCACCAGGGCATCGCCGGGCGGGAAGACGAGGCGGCCGATGGTGAGGACGGTGGCGTCGTGGTGAGAATTCCCGCTACCGCACCCTAAAGGATGCGGCATGACGCTCAGCGATTCGCCGCCGATGTCCAGGCCGGCGGCGTACGTCTCGCCCGCCGTCGGCTGGCTCTGGCGGCTGTGCTCGCCCTGGAGCTGGGCCCGCTGGGACGGGCTGAACAGCCTGCCGCCGCCAGCGATCGGTTTCAGGCAATACTGGGTGAGGAACAGGGGATGGCTCTCGCCCAGGCGCTGGCGCTCCCCCTCCACGTAGCGGCCGTAGGCGGGGTTGCATTCGGCCACCGCCTGCCAGTCGTACTGGTAGTGGCGGCGGATGCCATCCTTTCGCTCCAGCGCCAGATTGCTCTCTCTGGCCTGCTCCAGGAGGGTGGAGTCGTCCCAGGGGGTGCCGTAGTAGACGGTGGTGGCGTTGGCCGTGGCCGCCATGGGGCGGAACTCCTTGTCGAACTTCTCCTTATCCACGTCCTGGGCCTCGTCCACCTCCAGAAGAAGCTGGGCAGTGTGACCGACGACATTGCTCTGAGGCTCGGCCGAGAGGAATACCTGGCGGGCGCGTCCCACCCGGATGATGTGCCCCTCCTCGCGGGCGCAGACGGCGACCAGGCCGGCCTCGCCCAAGCGAGACCACAGCCGTCGCATGCTGATGCGAGCCTGGGGCTGGAAGGTGGGCGCACACTTGATGGCATCCACGTTCCGCTCCATGTGAGCGGTCAGCAGCAGAAGCTCCAGTTGGGCCGACAGCTCGTTCTTGCCCGCCTGGCGAGCCATCATCACCGAGATGCTGTGGCCCTGCCGCTGGAAGACGCTGCGGGCGATGGCTCGCCCCGCCTCCACCTGGTAGGGGCGCAGGCGGTGGCGTAGTCCAGTTCCGTCCTTGCTTCCCTTTTTCATCACTGAATGAGCTTGATGATCACCTGGGTCAGGGCCGTTCCTGCCACCAGAAAGATGAGGCCGTTGACCCGCCCCTTCAGCTCGCCGAGTTGCTGTTCCAGATGGTGCAGCCGCTCCTCCACCACCGCCCGGAAGGGGTCGTCGCTGCTGGGCGCGGCGCTCTCCTTCTGGGCTGTCCGCTGGCGGCGGCGGAACTGGGCCAGGGCTTTCTCCAGCTTGCTAGCCATCGTGGGGGAAGCCCTCGTGGTAGAGGACGGCGCCGATGCCTCGTACCACCCCGGCAATGCTGTCCGACAGCTCCCGCTGGGCCTTGGGCGACAGGCGGTACTTGGCGGCCACCGCCTTCACCAGAAGGCCGACGCCTTTCGCGATTAGCTGCATGTCCTCAGGCCGTTCTTCCAACGCTTCCTTCAGCCTTACGCGCAGGAGGGCGATCTCCTCGTCCAGCCCTTCCATCTGGCGGGCCCACTCCCACCTTTCGGCTTCGCTGAGGGCCTCCTGGTAGAAGCTTCTCAGGTGGCGCCGCTGACGTGTCCTAGCGGCGCCGGCCACGGCCAGACCCTCCTCTGCCAGGCGAGGGCAAGCCCTCTCCGCCCTCGGCCGATAGCACCTCCAGCAGGCCGTAGATGGCGTCGGGGGGAAGGTTGGCCGCTGCCCGGCTGACCCCCAGCAATAGATAGAGGGCGGCCAGCTCCCACTCTTTTCGTTCGATGGCTAGGGCCAGGGCCGGCATCGCGTTCATTCCTTTCGGTCGCTCCTATGGTTGAGGGCGCGCAATACCAGCAAGGAGACGAACAGTGTCCCCAGGAAAGGAAGCGAGCGAGCCAGCAGCCAGGGCAGGGGGGAAAGGAAGGGCATCTCCCCGCGCCAGCCCAAGCGATAGGTGGTGTACAAGGCCGAGAAGTAGAGGCTCTCCACCAGGGCCCCAGCGTTCATCAGGGCCAGGGCGGCAGCCCCGACGCGCCGCGGCAGCGTCTCCTGACGCCGCAGCAGGTAGAGAAGAAAGTAGAGGGCATTGAAGCCCCCACAGAGGGCGGTGGTCAGGTCCTGGGCCACCGCCAGCGCATCGCCAAGGCTGTCCACTGATGCCTCCCATGGCCATAATGGCCGCTCGTGGTGGGGTCACGGTCGCATTCCCTCTCGGGGCCTGAGCGGCCAGCATCCCAGATCGTGCCGGCAGGGCGATAATAGAACATGCGTTCTCTCATGTCAAGAGGAGGCGGTCACCGGGGCTGGGGTGCCATTGGTGGCTTGATTCTCGACCCTTGCCTGATGGCCGTTGAGGAAATGGACAGACATATCTAGTTGTCCTTTCCAGGCAGACCTAAAGGTCTGCAGCTACGAAATGAAGAGCGGCCAGCGTCGTAGCTGCAGGGCTTCTCCGCCGAAGGCGGATGCGCCTCTGGCGCAAGCCCTGCCTTGTGTCCAGTTATTTAGCCAATGACCTTGAGGCTGGGGTTGTGTGCGAGCCCAGAACCCACGAGACATGAACCAGTTACCGCCCACCGTCACGCTGATGGTGGGCAGTCAATGAAATGGTGTGCTGCGAACATCAAATGTAATGGGGGAGCGGGAGTGACTGTGTAACGTAATAAGTATTTGCGCGTCTATAGGGAGTAACAGGGTATGCCATACCCAGGCCCATATCCAGCTCACACGCCGCGCCAGCGCCTGTGAGGGAAAGGAGGGGGAACGCAAGGCATGAAGGCTTTACGTCCGCAACGGAGATTCCTCTTTTATTAGCATCTGTTCCCCATCGCTGGCCGGTCCGAAGATCGGAGATTCGGATCGTGCCGCCACTTGCTTTCTACTAGGGGAAAAGGACAGAGAGAATGAGAGACCTATCGCGGAGACACCTATCGCGCATCCTGTTCGTGCTGTTTCTTGTGGGAGTGATAGGAGCCAGCCTCGAGGTGGCCAGCAACGCCATTTGGACGGACAGTCAGAACGTTGATGCCAACGTCTTCTCCACAGGAACGATAGACATATCGACCAACCCGACCACGGCTCTCGTCACGTTCAGCGGCATGGCACCTGGCGATCAGGTGACCAATCCCATCACGGTCACCAACGCTGGCTCCCTGCAGCTCCGCTACGCTGTCACCAGCACCACCACCGAGAACACGCTGGCTGCCCAGCTCGATATGACGATCAAGACCGGCGTCACCACCTGCACCAACGGTGGCTTCGGTAGCAGCGGCAGCGTGATCTACGGGCCTGCTGACCTCGGCAGCACCACGCCGGGCACCAACGTCATTGGCAACCCGGCTCAGGGTGCACAGGCGGGTGACCGGACGCTGAATGCCAGCGCCAACGAGGCCCTGTGTTTCCATGTGGAGCTGCCGTCAGGGACGGGAAACAGCTTCCAGGGCCTCACTACGACCGCCACGTTCGCCTTCGCGGCTGAGCAGACCGCCAACAACCCGTAGTGGCTGGCCGTAAGGCGCAGGCGAGCAGGAAGACCCTGGCTGGCCCCAGGGCCTCTAGGACGGCGTGGCGATGACGTTCCCCAAACCTGGCCACTGCTGGGATGAGGCTTCTTCCTGCCGGCGGAGCGGCTGGACAGGATGCGTTATGAGGAGGCAACCTTGAGCGGCAGATCAGTGCCCGTCTCCCCAGCGGCGGTTGGCGCCAAGGAAGGGAAAGCCTGGGTCTGGCCGAGGCGGATCCTGGACATTGTGGGCTACCTCGCCCTCGCGCTCTGTCTGGCGCTGCTGGGCTCGCTCCTGACGGTGGCGGCCACCAACCTGCTGGGCTACGAGAACTACGTCATCTACAGCGGTAGCATGGATCCCACCGTCAAAGTGGGGTCGCTATTACTAACCCGACCGGTGGATGTGGACGACCTGCGGGTGGGCGACGTCATCACCTATCGCTCTCCGGGGAACCACACCACCCTCACCCATCGCATAGTGAGCATGCGCCAGCAAGATGGCGAGTGGGTCTTCGAGACCAAGGGCGACGCCAGTCTCGGGCCGGACCCCCGCGAAATCATCCTACGCGGTCAAGTGTCCAAGATGGCCTTTGGCATCCCCTACCTGGGCTATGTGGTAGATTTCGCCAGGAGCACTCAGGGCGTCGTCTTGTTCTTGCTGGTGCCTGCTGCCGGCCTGGTGCTGATATACACACTGAAGATGTGGAAAACACGCGCGAGCAGGGGGGTGCAATGAGGCATGCCCGATCGCCAACCTTCTACTAGGCGAACATTTCGGCTGGCCGTCCCTGTAGCAGCCGTGCTCCTGGTGGCTGTGGCGGCGCTTGTCATCATGGCGGCCACGGCCTACGCTGTCTTCAGCGACGTCTTCAACAACACCGGCAACACCTTTAGGACCGATACCCTGGACCCTCCCAGCGGCCTGGCGGCCAGCGTCGTGGACAGCAACATTCGGCTGGACTGGACGCCTACCGCCGACACCTACGCCACAGGCTACAAGGTGCAGCGGGGCACCACCTCCGGCGGCCCCTACACCCAGATCGCCACCGTCACTCCCTACACCGCGACCACCCACACGGACACGTCCCCAGGCTCAGGCACGTTCTACTATGTGCTCCGCTCGTATTACGAGAACTGGGAGAGCGGCAACAGCAACGAGGCTTCAGCCTCGGTGATCACTTTCCGTGGGTCGACGTCGGCAGGAGCCCCGTCGGGTACGCTGACCCTAACGATTAACAGGCCATCCGGGACGGCGGCGGGGGACGTTATGATCGCATCGATCGTCGTGCGCCCGCACACGGCCGCGATCACGGCGCCTGCTGACTGGACGCTGGTTCGGCGGATCGACAATGCGAACGTCAATGCGAACTCGCTGGCGGTTTACTACAAGGTGGCCGGGGCGAGCGAGCCGGCGAACTACACGTGGACGTTCTCCACGTCTACCGGCTCGGCAGGCGGCATCCACACCTTCTCGGGCGTCGACACGGGCAACCCCATCGATGTGGAGGGCGGTCAGAATACCCCAAGCGGCCTGACGCACGCCACACCGAGCGTGACCACGACGGTGACCAATACGATGCTCGTCACTTCGCACGCCTTTAGCAGCTCCGCTACGTGGACGCCGCCCGGTGGCATGACGGAGGTCTTCGA
>Ga0315288_10006867_pt1 | contig 14430 bp, 9 predicted proteins | sample YL17G11_20_MG_FD_203454 | JGI IMG/M metagenome (GOLD analysis project Ga0315288, IMG submission 203454) | Sediment microbial communities from Yellowstone Lake, YNP, Wyoming, USA - YL17G11_20 | ecosystem: Environmental > Aquatic > Freshwater > Lake > Sediment | place: USA: Wyoming | collected... | reverse complement strand
CCCGCCCACCGTGATGAAAAAGCCGTAGATGCGGCCTCGCGTCGCGTCCGGCACAGACTCCATCAACGCGGCCTCGACCATCGGGTAGCTGGCCATGAAGAAAAAGCCGTACCACGCCAGCGTCGGCACAAACCATTGCGGGGCCACGCGGGGGAAGAGGGCGATGCCCAGCGCGGCCGCCCCCAGCACGAAACCCGTCCAACGCATCCGGCCCCGGTCGCTCAGCCCGCCGAAAAGCGGGTTGCTGATGACCGCGGCCAGGAAGATGGCGCTCAGCGTCAGGCCGGTGTGCTGCAGACTGAAACCATGCGCCCGCTGCATGAACAGGGAGCTGAGGGTGCCCACGCTGCTGCCGGCGAAATCCCGGAGGCTGAACAGCAGGCTCGCGGCGATAAACCACAGCCACAACGTCCGCCCGGGGAACATCGGCGTCAGCTTGCGTCCCGGCGCGGGACGCGACCCGGTTTCCGGGTCGGTCAGCCAGTAGAACAGCGCGGCGACCAGCATCCCGGCCAATCCCAGTTCGAGCAACGGCGCCCGCCAACCGGCGGCTTCGGCCCGCCAGCCGACGTAGATCGGACTGACGAAGAAACCCACGCCCGCGCCGATCCCAACGAGCCCCAGCGCCCGCCCCGTCCCGACCGGGTAAAGCCGGGCCACCAGGGCCGTCGCGGCCGGGTGATAGCAGCAGCCGCCAAAGCCAGCGACGATCACGCTGGTCAGGGCGATGGCGTGGTTCGGGGCCCAGGCCAGGCCCACGAAACCAAGCCCGTTGATGGCGAGTCCCCAGGCCAGGAGTTGGCGGCGATCCCAGCGATCGGCCAGCACCCCCAACCAGTAGCTCGGAACAAAGTAGGCGAGCATGAGCACGGTCTGAAGCAGCGTGGCCTGATCCACGCTCCCCAGCCTCAGGTCGCGTTGGATCGGCAGGTAGAGCGGGATCAACGCCACGTGGTAGAGATGCGTGAAGGCATGCAGCACGCCGCACAGCCAGAGCATCCGGACCTTATGGGAGTCCGTGTGCATGCTAGCGCGCCATCCGGGAGCAGCCGCGCGGTTCGGCGAGGGGTGCGCGGCCCACGAGTTCAAAGCCATCGCCCCGTCGCACCGCCAGGTCCTCGGTTTGAATCGCCATTACGGAGTGGACATTGGCGAGATCGACCACGCGGATCAAACCCGATTCTCCCTCGGCCACCGGCTGCCCGGTTTCGGGCGAAACCAGCACCGTCCGCGCCCACGGCGGGAAACGGAAGAATCGTCCGGCTGGCCCAACTTGTCTGCCGGCAACGTGGTCGTAGGCCTGCGAACTCAGTTCGCTCATGCCGTATTCGCCAACAATGTGGGTTGGGGGGACGCCCAGGTGTTCGCCGATGAGGCGGTATAGCTCGGCCTTGGGCAGTTCCCGGGTCCGGCCCTTGTAGCCGCCGGTTTCCATCACTCGGGAACCGGGGGGGAGCACGAAGCAACGGCGAGGATGGAGGATGGAGGATGGAGGATCAGCGTCGGGGAATGCGTCCAGGAGTTGAACGAAGGAGAAGGCCGTGCCGAGGACGAGGGCGGGTCGGCCGCTCGACTCGACTTCGGCCAGTGCTTGCTGGGTGACGTTCAGGTCCAGCTCCCAGGAGCCGTCCGACGCAACCCGTCCCATAAAGGCAGAAGCTGGCGCAGGCAGCTCTCGCCGGACCGTGTCGAACATGTGAACGAGCGACGAATGCGGCGCCCGGGCAGGGGAGGGTGAAAGGCAGAGCAGTCGGGGTGTGGTCTCCAGACCGGTAAGCAAATGGCGTTGGAACGGCGGCCAGAGCGATTGTTCATACACCCGCAGCGACGCGGCGTTGTGGAAGTGGCGGCTGGACTGCTGCCCGGTCGTGCCGCTGGAGTGAAAGACGCGCGTCCGGTCTTCCGGTTCGAGACTGGTCAGTGCGAACTCCTTGAAGGCTGCGGTGGGCAGGCCGGGGATGGCCCGCCAGTGCGTGACGTGGGCCGGATCGGCTCCCCGTGATTCGCAGAGCCGGCGATAGGGCCCGACATTCTCGAACTGGAGCCGGAAAAGACCGAGTACCAGGGACTCGAAAGCGGTGTCGATCTGGGCAGCGGATAGCTGTTCCGCCCGGCGGATGAATTCGCCGAGGCGCTCGCGGTATGCTGAGAAACCTGGGTGCATGCGGTTTTGGTCTGCGCGCCGGGGCGCGTCGGCTGGTTCACCGCCACAGCCGGGCTTTCTTCTAAGACGAGTTACCGGGTTAGGCAAGCGCAGACCGACGCGCCCGATTGCCGGCCAGTGCGTCCCGAACTTGTCGCTGTGGGTAGGGCGCGTGTGTCCTCACCGCGCCGTTGGGCCAGACGCTCACCCAACCCGGCGGGCTGAGGACAAACCCGCCCTACCTCAAAGCGCGACCGCCAACTTCGGGGTGCACCGGACGTCGGCATTCCAGGGGGCAGGTGGAGCGCGTCAAGCGAACGCGTGCCCGCGACCTCGGCCAGGGACCAAAGGCAGTGGCCGGCACTTGGGTGCGGCCGGTTCCGGCTCAGGGCTTCTCCGTCGGCTTCTTGCCGGCATTCGCCTTCTTGAGGCGCTTGTCCATGCTTTCTTTGAACTCCTGCTCGGCCTCCAACACGCCGGGCAGTTGGCTTTTTTCCTTTTCCACCAGTCGGGAGGCATCCTCCGGGGTTTTGAGGACACTGGCGCGCATGAAGACCAGCAACTCAACGCGCTTGCTGTCCCGGGAGGTGGAACGGAACAGCGCGCCCAGGAGCGGGATGTCCTTGAGAACCGGCACTCCCGAACTGGACTTGTTCCGGTTCTCCGTGATGAAACCGCCCAGCATGACCGCCTCGCCGTCGCGCACGGTCAACATGGCAGAGGCTACGCGCTTGTTGATGGTCGGCACGGGATTGCCGTCGATGATCACGTTCGGGCCGCGCGAGTCGTAGCTTTGAGCGATTTCCATCACCACAAAACCCTCGGGCGTGATGAAGGGCGTGACGTCCAACTGGATGCCAATCTCTTTCTCGGTGTATTGAGAGCGCGCCCCATAGCTGCTGCCATACCCGCCGTAGTCATACGTGCCGGTGATATACGGAACGCTCTCGCCGATGAAGAAGGAGCCCGCGTTGGCGTGGGAGGTCTGGACGCGCGGCCGCGACAGGACCTTGGCATCGCCTTTCTTGGCGATGGCGGTCACCGCGACGTCGAGCTGCGGGTTGATCTTGCCCCAATAGCTGAAGCCATCGGGCAGGCCGCTCGGGAAGTTCGTCACCCCGCTCAGGAATCCGGGGCCATTGTTGTAGCCGCCAGCTCCGGTGAAGTCACCCCAGCGCCGCGGATTCTGCGCCGCCGACACGCCGAAGCTCAGCGAGTCATTGAAGCTCACTTCCAGAATGACCGCCTCGATCAAGACCTGGGCGAGCAACTGGTCCACCTTGGCCACAATGTTGGTGATCATCGCCATGTCCGTCTTATTGGCGAAGACGAGCAGCGAGTTGGCCCGCTCGTCCGGGACGATCCGGGCGTCCTGCAGAATCTGGATGTCGGATTCGCCGGCGGCGCGGCTGACGATCTGGTTGAGCCGCTGCTGGAACGTCGAGGCGCCGGGAGTCGCGGCGCGCGGCTGCACGCCGCTTTGGAGCGGGTTTACGCCGGGCTGGTTCACCCCGGGCTGGTATTGGCCAGGCTGTCCGTATTGCCCGGAGGCGCCGGTGCGTCCCCCGCGGGCCGTGGTGCCCAGGCGTGAGCCCGTCGTGCCGGTGCGCGCACGGCTGGAGACGTAGCCGCCGCCGCCGCCGCCACTGATGATGCTGCTCATGGTTTCGTAGATCTCCCCGACCTTGCCGTAACGGATCGGAATGACCTCCAGCTTGAAGTCGGTCTCCGGGATCACGTCGATCTTCTCCAACATCTCGAGCATGCGCTTGACGTTCGAGGAGTAGTCGCGAATCACCAGGATCTGGCTCGAATCAATAGGCACGAGTCCACCGGCGTTCTTGGTGAAGGATTGGGCGAAAAGCGACGCCACCTCGGACGGCTTGGCGATCTTGAGCTGCGCGACGTGGGTGATGAACCGCTCGGCCTCGGGCAATGCGCTCGCTGCGTTCGTGTTGATTGCTGCGCCGTGCATGTTGGCGTCGACGGCCGGGACCGCCTTCACGAACTTCTCGCCCTGGGGAATGAGGGTGATGTTGTTCAGCGACAGCGCGCCTTCGAGGGCCTGAAGGGCCTCCTCCCGGGTGAGTTCAGCGTGGGTCATGATGGTGACCGCGCCGGGCAGGTTTGCGGGGCGCAGGATGGTGCGCTGGGCGAGTTCCTGGTACTTGTCGAAGATCACGTCCAATGGCGCGTTATTGAACTTCAGCAGATTCCCCGTCGGTGCGCCCGGTGGGGGAGCGGTCTGGGCCGTCGCCGGCGCCGGGCTTGGGCCAGGAAGGGGTTGAGCCGGGGGCGGGGTCGGTTGAGCGGCGGTGGGAGCGGGGGGCGTCACGCCGGGAGGCGACGTGGGCCGCACCGGTTGACCGGCGGCCGGAGCGGCGGGGCTCGCGAAGCTGGGCGGCGCCGGGAACGCCGTGCGGTTGGTCAGCGACTGCGGCAGACGGTTCGTCCCAACGCGCTGGAGCGCCTGGCGCAGGATTTCTTCGCGGGCGGCGGCCGGGTTCGGGGGCACGAGGGCGGGGGCGGCGACGGCGGGAAGCGGCGCGTTAGTGACCACGCGCGGCGAAGGATTCACGACGAGTTCGGCATGCTCCTCGGTGCCCTCATCCGGCGGGGCAGGGGAGGGATCGTCGTCCTGCGCCGCCAGTCGGGCGGCGAGCAAGAACGGCAGGAGGAAGAGAGAGAGGGTTTTCACGTTAGGCAGTCGTTGAGGGTTTGCAGAAATCACGACTTGGGCGGCGTCCCGGCAGCGGGCTGAGGCGCGGCGGGTTTGGAGGACGGCTTCTTCTGGAAACTGGCGACCAACTTCATGGACCCTTGGAGCCGGGTCTGGCTCGGATCCGGACGGAGGTCCAGCTCGCGGACGCGGATCGCGAGCTCGTCGGCGGCCACCGACTCCAGGAAGCGAATGAGTTCCTCCGGTCCGGTGGGGTTCAGGTCCACGGTGAGGGTTTGTTCCTCGAAAAACTCGTTGGTCTTACCGCGCGCGGTCTTGGGAGTCGGCGTGATGTTGCGGGAGTTCACGCCACACTCGCGGCTCTTGTTTTGGATCGTCGAAATCAAGGTATTATAGCGCTCTTCGGGCAGCACCGCGGTGCCCTGCTGCTCCAATTGGGACAGCCGGGTCTGGTACTCGTTGGTGTGGGCCAGCTCGGTCTGGTACGTCTTGAGCGTCTTCTCGTGCTGCGCGATCTCGCCCTTCACCTTCTTCGAATCCTTGAAGTGCGGCCAGACGAACCAGAGGTTGAGCACGACAAACAGGGCCGCCGTGGCGAGCACGACCAGGCGTTTCTCCTGTGGGCGCAAATTCAATTTGTCGAGCCAGCGGATCATTCTGTGTTGGCAAGGTTAAGGCCGGCCGTGAAATCCCAGCGGAAGCCCTGAGCTCCCGGCCCGCCGCTGAGCTTCGGCGGCTGGACCTTCTCTTTGGCGAAGAGCGGCTCGTTGTTGACGGCCGCCTTGCGGAGCTCGGTGTTGAACTCGGTCACCTTGATCTGGTTTTCCGACGTCACCGTGCCCTGGAGGTAAAGGTCCTTGCCTCCTTTGAAGTTGAACTGGGTGAGCGAGAGATCGGCGGGCAGGAGCTCCGAGGTCACGCGCAGGCAATCCAGCGCGGCCGATTTCAGGTTGGCTTGTTCCTGGAAGACCTTGACCCGTTCCTTGAGCCGCAGCGCGTTGGTGTAAGCCCCGGAAAGCTGGGTCACCTGCTTCTGAAGGCCGCGTTTTCGGTAATCCTGAACCTGTAACCATCCAAAGTATGCGAGCACGCCCACGAGGTAGAGGACCACGATCGCCCCCAGTCCCCGCATCCAGAGCTGATCGATGAACTGCTGCCGATACCGCGTGGTGAATTCGGCCGGCAGCAGATTGGCCTGGGTCGTGTGGCTGGCCGAACGACTGGCCGAAAGAGTGGCCAGGCCCCCTGGCGTCGGCGCCCGATGCAGCCGCAGCGCGTCGCCGGCCCAGGGTCGCAGCGCGGCCTCCCAGACCTCGGTGGTCGTATCATCGGCGACGAGATTCCAAACGGGCCGGGTGGTCAACCAGCCTTCGATCTCGCCGCCCCAGGCGATCTTCGTCAGGTGGGCCGTCAGCATCGCCGGGCCCGTGTTGTCGCTGGGCACCTGCACGAGGTTCACGTCCATCAGCCGGCCGCCGTACCACCAGGCCGCCAGGCAAATCGTCCTGGTATCCTGCGGAGAGAAATAGAGCCAGGTGCCGTCTTCCTCGGGCGGCCGGGTGACCAGTTGATGAAGCAGAGGCAGTTCCAAGCGGTCCGCGAGGTAGCGCTCCTGCTCCAGCGCGCCCAGGAACTCCTCCACGATGGTGCGTCCAGCGATCACAAGGAGGACGGACTGCGAGTCGGCCGCGGCCGAGGGCAAGAGTTCGAAGCTCCAGACGATCTGGTTGGTCGGCAGCGGCGACAGCTTCTCGAGCTGGAGTTCCAGCATGGACGGGAGCTCTTCGGGGCTGGACTTGGGCAGATGCACCACGCGCAAGAAAACCTGGTCGGGCGGGAGCCAGGCGATGTTGAGCTTGCGCTGCCAGAGCGTACGCCAGTCTTTGGTGACGGCCGAGAAGGGCAGGGGGTCGCTCAGGGCCAAGCGCTGTTCGGCCTTGAGAGCCGGCTCGGCGGAGCCGGTTGAGAATTGCCAGAGCTGCCGGCGGTCAACACCCACCTCGAGCACATTGCACCAGTGCCAGCGCTGGGCGGCGGCGGGTCGAGACGCCCTCGCGGGAGCGGAGGCGGTGTCCGCGGTCCGCGCTTCGACCGACCTGGAAGGTCGGTCTTCCTTCTTCCCGGAGCGTTGGAGCAGCCAGGTTCCGATCAGCAACAGGACCAGCCCGCCGGCGAGTTGCCCCGCTTGCCGGCTCAGCAGTTCCAGGAGCGCTTTTCCTGAGAGAGGCCCTGCGTGCGCGTTGATGAGCCGCCACAGGGCCATCGAAGCGACGGACAACGGTAACAACGATCCCGCAATGAACAGCGCTCCGAAGGTTCGACCGGTCCACTTGAGCCAGGCTGGGACGGAACGGGAAGGCTGGCTCATCCGGCTTTGACCTCCGCGGGCGCCTTGTGACGTCCGTCTTGCACCAGCGCGTCGAGGTGCTCTTCGATCTGCGTGACCCGGAGGACTTCCTCGATGGTCGTGATGCCGGCCTTGACCTTGTTCCAGCCGTCGATCCGCAGCGTGCGCATCCCCTGCTCGATGGCGCGGGTCGCAATCGTGGAGGAAGCCGCGCGACCCAGGATGAGCGGGCGGACCGCTTCGCTCAGCACCAGGAGTTCATAGATGGCCAGCCGGCCCTGGTAACCCAGTTGGCGGCACTCCTCACAACCCGCGCCGCGCATGAAGCGGGTGGTGGGGATTTCCTCTTCCCGAAAACCGATCCGGCGCAGGTAATCGCGTTCGACCTTCTGTTCCATCTTGCACACCGGGCAGATGGTGCGGACCAGGCGCTGGGCCATGACCGCCTCCACGGACGACGCCACCAAAAAGGGCTCGATGCCCATGTCGATCAACCGGGTGAACGCGCTCGGGGCGTCGTTCGTGTGGAGCGTGCTGAAGACGAGATGGCCGGTCAGGGCGGCGCGAATGGCAATCTCGGCCGTCTCCAGGTCGCGGATTTCGCCCACCATGATGACGTTGGGGTCCTGGCGGAGGATGTGGCGCAGGCCCATGGCGAACGTCAGCCCGATCTCGGGCCGCACCGCGATCTGGTTGATGCCCTTGAGCTCGTATTCCACCGGCTCTTCGATGGTGATGATGCGCTTGTGCACCGAGTTGATGGTGCTGAGCATCGCGTAAAGGGAAGTGGACTTGCCCGAGCCGGTGGGCCCGGTGACGAGGAAGATGCCGTGCGGTTTGACGATCAGTTCCCGCAGGGCGGTCTCGTCCTTGGGCGAGAAGCCCAGCTTGTCCAGGCTCAAAAAGATCTTGCCGCGCGACAGCAAGCGCAGGGACACGCTCTCGCCATAGACGGTGGGCACGGTCGAGACGCGGATGTCGATTTCCTCGCCCTTGATGCGGACGTTGATCCGGCCGTCCTGCGGCAGGCGCCTTTCGGCGATGTTCATCCCGCTCATGACCTTGATGCGGGAAATGATGGCGGCCTGATAGCGCTTGAGCTGAGGCGGCATCGGCGTCTGGTGCAGGATGCCGTCGATGCGGTAGCGGATGCGCAGTTCATCTTCCGCCGGCTCGAAGTGAATATCCGTCGAGCGGTCCTTGAAGGCCTCCCAGATGATCTGGTTCACGAACTTGATGACGCTGGCCTCCTGGTCGCCCTCGGTGATCTCCTTGTCCTCCCCCACGACGAGTTCGATCGGTTCGTCCTCCGCGATTTCATCCAGGGTTTCGGCGCCGACGCTGTAGTATTTCTTGAGCGCCTTCTCGATTTCCTCCTTTGGGGCGAGGGCGAACTCGACCGGACATCGGGCATCGAACTGGACCGCATTGAGCATGGCCGGGTCGAACGGATTGCTGACGGCCAGTTGGAGGGTGTCGTTCTCGAACCGGGTAGGCATCACAAAATGCTGGAAGGCGACCTTCGTGGAAATCCGCTGGCGGGCCTCCGTCGTCACGCTCAATTGCGGCAGGTCAAGGTAAGGCCAGTTCAGCGCGCGGGCCAGTTGCTGGAGGAAGAGCTCGTCCGACAAGCCCCGTTCGCGGGCGAAAAAGGACATCAACGGTTCCTGCGAACCGTTGTCCACGGCTACCCGCCAAGCCTTGCTCCACGTGCTGAACTGCGCATCAGTCGCGAGAGCGGCTTCGGCGAGGACGTTCCTGATCGACGTGAACGGCATGCCTTTGCTACGTCATTCTCAACGTCTTATACAAGCCCAACCGGGAAAAGTTGCGGCGGGACGAGACGCAACCCCCGCGTCGGAACGGGGTGGGGCTGGGAACGCTGGAGCGCCCTCTGGGGCCGGCCGCGCGCAACGCCTCCGCCGGCTCAATCCGGCGTTGCCTGCGTCGAACGCATCGATGACCTGGGTGCGAGGCCCCGAAATGGAGGCCCGAAATGAGAGGTTGAAGGCCGCAATGGCATCAGCTACAGTGCGACGTGAAAACCCGGTCCAGTGCGGAAACCGGGTTTACGTGGTGCCGAGACGGAATTGAGTGACGGCCGCCGGTTTGAGCGGCACCCCAGCCGGCCGGGGAAGACCGATTGACGGGCGACAAGAGCCATGAGAATCAGCGTCGATGATTGGCACTTCCGCGAGGCCCAAGCCGAGCTGGTGCTGTTGGACGTCTTCCTGGACAACGGGCAGCACGCGGTGCTCGAGATCAACCCGATGAGGAACCTGACGGCGGTCAACGGTGAGGTCCCGGAGATGATCATGTTCTGCGAGATGCCGGGCGAGCGGATTTCGGGAGAAGGAGCGCCCGCCCGCTGGATTGCCCGACCGCCCAGCCGCGAGTGCCCGTGGAGCAGCGTGCAGGTCCCGGCGGCTTTGATGGAGCAGATCAAACAACGCCTCAGCGCCCCGGCGAGCGCGTGACGGTTCAGCCTCACGGCGGGTTTGCCTCGACCTCGTAGAACCGGGCGAAGCCCCCCGCCTCCTCTGTTTCAATCTTGCCGGCGGGCTTGCCCACGAGATGCACGGCCGCGCCCCGTGTCCCTTTCACCAAAGCCACGCCGCGTTCCGGGCCCAGCACGCTCACCGTCGTGGCCAACGCGTCAGCGGTGGTGCAGTCCGGGGCAATCACCGTCACCAAGGTGTGATGGGTCAGCCCCAGGCCGGTCCGGGGATCCACGATGTGCGAATAGCGCTTTCCGTCGATCTCCAACCGCTGAGAGAGGTCGCCCGACGTCGCAATGGCGCGATGGGACAGCAGCACGTGCCGCGTCGGCGGGGCGTCTGGGGTGTCCAAAGGAACAACCGCGATCCGCCAACCCCTCTTCCCAGGCGGGGAACCGCTTGTGGCCATGTCGCCGGCGCCGCCCACGAGGGCGCTCCGGATGCCGCGTCCCCGAAGGATCGTCATCGCCGCATCCACCGCATAGCCTTTGGCAATCGCCCCCAGGTCCAGACGCATGTTCGGGACGAGCAATTCGGCCGTGTGGTCGCGACGGTCCAGACGCATGTGCTGATCGCCCACCGCGGCCCGGGCCCGCTCCAGCCATGCCGGCGTGGGCAGTTGTTTCTGACGGCGGGCGCGGCGCCAGAGGTTGACATACGGTCCCACGGTGATATCGAAAGCGCCGTCGCTGCGCTTGGCCAGTGCCCGGGCTCGTTCAAGCACCCTCCAGAGATCTTCACTCACGGGCACTCTCTGCCCCGAGCCGGCCGTCCGCGAAAGCCGGCTCAGTTCGCTGTCGGACTCGTAGTCGCTGAACACGTCGTTCAGTTCGTGGATGCGGGCGAAGGCGGCCTCGGCAGCAACCTGAGCGGCGAGGCGATCGGGCGCATAGAGGACGATCCGGAAGGGCAAGCCCATCTCGGGCCGCGTGAACTCGTGGCGTCCGCAGGCTTCCGGCCGTGAGGTGGCACACGAGGTGAGCAGCAGGAGCGTGACGAGAGCGAGAGCGCCTGCAGTGGCCGGTCCAGGATCAGGTCGGGAACGATCAGAACGCATGGCGCCGTCATGCTATCCAGGGCTGGCAGGGGAGTTCAATCGAAACAGGATTTCGCGTTGCCGGTCCGCCCTCCGGTGATACGCTCGCGCCATGAACGAGCAAACCTCGCAGCTTCAAGCGCAAGCCTCGCAGTTTCAAGAGAACGCGGTCGCTTTTTTGAAGGCGTACGGCGGCCGCATCTTCGCCGCCCTGTTGATCCTGGCCATCGGGTTCGTGCTTGGTCATTGGTTGGGCAAGCTCCTGCAACGCGCGCTCGAACGCCGTCACCTCGAGCCCCCGGTGCGGATGCTGATCATCCGGGTCGTGCGGTTGATCATCCTGGCCTTTGCGCTGGTGGTGGCCGCGCAGAACCTTGGTGTGGAGGTCATGCCGCTCGTGGCCGGCATTGGCGTGGCGGGCGTCGGCTTGGGTCTGGCCATGCAGGGCGTGCTCAGTAACGTGGTGGCCGGCCTCACCATCATTTTTACCCGGCCGTTCCGGGTTGGCGAATACATCGACCTGCTCGGCGAAGAAGGCCAGGTGGCCACCATCGACCTTTTCTCCACCACGCTGACCCATCCCGACCGGTCGCGGGTCGTCATTCCGAACCGCAAAGTTGTCGGAGAAATCCTCCACAACTACGGCACTATCCGGCAACTCGACCTGACCGTGGGCGTGGCCTATGACACCAACCTGACCGAAGCCCTCGCCGCGGTGCGCGACATCCTGAATCACCATCCCGCGGTGCTCAAAGACCCCGCGCCGTTCCTGGGTGTGACGACGCTGGATGATTCGGCGGTCAAGCTTGCGGTGAAGCCGTGGGTGGCGGTGGACCAGTACCTCTCCGCCCAGGTCGAACTCTACCAGGCCATTGTCGAGCGCTTCCGTGCCGCCCGGGTGCAGATTCCCTTCCCGCAGCGCGAAATCCGGATGCTCAATCGCTTGCCTTAGCCGTGTCAATTCTGTCGAAACCACAGATGGACGCAGATGGACACAGATAAAACGCGAGGAATCGCTATGGGGGACGATCCTTCGGAACGTCACTGTTTGGTGACCCGGACTGCCCGGAGCGAAAGTTCCTTTTGTTCCGGAATCTGTGCCCACCTGCGTCCATCTGTGGTTTTCCTGCTGCATCGTTACGTCTTAGCGATCAGGCGACAGTCCGGCTTTTCCTGCTTGGATTCCCGCCCCGCGCCTGCTACGGAACAGCCATGTCCCAGACAGTCAGCGTCCCCGAACCTGCCTCCCGGCCTATGAACTCCATCCCCTCCATGATCTCCCGTCGCCGTTTCCTCAGCACTGCGGCCGCGACGTCGCTCGCCACCCCGTTCCTCCTCGAGTCGTCGCTGCGAGCCGCCGCGCCCAATAGCAAGCTCAACCACGCCTGCATTGGCGTCGGCGGTATGGGCGTGGGCGATCTCCAGAACTTCAAGAGCCATCCGCGCGTCCAGATTGTCGCGCTGTGCGACGTGGATGCCAACACGCTCCAGGGGGCGGCGAAAGAAGTGCCCGCCGCACGTCTGTATCGCGACTGGCGCGAGCTGTTGGAGAAGGAAGGCGACCGGATCGATTCCGTCAATGTGACCGTCCCGGATCACATGCACTGCGCGATTGCCATGTCGGCCATCCGGCGCGGCAAACACGTCTATTGCCAGAAACCCATGTGCCACGACGTGGCCGAGGTGCACGCGCTCACCGAGGCCGCGGTGAAACAGAAGGTCGTGACCCAACTCGGCACGCAGATGGCCGCGGGCGTGGGCGACCGCACCACCGTTCACCTGCTGCGGTCCGGCGCCATCGGCAAGATCAAGCACGCCTACCTGTGCTCGAACCGCCCGGGCGCGGTGCAGGACTACCGGCTGCCGGGCCCTCGCCCGGCCCAGGGCCAGCCACCGCCCGGCCATCTCGATTGGGATCTCTGGATCGGCACCGCCCCGATGCGCCCCTACGCCCCGGACATTTATCATCCGGTCAAGTGGCGCGCCTGGCTCGACTTCGGCACCGGCTGGTCCGGCGACATCGGCTGCCATATCTTCGACGCGGTCTGGAAAGGGCTCAAGATGCAGCCGCCCAAGTCTGTGATCGCCGAGGTCCAGCAGTCCTGGAAGGACTCACCCGCGCGCCGCGCGGACAATTGGCCGCAAGGCGACCACATCACCTGGGTGTTCCCCGGCAACGAACTCACCGAGTCGAAGGAATTCGTCCTCGAATGGTTTGATGGCGAGTATTACCCGCCGAAGGAAATCCGGGCGCTGTACTCACTGGAAGACTATCCGCCGGAATCGGCGATGGTGATCGGGACCGAAGGTGCGCTGCTGAACGGGCTGGGGACGAGTCCGCTCCTCTTTCCGGAGGCGAAGTTCAAGGATCTCAAGCGGCCCAAGCTGGAGGCGCGCAACCACTATCACCATTTCGTAGATGCCTGCCTGGGCGGCGCGATGTGCGAATCGCACTTTGCCCAGACCGGTCCGATGACCGAGGCCATCCTGCTCGGCACGGTGGCGATCCGGTGTCCGGGTCAAAAGCTGGAGTGGAACGCGAAGCGGATGCGCATTCCGAACTTCAAGGAAGCCGAGCGTTACCTGCGCCGCGAATATCGGAAAGGCTGGGAAGTCAAGGGCGTGTAGGCTGCACATCGGAATCACAGAGCCTGGCGTAGCGGCGTCTCGGCAGAGCGCCGCCATTCCACGCAGGCGCCGTCAGCGGCGCTCTACCGAGACGCCGCTACAAGGACACGGTTGAAGGAAAGCGGTCAGACGACCGCAGGCGAAAGCAGCAAGACGAAAATGCCGACGGCAGATTCTCAAAGCGGGTCCGCCGGGCGAATGTCAGCCCAGTTCGCGACCACGCACTGGAGCACGGTGCTGGCGGCAGGGGACACCCCCTCCTCGCGGGCGCGCCAGGCGCTGGAACAGCTCTGCCGTACCTACTGGTATCCCCTTTATGCGTTTGCCCGTCGCGAAGGGCTCCGCCGCGAGGAGGCGGAAGATGCCGTCCAGGCCTTCTTCGAGTGGTTCCTCGAGCAGAACTACCTGAAAGACGTCGCTCGCGAGCGCGGCCGGTTCCGTTCTTTCCTGCTGGCCGCGCTGAAGCATTTCCTGGCCGACCAACGGGATCGTGCCGACGCCCTCAAGCGAGGCGGTCAAGTCACGTTCGTCCCCTTGCTCGCCGTGGAGGCGGAAGACCGCTACCTGGCCGAACCGTCGCGTGGCGAGACCGTCGAGCGCTCCTTCGATCGCGCCTGGGCCCAGGCGGTGATGCGGGACGCCTTGCGGGAACTCGGCCAGGAGCATGCCTCGATGGGCAAAGCGGACGCGTTCGAAACGTTGAAACCGTTCCTGTCCCGCCCGCCGCAGGAGCACGAGTACGCCCAGGTGGGCCAGCGACTCGGCCTGAATGCCCACGCCGTGGCCGTGGCCGTGACGGAACGCGCCGCCTGGGTCTGGGATCTCCAGTCGGGCAAGCAGCTCCGCTCGTTCCCGGATGATTCCGTTCGCTCGACCAACCAGTTCACCGCCGTCTTTGCCGACGACACTGGCGAGCACTTCGCCACGATCGATTTGGAAGGTCATCTCGCCTTGTGGCGCGAGGGCCGGGCACCGCAGCATCTGATCACCATCCGCGGCACCTTTCCTTTGATCGTGCGCCGCGTCTTCTTCAGCCTGGACGGCCGTTGGATGGCCAACGCTGGCGAGGAAACCGCCGCCCGCGTGTGGGACCTGGCC
>Ga0315288_10006866_pt1 | contig 14431 bp, 13 predicted proteins | sample YL17G11_20_MG_FD_203454 | JGI IMG/M metagenome (GOLD analysis project Ga0315288, IMG submission 203454) | Sediment microbial communities from Yellowstone Lake, YNP, Wyoming, USA - YL17G11_20 | ecosystem: Environmental > Aquatic > Freshwater > Lake > Sediment | place: USA: Wyoming | collected... | reverse complement strand
CGAGGGGAGGTAAAAAGCACACGCCACCACAAAGTGGAGGTAGACGGTTTGCCGCACCCTCCCGCTGCACAATTGGCACTTTTGTTCAGCCGAGACTCAGGGTCACATTCCTGACTTCTGTTCAGTGACCCCGTTGACAATATTGCCGCAGCGGTAAACTTGATTACGTCCTTGACAGAGCATACCCTTTGCCCTCAATATAGGTATACCTACAGTTGAACAATGATGCCGATGTCTACGTGGGCGTATTCACCAGTATTCTAAAGGGAAGGCAATTGTTGCTATTGTGACCAAGTCTTGAACAAGCTGAGAGAGGCTAAGGTTCTTCTAAGCCAAGGGCCCACTGTCGGTGAAGCCAGCAAGAAGATTGGAATAACGGAGTAGACCTACTATCGCTGGCGGAGAGAATACGGTGGCCTGACAATCTGGTAAGGGAGGTTAAGAGCGCCAGTGGGGCAGACCGCCTCGCAGTCACCGCAATAGTCGCACTTTTCCGTCTCCACCACCCTAACCTGTGGGTTGGCCATAACCAAGCCACCACCTTGGCAGACCTGTACACACAAGCCACAACCATTGCACAGCTCGGGAGTAAGCTCAGGCATTTGAATCACCAGATTTGACTCCTTGCAGTAAGCTCAGCCACTGACGGAAAACGCTTTCTCACAACAATATAAAAGCACAAGCGCTCTTCCCTGTAAACGACTTGGGTCGCAAAACTGGCCTGCTCAGTAAGGCAACTCACTTATTCTCTCCAGTGACTTTATGTCGACTACTACAATACGGTGCCGCTCCATACGAATGGCCCCGGCCAGCTCCAGGTCCTTGAGCGCTCTGCCTATCATCTCCCGCACTGTGCCGATCATAGTGGCCATTTGCTGCTGGGTTATATAAGGCGACGTTTCAGCTACCCGACTCTGCTCCAGCAACAGCCTAGCCAGCCGAGCAGTGACTCGCTTGAAAGAAAGGTCAGTAACCAGGAAGACCAAGCGTCTGAGCTGCCCGGCCAGGATGGTGATCACATTTTTTCGTATGCTGGGGTACTGCTCCAGGATATGCTGCAGATCTTCCTTGCCGATGGAGTAGAGAAGCACCTGCGACATAGCGGCGGCGCTGGCCACGTTGGGGGAACCATCAAGGACAGCCACATCATTAAATGAGTCACCTGGCCTGGCTAGCTGGAGCACCTGCTCCCGGCCATCCGCTGAGGTCAGGAACACCCGCACCACACCGCTGGCTACCAGGTAAAGGAATTGGGCCGGACCTCCCTCCATCACTATAAGCTCGCCCCGTTGCGCCGACCTGGGTCCGAAGTAATGGCTTATGCTTTCCAACTCCGCGGTCTTAAGCCTAGCAAAATAGGCTATAGACTGCATTTGCTCTATCTGGCCAGTCAATTGTTGCCATCCCGCCTTGTTTCAGTTATCGGCACCTTATGTATCATAACCCCTATGGCCCTTATGGGTCAAGAGTCAGGATGTCAAGGCCTTTTCAGCACGCGAAGCACACGCCCCTGGCTGTCATGAATCTTGACCTCCAGAGGCATCTGCCCAGACAGAGAGTGCGTGGCACAGCCAAAGCACGGGTCATAGGCCCTGAAGGCCATTTCGATCTTATTAAGCAGTCCTTCGCTGATTTCCTTTCCGCCCCGGATCAAGCCCTGGGCTGCTCTCTTGATGGACATAGAGATGGCAGCATTGTTGTTGGTAGTACCCACAATGAGGTTGACCTTCTTCACTACACCATATTCATCAGTGACATAGTGATGGGTAAGAGTGCCTCTCGGTGCCTCTACTATGCCCACTCCCTCGTCTGGGGTGGCAGTAGGGATAATGCGATAGTTTGGGCCAGTGACCTCTGGGTCAAGGCTCAACTCGAGCAGGCGCTCCGCAGCGTATAGCAGTTCGATGACGCGTGCCCAGTGGGTGGCCAGGGTGGCATGCACAGGCTTGCCTCCAAGGGTGGAATACATGCGCTCGTACTCTGCCTGGGCGAGAGGGGTAGCCATGCCGTCGGCAGCATTAAGCCGGGACAGAGGCGTCGCCCGGTACACACCGCTTTCGCGTCCATCGATGAGACCTTTCCAGCCGATCTTCTTCAGATAGGGGAACTTGAGGTAGGTCCACGGTTCCACGTGTTCAGCTATGTGCTCCAGATATTCTCTAGGGGCATATTTGACAAATTCCTTGCCTTCGGGATCGACTACACGCACCTTGCCATCATAGAAGTTGACCCTGTTGTTCCCATCCACCAACCCCATGTAGTAAGTACGGTGGAGATAGCTGTCATTCAGAATGAGGTCTACATAAGCCTTGTTGGCCAGAACTACGTCATCAAACACCTTGATGGTGAGCTTGGCAAACTCAAGCAATGATCGTGCCATTCCCTCGATGTGCTGTCTCTGCTCCTCGTTAAGCCCATGGCTCATACCACCAGGTAGTGCTCCGCAGGGGTGAATCTTCCTCCCAGCCACCATCTCGACGATCTCATGCCCCATCTCCCGAGCCTTGATCACCTCTAGACCTATTTGAGGAACCTTGGCAATAACCCCCAGAACGTTGCGCACGGCTGGGTCAGCCTCAGGCCCAATGACAAAATCAGGCCCGCTAAGAATGTAGAAATGGGTGGCATGGTCAAAAACATAGAAGGCGCTGTACATGAGCTCGCGCAGCTTCTTGGCAGTTGGTGGCGGGTCAACATGGAAAACGTCATCTACAGCTTTGACCGACGCCATATGATGGGACTCAGGGCACACGCCGCAGATGCGCTCGGTTATTTGAGGCATATCCTCAACAAGCCGCCCCTCGCAGAATTTTTCAAAACCCCTGAGCTCGGGAATCTGGAGATAGGCGTTAGCTACCTCACCGGCATCGTCAAGGAAGATCTCGATCTTCCCGTGGCCCTCGAGCCGTGTAATCGGGTCTATGCTTATCCTTTTCATTTTATCCTTGCCCTCCTGAGCATCGAACTAGGCAGACTGTAGCGATAGAAGGTTCCCACTGGGTCGCGTATGGACTCGATAATCCTGGCAATTTCGTTCGGGTCATTGGAATCTATTATAGAAGCGACTGCACTCATGAATTTGACCCCTTGATCAATAACGCCAGGTGGGGGACCATAGCAGCCGGTGCAAGGCATATTGGCCCTTGGGCATAGAGCACCGCAACCCTCGCGAGTAGCAATGCCGGCGCAGAGTAGCCCCTGCTCCAACAGGCATTTGTCAGGATCAGGTATGATCTGGTGAGACCGATAGAAGGCCTTTACCTTTTTCTCCTGCCTGGTTCGGGGGCATTCCTCACACAGTGCCCGAGTACCGGCACCGACCACACTCCCCGGTTCCGGCAGATTTCCCTGGACGATAGCTTCCAGCACTGCCCAGGTCTGTTTCCCCACCGGAGGACAGCCAGGCACAAAGTAGTCCACTTCCACTGTCTGAGCAAGTGTCCTCACTGTATCGTAGAACTCGGGCAGGCTCAGTTCGCCCTCAGGCATCTGGCAGTTGATCTGGGGAAATATATTCTTGGGGTTGTCTGTGGAAGGCGTCTCTACGTACGCTCGATGGAACACACCCTTGCGATTTGTCAGATTGGCCAGGCCGGGAATACATCCCTCGTAGGAGCAGGAGCCATAGGCCACCAGAACCTTCGACTTCGCCCGCAGCAACCTGGCCATATGCTCATTGTCTGACGTTTGAATTGCACCGTTGAAGAGGCAGACATCGATACTCTTGTCAGCCATCTGCTCCACAGTATGATATTTGGTGTCAACCAGCGCTGGCCAGAAAACGATATCGGCTACCTCGGCAAGTTTTAGAATCTTATCGCCGATCTCCAGTGTGGCGATCTCACAGCCGCCGCAACTGGACGCCCAATATCCGGCTATCTTCAGTTTTGCCATACTTCCTCCCTCAAGGCCGTCAAGACCTTATCATTATCAAGGCCATTTTGAATTTCCGAAGTGCTTTCAGTGCATGTGGTTGATTGGCTGGCATGATGACCATATCGCCCTCCTTCAACCGAAGGGCTTTGCCGGAAATAGTGACCTCCGCCTCACCGTCAAGAATATGAACCAAAGCATCAAAAGGTGCTGTATGTTCACTCAAGCCCTGTCCTTCGTCAAAAGCAAACAAAGTCACGGTTCCTGTTTTTCTGCTTATTACTTCCATGCTGACAATAGAACCATCTTGGTAATTGACCAGATCTGCCATCCTGAACGCCTGGCCTATGAGTTTTTGAGCACCTGTTGGTTTATCGTTACTTTTCATGGTTTCACCTCAGTCTATTCACAAATCAGTTTCTCGGAGGCGTATGGCTTTTGTCAAGTGCTGTGTTGCGGTTCCCTCCCCCTACGAGCCCATTAGAGTTTCAGCCCCATGGCCACGCGCTTGCCCATTTCCGGGTCAGCCTTGGCAAAGTTCTCAACCATGCGCTGTTGAATCGGCTTTTCTGCCTTACCTAGAGAGTCAACGATGTTATCAATCAGGTGGTCCTGATCAACTTTGCTCAGTGAACGGTAACGTTGACCAGCCTGCTCGAAGTCATTGGTCAGGCTTATCTTCCGGCGCACCACGTCTCCTTCGAGATGGTACTTACTGGTTGGAGTGGTCGGAGCCTCATGAGGCATGCCGCTTGCCAAGGTATTGGGCTCATAGTTGACCGTCCCGCCAGCATAGGGCGCATATTGCATGGCCCCATCGCGCTGGTTGTTATTTACTGGCACGCGAGGTCGATTGATTGGGAGTTGCAAGTAATTCGTGCCCAGCCGATACCGCTGAGTATCCGCATATGAGAAGACCCTGCCTTGCAGGAGTTTATCGTCTGAGAACTCGATTCCAGGGACGATGGATGCTGGGCAGAAAGCGGCCTGCTCCACTTCGGCAAAGTAGTTTTCCGGATTACGATTCAATACCATCTTGCCCACCGGCATCAACGGGAACTTGTCCTCGGGCCAGGTCTTTGTGGCATCCAGAGGGTCGAAGCTCTGTTTAAGCTCATCGGCTATTTCCATGATCTGAACGTTTAGCTCATACTCTACCGTTCGGCCGGAGGCGATGGTGTCGTAAAGGTCACGGGTGGCTATGTCGGGGTCTTCCCCCGCAAGGCGAGTAGCCTCATGACGTTCAATCGAATGAACTCCCGCCACTGGCTTCCAGTGATACTTTATGTAGACGGCCTTGCCTTTTGCATTGACCCACTTATAAGTATTGACACCGAATCCCTCCATGGTTCGATAGCTCTTGACTGTACCCCTGTCGGAAAAAAGCCAGGTGATCATGTGGGTCGATTCTGGAGTCAACGAGATAAAATCCCAAAAACGACTGTTTGCTGACGAACTGGTGGGTATATTTGTATCAGGGGCAGGCTTGAAGGCATGCACCATGTCAGGAAACTTGATAGCGTCTCGGATGAAGAAGACGGGCAGGTTATTGCCAACCAGATCGTAGTTCCCTTCTTCGGTGTAGAACTTCACGGCAAAGCCTCTGGGATCGCGAACCGTATCTGCGGATCCTCGTGCGCCAACCACTGTAGAGAAACGCACGAATACAGGTATCTGCTTTGTCGGATCTTGGAGGAACTTGGCGCAAGTATACTTCTCCATACTCTTGTATACCTGGAAGTAGCCGTGGGCACCAGCCCCCTTTGCGTGTACCACGCGCTCCGGGATTCTCTCGCGGTCAAAGTTCGCCATCTTCTCGATCAGGTGCACATCCTGGAGCAATACTGGCCCGCGTTGGCCGACGGTCAATGAATTTTGGTTATCGCTGACTGGGACCCCTTGGTTCGTTGTAAGATGTTTGTCTTTCATGATAAGCCACCTCCTCATTTATTGATAACTTCTATAGCTTAGATAAACCGCTCAAACCGATCCTTCTTAGCCTTGCATATCGGGCATGTTTCAGGCGGGCCTTCTCTAGCACATAAATAACCACAGACCTTACATCTCCAGACAGGTAAAGGAAGGCAGGAAATGACCCCCTCAAATCTTTTTAACTTCAGTTTTTCCCTTTCCTCAATAGGCGGCCTCCTTTCGGGGATCGCACTGATCTGTCTTTCGCCATTTATTACTGCCTGCGATACATAAAGACCGCAGTAGCATGTGCCATGCTCACCAAGGTCGGCGTCTCTGTAGTCACAGGGGCATATTATATCAAGATCATCCTCTTTCTTTCCCGAGGCTAATCGGCAAGGGCAAGCCCGGTACCCGTACCTGTTTTCGTTTATAAGCAGACCCTTGGCCAACTCTTTGGTGAACCCTATATCTGGATTTAGATGATAACCGCTAGATTCTGCCTCTCTGTTTAGCTTCTCATATAATCTGCTTATTTCATCTGAGCTTACTATCTTATTAATCATAGCTTTAGAGCGTTCCGAATCTCATCTTCCCTAAATCCAACTATGCATTTGTTGTTGTTTAACACCAGGGTCGGAAAAGAGCAACTAGGATTCCAACGTTTTATGGTATCAGTAACAGCTTCCCTTTCATTACCACCTAGAAAATCGACATCTTCATAATAGTATTCCAACCCCAGATCATCCAAAAGCTTTTTCGTCTTCTTACACCACGGACACGTACTTAACGCATACAACATTATGTGACCGACATTTCTACCTGGTACATGTTGCACAGCCATATTCGATACCTCCTGGCACCTACTCAGTATATCAAAACCTATCCCTTTTCTCTTATATTGAGCAACTCCAGCATCCTGCTTAAGTCATTGGTCGGGATTTCACAACTGTAATTTAGACAGACATAAGCAGTAGCTTTGTTGTCGATGCTTGATTGATCTTTGGTAAATTCGGCGAGGCGAGTGATTTCAGGTGATTCTTGTTCGATGGGGCGAAGGACAACCACCTTGTTGGGTATAAAATGCATCCTCAGCGCTTTCACCATCGCTCTTGTGTCCCCAGCTTGCGAGTTGCCGACGATGGTTATTTCGTAAGATGGCCCTACCCCAAAGTCCACGGCCATCATAAGTTGCGTATATGCTGAGGGCGCTTGTTTCACATTGCGGGAAAAGGCACGTCCAATTCTCACCGCCTTCTCCTCGAAACCAGGATTGGCTGTTATGCGCCCAAGCCGGAGCAGATTCAACATTGCTACCGAGTTGCCAGACGGGATAGCGCCATCATAAATTTCTTTCTGGCGAACAAGTATACTCTCTCCGTCATCTGCCGTGAAGTAAAAGCCGCCGCCCTCATCATCCCAGAAATGTTTCAGCAAATCCTCGTTCAGTTCCAGAGCAGTCTGAAGACAACCAACATCAAACGTTGTTTCATAAATTTCTAGCAATCCCCAAATAAGGAATGCATAATCATCCACATTAGCCGGTAAGGCAGCTTGTCCGTCTCGATAGCGATGTAAAAGTCGTCCTTCTGAGGTTCGCATGTGGTTAAGGATAAAATCTACAGCACGTTTGGCGGCCTCTGCATATTCAGGATTATCGGAGGCCTGTGCCCCTTTTGCCAGGGCAGCAATCATAAGGCCATTCCAATCGGCCAAAATCTTGTCATCTTTAGCGGGGTGAACTCGTCTCTCACGAGCAGTAAATAATTTCTGTCGCGCCGACTCAAGTCTCATGAGAAGTTCTTGCTCCTGTATACCCAGGTCAGAGGCAATATCATTCAGCAGTCCTTTTTGATGCAAAATGTTGGCACCATTTCTCCGCCCAGACGTCTGCTCTGTGAAATTGCCTGCTTTTTCCATGTTAAACACTTTAGTTACCCAATCTGCCTCTTCCTTCTGGAGGATGCGACCTATTTCCTCCTCAGTCCAAAGGTAGAACTTGCCCTCTTCCCCTTCGCTATCGGCATCTTCAGCAGAATAAAACCCCCCTTTGGCCGCTGTCATATCGTGTAAAATATAGGTAAAAATGTCCCTCGCCGTTTTTCCATATTCCTCTTTACCAGTTGCCTGAAAGGCCTCTGTGTAAGCCATTGCCAGTATCGCTTGATCATAAAGCATTTTTTCAAAGTGGGGCACAAGCCACTGAGCATCCGTAGAATAGCGATGGAAACCAAACCCCATGTGGTCAAAAATGCCTCCTCTTCGCATAGCCAGGAGCGTTTTCTCCACCATCTCCAAAGCTTTCTCATTGCCGGTGCGCCTCCAGTAGCGCAGCAGAAAAAGAAGATTATGTGCGTTAGGAAACTTAGGAGCATTGCCGAAACCACCATGCTTATCATCAAAGTTCTGGGCAAGCTGTTCACAGGCGGTCTTCAGATCCGATTCACTCAACTCCCCTCCCGCTGAACCAGCAGAGACCCGCTGGAGAGCAGCGACAACCTGATGAGCTGAGGTTAACACTTCATTACGTCGTGCTATCCAGATTTCTCTGATCCGGGGCACCAGCTCCAACATCCCCATTCGCCCAAAACGGCTTTCCTTAGGAAAATAGGTTCCAGCAAAGAAAGGTTTTTTATCAGGTGTCATAATGATGGTAAGAGGCCATCCCCCGCTCCCTGTCATTATGTGACAGACAGTCATATATATGTTATCTAGATCCGGCCTTTCCTCACGGTCGACCTTGATTGAAATAAATGCTTCATTCATCAGTCTGGCAACATCAGGGTCCTCAAAAGACTCTTTCTCCATCACGTGACACCAATGGCAGGTAGAATACCCGATGGAGAGGAAAATTGGTTTACTATCAGCACGAGCTTTTTCAAAGGCCTCTGCCCCCCATGGATGCCAGTCCACGGGGTTATAGGCATGTTGAAGGAGATAGGGGCTTTTCTCCACTATTAGGCGATTAGGACGCTTATCAACCATCTTCTGCTCAGTTCCGCTATTCAGTGGGATTACCTCTGCTCAAAAAAATTCATGGCGTCCACCGTGGCACGCTAAAATCAGGCAAAAGTCTGAAACTTATCCTTGCTAACTCCACAAATGGGGCATTTATCCGGAATATCCCCCTCATGGGTCCAACCACAGACGGTGCATACCTATATTGCGCCTAAGTCAACATCTCTTCTGCCTGAATCTATGGCCAGCTTGGCCTTTTGGAATAATGCGGCATGAGTCTTCTCTGCCGAAAGAGCATAGTGAAAACTCCGTTGCGCACCCTTCTCTCCTTGAAACTTAGCTGTCTCCAGATAGGTAGGATACATTTCATCAACTTCATATGTCTCTCCATCAATACCTCCTTGGAGATTCTGGGAAGTGCCACCTACACCAAAGACCGCCATTGAGGCACAAAGGGAATCGCCCACTTCGTTTTTCAACTCATGGAAGTGATTAGAGGCATGAATTGTTTCGGCCGAAGATATAGCCCGGAAAAGTCGGGCAACGTTGGCGAATCCTTCTCGCTCAGCCACATCACCCCAGATCCTGTAGCGCATGTGTGCCATTGACTCCCCGCCATGGGCATTACGCAGATTGGCCGCTGTTATGGTGCGCATGATTGACACCCCTCCTCGCAGCAATGTGATTCTTAGATAGCAGTGCTCCGATCATAGACTGGAGTCTATGACAATGGATTTAGGACCCCCTGAGTACCCTGAAGATTTCCTCAATATCTGGGAGTTGAGCCAGTTCGTATACTTTGAAGAACACAATCCGGCCGTTCTCATCCACAATTATGTTTGCCCTTTCCGAAAAGCCTTCTTTTTCTCTGAATATGCCGTAAAGTTTAGCGACATAGCCATGGGGCCAGAAATCGGCGAGCAGCCGTACGCTCTTTATACCTAGGTGCTCTGCCCACGCTTTCTTGGTTGGCACTGAATCCACGCTCAGACCTAACGGCACGGTGTTCAAGGATTCAAATTTATCCTTGTTTGCCTCCAGCGCTTGCATCTGTTTAGCGCAAACACCCGTCCAAGCCAGTGGGTGAAAAGATAGCAACACCCTCTTGCCTCTTAGACCTGACAGCTTAAGCTCTTTACCATCCTGATCTTTGAGGGCAAAGTCTGGTGCCATTTGCCCTCTTTCTAACCGACTCTTGCTCTCAGCCACAAATTACCTCCTGCTTATTACTCCGAAAATGTCATTCTGAGCCGCAGGCGAAGAATCTCTCTCTGCGGGAGCAAGAGACCCTTCGCTGCGCTCAGGGTGACACAAATCAGGCCATTTTCATACTTCGTGGTGCTGGTTGCAGCACCAGCACCGCTACCAAGAGTATTGCAACCAGCCATACGTATCGCTTTGTCATGATTGCCTCCTCGCATAAAATTGGTTTTGTGCTTAGGCAGACTCTTATATGAGGAATGCACCATTGGTATTCATAATAGCAAGCCGGTAGTTACAAAGTCATAAAATTGAGGCAAGGAAGCTTGAAAAATTATAACATTTTGGGCGAAATTGCATAAATGTCATTCTGAGCGAAGCGAAGAATCTCGGTTGTTATGTTACCTATGCAACCAGGCACCGGTAATCCAGCTTAGGTTCCTGCCTTTGAAAAAGGCAACGTAAAGAAGAAGGTGGACCCACGGCTGGGTTGGGACTCCACCCAAATGCGGCCGCCATGGGCTTCTACCAATCTGCGACACACCATAAGTCCCAGCCCCGCCCCCTTAACCTCCTCGAGCCCACGGTTTTCCAGACGCTCAAAAGGTATGAATAGCTTAGTTTGATCAGCCTGAGATATGCCTACCCCCTGGTCTCTAACCCCTATAACCAGATGATTCCCATCCCGTTTAGCCAAGACCCGTATCTCACCTCCCCGGGGCGAATACTTTACTGCGTTTTCCAGAAGATTATGCAGGATGCGTTCTATCCTAATTGGATCTGCCTGAACCATAGGTAGCCTTGGGGGCAAGTCTATCACAAACCGGTGTGCCGAAGTTTGTTGTTCTAATTTCCCGACCACGCCTTTTATCACGCTTCTAATAGCTACTGGCTCAAGGTTAAGAGACAGACGGTTGGCTTGGGCCCGAGAAAGCTCGATCAGGTCCCCCAGTAAATAGGACAACGAATTTGTTTCCAAGGCCGCATCCTGCAGTAGCTGTCGCTTTTCTTCTGGAGATAGACGTGTTTCCTCGCTCAGCAGGGTATTCAGGCCACCCATGATTACAGTTAAGGGAGTGCGTATCTCGTGGGACACCAGGCCGATAAGCTCGTCTTTCAACTCATCCAGCTTTTTGCGCTCCGCAATATCTCTAATGTAGAGCACCGTTTGGCTGAGCTTTCCCTCTTCGTCAACACGCGCCACTCCTTTAGCCCATACCGTGACTGTCTGCCCATCCTGGCGTACAGCTTCAAACTCCGCCTCAAGCCGTCCTTTGTGCCTAAGCTGGGCAGTTAGCTCTGCAGGCATGGCGGCTGGCAAGAATTTTCGAATGTCGTTGCCCTTGACCTTGACTTTCTCATAGCCCAGCAATTGACACAGGCCTTCATTGCAATCGATGATCTGCCCATCAGCATCCAGGGCGAGCACCCCGTCAGGGCTGGCCTCTACCAAAGTGCGATAGCTGGCCTCCGAGTGCTGCAAAGATTCCCAGATCCGGCTGTTAAGCAGAGAAATTGCGGCAAGCTCGCCAAACCCTGATGCCAGGTGCGCGTCATTTTCAGTAAAACCCCCTGGCTTGTTGGCCAGCCCGAGCAACCCCAACGCTTTCCCCTCAATCATCAGAGGCGCGAATAGAACATTGTCAATGGTCACGTGCCCCGTCGGCAGGAAATTCAGCCATTCACTCTGGGCAAAATCGTTGTGATACACTGCTTTACCGGTGCGATAGGATTCCCCACGCAGTCCGCGGATGGGCATGGGAAGCGAAGGGTCCACAGTGCAAAGAAGTCCACCTGAGTCCAAGAACAGGAGTTCATTTTCGGCCCCGTCCTGGCTCAACAGGGCAACATATCCGCCAATAGCTCCAATTATATTCTTGCAGAAACCGAAAATGGCTCGGGCTGCATCATTGAATTTGCCATATTCCAGGATTGCGCGAGAGCCTTTCAGCAGCGCCTCGATCTCCTTTTGCCTCTGCCATGATTCCTCAAGAGCATCCCGCACTTCTTCCTCCGCCTGCTTACGCTCGGTGATGTCCTGAAAGAAAACGTACATCCGCCCACCATTAGAACTACTATAACTGACGCTGACCTCAAGGCGCACAATCCTGCCGTCCTTGCATCTGTGGCGTGTTTCAAAGCGGTCCGCGCCGTTTTGGATAACACTCTGGATGTGTCTGGCGGTCTCTTCCTGCCTTTCTGATGCTTCAACATCTGGAATGGACATGGATAGCAGCTCCTGCCGCGAGTATCCTGTTAAACAGCAGTAGGTGTCGTTCACCTCCAGGAAGCGCCCTTGACTATCCACAATCCAAAAGCCATCCATAAGAGTGCGCAGCATAATTTGGTATTGCTCCCCAAGCCGCTGCAATTCCTCCTCCATACACCTGCGCTCGCTGCTTTCGATAATTTTCCAATCACCTTCCCGCCTGATAACAGAGAATTGATGGTTGACGACCACATCTATAAGCTCGGATGCATCACACCTGTCAACGCAATAAGAGCAAATGGCGATCATGCGGTAGTTGCCGATGACGTTGTTTATCGCAGCTTCATAATCAGTGAAACTCTTCCGATCTCTTTTTTCCAGCCAAAATGTATTGCCAGTTAGCCTCAGGCCATCATATCCTTTGGCCAGGGCTTGATTGAGTTTGTCAACCCAGCCATTAAGCACTCTGTCTGAGTTGAAGGCGCCGTCTTTGAGGTACCACTTATTATGGGGTAAGATTTCTATTTGCCCTCTTTTTAGATAACGGTCAAAATCGGGCACGGCCTTTCTTAATGCTTCTTCGGCCTCTCGCTCGTTAAGAGGCTCTGCAGTAATCCACATGCAGAATTCATTATTTTCCAATCCGGCTTTGAAATAAGGTACCAGAATATCGAGCAGGTCTTCCTTGGTCTGATAGAACTGGCAAAAATGGGTACCCCAGGGGACATTGCCTATAATATCGATCCCCGCTGGTCTGGTTTCCTCACCCATCGAGATTACCTCCCGTCTTGAAGGATGTTTCTTACCAGAGCTTGTCCATCGTGTCTTCAAGCAGTGAAAAACTGATATTCATCTATAATTATAGTCATAATTTATAGGCTTGACCAATGGTGTGGGTCAAAAGAGAGTGCTGAGAAAGTCTTAATCAACCACTGAGCAAAGCGAAAGGGTCTCTCCCACAAAGCGAATGACACCTATTTCTGCGACTAAGCGCTAGCCACCCCGTTGACAACCGCCGAATAGGTGGTTATTATGGAACTCGGATTGCAGACTTGGAGATACGGCTGTGAAGCAATTTTGTATACTGGTGGTTGATGACGAGGTGCGAATCCTCAACTTTCTCAAAAGCAAGCTGAAGGCCGCAGGCTATGAAGTGCTGACCGCCAGCAATGGCCGTGAAGCCCTGGAGCAGTTTCAAGTCTGGGAGCCTGACCTGATAGTGCTTGATGTGCTCATGCCCGCAATGGGCGGCTTTGAAATGCTCAAAGAGCTACGTACTTTTTCCAGAGTACCTGTTATCATCCTCAGTGCTAAAGGAGCCGATACTGATAAAATCAAGGGGCTTAGCCTGGGTGCCGATGACTACTTGCCAAAGCCCTTTAACCCCGATGAGCTGGTAGCCCGGATCAAGGCTGTGAGGCGTCGGCTGGAGGCTACCCCGACAAGCAAAGCTCTGGAGCAGACTTCTTTAGGAAATGTTCACATTGATTTCAAGGGCCACCACGTCGTTGTCAGAGGTGAAGAAAAGTATTTGACCAGAATTGAGTGGCTGTTGCTCCGTGAGCTTGCCCTGAATGTAGGCCGTCTCATGCCCTACGAGGAGCTTCTGACCAGGGTGTGGGGCCCAGAATATCGTAATGATGTTCAGATCCTCAGAACCTGGATAAGCCGTCTGAGACATAAACTGGAAGAGAGCTCCAATGCCCCCAGTCTAATCAGCACCATCCCCAAGGTGGGCTACATCATAAACCAGCCCCTCAGTTGAACCGCTTGTAGGCCGACTTGTCATCGGCACCACGGAGCATGAAAAAGGGGATTCCACAAGGGGCGATTGGCCAATCCCCCCTACCTCCCTCAAGAGTGGGGGACTAAGGGGGCTGAAAGAATCATTTTCGTAGGAATCTCCCATGCTGGCTTGCCGCCAGCACCACGAAGCATGAAAATACTGACACCTCATCCCCCTGGCCCCCTTCTCCTGCAGGAGAAGGGGGTGGAAGGGAATCTGGGGGATAACCCCCAGACCCCCACCAGAAAGGCCGAGCCTCTCTGGACTCTCCACTAAGGGGCGAAGCCCCTTTGGCGGGAGGCTGGGGGTGTCCCCCCCCCAAGAGTGGGGGATAAAGAGGGTTGAAAGAGCTATTTTCGTGATAATGACATTCATCAGTTTGGCACCCTGCCCAAAATGCAATAAATATTCAACATTTTTGGCCTCTATTTTATGACTTTTCCACCATCTGCTTGCTACTATGAATGCTGACGGGTGCATGCCCGTGCGTGATA
>Ga0315288_10006865_pt1 | contig 14434 bp, 9 predicted proteins | sample YL17G11_20_MG_FD_203454 | JGI IMG/M metagenome (GOLD analysis project Ga0315288, IMG submission 203454) | Sediment microbial communities from Yellowstone Lake, YNP, Wyoming, USA - YL17G11_20 | ecosystem: Environmental > Aquatic > Freshwater > Lake > Sediment | place: USA: Wyoming | collected... | reverse complement strand
ATACCCTGGTGCTCAGCGACCTCACGTGTCGTCTCCGGAACCCCGCCCTCAACGGAGGCTACATCCAGCATAGCCCTGATTGCATATTCGGCGCCTCTACTTATAAATGCCATGTCCTCACATCTCTTAGAATATTGTGGGTCTACTTAGTCCTATTTATATTTATACTATATCTGACAGGCTTTGTCAATCACCATTGCCAGAGGTCGTTTTCGAACGGGGGGTGCAGAGCAAAGCCCGCCTAAGGCGGATTTAGGGGGTTGAAGAAGTCTTTAAACTATCCCTTGGCAAAGAAAGCATCAGAGGACAGAAGTACCTCCAACGAAAGTACATCCCGAATAGTACATGATTGGGATTGTTCTCAACACCGCTCCACGAGCACAATAGACATAAGAAGGTCACTAGTACCTCTCCCTAAGTCAACTGGCGCAAAACCCTGTGCCAAAAGTGGCAGAAACCACTACTTTCGCAAATCGAGCGTGTGCTATGTTGGATAGGGATGGAGTAAGATATGGTAAGTCAGACTACAAGGTCGAGACTGCCCAAACGAATAAACAGGCTCGATGAGCTAGCCCATAACCTGTGGTGGAGCTGGCACCATCAGGCACGCGACCTGTTCAGGATACTGGATTACCCCCTGTGGAGAACAAGCGGACACAACCCCGTCAAGCTGCTGCGCGACATCAAACCGGAGAAGCTCAAGGCGGCAGCCAACGACCCCGCTTTCCTCACCCTGTACGATTTCGTGATGTCGGCTTTCGACTCCGACATGTCCGCAAAAGACACCTGGTACGCTGCTGAGTACTCCGATGCCCTGCCTGGACCTATAGGCTACTTCTCCATGGAGTTCGCCATCCACAGCTCCCTGCCCATGTATGCCGGCGGACTCGGCATACTGGCCGGCGATACCTGCAAGGAAGCCAGCGACCTGGGATTGCCGCTGGTCGGAGTGGGTTTCATGTATCCTCAAGGGTATTTCCACCAGCGCATACCCTCAAACGGCTGGCAAGAAGAGATATACAGACAGATTGATTTCACCGAGTCCCCCATATGCTCTGTCCTTTCACATAAAGGACAGAGGGCGTTAGCCAAGGTAGAACTGGACAGCAAATCCCTATCCCTCGCTGTGTGGCGGGTTCAGGTCGGTCGCGTCAACATTTATCTTCTGGATACCAATATCGAGGAAAATGACCCCGAAGACCGTCTGCTATCCTCCCGACTTTACATAGCCGACCGGGAGTTACGCATACAGCAGGAGATACTGCTGGGAATCGGAGGCGTGCGCGTTCTGCGCGCACTGGATATCAAACCCGCCCTCTGGCACGCTAACGAAGGACATACCTCCTTCATGATGCTGGAACGAGTCAGGGAGGAAGTAGCCCAGGGCGCAAGCTATGACGAAGCGGTTCGAAGGGTACGTGCAACCACCGTTTTCACCACTCATACGCCGGTCCCCGCCGGTCACGATGTCTTCCCTGTGCAACTGATAGATAAATATCTTCACAGCTACTGGGGCACCCTGGGCATAAATCGAGAAGCGTTCATTAAGTTGGGACAGCAGGACGGACTCTACCCCCAGTCCTTCAATATGACCGCACTCGCACTGGCAATGTCTGAAAGATGCAACGGCGTGAGCAGGCTCCACGGCAGGGTTTCGCGGAAGATATGGCATGTGCTCTGGCCGGAAGTTGACGAGGATGATGTGCCCATTGCTCACGTCACCAATGGCGTCCATGTCCCCAGTTGGATTGCCCCGGAGATGAGCCGCCTCTACGAAAAATACGTGAGCAAGGATTGGGTGAAAAAACACGATGACCGCAAGCTCTGGAACCGCGTCACGGATATTCCAGACGAGGAACTGTGGAATACACGTCAGCTCCTGAAGCGCAATCTTCTGGTCACTATCCGCGAGCGGGCAAGGAAACTCTGGAACGAGCCTGAGGTAGCGCCACAGCAGGTGCTGGCAATGGGCTCTTTGCTCGACCCGTGGGTTTTAACCATCGGTTTTGTACGCCGCTTCGCTGAGTATAAGCGCCCGGCGCTCATTTTCCAGGATATGGAACGCCTCAAGAGAATCATCAACGACCCGCAGCGTCCAGTGCAGATAATCTTTGCAGGCAAATCTCATCCTGCGGATCTCCCCTCAAAATACCTGCTTCAGCAGGTGTACTGCCTGGCAACAACCCGCGAGTTTCAGGGTCGCATAGCCTTTGTGGAGGACTACGACATGCACACGGCACGCTATTTGGTTCACGGGGTGGATGTCTGGCTCAACACACCTCGCCGCCTTAACGAGGCATGTGGCACCAGCGGCATGAAAGCATCACTGAACGGTGTCCCCAACCTCAGTATACTCGACGGCTGGTGGTATGAAGGATACAACGGAGCCAACGGCTGGGCGATAGGCGAAGGACCCGAAACTTACAGACAAGGCGAAGAGGATAAGATGGACGGAGAGTCGCTCTACCGCCTGCTTGAGGAAATGATAGTGCCGCTCTACTACGACCGCGACCGAGACGGTGTGCCTCACGGCTGGCTCCGCGTAGTCAAAGAGGCGATACGCACTGTTCTACCCCACTTCTCCGCACGAAGGATGTTGAAAGAATACTCCAACCAGGTGTACCTGCCCGCCACACTGTCCCTGAATCACAAAAACAGGAAGTAGCCTTCACCCCCACAGTCCCTTAGCCATTTGAGCCTCGCTTGATATGTTCCCCTCTGGAGTGTATCATTTCAATGCATACAAACATCTAGGGGGGTCACATGAGTTGGGTTTATTTAATCATCGCAATCACTATGGAAGTCATCGGCACCACCAACATGAAACTGGCGCACGGCTTCACAAAACTAGTGCCTTCAATCCTCATGTTCGTCTTCTATGGGCTCAGCTTTGCCTTCATAACCCTCGCCCTGAAGAAAATCGATGTCAGTATCGCTTATGCCATCTGGTCCGGCGTGGGCACAGCACTCATAGCTGTAATCGGCTTTCTTTACTTCAAAGAGCCCGCCACCGCCATAAAGATAGGCTCCATAGCCTTAATTGTGCTAGGCGTCATCGGTCTCATGCTAACCGATAAGCACATCAGCCCCGCCACATAAAGCACGTAGGGGCGAGGTATCCTCGCCCCTACGTAAATTCTAAATCCGAATTCCTAAATCATAAACAATATTAAGGCAACCATAGTGTAGGGGCTCTGTCCCCTACAAGGGAATGCGGGTGCACCCGCGCTATTTTCTAAGTCTGGTTCGGGCAATGCTCCGACTAAACTAGATGCCAAGCTTCTTCCGATTCGCCTCTATATGCGCAAGAATGCCATCTACAGCCTTGACCGCGTCCGTCTCTACATTTAACACACCGCCCGTCATCTGCTTTAGGTCCTGGGTCAGGAGCCTCACCAAATTCGGCGCGCCGGTCACTGTGGGCACAGGATTCACGTATGTATATAGCCCCAGAGCCAGGGCGAATATGGCATCTATAGTAGCCTTCTGCTCCATGTACTCCGGAGCCACAGCAGCGACAGGCAGGTCGGGTATAGGCACGCTCCCCAGAGCAGCCGAAATAGCCGCCAGGAGGTCAGCCAGACGCCCTGTATCGGTACAAGTCCCGTAGCTCAGAACAGGCGGTATGTTCAGCTTCTCGCAAACCTTCTGGAGACCGGGACCCGCGAACTCCCTGGCTTCAGGGCTACACAGCCCCGCGACCTGCATAGCACCGTTGCCGCACCCCATAGAGAGCACCAGCACATCCCGCTTAATCAGCTCCTTTGCCACTCTCACGCTGTGCACATCCTGCCCCGAGTCCCTCAGCGTGGTGCAGGAGACCAGTCCCGCTACACCCCGCAACGTGCCCACCTTTATGGCGTTAAGCAGCGGCATCAGGCTGCCACCGAGGGCTTCCAGTATGCTTTCGGTAGAGAAGCCCACCACAGCCTCTCGCATGGGCAACTGTCCGAACGGCTCCACAGAGGCTCGCCTGACCTTGAAGTTATCTATCGCCATCTGCAATAGCCGCGCCGCCTGCTCCTCAGCCTTCTCAGGCTCGTAGTTGATGCGCTCGGTGACGCCCTCGAAGGCAACCAGCTCGCTCACCGGTATCAGCTTAAATTTATATTTCTGGGCATACAGCGGGTCAATGGGCATGGAGCAGTTCATATCGCAGGCAAAGAGGTCCACGCAGCCGCTGGCAAGAACAGCCTCCTGCGTAATCCAGTTCCCCGTGAAGCCGTAGAACGTGTTATCCATCTCCCATCTCTGAATCATCTCCTGCCCCGTCTCGATATTGGCGATAACCCGCAGCCCTTTGGCTCCCACGTCCTTTGCCTTCTTCTGCCACTCCGGCTTGCGAGCCAGTTGCACCATGGCAAAGCCCAGGAAAGGCTCATGTCCGTTGGGCAGCACGTTTACATAGTCAGGCTCCAGCACGCCCAAATCCACGCGCATCTTATGAGGCTTGGGTATCCCGTAGAGCACATCCTGACAGTACTCAGTGACAATCTGGCTCTGGTACGCCATCGCCACGCCGAGCCGCATCGCCTTCAGAGCCAGGCTCTGGTAGTAACCATCGACATTGGTGAGACACGAACTGGTGGCGAACAATATCTCGCCGTGAATGCCTCCGGGGAAAATATCGAGCTTCCGCCAGCGCTCTTTGCGCTCCTTAGGAGCCAGAGCCTCAACTATCATGCTGGGCTCATCCAGCTTCCTGTTGAAATCAGCCTCCGCGAAATCGCAGAGGCCCATGGCTATTTTTTCGAGCGACCCCGCTGTGCTCAGTCCGAGCCTCTTGGCGAAATCCCTGAGCTTTCCAGCCTCTTTAATCTGGAACGGCGTCTTCTTCTCGGCGGTGGCTCTGAGGGTCTTGATGGTCTGCTCGGTATGATAATGATAAGTGGAAGCGCCCATGACATTCCTGAGCAGCATCATGCGCATCGCCATGCCATCGGCTTTAATGCCGCAGACTCCCTTCTTGTCCTTGGCTGCGTCGGCGCGGCAGGGTCCGTTGGAACAGAGGTCGCAGCGAACGCCCGCCTGGCAGAAAGGACAGCGCTTATCCGGGCTGCCCAGCCCCTGGGCTTCGTAGCGGTCCCAGATATTGTCCATACCATCCTTCTTGATACGCTCATACACCCTGCGCACAGACTCGTGGTAAGAAATCCTATCGCCTTCCATCCGTACCTCCATTGAGAAATTCTAAATCCTAATTTCTAAACTCTAAACAATATCGGTAAGCTTTCAGCATAATCTATACACCCCCAATCGCCCAGTTAATGATTATAGTAACAACTCCTCTATGGAGAAATCATAAAATGGCGAGGTAAATAGTTAAAAAATTATCACATTTCAGATGGCGCAGCCTTATAGTGCGAGATGTCGTTTAGTGTGATAAGCTGCCTCGAACCACCCTCTATGCGAACCACGCTCAAGGAGGCGTTGTCTATCTCCAGCCTGCGATAAACGCTGTACGGCACACCCATAACGTACGCAGCCAGTATCCTGACCACGATATCGTGCGTAACAATCATCGTCTGCTTACCCTGATTGGCAGCCACCACCATCTCGAAGGCTCTAACCGACCTTTCAGCCACCTGCCCGAAGCTTTCCCCGTTGGGGAAAGCCAGCCCCGATGGGTCTATTCGAGACTGCTGCCACAGCTCGGGCCACCTTTTCGCTATCTCGCCTTCGTGCAACCCCTGCCAGTCACCCAGCTTGATTTCAATCAAATCATCCATCAACTTCACCTCAAGCCCGTGAGGCTCGGCTATAATGGACGCAGTAGTATAAGCCCTCTTCAGAGGACTGGTATAGATTGAGTCGGTGGGCGACCCCGCCAGCCGGGAAGCCAGCTTGCGCGCCTGGGTGTAGCCCACCTCGTTGAGACCCTCCTCAGACCAGCCCATATAGTAGCCGGTTACATTCGACCTGGTCTGCCCATGCCGCACTAAAAGAACTGTTGTGGTCATTTAAGCCCCCGCCGAATTTTCACTAGGCAGTGTACTCCATCCAACCTCCGCTTCGCAACTATCCCACCAAGTAACTTTGACTCAAAAAGCCCCTTCATCTCGTGCTTCCGTTGGCCGCAGCGCTGTGTTACAATGCCCCTGGTTCTCGCTCGGAGACCCGGTAGTTCGGAACCACGCTATGCCGAGACCTAAAAACCCATATCGGAGGTGCTCCTGTGAAAAGAAAAACCGTTCTCTACGACAAATCCGACAACGTGGGAATCATAACCCTCAACCGCCCTGATAAGCTCAACGCCATAAACTTCGATATGCTGGAGGAGCTCTGGACAATCCTCCAGAGTATCATCACCGATGACGAGGTACGGGTTATCCTTTTGATAGGAGCAGGCAGGTACTTCTCCGCAGGGGCAGACCTCGATATTGTGAGGACCATGACGCCGGTTGCCTTCCGCTGGCGGCAGCGCCAGTACTGGAACAGGGTATTCAACGAATTCGAGGAAATTCAAAAGCTCACCATCGCAGCCCTGAACGGACCAGCCATCGGCGGTGGCTTGGAACTTGCCCTCTGTTGTGATTTGAGGTACTCCACAGACGACGCCATCTTCTCACTGCCGGAGATAAACTTCGCCATCCTTCCCGACTCCGGAGGCACTGTCAGATTGCCCTGGCTCATCGGACCGGCGCGAGCCAAGGAACTCATATTGAGCGGAGAGAGTATCAGCGCCAGGAGGGCGGAGGAGCTGGGCTTGGTCAACCGCGTCTTCCCTCGCGAAACCTTCGATAACGAGGTTAACAAAATCGCCCTCAAGATGGCTCAAAAGGCACCTCTGGCGGTAGGAATAGGCAAGCAGCTCATCAACAGAAGCTTCCAGCATAAGGACATCAAAGCCGGTCTGGAGGAGGCTACCGATGTCCAATCCCTGTTAATCTCCTCCCATGATTACCAGGAAGCGATAAAGGCACTTAATGAAAAGCGCCCGCCCGTGTTCCGCGGCAGGTGATGGCATTAGCAGGCAGTGCTGATATAATAGGTGCAACCCTGCACACTGAAGTAAAAAAATGGAACCGAGACAGAGAACCAAGATAATCTGCACCATCGGACCCGCCACCGGGTCGCCCCCCGCCATCGAGAAGCTAATCAAGGCGGGGATGAACGTGGCGCGCCTCAACTTCTCCCACGGTACTCATAAAGAACATACAGCTTACATAGGAAACATCCGCAAGGCAGCAGCAAAGCTGGATACACCCGTAGCCATACTTCAAGACATCGCAGGGGCTAAAATTCGCACCGGCAAGCTCAAAAACAAGGAGATTAAGCTCAAAGAAGGCTCGGATTTCACCCTCACCACATCAAATGTTGTGGGCGATGAGCGCAAGGTACACATAAATTTGCCTGAGCTTCCCCAAAGCGTGAAGCCTGGCAATATCGTTTTCCTCGATGACGGCGCCATAAAGCTGAAGGTGACCAGCACCACTTCAAAAGATGTGAAGTGCCGCATCCTTGTGGGGGGTACGCTGGCATGGAAGAAAGGCGTCAATCTGCCCGACATTACCCTGAAGATACCTTCTTTCACCGACAAGGATTTCGCAGATATCCTCTTCGGCATAGAGCAGGAGGTTGATTTCATAGCGTTATCCTTCGTCAGGGAAGCTGAGGATGTGCTCCGTGTCAGGAGGTTACTCAAGAAAAACGGGGCGGATATCCCGCTCATCGCCAAGATAGAGAAGTGGGAAGCTTGGCAGAACCTGGACAGGATTCTCAAAGCCTCGGACGGCTTGATGGTGGCGCGTGGCGACCTGGGCGTCGAAATCCCTATCGAGAGAGTGCCCCTGGTGCAGAAAGAGATTATCAAGAAATGCAACCACGCCGGCAAGCCCGTCATCACCGCCACGCAGATGCTGCAATCTATGATAAGCTCACCCCAACCCACCCGCGCCGAGGTCACCGATATAGCCAACTCCATCTTCGACGGCACCGATGCCATCATGCTCTCGGGTGAGACCGCTGTAGGACGCTACCCGGTAGAGGCTGTGCAGGTGATGATGAAGATAGCTCTGAACACAGAGGCGACCCTTCCCTACACCAAGATACTTCAGGACAAAGGAGCAGACCTCCTGCCTCAGACCGACGACGCCATAGCCTACGCCGCCTGCCATACAGCCCACCAGCTTAAAGCAGCAGCTATCGTAGCCTTCACCAGTTCGGGCAGTACCGCCAGACGCGTCGCCAAGTACCGTCCCGGCATCCCCATCCTCGCTGCCACACCGAGCACCAAACAGAGAAGAAGGCTCCTGCTCTCCTGGGGAGTGTATCCCTACGAAATAATTGACCCGCCTTCAGTGCTCGACCTTTTCGCAGAGGGCACGAAGGTGAGCAAAGAAAGCGGCGTAGCTAAGAAAGGCGACCTCATCGTAATCACAGCCGGGCTGCCACTGGCAGTCCGAGGCACCACCAACATGCTCAAAGTGGAAACAATAGAATGAAGCTGATAGCTTGTTCCATCTTTTAGAAATTAGGATTTAGAATTTCCCGCTGGGGGTTGACATGAACCTGAAAAACAAAATAGCCATCGTCACCGGCGCAGCCAGTGGCATCGGGAGGTCTACCGCTATTCTCCTGGCAATGCATGGGTGTACTCCTATATTGGTTGACATCCAGGAAGAAAAGCTCGTCGAGGTGCTTGTTAAAATCCTCAAGTATGCCCCCGATGCATCTGCGGAGGTCTGCGACATCAGCAATGCCGTACAAATCAAGCAACTTGTCCGGAAGGTAACAGAGAATTACGAGAGGATAGACATACTGGTAAACAACGCTGGCATCATGCTAGTGAAGCCCTTCGAGGAAACGTCACAGGACGAGTTCAACAGGCAGATGAATATCAACTTCCACGGGGGCGTGAATTTCATACGGGCCGTCCTCCCCATCATGCACAAGCAGGACAAAGGGGTGATAATAAACGTTGCCTCAGTGGGTGGCAGATTGATTGTCCCCGGCACCGCAGTTTATGCTGCCAGCAAAGCAGCCTTCCAGGGTTTCTCAGAGGCACTGCACTACGAACTGAAGGACAGGGGAATACACGTAGGCATCGTCCTGCCCGGGGGCACGCGCACCGGCATCTTCGACAACTCCACAACCAAGCTGGCGAAATATTATCAGAGTCAATGCAAGACTCCCCCACTGGTAGCTGCCCGAAAAATCAAAGAAGCCATAGAAAAGGAGCGCTTCGTAACCATCGTGCCCTCCAGCTACAAGCTCCTCATAGAATTCCACGACCTCTTCCCGGGATTCTTCGGCAAACAGCTTCTAAGTAGACTTCGCCCCTACTTGAAATAGCGGCAGGGCTGAGGCGTAAACACACGAGCGCCCTAATATTTATTGTTTGCGGTTATATCCCAGCCTGCAGCCGTCTGTCCGCTTTGATTGATGTATTCCATCTGTATCTTGGCGTAGCTGAACGATACTACCTCAATGGGCTTGGTAACGGTATCGTCAGTACCCTCGCCGGGAGCGAACGAAAAGAGCTTAGGAGACGACGTGTCCCACTCCTTGAACAGCTTGGGGGATGCTGAATCGTAGCTCTTGAGTATCACTTCCCTCAAAATGTATCTCGCAAAAACGTTCTGGCTACCGCCTGCCTCGCACAGCTCGAGTTTCACTTCCTGTATCTGTTTGCCCGAACAGCAATACTCGAACAACTTGGGGGACGATTTATCCATCAGCTTCACGATTATGAATTCCCCCAAATCAGGCTTGCCACTGAGCAAACCAGCGGTAGGCGTAGCTCCCACAACTTCATAACTGTAAGACTCTATTTCAATCCAGTCCTCATGCCCTGCAGCAATCGCTTCACCAGCTATACCCCCTATCTTGAGGTACATATCATAAGCAAGAGGGGTTGCTCCACCTATGTCCTCCGTCTCGCCTGGTTGCTCGGATAGCCCGGGGCCCTGCTCCTGAGAGACACCAGAAGCGCAACCAGCCAGCAGAACCAGCACGCCCGCCACCAACACGCATAGAAGAGCTTTTCTACGCATCTTTCACCTCCCCGAATTACTTTAAACGGCTCTCCGAACTCGCATCGCAGCCGCCTGTCGTAGCTGATTATAAGACGTGGCGTGAAGTATCGCAACAACTGGAGTGAAAGCTTTCAGTAGAACCTACTGATTACGCAGGTCGAGCCAGGAGACGCCTGAGCACAACGCCAGCCACAAGGAGGATCGCAGCCCCTACCCCCACAACAACCCACAACAGCGAGGATGTACCTTCTCCTTCACCCGTGCCTTCTGTGCTCAGGGAAACCGTCACCGGGTCGGTAGATTTCCCATCATATAACACGTAGCCGATGACATCGTAGGAGCCATCCGGAACATCGGTAGTATCCCAGACACTATCGAAGGAAACAGTATCAGCAGGAGCCAGGTCGGTCAATTCGTGCGTGAACTCCCCGACCATCCCGCCAGCTCCATCCCTCACCCTGATTACCACCCCACCAGAAATATCTTTCTCGCCCGTATTTTTGAAACTCAGCGATATCGCAACGTCATCCCCAACACTGAAATGCTGCGGCGTAGCTGCAAGTTCAGTTATCTCGCCCAGAGATATGCCCATCTCCAGGCTCTCGGTTTTCCGATCCAGCAGATTACCTTGCGCATCCCTTAACTCAGCATCCACTATATAGCAACCTGGCTCCAATCCATTGCTGCTCCATGTGGTGGTGTACGAAGCCTTGCCCGCTAGTTTCTTGAGGGTGCGCGGAGGCAAGCTGCTAACGATATCTCCTGTGCTTTCCTCTTTTATCGCTGCGCTGACAACCACATCCTTCGCTGCCATCCCAACGTTGTTGAGTTCATACTCAACCGTCACCTGCTCGCCCTGTGCATAGACATCCTTGTTCGTAGACAGCTTCGTTATCTCCACATCGGATGCTATGTACTCTATATCGAAGTTGAAACTGTTGTAGAATTTAGCCTCGGCGCTCGAAGGATTATAATTGAAGGGATAGATTGTTATTGCGAGCGTAGTGGCTTCAGGGCTCTCGAACACCGCCCATTCAAACATCTTCTCAGGATACCACGCTGTGCCGCTTGCGCTTGACGCAGTCAGCGTAATCTCGCTCCCCGCGAGCGGGATAGCAGCAGGACTGGGTATCTCGAGCCCTATGGCTGTAGTCGGCTGGGATACGCCAGCCAGGACAACGTCCTGTATCTGATAGCCAGCGGGGTAATCGTAAAACACCCTGTAGAAAGGAATCATGGGCTTGCCTACCTCAAACAGGACATCGCCACCCGGGATTTCCACATAGTCCGCGCCCTCGACCTCATTCACCCGATAGCCCGGAATAAGTACTGCAGCCGAGGAGACGGGTTGACCCTGTGATGGCGGTGTAGAATCTCCCGAATCAGGGAGCAGGGTTAGGAACGCTCCGTATTTCGGGTCTCCGTACAGATGGTAAATCGCTGCCCATATCCTGTCGAGGTCGCCATCGCCAAGGCTTCTCTTGGTCTGCTTGACAGCCTGTCCCACAGGCTCACCCTTGTCCCACTTCTCGAAAAACCTCTTAGCCTGGGATTCCCATCCCCCCGAGTCGGTAGCCCCGAGGTAACCGCCGGCGCCCTTGATTAAGAACGCCTCGGCGATTCCAAAGAGCTTGCCCTGAGGATTATGAAAATCATAATACGTGCCCGCCAGACACGAAGAAGCGAAGATGAAGGGATTGATAGAGCCGAAAGGCTTGGCTTGAGCCAGAACAGCAGCCACATCGATGGCTTCCCAAGCCCAGGCATTCCCATGCCCCGCCAGGAAAATGATGTCTCGATTTTTAGTAGCGTTAAAGAAAAAGCTCCGTATTGCCAGCTTCGTATAGTCCACGTCGATTTTTCCCGTCTTGGGAGAGTACTGCGTATAATCCGGGGTATTTATCTTGGACTGAACGCCGGACGGGTTCTTCTTGGTGATTTCTCCTGAAACAGTGTTCGCCTGCCCCTTGAAATCCATGCAATCGGAGCCCCCGCCCATGCCGCAGGGGAAGCCACTTGCCAGAAGCACATCCGACCAGTCGAAACCGTAGCCCGTTGTCTGCAAATAGACATTGAGGCTGACTACAATAGTCTTCACCAGCGCCTTGGCATCGTTCCCTATGATTCTCCCCATGCTCAACTCGGGCTTCAGGTCGTCACCGTAAGTGCTCGCATAGGGATAATCAGTGAGAGGCTTCCAGGTTTTGTCGCCATGGGTGGTCAGAATCGTTGCCACCTCTCGAACCCACGAAGGAACTATCTCAGTCTCCCCAACTATGAGCAGATAACCATTGGCATCCCAGCCATTTGCCAGCCTGCTGCTCCAGTCACCGCCCTGCTTTATCAGATTGCGGAAAGCGTTATTATCGTAGATATCCAGATAGCCTAGCACACCGCTCTTGTAACGAGCCAGCTCCGCCATGGAGCACAACAGAGCATCGGTGTCAGCGCTGTTATTCCACCATAAGAGCCTCTGCGGATTGGTAACCAGCAGATAGTCGGCTGACTTGAGGGCACTGAGATAGGCGGCTGCAAAACTCTCACCGGTAGTGGTCTGGATAACCGGGCTTTTGACATCTTCGGAATATTGAGTGCCGTCAGCATCCTCATACCACAGCTTAACCGTATCGCCGATGGACGGCTTGGGCGGGTTGGGAGAAACCAGAACCGGCACGGCTATATAGTCGTAGGTAGCTGAAGCCTTCGGCGCGAGGCTGATGGTGCTGGTGATAGAGGCATCTCCATACATTGTAGAGGGCGTGAAAGCAGCTTCTACATTGGCGAAGTAGGTGTATCCGGGAATCGGTTGTAAGGAATGCAGGAAATCCTGAACCACCACATTCATTGCGTCCGAGCCGCCAACGTTCTCTACGGTGAGAGTAACTTTGAAATAGTTCTTGTTTCGAGTGGCTTGATGACTGGTAACTTTCAACTTCGGGGATGGTGCAGCAGGAGGCTGGCTCACCACCACATCGCATGTATCAACGCCGTATTTCCCGTCTTTGTCGTACGCCTCCACAGCCAACCGGTGTTTCCCCTCCGATACAAACTCGGTATCCCACTCGAAGGTGACAGCTTTGCTCTTGGGATACCCCTGAAAGCCCTCGAACCCCTCAAACTTGCCATCGACCCTGAAAAAGCACTGCGCCAGCCCTGTGTCATCGCTCAAATTGGCTTTGACAATCACCTTGTCCGAAACGGTCTCGTCATCCTTGGGATAAGTGATTACCACCGTAGGCGCAGTCTTATCCCTGACATTAGCGACACCTATTGCCATGTCGTCAGAGGATGACTTGCCAGCGAGGTCGAAAGCCTTGCCCCTCAGGTCATGGTCTCCATTATCGTATTTCTCTGAATCCAGAGTGAACTGATACGGCGGAGAATAGTCTGTGAAGACAAGCTCACCATCGAGATAAAACTCCACCCTCTCCACACCCGTGTTATCGGACGCATCGGCATGTACCGTGACCTGCCCCTCACATATGCCGGGGTCTATCAGAGATACAACGGGCGGGGCATCGCCAGGCGAAGGGGAGGGCGTAACAGCAGGCGTCGGAGTTGGTGATGGCGTGGAGGATGGTGTAGGCGCAGGGTTCGGCGTGGGCGAAGGCGCGGGTGTCGAGGTAGAAGTAGGCATCGGTGTTGCAGTAGGAGTGGGCGTTGGTGTGGGACTGGGCATAGGAGACGGTGTAGGCGATGGAGTTGGGGTAGGAGTAGGAGTAGGCGTTGGTGTGGGCGTGGGACTAGGAGTGGGAGTAGGCTCCTCTATATGGTATATCAGGGTCAAGCGCGGCGGAGATTCCCCATGCTCGCGGCTCTCGAAAACACGGATGTACTCTGTTTCCCCCTCCGGACCCCACAGCTCCAGACCGTAGTTGGTTGCTCCGCTGTACCACGTCGCAACAACAGCAGTAACGTCCAGTCCCTTGAGTCCCATGTTAGTATCCACATAGCATCCCACCAGAGGTACACCTGTCGCAGGTTGATTATTCCAGGTTACTCCATATTCAGCCCAATCATCCGTCAGAGGTGCTGCTATGACTTCGATGTCGCCCTCGCCACCGTTCAGGTATATGTTCAGCCACGCCTGGTCGAGAACGGCATTTTCGGGCAAAGCGCGCCTCAGGTTAAAGCGGATGAGAGAGCGCTGCGTCTGCGTGGGGCGGAAAGAGGAGTACCACACATCAAGGGTATTATCGCTGCCTAAGTTTGTGTCGGGGTCGAACGAATCTACAGTGGCATCAGCCATTGCCGTCAGGGTGACGACATACTGCTCCCCTTGGGCGCTTAAAGGGACTATCGCCGAGGAGAGGAGAAGGGCTGCAAGCACTATCGCGAAGATGATTCGAACAAAGCCCTTGCGCCTCATTGTTTCAACCTTACCATCAACCGCGTTTTTTGACAAGGGCTCTGGGAAAAATCAAACCTGTGACGCTCTCGACTGAACGAAGGCAAGG
>Ga0315288_10006862_pt1 | contig 14437 bp, 15 predicted proteins | sample YL17G11_20_MG_FD_203454 | JGI IMG/M metagenome (GOLD analysis project Ga0315288, IMG submission 203454) | Sediment microbial communities from Yellowstone Lake, YNP, Wyoming, USA - YL17G11_20 | ecosystem: Environmental > Aquatic > Freshwater > Lake > Sediment | place: USA: Wyoming | collected... | reverse complement strand
GAAATAGTTCAGGAACCTCGCCTGGGAGGCGCCCAGGAACGCAGTGAAGACGAAGAGGGCCAGCAGGCAGGCAAGGCGCACGTCGGAGAAGCGGCCCTTCACCGCCACGCGCGCCAGGAGGAGAAAGGCCACCGGCGCTAGATAAAGAAGATAGGAGAAGGCGGCCACCAGATGTCCCGGCGGCAGCTTCCAGGCGGGGGTGGACTCCACCAGGAGCGAGACGACGGGATCGCTCCGCAGGAGAAACTCGAAGCCCCCGCTCCCGCGCACCAGAATCCAGCCGCCGATGGCCGCCAGGGCGATGGAGACCAGGGCGCCCCCCGAGGCGCGGACCAGCCCCCGCCGGCTGGCGGGCGCGAAGATCACTTCCGACACCGAAGGGATCAGGAGCGCCGCCACTCCCAGGATCGCCACTTGGTACCAGGAGAGGACGAGGTAGCTGAACGAGGTGATCCCTTCGCCGGGGGCGGCCAGGACCAGGGGGACCATCAGAAGAGCGCCCCAGAAGATCACCCGCAGGGCGGCCCACCCCGTGGACGGCTCGGGCCTGCCGAAGATCCGGTCCAGGAGCATCTGGAGGATTGCGAAGATCGCCACGAATGCGCCGTAGAGGATCGCCCCGGTCCAGCAGAAGACGCCGAGGGCCAGGGCCACCCCTCCCCAGAAGGAGTAGCGGCTGCCGGGATCGTCCCGGAGGGCGCGCAGGAAGAAGAGGACCGCCGTGCCGAAGGCGATCATCTCCACCACGTGGTGGTCCAGGCGCCCCACGGTGGAGATGGCCTGCTGGGCCGGGAGGAAGGCGAAGAGGAGCGCCGAGGCGAAGGCTTCCCACCGGCCTCGCCCCAGGATCTCCTCGGCCAGCAGGAGGACCACCACCGCGGTGATGGCCCCCAGGAATGGAATGAGCACCGCCGCGGTGGCCTCCACCCGGTGGGGGGAGGGGTGCCCCAGCCCGGCGATCCAGGAGATGGCGGCGACCAGGAGATCGAAGCCGGGAGGCCAGAGGATCCGGGCCCCTTCGGGAAAGTTGACGTAGAAGTCGAAGGTGGGGACCCGGGGGAAGTGCTCCAGGGTGAGAAACACCCGGCGCAGGTGGTAGTAGGGATCGTCGAGGCCGAAGAGGACCCGGTCCCCCACCAGGACCTGCTTCAGGTTCCGCACCCGGAGGGCCAGCGCAATGCCGTAGACGGTCAGCGCGCGGGCGAACAGGCCGGCCCTCTTCATGACAGCAACTCCGGGTCCCCGCGCAGGGCGGACGCCGCGAGGGCGAGCGCCCGGCCACGGTGGCTGACCTGCCGCTTCACCGCCGGGAGCATCTGGGCGAAGGTGAGATGCAGGTCCGGATAATAGAAGATGGGATCGTATCCGAAGCCGCCCGTCCCCCGAAACTCCCTCAGGAGGATCCCCGCGGCCTCACCCCGGTAGGTCCCCACGATCCGGCCCCGGGAGGAGAGGGCCACCACGGCCACGTACTTCGCCTGCCTCCCTCCGTCGGGGACGTCCCCCATCGCCTCCAGGAGCTTGCGCGTCCGATCCTCGTCGCCGAGGCCGGCTCCTCCGTACCGGGCGGAGAGGACGCCCGGCCCGCCCCCCAAAGCCGCCACCTCGATCCCCGAGTCGTCGGCCAGCGTCGGGAGGCCCGTGGCCTCGCCATAATGCAGCGCTTTCCTCACGGCATTCTCCTCGTAGGAGGTGCCCTCCTCGGGGCAGTCGGGGACCTCGGGGAACTCGAAGGCGCCCCGCAGCGTCATCCGCAGCGGGACGAGCGCCTCGGCAATCTCAGCGAACTTGCCCCGGTTCCGCGTGGCGATGAGAAGGTCCACCGGGCACCACCCCCTTACTGGAGCAGGGAGGGAAGGAAGTCGGAGAGGAGGCTGCGCTGGCGGTCGAAGAGGCGATCGATCCCTTCGTTGGCCAGCTGGAGCATCTTCTGCAACTCCTCCTGGGAGAACGGGGTCTTCTCGGCGGTCCCCTGCACTTCCACGTACTTCCCGGCGGAAGTGCGGACGATGTTCATGTCCACCTCGGCCCGGGAGTCCTCCGCGTAGCCCAGGTCGAGGCAGGGGACCCCTTCCAGGATCCCGACGGAGGTGGCGGCCACGAGCCCGGCGAGGGGCTTCTTGAGGAGCTGGTCCCGGTCCCGCATCCTCCGCAGCGCCAGGGCCAGCGCCACGAAGCCGCCCGTGATGGAGGCGGTCCGGGTTCCCCCGTCGGCCTGGATCACGTCGCAGTCCACCCAGATCGTCCGCTCCCCCATGGCCGCAAGCTGGGTCACCGCTCGCAGCGACCGGCCGATGAGGCGCTGGATCTCCTGGGTCCGGCCCGAGGGGCGCCCGCGGGAGGCTTCCCGCTGCGTCCGGACGTCGGTGGCCCGGGGGAGCATCCCGTACTCCGCCGTGATCCACCCCTGCCCCTGGCCCCGGAGCCACTGGGGCACCTTGTCCTCCTGGCTCGCGGTGCAGATGACCTTGGTGTCGCCCAGGACGATGAGCGCCGACCCCTCGGCGTACTTGTTCACTTCCAGATCGATCCGGATCTCCCGCAACTGGTTCGGTCCCCGGCCGTCCTTCCGCTGCAGCATCAGCCCTCTCCCGTGATGTCCACCTGTTCGAGCCGCGCCAGCGGCATTCCCAGGAACCTGGATCCCACTTCCTCGAACCGCCTGGAGGAATCGGTCACGAAGAAATGGTGATCGACGGCCTCCCCTCCTTCCGCAAGCAGGGCGTTCTTCTCCAGCATCTCCGCGGCCTCCGTCGCCGTGGCCTCGGCCGAGTCCACCAGCCGGATCCCCTCGCCCAGCACCCTCCCGATCACGTCCCTCAACAGCGGATAGTGGGTGCAGCCCAGGACCAGGGTGTCGATCCCCCGCCCCCGGAACCCGGCGAGATAGCTCTCCGCCACCAGCCGCGCCACCTCCGTCTCGGCCCACCCCTCCTCCGCCAGCGGCACGAAGAGGGGGCAGGCCACCGCGGTCACCTCCGCTCCCGCCCGCGTGCGCCGGATCGCTTCCGGGTAGGCGCCGCTCCGGATCGTGGCCTCGGTCCCGATGACGCCGATCCTTCCCGACTCGCTGAGCCGGCAGGCCCGGTGCGCCCCCGGGTCGATCACCCCCAGCGACGGCACCGGCAGCTCCCCCTGGAGCGAGGGAAGCGCGAGGGCCGAGGCGGTGTTGCAGGCCACCACCAGCGCCTTGATCCCGCGGCGCAGGAGGAACCGGGCGCTCTCCCGGGTGTAGCGGTCCACCGTCTCCCGGGACTTCGTCCCGTAGGGGACGCGCGCGGTGTCCCCCAGGTAGAGGATCCGCTCCCGGGGGAGGCGCGCCGCGAGGGCGCGGAAGACGGTCAGCCCTCCGATCCCGGAGTCGAAGACGCCGATGGGACGGGGATCGGCCACCTCAGCGTTCCTCGTCCCGGGCCACGATGGACATGTCCGGAAGGAACGTCCGGGTCAGGTCCAGGTGTTGCTTCAGCGTGGCCCTCTCCTCCCCCTCCACCAGGATCTTCACCCGCTTGATCTCCGGGAAGTTGAAGGCCAGGGTGTCCACCAGGGAGAAGACGGCGCTGATCTCCCCGGAGGAGCCGCCGACGTGCCCCTCCACGAAGGCCTGGGAGAAGTCGACGTAGGCCGTGCCGTCCGCCGCCAGGTAGACCTCCCGGACCTCCGCCTCCGGCGGGAGGGTCGGCACAAGATCGCCCTGCGGCCCGTCAATGAGCTCCCTGACCGTCTGCCGGGCCTGGTCGGTGACCGTCTCGGTCAGGAAGATCTTCCGCTTCTCCTCCCGCAGCTCCTCCCCGTCGGGGGACTGGAAGAAGAGGGTCACCTCCCGCTGGTTCCCCTCCGGGATCTCCGCGGGAGCGCGGCTCAGGGCCGGTGTCCCGGGGGACTCGGCCTGCTCGGCCGCCGGGGCCGGCGGCGGCGTGGCCGCCAGGCGCGAGTCCATCCTCCAGAGAAGCGCCACGACGATGAGGATCACGGAAAGGCCGATTGCCCCGAAGAGAAGGGTCCTGTCCGGCAGCTTCATCTCAGTCCCAACTGCTTCTCGGCGCGCTCCTTGAAAGCGGCGACGCTCTCGATGATGGCGCCGGCAATCCTGTCCCGGTAGGCGCCGTCCTTGAGCCGGCTCTCCTCCTCGCCGTTGGTGATGAAGCCGATCTCCACCAGGACCGCCGGCATGGTGGCCCCCATCAGGACCCGGAACGGCGCCTGCTTGATCCCCCGGCTCTCGATGCGCAGCGCCTCGTTCAGGTTCTGCTGGATCGTCTCGGCCAGCTGGCTGCTCTCGGCCAGGTACTGGGACTGGGCCAGGTCCCACAGGACCAGCCCGAGGCCGGAGCTGGCGGGAGGGGTCTCCACGCCCAGGGAGTTGTTCTCCAGCGCCGCGATGGCCCTCGACTCGTCGTCGGTGGCCTGGGTGGAGAGGAAGTAGGTCTCCGCCCCCCGGGCCTCCTTGGCCAGCGACGCATTCACGTGGACGGAGAGGAAAAGATCGGCCCGCTCGTGGTTGGCGATGGCGGTCCGCTCATCCAGGGACACCTGACGGTCGTCGTCCCGGGTCAGAATCACCTGCACGCCCAGCTTCCTGCTCAGTCCGGCCTGGAGCCGCTTCGCCACGTCCAGGGTCACGTCCTTCTCGAGAAGGCCCGTGGGGCCGGTGGCCCCGGTCTCGCTCCCGCCGTGCCCCGCGTCCACCACGATGACCTGGATGCCGGGGGGCTTGGTCGGCACCGGGATCACCTCTGGCGCCTGCTCGGGCGGCACCGACGGCGGCTCGGCCCCGGGAGCGCGGGGGGGCTGCGTCTCCCCGGCGGAGGGGACGGGTGTGCCGGCCCCGGGAGGCGCGGCGCCCGGGACGGCGCCCCTGCGCTGGAAGTCCAGGACGAGGCGGAAGGGGGAGGTCATCTCGAACGAGCTCACCGAACCGAACTCCGCCCCGGTGAAGAAGAGGAGATCGGTCTGCCGGGAGCCCCGGTCCAGCTTGAAGCGCTCCAGGATCGGGTCGTCGAATTTCTTGGACTTGTACGGAATCGACCGGAACGACCCCTGGAGGGTGAGGACCACCCGGTCTCTCTCCCGGAGGACCTGATAGGCGGGACGGGAGGGAAACTCCAGGACGACCCGGGTCCCCTGCGGGGTGGACTGGAAGCGCAGCGCCACCTCCCCCTCCCCCAGATCCAGGGCGGGAAGCGGGGAAACAGCCAGGAGGCCCGCGAGGACGAGAAGGGCCGCCCGGCGGCGGAGATTGCGGCGGAGCGTTGTCATCGGCAAGGAATCCTCGGCGTGGGTGGCCCCGTGCGCCAGGTGGTGGCGGCGCACAAGGCCAAGAAGGGAAAGAAAGTTCGCACCCGGATCGACCGGGTCGACCGGGTCGCGGGAATCGAGGGTAGCGCGACGGCGAAGGATAGGCAAATCGGGCCGGAGCCGTCAACCCTTGACAGGAGATTGCCCATGTTTCTATGCTATTCGCGTTCCCACGACCAGACCTGCCCCCCCGGAGAGGACCGTGAGCAAGAAAGCCCTGACCTTCCTGGGACTGGCCCTGATCCTGGCGGGAGCGCTCGCCCTCGCCTACCAGGGGATCTCGTACACCCGGAGGGAACAGGTCCTGGACGTCGGGCCGCTGAAGGCGACCGTGAACACCCGGGAGACGATCCCCCTCCCCCCCTGGCTGGGCGGGCTGCTGCTGGCCGGGGGGGTGGCTTCGCTGGTCATGGGCATCCGGAAGAGCGAGCCGTGATTCACAAGGGTCCTTTCAACCACTTCGTTTCTGGAGGTGAAAGATGCTGAAGCTCATCTTCGCGGCGGCGGCGGTGCTGGGGCTGTTCCTGGGAGGCCCGGCGGTTGACAAGGCGAAGGTCGAGAAGCCCGCGGCTCCGTCCATGACGACGGAGGCCCGGTGCCCCCTGATCTACGCTCCGGTCATCTGCGACAAGGGGAGGATCTATCCCAACCAGTGCGTGGCCGATTCGCACAACGCCAAGAACTGCGTGCCTTACCCCGGGGGACTCTGATACTCCAGGGCCCTGCCATGTCGAGGGAACCGGGGGACAACCCCGGTTCCCGCCTCTTCTCCACCCTACCCATTCCTCTCACCGACCCCGCCCACATGAGAAGCCGCGTCAGGCGCCCGTTTCCTAAGGTTCGCAGGGCCGGCCTCGGGTTGCATGACGGCGGCCCGTCTGTTAATGTACCCGTGTCGAAAAGGCCCAGACGGTCGCAGTAAACCCGTTGCGACGCAAGCAGTTGCCCTGGCCCGGATACAACTCGCGGGAGCGGAACGCTCCGGGAGCACCGGCGGGGTTGACGGCACGCGCCGGGCGGTTGGCTTTCTCCGACACCGGCGGTCCCGCCGCTCTGCGCCAGGAGCGGGCGGCCCGGCCCCCGAACGGACCTGATTCTGAGGACCCAGCGAGATGACAAGCGAAACCGCCAAGCTCCGCTACGAGATGGTCAACGTCCGGCCGGGCCATGTGATCGTGGAGCATGACGGCCGCAGCCGCGCCGTCCGGTCGTACTTCTCCGCCGAGCCCAGCCCGCCCGTCGAGGAATACTGGGAGGGCGTCCACATCTGGAAGCACTGGGGGACGGCCCAGTCCTTCCAGTTCGACGTCCTGGACCACGAGACCGGCAAGACCGTCCCCTTCAACGAGCTCCTCGGCCTGCTCTACTACGGCTGCTGCCAGGAAGACAGCGACATCCGCCAGATCGGGGAGCTGGCGCACGAGAACAGGATCTCCATCTACGTCGCCATCACGTACGAGGCCCCGGACGGCACTCCCACCCGGCTCTCCCGGGACAAGCTCGTCATCCTGAACCGGCTGTTCAACGATCGGCTCCAAGCCTCGAAGAAGAAGGTCCTGATCCTGCCCGACCTCTTCGACCTGTACAAGACGATGTCGTACGGGCAGATCATGATCGACTTCGGATTGACGTCGATGGAAGAAGGCCGCTGACCTAGCGCACAAGGAGAACCGCGCATGAAGCTGCAAGAACTGGCCGCAAAGCTGGAGCTGAAGTGCGTCACCCAGGCCTTCGACAAGGACGTCTCGGGGGTCTACATCTCCGACATGGTGAGCGACGTGATCGCCAACGCCAAGCCGGGCGACCTGCTCGTGACGGTCCAGATCCACAGCAACGTCATCGCGGCCGCCAACCTGGTCGACATCTGCGGCATCGTCGTGACCCAGGGGAAGCTGCCGGCCGAGGACGTCGTGAAGATGGCCAACAAGGCGGAGATCCCCATCTTCTCCACGAACCTGAACCGCTGGCAGATGGCCACCCGTCTCTACGAGGCGGGCATCCGCTGACCGCGCCCCCGGCGATGGACATGCAGCTGCGGAAGATCTCGGAGCTTCTGGAGTGCGAGGTCCTGATGGGCCACAAGAGGCTCGACGACCTCGAGGTCAGCGCCTGCTTCGCCGCCGACCTGATGAGCGACGTGCTGCGCTTCTCGCACGCCGGCATGATGATGATAACCGGGCTGACCAGCGTGCAGTCGGTCCAGACCGCCCACGTCGCCGATCTGGCGGCGATCCTCTTCGTCGGGAACAAGCGGCCGAACGGCGCTGTGCTCGAGCTGGCGCGCGAGAAGGGGATCCCGCTCCTGACCACGCGGCACAACATGTTCGACGCCTGCGGGATCCTCTACGCCGCGCACCTGGCGCCGGCCACCGGGACCTGAGGTTCCGGGGAGGTGCCGGCCGCCATGGAAGAGATCCTTCTCTCGGAGAAGTTCCGCATCCAGGGGAACGACTTCGAACACGGCGGGGAGGCGGCGACCCGGGTGAAGTCGATCCTGCGGGACCTGGGGATCGACCCCGCCGTCATCCGGCGGCTCTCCATCGCCAACTTCGAGGCCGAGATGAACGTCATCATGTACGCGGACGAGGGGGAGATGGAGCTGCAGGTCCTGCCGAAGGCAGTCCGCGTGATCGTGACCGACCGCGGGCAGGGAATTCCGGACATCGAGATGGCGATGCAGGAGGGCTACTCCACCGCTACCCCCGAGATGCGGGCGCGGGGCTTCGGCGCAGGCCTCGGGCTGCCGAACATCAAGCGCAACAGCGACGAGTTCGAGATCACCTCGACCGTCGGGAAAGGGACCCGGCTCCGGTACACGATCCATCTGAACTGATCGCCGGACCCGGTACCACCGCGGGCGCAGGGCGCCGTCGCGGGGTTTGATTGCGAGAGGCACCATGGCCGACCACGGCCATCGGATCGATTCGGGCGAGTGCATCGGCTGCATCGCCTGCGCGAAGGTCTGCCCCACCAAGGCCATCCGCGTCCGGGACGACGTGGCCGGGGTCATCTCCGAGCTGTGCATCGACTGCGGCGCCTGCGTCCGCGCCTGCCAGTACAACGCCGCCCGGCCCACGACCTCGCCGCCCTCCGACCTCAAGAAGTTCAAGCACACCGTCGCGCTCCCCTCCCTGACCCTCTACGGCCAGTTCGGCAAGGACGTGGATCCGGACCAGGTCCTGCGGGCGCTGACCGAGATCGGCTTCGACCGCACCTACGACATCTCCTGGATGTGCGAGATGATCGCGGCGGCGACCGACGCCTACCTCACCGAGTGCAAGGGGCCCTGGCCGAAGATCTCGGTCACCTGCCCGGCCATCGTCCGGCTGATCCAGATCCGCTACCCGGCGCTGATCGAGAACATCATCCCGCTGGAGACGCCCCGGGAGCTGTCGGCGAAGCTGCTCCGGCGCAAGCTCTCGGCCCAGATGGGGCTGGCGCCCGAGGATATCGGCATCTTCTTCATCACCCCCTGCACCGCCATCATGAACTCCATCCTGAACCCCGTCGGGCTGGACCAGTCCTACCTCGACGGGGCCCTCTCGATCCGCGACGTCTACAGCCCCCTGGTCCGGGCGACCCGGGAGCCCCGCCCGGCGGAGGTCGGCGACGGGTTCAGCCCCCGCGGGCTGCTCTGGGCCATGGCCGGGGGGGAGATCGCGGGGATGCGCAGCGCCAACACGCTGACCGTGCGGGGCGTCCCGGACGTCGAATACGTCTTCGACCACATCGAGGCGGGCAAGTTCCAGAGCGTGGACTTCATCGAGGCCTACATCTGCCCGGACGGCTGCGTCAGCGGCGGATTGACGGTGGAGAGCCGGTACGCGGCGCAGCGGAACATCCAGGAAACCGTCAAGCGGCTCTCCAAGAGGACGGGGATCCCGGGCCAGGGACGCGTCCAGGAGGAGAAGGTCCGCTCCCTGCTGCGCGAGCACTTCTTCGACCTGGAGGAGGAGATCAAGGCGCGGCCCATTCAGCCCCTGGCGGGCGACCTGCGGCGGGCCATCGCGCTCAAGCGCGAGCAGGCCGCGATCCTGCAGCAGCTGCCCCACAAGGACTGCGCCGCCTGCGGGGCGCCGGACTGCATCACGCTGGCCGAGGACATCGTCCGGGGCGAGGCCGCCCTCGACGATTGCGTTTTCATCAAGATCCGGCGACTGGAGCAGCAGCTCCACCCCCGTAAGGAAGGCGAGAATGAGTAAGCCAATGCTCCTGATGGAACTGGTCTGCCCGCAGTGCGGCGCGGCGCTGACCGACGGGACGAAGTTCCGCCTCGACGCCCAGGTGAAGGACACGAAGCAGGAGGGGGAGATGGTCCTCTCCGCCATCTTCGGCGATTACACCGTGGAGACGGACCTCCCGCTCCGGGAGGGGGACGTGGTGGACTTCCGCTGCCCCCGGTGCGACGCCAGCCTCATGCTGCCCCTGGCCTGCAAGCTGTGCGGAGCCTCCATGGCCTCACTGAACCTGGCGGGCGGCGGGTACATCGAGTTCTGCTCGCGGCGCGGCTGCAAGGGCCACGCCCTGGGCGGGATCGGCGACATCGACCAGATGATGAGCCTGATGAACAGGATGCTCGACACTCCCTACGACTGAGCGGCGCCGGGGCGCGGATCCGGGTCGTCCGGAGGCCGGCCCCCCACGCCGTTGCGTCCTATGAGGTGCGCATGAACCACCACCGGAAGCTCGACTTCAGGAACCTGCACTACGCGGGGGAGGAAGGGACGCTGATCCCCGCTCTGCAGAAGGTGCAGGAGACCGAAGGCTACATCAGCCGGGAGAAGATACTCGAGATCCACAGCAAGAGCGGCGTCCCGGTGCCGCAGATCTACGGCGTCGCCACCTTCTACGCCCAGTTCCGGCTCCACCCCGTCGGCCGCCACATCATCAAGGTCTGCCACGGCACGGCGTGCCACGTGGCGGCGGCGAAGGGGATCTCCGAGGCGCTGGAGAGCGCCCTGGAGATCCGCACCGGCGAGACGACCAAGGACAAGCTGTTCACCCTCGATACGGTGTCGTGCCTCGGCTGCTGCAGCCTGGCGCCGGTGGTCATGATCGACACCGCGACCTACGGGAACCTGGATCCCGCGGCGGCGAGGAAGATCATCCGGCAGAGGCAGAAGGCGGCCGCCGGGGCGCCGGCCCCGAGGACGGGGCAATCATGAAGATCCTGGTCGGGCTGGGGACCTGCGGCATCGCGGCCGGGGCCGAGGAGACCTACCGCGCCCTGCGCGAGAAGTTCGAGTCCGGCGCCCTCCCCCACCCGGTCGAGAAGACCGGGTGCATCGGCATGTGCTACCGGGAGCCGCTGGTCGAGGTCCGCGCCGACGACGGCGCGCGCTACCACTACGGCAACCTGACCCGCGACAAGATCGATCGCCTCCTATCCGAGCACGTCGCCGGTGGAAAGGTGATCGACGAGTGGCTGGTCTGGACCAACAACGGCGCCGGATCGGAGAAGGCGTTTCTGGACCGGCAGAACCGGATCGTCCTGCGCAACTGCGGCAACATCAACCCGGAGTCGATCGAGGACTACCTGGGGATCGGCGGATACAAGGCGCTGGAGAAGGTCCTCCGGGAATCCGATCCCGAGGGGCTCATCGGAGTGATCGTCGAGTCGGGGCTGCGCGGCCGCGGCGGCGCGGGCTTCCTCACCGGGATGAAGTGGCGCTTCACCCGCATGGCCCAGGGCGAGCACAAGTACATCATCTGCAACGCCGACGAGGGGGACCCCGGCGCCTTCATGGACCGGTCCGTCCTGGAGAGCGACCCGCACTCGGTCCTGGAGGGGATGGCCATCGCCGGCTTCGCCATCGGCTCCGATCACGGCTACATCTACGTCCGCGCCGAGTACCCCAGGGCGATCGAGCGCCTGAACATCGCCATCGCCCAGGCCGAGGAGCGGGGCTTCCTGGGCGAGAAGATCCTCGGCACCGCCTTCCGGTTCCGGGTCCGGCTGAAGGAGGGGGCGGGGGCCTTCGTCTGCGGCGAGGAGACGGCGCTGATCGCCTCCATCGAGGGGAAGCGCGGCATGCCGCGCATCCGCCCGCCGTTCCCGGCGACGAAGGGCCTCTGGGGGTGCCCGACGTCCATCAACAACGTCGAGACCTTCGCCAACGTCCCCTGGATCGTCCTGTCCGGGGCGAAGGCCTTCAACAGCCTGGGCACCCAGAACAGCAAGGGGACCAAGGTCTTCGCCATGGCCGGCAAGGTGAAGCGGGGCGGCCTGGTGGAGGTCCCCATGGGGATCTCGATCCAGGAGATCGTCGAGGACATCTGCGGCGGGATCAAGGAAGGCAGGAAGTTCAAGGCCGTGCAGATGGGCGGCCCGTCGGGCGGCTGCATCCCCGCCGAGCTGCAGAACACCGTCATCGACTACGAGTCCATCAACAAGACCGGCGCGATCATGGGCTCGGGCGGCCTCGTTGTCATGGACGAGACCACCTGCATGGTGGACGTGGCCCGGTTCTTCCTGGACTTCACCCAGCGGGAGTCGTGCGGTAAGTGCACCTTCTGCCGGGTGGGGACCAAGCGGATGCTGGAGATCCTGACCCGGATCACCGAGGGGGAGGGGCGGGATGGCGACATCGAGCTGCTGGAGCAGCTCGCCGTCCTGGTGAAGAACAACTCCCTGTGCGGCCTCGGGCAGACCGCGCCCAACCCGGTCCTGACCACGCTGAAGTACTTCCGGGCCGAGTACGAGGCCCACATTATCAACCGGAAGTGCCCGGCCCATCACTGCCAGAAGCTCCTGACCTATACCATCGCGGAGGCGTGCAACGGTTGCGGCGTCTGCGGCCGGGCCTGCCCCGCGCAGGCCATCGCCGGCGAGAAGAAGCAGATGCACGTCATCGACCACTCGAAGTGCATCCAGTGCGACGAGTGCTACAAGACCTGCCGCTTCCACGCCATCGTCCGAACCTGAGGTCGCCATGAACCTGGTCAAGATCGAGATCGACGGCAAGAAGATCATCGCGGACAGCCGCCAGACGGTGCTGGAAGTCGCCCGCCAGCACGGGATCGGGAACATCCCGACCCTGTGCCACGACGACCAGCTCGAGCCGTTCGCGTCCTGCTTCGTCTGCGTGGTCAAGGTCAAGGGGGCGCGCACGCTCCTGCCAGCCTGCTCGATCCGGGTGGCGGCCGGGATGGTCGTCGAGACCGACACGCCGGAGGTTCGCCGCTCGCGGAAGGCGTCGCTGGAGCTGATGCTCTCCAACCACTTCGCCGACTGCGTCGGGCCCTGCGAGCTCAACTGCCCGGCCGGGATCGACATCCAGGGATACGTCGCCCTGGCCGCCCTCGGGAAGTACTCCGACGCCATCCAGCTGATCAAGGAGAAGAACCCGCTGCCGGCGGTGTGCGGCCGGGTCTGCACGAGGCCCTGCGAGGTGAAGGGGTGCCGGCGCAACCTGGTGGACGAGGCGGTGGGGATTGACTACATCAAGCGGTACCTGGCCGACATCGACCTGGGCAGCCGCGAGCCGTTCCGCCCGCCCGTCGCGCCCCCCAACACCAAGAAGGTCGCCGTGATCGGCGGAGGGCCCGCCGGGCTCTCCTGCAGCTACTACCTCGCCGTCCGCGGCTACCAGGTCAACATTTTCGAGAGCCTGCCCGAGGCGGGCGGGATGCTGCGCTACGGCATCCCCGAGTACCGGCTGCCCAAGGAGATCCTGGACCTCGAGATCAACCAGATCCTCGACCTGGGTCCCACGCTGCGCACCAACGTGGCGCTGGGCCGGGACTTCACCATCGCCGGATTGAAGGACGAGGGCTACGACGCCATCTTCCTCGGGATCGGGGCGTGGGAGACATCCAAGATGCGGATCCAGGACGAGGAGACGCCGGGGGTGCTGCCGGGCATCGAGTTCCTGAGGGACTACGGCCTGCGCCGGGCGGCGCGGCTCTCCGGGCGGGTCCTGGTGGTGGGCGGCGGCAACACCGCCATCGACTGCGCGCGGACGGCGCTCCGGCTCGGCGCCAGCGAGGTCCGGCTGCTCTACCGGCGGACCCGGGCCGAGATGCCGGCCAACGAGATGGAGATCGTCGAGGCCGAGCACGAGGGGGTGAAGATGGACTTCCTGGTCGCCCCCGTGCGCGTGGCCAGGCGGGACGGCCGGCTCTCCGGGCTCGAATGCCTGCGGATGGAGCTGGGGGAGCCGGACGCCAGCGGCCGCCGCAGCCCGAAGCCGATCCGCGGCTCGGAGTTCCTCGTCGAGGGGGACACCGTCATCGCGGCCATCGGCCAGAACACTCAGGTCGCGCAGCTGGTGGACGGCAAGGTCCCGAACTTCCTTCCCTTCGGGGAGAACCTCAACCTGACCCGCTGGCAGACGATCCAGGTCAACGAGAAGACCTTCGAGTCCAGCGTCGACGGGGTCTTCTCCGGCGGAGACGTGGTGACGGGCGCGGCCACGGCCATCGAGGCCATCGCCGCGGGCCGCAAGGCGGCGTACGCCATCGACGCGTACGTCCGGACGGGCAGGGCCGAGCCGGAGCCGGTCGAGTTCTGCAGCCGCAAGGACTCCTTCCGGAAGGTCACGGCGGAGGACCTCCGCGACGGGTCTCGCTACGCTCGCCGGCCGATGCCGGTTCTCCTGCCCGAGGAGCGGATCAAGAGCTTCGCCGAGGTGGAGCAGGGGTACTCCGCCGGGGACCTCAAGATGGAGACCGGGAGGTGCCTCGAGTGCGGCTGCGTGGCACTGTTCACCTGCGACCTGCGCCGCTACGCCACCGAGTACGGGGCGGACATCAGCTCGTTCCTGGGCGAGGCGAAGCAATACCGCGTCGACCGCTCCCACCCGCTCATCGAGCTGGACCCGAACAAGTGCATCCTCTGCGGCCGGTGCGTCCGGATCTGCGGCGAGCTGGTGGGGGTCTCGGCGTACGGGTTCATCAACCGGGGCTTCAACACGGTGGTCCGGCCGTCCCTGGGCGGCTCCCTCCTCGACACCGGGTGCGTGACCTGCGGGCTGTGCGTGGGCACCTGCCCGACGGGCGCCATCGTCGAGAAGATCCCGCTGGCCAAGCCCGGCCCCTGGCCGACCGCCTCCGCCCCGACCGTCTGCCACTTCTGCGGCGTCGGCTGCCGCCTGAGCTACAACACTTACGGCGACACGCTGGTCAAGGTCTCCAGGCG
>Ga0315288_10006860_pt1 | contig 14438 bp, 14 predicted proteins | sample YL17G11_20_MG_FD_203454 | JGI IMG/M metagenome (GOLD analysis project Ga0315288, IMG submission 203454) | Sediment microbial communities from Yellowstone Lake, YNP, Wyoming, USA - YL17G11_20 | ecosystem: Environmental > Aquatic > Freshwater > Lake > Sediment | place: USA: Wyoming | collected... | reverse complement strand
GGTGTGCGACCACGTTTCGTCGAGCTTTCACCATGACCTGCGTTGTCCCACCAACTTCGTCTCCGCTGCTTCATGTTTTTCATGATCTCATATATTGATGACGATGTCAACACTAAGGTTTGCTATCGATCCAGGTGTCTCCGATGCCCTCTTCGACCACGAGCGGAATCTCCAGCTCGTCCTTGAACGGCACCTTCATGCAACGGACCTGCTCCACGGCAGCTTCCTTGCTCGTGCGCTCGGGTGACTCGCATACCACCTCGTCGTGGACCGGAAACAGCGGTGCCGCACGTAGCTCGATCATCTTCTTGCTCGCGCGGATCTCGTTCATCGCGATCTTGACGATGTCGGCCTCGGTCCCCTGAGCAGGTGTGTTTGTGCACACGCGCTCACCGTGCTTGATCATCTTCTTCCGCTTCTCGTCGTCCTGGATGTACTTGCCGTTGCGGTCGCAACCCTCCAGCATCTTCTGGACGTGACCGCGACGCTTGCCCCACGTCGGCACCCACCCGTGCTCGCGACCGTGATCGATCATGTGGTTCTGGTAGATCGGAATCTCTGGATACAGGTCGTACCAGTCAGCGAAGTGACGCTTGCATTCGTCGAGCTGTGCCTCGTCACCAGGGTCACGACCAGTGTTGTAGGCGAGCGTCCACGGTGAGCCGAGGAAGATGAGCGCGAAGTTGGTGTCACCGACGAGGAGACCACTTGCGATCATTACCTTGTGGACTGGTTCATAGAGATCGTAGACCTCCTCTTCTCCGTCAGGCTCGATGCTCTTGACCTCGACCGTCCACAGGTCGTCGCGGATGACTTCTCCGAGTTGGGTGCCTTCGAGCTGCTCTGCGGTGAGTGTGCGGATGATCGTCTCATTGAGCCTGCAGGCGCCTCGCTTCACTTGATTGAGTCGTTGCGCGAGCGCTTGATCGTCAGTCTTGATGAGTGTGACGTCGTCGATGAACCCATCCACGACCAGAGATCCGCGTTCTCGGCTGTCGATAGTCTCGACCAGCTTCTGCTTGCGCTCACAGGAGAACCCGATCATAGAGGCGAACTTGCGCGCGTAGATCCCGTTGGCGACAGACACCGACCAGAAGGACCCGTATCTCGGGACTTCATGACTCGACACACTGGCGACGATTCCGACGTTGATGAGTTCACCTTGGATCTGACGGATGAGCTGTTCAGATTTACTCGTTGCCTTGATGACACCGTTGGTGACTGACCCATCTCCCGCGAAGTAGGCGCGCAGGAACTGACGCTTGAACTCCCACGGAGCACTGAGGAGGGCGTTCGGGATCACCTTGGTCGCAGAGTCTTCCCCGCACCCGAGCATCCTCCACCATAGGTACAAGTCCTTGCTCGTAACGACGAAGCTCTTGGTGTTCCGCTTGTCATCCTCGTAGATCTGCACTCTGTCTCTGGCGACCGCTCGCAGGCACCGTTCGACGTCGTCGACCATGTCTTCATCTTGGAGTGCAGAGAAACCGAATGTGGTCGTGTACGTCGTGTTGTGCTTCGCCGAGTAGCCCTCAGACACGAAGTACCCGATGAGGCGAGCTACCTGCGGCGTAAGCTCTGTAGGAAGGTCGATCGGTCTGTACGAGGTCATCGGCTGCGGCCTCTCGATGAGGTCAAGCCGCGTCCTCGAACCATGGACGTTGCTGTTCATCTTCATCAGACACAAATCACCAACGATGAGATCACACACCTTAACCATGACTACCTGACCACCACGCACGACAGGCATGTCGTGCGAATCGTTGGCGCGGATGACCAATCCCCAATCGGTGGTCACACGTTTGATCGGCTGACGAGCTGCACGGTAGACATCTGACACCTGGCGAAGTCCGTCGCGTGTCGCGATCATCAACCCAGGTTTTGCAGGCGACTTGCCCTGTGGATATCCTGCACAGATCTCATCGATCCGACGATAGCCTCTGTCGGTGAGGATCATCGTCTCACCAGTCACACAGTTCTTCGCCATGCTGTACTGGTCGGGGAAGATCGGCTTGACCAGCTTCCAGTCGTCCATCGTGAAGTCTTGAAGCGCGAACGACTTTCCAGGACCGTGGTGTTTCTTCCACTCGCCGACCTTGTCCTTGCAGGTCGATGGATCGCAGCGGTGAGGCCGCGCATTCTTGAGCATCTGGATCGTGGTGTAGACGTGCACAGCGCTCGGCGTGCCGTACTTCTTCATCACGTCGACCATCGCGGATGACTTGGTCAGCTGCGCGACGAAGTTGGCGACGATCACGAGGTGGAAGCCCGCGTAGTCGGCGACGATCAACTTGTGCGGCTCGGTGGCCTTGTCACCCCATGCCGTGACTTCACCGATGCGAGGGGCTCGGAACGCTCCACGGATCCCGTCCGGATCCTTCTCCTTCCGCGCAGGGATGTTCTGGAGGTTCGCACCAGCCTTCTTCTTCTCGATCCACGTCTTGATGGTCTTGTTCCTGAGAACCTTCGATCGCTCGATCAGGACCTCGAACTTGCGTGAGCTGATTCGACCACTCGTCTTGCCACCGATCTGGTTGAGATCGGATCGCAGCCGTCCATCGTCACTCATCCCCATGAGGATCCCCTCCAGGAAGGTCCCCTTCATGGTGGACGCGTTGTTGAACGCGAGCTTCACCTCAGCCATCTCCAGCTTGTGCTTCTCCAGCCACCACTGGAGGACTTCCTTGTCCATCGACGCGCCACCGCTGTCGGTCCTCACGGTGGGGTGTTCCGGCCAGCCCCACTCGTCGATCAGCAGCTTCTTCATCTGTGGACCCGAACGCAGGTTGAGCTTCGGGTTGTCCGCCGCTACACGGAAGCAGTGCTCCGCGCGCATGATCCGGATCTTCTGCTTGCGGAGGATCTTCTCCAGCGTCGGCTGGTCGATGAACGCACCGCTCGCCTCACACTGCATGAGGGTCAGCGTGAACGGACGATCCACGTCGCAGTACCGGTCCCAGTACTCGGTCTGCCTCAAGTACCGACGATGGTCGACGGCGAGGAGCTGGGTGCCCTCAGCATCGTCGCCCGCGTAGTCGAGCATGACTTGACGCCACTCCTCGGCCGTCCGAGGACCGGTCTTGTGGACACCCTTCGCGCCGCCCCACTTCTTGACGGCTCCGAGGAGCGCCTCCGGCGGCAGGTCGTCCATGACCTGGCGTGGGTTCATCACGATCGCCTTCTTCATCCCAGGCGGCACGTAGCAGAACAGCTGCGGGTAGCCACGTCGGAACCACTTCAGGAAGTGGAGCATCTGCTCCTTGAGGCTGTGCTTGACCAGCGTCTCGTCGCGCAGCACGCCAGTGACCATCACGTCGATGTAGAAGCTGCCGACCAGCTCGGTGCGCGGTATGTCGAGTGCCTCCAGCGTCTCGACGTCTTCCTTGTAGTTCTGGTACGCGAGCTTGGTCTGGTCGTCGGTGAGCCACTCGCCAAAGTGCTCCTTGACCAGCTCGGCGCGGACGACGCGGCGGATGCCACGACCCCACGAGTAAGACATGAGCACCGGCTCGTGCGTGACTGGCACAAACTCGGTGTCGACCGCCACCACCTTCCCTTCGAGGTAGGCTTCTCGGTACAACTCCGACATCAACACACGCGCCTGCTTTGGCGTTTCAGCGAAGATGGTTGGCGGTCTGGTGGTCACGAGGGAGTCACGATTTCAGTTTGATCTTGATCTTCTTCTTCGCCGGCTTCTCGTCGTCGTCCGCCTTGGACTTCTTCTTCTTGGGAGCTTCCTCCTCCTCCTCCTCCTCCTCTTCCTCTTCCTCCTCTTCCTCGTCGTCGTCCGCCTTGGACTTCTTCTTCTTGGGAGCTTCCTCCTCTTCTTCTTCCTCCTCCTCTTCTTCCTCCTCTTCCTCCTCGTCGGGTTCCTCGACGACCTTCTTCTTCTTCTTCGGCTTCTCATCGGCGTCGTCGTTGCTCGCCTGCTTGGCGAGCGCCACTGCCTTGGCGTCGCCGACCACACGCAAGACACCGAGCTTGGCGCCAAGCACCTCGTCGACGACGTCCTTCGCCTTCTCCTTCGCGAGCTTCTCATCACCAGCTTCGACCACGATGGTCAACGTCGCGGGCATCGTCACTACGAACAGATTCTTCGCCATGTCTCTCAGTCCTCTCTTGATTGGTTTCGCAAAACGCAGAGTCCACAGACCGGACTCAAGATCACGGAGAAAATCGATAAGCTCGGGCGGCGCCGTGCCGTCACCTCCGCTTGGTTGATCAGATCTCGACACCGGCAGCGCGCAGTTGCTCCTTGTTCGCCTCGGAGAGGTCGACGTCGAGCTTGATGAGTCCATCGACGGGGTCACGCATGTTCGTGACGAACTTCATGAAGTCGCTGTCGTTATCGAAGATGAAATCGCGCCCGACGATCTCCCGCAGCTCTTCCATCGTTCCAGGTTGCTCGTCGAGAACAGCCTGGAGCGTGTCGTAGTAGTTGTCGTCACCTGAATTCTTGACGTCACGTACGAACACGAGGCGATCAGCTTGGTAGCGTGTGACTGGAGTCAGTTTCGCATTCTCGGGCTTCTTCTCCTCGACCTTGTCGGCCTCTGCACCATGGACAACCGTCATCCCGCTCTTCAGATGCTTGATGAACTGGTCGGCGCAGGAACCGCTGGTCGTGCAGCGAACACAGGAGACGTCAGCCAGATCGATAAAGATCCCGAAGCAGTCACGCTTGAGCACCGTGACGAGCTTGTCAGGATCGATACTCTCCAGCTTCTTGATCACGTCTGCTGCAGGTAGCTTCTGCAGCTCTGCGTTGACCTTCTTCTGGAGAACCGCGTCGCTGTCGCTCTTGAGCACCTTGATGTCAGAACCGGACTCCTTGAGCTGTGACACGATCACCTTCAGCGCGACGCGGTCCATGATCTCCTCCGTCGGTTTCGCCTTCTTATTGGCAGAAGGCTTGATGGCCTTCTTACCAGTCTTGGGCTTCTTGCTCTGCTTCGGCTTTGACTTCTTCTTTGATTTCTTTGGCACGAGTGATCTCCTAGTTGACGCGTTCGAGCACGATCAGGTCGAACAAACCGTCTGGCCTCTCCTCAACACGAAGGATGAAGTCCGCTTCACGTCGCTGCTTCTTCAGCATGTGCAACGTCAGCTCGTAGAGCGCGGTGGCACTCTCTCGCGGGAGAGCGCGTCTGGTCTTGTCAGTCTCTCGGTAGTTGCTCATCTACTCTTGATCCTCACGTCGAAGACTAACACACCTCAGGTGACAACGTCAACACAAATTGACCGCGACAGACTAACCGTCTAGCAAGATGAATGCAAGGTTCCTGGCATGCTGTCAGTTGCGTTCCAATCGACCGATGACGTACGCGCGTCTCGCACCGAAGGAATCGAGCAACGGCGAAGACGCCTCTAGATCAAGGAGCTGTTCACGTGGAAGCTCATCAGGGTCCTTCCCATCGGGGAGCTTCACCACGCGGACGGACCAGAGGTCTGAGAGTCGGTCTGCGAGCACGCACGCCTTATCGTACGCGTCTGGATCCCACATGATCGTGATCGAGCGTGCCGCAGTGTGCATCAGCTGCTCCAGCTGATACTGGGACAGGTTGGTTCCGAAGGTAGCGACCGCAGACTTACCGACGTGGATCGCGTCGAGTGCTCCCTCGACGATTCGTATCGTCTCGCAGTGCTTCGCGCGATCGAAGTTGAACAAGTGCCGACCTGGCTTGGCTCCCTTCGGATAGAGAGTCTTCTTCACGTCCTTCGGCAGCTTCGCATTCATGTAGCGTGCGACGAAGAATGCGGTCTCATCTCCACTAGAGACAGGAATCACCATCCGATTCTTGAAGTAGCCCTCGTTGCACCATCCGAGACCATAGCGGTGAGCTTTCTTTGGTCCGATGCCGCGTTCACGAAAGTACGGCGGTAGGTCCTTCCACTTCCCACCATTGCGCGCAGCTATGAATTCATCAGGCAATGGTACCCGGACAGTACTGTCATCCCAGACCTCGACGGCCCCGGCCAGACGGTTCTCCACGAGCCTGCGAAGGTCGATGAGAGGCTCGTTGCCCTTCTGAAACTTGGTGATCAGTTGCAGCGCATGGAACATGTCGCAGTCTTCGAGACGCAGCACCAGTGAGAGCGCAGTGCGTCCCGAGTCGCCACAGTCACCAGAGAAGCACTGCCAGGCCGGCGCGCGAATGTCGTCGCGATCGACGTAGAGCACCCACAGCTTCTCCTTCTCGCACCGAGGACAGGTCACGATGAGGTTACCGCTGCTGCGCTGCGCACTAGGTTGCCGATCGAGCACGTAGCGCTCGGTATCAAATGCTCGGTCTATCGCTCGGAGATTCAACATCAGTTGTAGTTGTGCAGGTCCTCTGGGACGCCAGCGTCCATGACAGGTAGAGCGTGATGTGATGGCGTCGCTCTTCGGTACAGAGCCTTTCCTACGACAACTACTACCTTTGCAGCGACCAGCTCGGCAAGGCGTGCGCCGAGCGTGGATCTCGGTGACGCACTCTTGTGCTTGAACTTGACGTTCTCCATCACCTGCCAGATCTGGGCGGGCGACATCGAGACGTCAGAAGCGTCAAGTACCTTGATGATCGCCTCGTGCCAACGGTTCGTCTTGTTCCTCATGACTTCCCCTCTTGTGGTTTGGACACACCCGCGACTGCATCTGCCTTGAGCTTCTCCAGCTCCTTGATGCGGGCTTCCAGCTCGACGTGGAGTTTTGCGTTGTCGCCCTGCAGCTGGTGAATCATGTGGGTCTGCAGCATGGATTGCTTCTTGGGTCCCGCAGCCTCGTGCTCTGCTCGCGTGTGCGCATCGGATGCGTGGCACTCAGGATGAAGCCGACGACTCAGATGATCGAAGATCGCCACGTCGGTGACGTCTGGAGTCGCGAGCAGGTTCTTGATGATGGCGTCGATCGTGGGTCGTGACGCGACGCGTGCCATCGGGATCCTCATCTCCACTCGCATCTCCGTACCGACGACAGACACGATCTCGCGACGCAACAACACGAGCTGTTCTAACCCGGTGCATCGTACGTCGAGCAGACCGATGCGCGTGACCTGCGCCTTGATGGTGTCGATCATCTCTTGGTTGATGAGAGACAACCGAGCATGCGAGGCGATAAGAAGAGCGTGACTCTCATCCCTCAATGTGCGGAGAGCCTCGTACTCCTCTCGATCGATGGAGATGTGGGAATTGCTGCCGTTGGTCTTCTTCGTCGCCATGTTTCCTCACCCGATTGTTTGAGTCACCACCAGGAACCAACGATCCTGACACCAGCAAGATGATCATCTAGCGTCTTCGTCTTCGTCTTCGTCTTCTACCCGATAGTTTTTATGTCCGTTTTACTCCAGTCGAGTCGGACTTTCCATTCAGTCTTCGCCGAACCAAACCGGTTCTTAGCCAGAAAGAACCTTCCCACCTTCTGACGATGTTCCTCACGGGTCTGCTGGAGGATCAGGACCACATCTGACACCATGACCTTCTTCGCGGAGTCGGCGATCGAGTCCCAGTCGACGTGTTCCTTGTTGAGGGCGCCACGCTGCGTCTGGCTGGCAGTGACCACAGGTGCATTGATCGCGTAGCTGAGGCTACGCAACCCACGCCACACCGCGCCGTAGTCTTCGTACGAGTCGCGATCTCTTCCCGGATTGTCCGGGATCATGTCGTCGGCACTATCGACGATCAAGATGTTCGGGTAGAAGGCGACCCGCTCCAGCTGCCTCAGGTACGCACGCAGCGCACTCGGAGTCAGAACACCTGGAGGCATCTCCTTGATGACGAGGAATTCCCCGAATTTCATCCCGAGGTCGCGCACGCTACGACTGACGAGCTTGCGCTCCTTCTCCAGCATGTTGATGGATGTGTCGGTGTACGAGGCGTCGAGACGATCAGCGACCATCACCTCCGACAACTCCGTCGTGATGTACACAGCCTTCGCCTTGCTCAGCATCGTCGCGCTCTTCGTGATGAACATGAGCGAACCGGACTTGCCGCCCGATGAGGGTGTCACGATCGTCGTGATCGACTTCGGAGGTACGCCCTTCGGTTTCAGCTTCTCGTCGAGAAACAAACCGGTGGCGATACCGTCTGGTTGGTAGTCCTTGCGACGCGCGAGACGTTCCTTGCGGTCGCGCACGAAGAAGTGACCAAGCCCTCCGTCCAGAGACATCTGGACGTCGAGGACCTTCTGTAGCTCGCGGTCGACGGCCTCGAAGTCCTGCGTGTCGAGATGGTCGATGCTCGCGCGGATCGCGCGATCAACTACTTGATTCTTGATGAATCTGAACATCTCTTCCTTGACGAAAGAGCGATCCTTGACCGGCGTCTCGATCGAGTCGACGAGCGCCTTGGCAGCATCACGGTTCTTCGGTGTCAGGCGCCCGATCTTGATGTCGCGATCAAGCTCGATCTCCAGCGCATCCTTGGTGCAACCAGCACCGTGTTCCTTCACGTAGTTGACGAGCTTCTGCGCGAGCCACCTCAGTGCTGGTGTGCTGAAGTGCTCGGCACTGAGGTACGTGCCGCTAGTGGCTGCAAATTCCTGGTCGACGTAGAGCACCCGCAACATGCGACGCTCGAAGTCCTTACTATAATCTACGGCCCAGGACGGCCTCTTCTGCTCGGTCACTTCCAGCTCTCCCTCTCACCAGTCGCCCAGAGCACGGCGCGGCGAGCACGGAGCTGGTTCCGGCGCTCGTTGTAGATGAGGTTTCTCCCAGATGGGTGAGGGATCCACGCGATGTGGATGCTCCGAGGTTCGAAGAGAAATTCGGTTTGGCCGAACGGTCCGTAACAGGCCCAGGCACGTGCCACCTTGTTTCCGAGAAGCAGCACGCGGAGCGGCTTGCCGTCGTACCAGTTCGCCTCGTCAAGCAACCACGTGGTCGCTCGAACACGGCCGGCAGTAGCGCGACGATCCGACCAATGCTCATCGCACATGTTCACGCGCACGAGCTTTCCCATCCACTCTGAAGCCTCGATGTCAGCGTAGCGGAGCAGTCGAGCTGCCGCGGAACCGCTTGGTTCAGGGAAGAGAGGCAGCTTCGGGTTGGTGTTCGAACCCGGTGCCTCGCCGATCAGCATGCCACGTGGTCTCGGCAGGTCTCCGACGTAGTCGAAGTGGGAGCGGCCGAGTCGCCATGCAGCTGCGTGGCTGTGCGCGATGTTCAGCATTGCTTCCGTTCTTCCCAGAGGTCACCGACGACACTCCATACACCCTTGTGGGTGAGAAATTCGCGAGAGAAATGCTCCGGCTCTTCCGTGAGCAAGTCGATCGGATCGCGTCGTTGGTTGCGGGCAAACGCATTCAATTTGCGCTCCTCGACGTACCAACGCTGGTCATCGGGCGCTTCTTCGTAGTCGCCCTTCCGAGACAGGCGGGCTTCTTCGCGAGCCTTGTACTGGACGTAGCGGACGTGGGCGGCAAGCGTGCCGAGGTGGTGAGGTGAGGGAAGCAACACCCTCTTGTGGAACGCGCTAGCCTCGCGCCACATCGCGAACTGCGAGGCGATGAATTCTCGCACGTCAGCGTCAAGCTCGACGCACAACCGAGCAGCCGCCAAGAAAGCCTTCCGTGCTGAAGCGTCCAGCTCAGATAGGGTGCGAGGTTTAGCCACCGTAGCTCGGCAGCGATCACAGGTCTGGAGTGAGTTCGAGAGGAACCACTTGCCACACTGCTTGCACTCCTTCTTGGTAGGCGGCTTGCCAGCCACTCGCCTCGGAGGCATGGAGGTTGTCAACGCTTCGTAGAACAAGATGCAGAGGTCCTCGGCGATCTTGTTGGGTCGATTTCTAACCTTCGCCACCGAGTACTGTTAGTAGCTCGCGGCGAGCGCGAAAGTCAACATGCCAGCATCATGGTAATCGAACATTCATCCGTGAGAGATCTCTACCCACAGGTTATTCACAGCTGTTGATAACTCGCCCTGAGATGACCTCGAATCCTTCACCTTGATACAAGGCCAGGCGTTCCTGACTGTGCCGCGCGAGCCAACGATGGGTCATGTCAGCGAAGTCGATGACGTCGAGCCGGTTGTCGTCTGCCTTCCTACGAAGTCCTCGACCGATCTTCTGGAGCACGTTCGCGACCGACTGACCACCGTCGGCGACGATGAGGGCACGGACTGATGGGATGTCGACACCCTCGCCGAAGATCGGCGACGCGATGAGCACGTGGATCTGCCCCTCGGTCAACCGGGCCTTCTGACGCTCTACCTCGTCGGTCGACATCTGCCCGTGCACGAAGGCATGCTTGACCTTCCGCGCACGCAGCAGCTCGCTGATGTTGTCTCCGTGCTGCAGCTCGCGCACGAGGATCAACGTCGGGAAGTCCTTCTTGGCGAAGTCCTGCGCGCGGTGCGCGATGATGTCGTTGCGGTAGATGTTGTGGACGATGCCTTCCTTGTAGGCAGACTGCCAGTCGACGCCGTCCGCGATCATCGGCTTGTCGACCTCAACCATGCGGATAGTTGGTCTCGCGTTGACGCCGAGATCTCCCAGCTCCTTGTTGGTGACCTTCACGACGACCGGACCAAATGCGGCCTCGACCATGAGTCCCTTGCCGTCCGCGAGCCCGAACGGTGTGCCGCTCATACCAAACCGCCACGGCGCGTCGATGCGCTGGACAAGTCGGTAGAACGACTTGGCGCTCGAATGATGGCAGTTGTGAACTACGAAGCCCTCAGCAACATACGTGTGTGTGTCTTCGACTTCGAGATTGTAGACAAGACCATCTGGACACACTCCTCCAAACGTTCCATCACCTGTTGGTTCGAAAACCTCAACACCCTCCACCCTCGTCCACGCAAGAACTTGTCCTTCTTCCGATCCTGTTCTTGAACCTTCACTGAGCAGTGGCTCGTGCCATCGACTTCGATCGCTATCTTGTGTTCCGTCGAAGCGATGTCGACCTTGTAGCAAGCCGGCGTGCTGCGAAGGCGAGCCTTGGTCAAGACCACCACCTCCGTAGGCCACCTGAGCGCTAACGCCAGTAACTGTTGCGGAACTGGCATCGGTCTTCCGTTGCCACCGATCACCTGGGGTCGCCACCCCATCGCTCGCAGACTTGCGCTTACTTTCTTCCGAACCGAGGGGCGGCTCATCGGATTGTTGGATGTCATCCGAGCTGAGGCATACTTCCGATTGGTGGCAGCCATCGTGCTCGCTGATACCTGGGACCGGAGCGACTTCTTGTGTGCTTCCGAGCAATAGGCTCGACCCTTGCGTGCCTGATTGAAGGTTCCCCTGCCATCTGCGCAGGTGATGATCAGCTTCTTCCCACACCAGAGGCACTTGATCTTCACGACTGTGCGTCGTGCGTCTCGTCGCTCCACCTTGCACTTCTTGCACATGTAGATCTGCTTGGTTGCTCGATGAAGACCAGGCAGCTTGGTTGGGCACAGATCGCATGAAACTTTCCACACCATGTGTGGTGCATAATACCACGTCTTTGCAAGTTAATGCAATCGCAGGCAACCAGCCACAAGAGGTCAAGAATGGATGACCGGAGGTGCAGATGACTTCGCGTCCGTCGATAGTGATCCGCACCATGCAGCGTGGTTTGCTAACGAAAAGTCGCACCACCTTCTTCTGCACCAGCTTCTCACCGTCGAATGAAAGCACCACGTCTCCGACACGGATCAGCTCGATAGGCTTGTCTCCGATCATCGTTCCAGCTGGAAAGCATTCGTCGAGAATGAGCAGGTCGATGGACTTGAGATACTTCGAGATGATCTTCTTCTGCTCTTGGCCGCTGACCCGCGAGAGACTCTGTACCGTGGCGATGGTGATGTGCTTGGGATCGAACTTCCCATCGCCGATCACGCCGATGTACTCCTCGATGGTTCCGAGGAATCGAGCGATCTCTGAACGAGCCTGACGGAGCAGCTGCTTGGTGTGAACCAGGAACAGACAGCGCTTCTCGATCAGCACCTTGATGATGGCGGCGGCGTCTGCGGTTTTTCCTCCACCGGTAGCCACGTGCAGGAGCCCACACCCCTCCTCCAGCGCAGCGGTGATGACGCGCAGCTGGTCAGGTCGGAGCTTCACGTCGGCGAGCATCGTTTCTGACACGAGGTCGAGGTCGACTTCGCCGTGGACCTTCTTCCGCAGGTCCTTCGTCTTCATCACCTTGTAGCCGGCCTCGCGGAGCAGCTTCTTGAGGCGCTGCATGATGCCCTTCGGGAAGGTGCACCCGTCCTTGTAGAAGAGGTGGCGTCGTCCATCCCAGAGCCCCTGCTGCACGCCGGGAATGAAGTGGGATCCTTTCTGCTCGATGGCCAACGCATCGTCCAGCAGGTTCACGATCCGCGTGCGTGCCTTCTTCTTAGCCTCCTGATCCAGGTCTGGATGTCTGAACGAGACGCTGCACCTGGAGTTTGAGATTATCGTTACGGTCGCTCTCACCGCTTCTTGTCCGCGTCGATCGCACCATTCACCGCCATGCGGATCATCAGGGAGACCTTACGCGAGTCGTCGTAGAGCTTCTTGGCGTACGACGTCCACAACCGATGTTCGGTCGTTGACACGCGGACCTTGAACTGCTTGACCTTCATGGTCCACATCAGACCACCTGAGGTCTACAGGTGTCAAGTCATGGCGTCTTCTGCGCAAGGATGAGGCGGGCTGTCGTCGCTATTCCAGCCGCTCGCGTCAGGCGCATCGCCGTGATTGGTACATCCAACGTCTTCAGGACCAGAAGATCTCCAGGAAGCATCTGGAACACGCCGAGCGCGCTGGTCAGCTCGATCGTGACCGGTTGGTCACTCTTCAGGATGATGAGGTGTGCCTGCGCGACATCTCCGAACGAGATGACCTCGGCACCATCGGCGTCGAGCGTGACGACCTGTCCGAACTTCTTCAGCACGCTGAACGACTCGTAGAGTGGTCCGCTGAGATTGAAGATCGCATCGCTTGGGACGATGCTCGGAGGTGACTCGATCTTGAAGTTGCCAGTGAGCTTGAAAGTGTCGGTCATGGAGTCTCCTACGGGATGATGGTGACGCGCGGACCGATGGTGAACGCCTTCTCTGCGACGATGGTGGTGCGAATGCTACCTGGGTCGACCACCCAGCAGTCGCACACGTAGTCACCGACCTGGAGAGGCGTCGAATCTGACGGCAGCAGGAAGATGCGGGCGAGACCCTTCGTGGTCCCTGTCTGAGGAAGCACGATCAGGATCTGTGTGTCCCCACCACCTGCCAGCGTGCTGCGCTTCAAAATGAGCGGGGTGGTGTCGTCGTAGCGCTTCTTCAGCGTGAAGAAGATTTGATAACCGGTCAGGTCCTGGAGCGCCTTCGCCACATCCTTGACGATGATCTTGAGGGTCTTGTTCTCACCCTGAGTGATCTTGAGCGGGCTCAACGTCTGGTCGTGGGACATGGTTATGGCTCCATCATTCGGTGTCGAGGGTACCAGACAGGCTGCCTACCAAAATGAGAGAGCCCGTGATCGTCTCAACCACAATCGCGCCTGAGATGGCACCTTCCATGACCAGGACACCGGTGATCCCGAAGGTACCGAGTGATGGTGGCTGCCGAGCCGGCGCGAAGTAGTACAGCAGCGTGTGCAGGTTTCGTTTGGCAACGTAGAGTTGGTTCGGATAGCTCGGCTGCCAAGACAGTTCAGGGGCAGGCGGTCGTGGCGGGGTGGTATCGCCTACCCACGACGGTTGCGCTGATACCGGGTAGTAGAAGCGCGTGACGGAATCTGCGTAGACACCCAACCACGAAAGCGATGGCGGGTCGGGTTGACGTTCAGGAGCTGCGAACGCGCGCTGTGAAGCGGTGAGAAGCGATGGCTTCGTGAGCCTGTCGGGGTAGGTAACGTTCCAGCCAAGAGGCTGGTACGTCGGTAGCTCAACGGGCTTGGTGAAGTACTGCTGTGAAGCGGTGCGAAGCGACGGCTTCGTGAGCCTGTCGGGGTAGGTAACGTTCCAACCAAGAGGCTGGTACGTGGGTAGATCAACGGGCTTGGTGAAGTACTGCTGTGAAGCGGTGCGAAGCGACGGCTTCGTGAGCCTGTCGGGGAAGCTGACCTCGTGCCAGCCAAGAGGCTGGTAGGTGGGGAGCTGTGCAGGAGCAGCAAAGGCGAGCTGTGAAGCTGTGACCAGCCGTGCCCGACCATAGACGTAGACGGGGTAGAGCGGCTGCCACGACAGATCCACCAGCGGGATGTCGGGCAGGCGATCGGGTGCATCGAAGGCGAGCTGTGAAACTGTACGAAGTCCCGGCTTCGGGTTGATGCAGTCGGGATAGGTGACGTTCCAACCAAGCGGTTCGTACGTAGGCAGCTGTGCAGGAGCTGCGAACGCCTGCTGTGAAGCGGTACGGAGCGACGGCTTCGTGAGCCGGTCTGGGTAGGTGATGTTCCAGCCAAGTGGCTCATACGTTGGGAGGTCGACGGGCTTGGTGAAGTACTGCTGTGAAGCGGTACGGAGCGAAGGCTTCGGGTCGACGCGATGC
>Ga0315288_10006859_pt1 | contig 14438 bp, 6 predicted proteins | sample YL17G11_20_MG_FD_203454 | JGI IMG/M metagenome (GOLD analysis project Ga0315288, IMG submission 203454) | Sediment microbial communities from Yellowstone Lake, YNP, Wyoming, USA - YL17G11_20 | ecosystem: Environmental > Aquatic > Freshwater > Lake > Sediment | place: USA: Wyoming | collected... | reverse complement strand
CCCTTGCCGTCGCCGGTGTAGACGATGACCAGCGACTTCTTATCCGCGGCGTTCTTCTCGACCATACGCTTCCTCCCGCTGACACTGCCGTGATTCTAGCAGGCGAAGGCTGGGCATGGCGAGCAATCGGCATTTCTTAGGCGTCTGGGGGTTGCAATATCGGTGGGAAGACTGTATATTTATTGGTTGACGTGGCGCTTCTGCCTCTGCTATACTTAGCCTGGTTGCAGATAGGCAGAAGACCCCCTTTGTCACCAAATTCCCCACAAAAGGATCAGTGGTAGCTTCCGTCCTTTGACCACAAGAGACTGCGGACTTAACGGCTCTTGAGGAGAAGACTAATATGACAATCTCCAGGGAAATAGTCCGTGCGGGTGATCGTGTGCCCCGCGTCGAGAAGTCCTACGCCCGCATCGCCCACGTGCTGGACCTGCCCAACCTTGTGCAGGTACAGTTGGACTCGTTCCGCTGGTTCCAGGTGGAGGGCCTGCGGGAGCTGTTCGACGAGATATCGCCCGTCCAGGACTTCACCGGCACCCGCATGGAGCTACGTTTCGGCGGCTATGAGTTCGGCGAGCCGAAGTACTCCGAGCTGGAGTGCCGCGAGCGCGATGTCACCTTCGCGGCGCCGCTGCGCGTCTGGGTCTCCCTCACCGTGAAGGAGACCGGCGAGGTCAAGGAACAGCTCCTCTTCATGGGCGACTTCCCCCTGATGACCGACCAGGGCACCTTCATCATCAACGGCGCCGAGCGCGTCGTCGTGTCGCAGCTTGTGCGCTCGCCGGGCGTCTATTTCACGCTCGAAAGCGACCCCAGCAGCGGCCGCGACCTCTGCGCCGCCAAGCTGATCCCTAACCGGGGCGCCTGGCTGGAGTTCGAGGTCAGCAACAAGGACATCATCTCCGTCAAGGTCGACCGCAAGCGCAAGATACCGATAACCACGCTGCTGCGGGCCATCTCCACCGAAGACGGCGTCACTGACGACACGCAGCTCGGCCTCGATGAGCAGATCCTCGCCCTCTTCAAAGACATAGACGTCAACCCGGACCACCATTACATCCAGTCGACGCTGGAACGCGAGTCGTCCAGCAACAAGCAAGAAGCCCTCATGGACTTCTACCGCCGTCTTCGCCCGGGCGACCCGCCCACGCTGGAGAACGCGCGCGGCCTGGTGAACTCACTCTTCTTCAACCCGCGTCGTTACGACCTGGGGCGTGTCGGCCGCTACAAGGTCGACAAGCGATTGAGCCTCGACGTGCCGCAGGCGACCCGCACGCTCACGCCCGAGGACCTGCGGGCGATCGTCGCCGAGATGATCCGCATGACCAACGGCCAGGGTCAGTCCGACGACATCGACCACCTGGGCAACCGGCGTGTCCGTGCCGTCGGCGAGCTGATCCAGAACCAGTTCCGCATCGGCCTCCTGCGGATGGAGCGCGTCGTCCGCGAGCGCATGACGATCACGGACCCCGATCAGGCAACGCCGAGCGCCCTCATCAACATCCGGCCCGTCGTGGCCGCGATGAAGGAGTTCTTCGGCGGGTCGCAGCTCTCGCAGTTCATGGACCAGACGAACCCGCTGGCGGAGCTGACGCACAAGCGGCGTCTCTCCGCTCTTGGCCCGGGCGGCCTCTCTCGGGACCGCGCCGGCTTCGACGTGCGCGACGTCCATCACAGCCACTACGGCCGCATCTGTCCCATCGAGACGCCGGAAGGCCCGAACATCGGCCTTATCGGCAGCCTGGCGACCTATTCCATCATCAACCAGTTCGGCTTCATCGAGACGCCCTACAGGAAGGTGGTCAAAGAGCTGCGGGCAGACTCGCCGGAGCTCGTCGGGAAGACGGTCCGCGAGCCGCCGACCGCAAAGAAGGGCAAGCCGCTGGCCGAGAAGGGCGAAAGCGTGACCCCAGCGCTGGCGAAAAAGCTGGCCGCGCTGGCGCCGGCGACGGTCGCTATCCAGCCCTACGTCTCGAACGAGATCGTCTATCTGTCCGCCGACGAAGAGGAGAAGTACGTCGTCGCCCAGGCGAACGCCATCCTCGACGAGGAGAACCACTTCGTCGAAGAGAAGGTGGAGGTCCGAATCGGCGACCGCTTCCACATGGAGCTCCCCGAGCACGTCGACTTCATGGACGTCTCGCCGAAGCAGATCCTGAGCGTTGCTACCTCGCTCATCCCGTTCCTGGAGCACGACGACGCGCCGCGCGCCCTCATGGGCTCCAACATGCAGCGCCAGGCCGTGCCTCTGCTCTGCCCCGAGGCCCCCATGGTGGCGACGGGCATGGAGGCCCAGACCGCGAAGGACTCGGGACAGGTGATCTGCGCCCAGGGCGACGGCGAGGTCGCGAGCGTCAGCGCGCGCGAGATCCGCGTCCGCTACGACTCCGGCGAGGAGAAGGCCTACCCCCTGATCAAGTTCGTGCGCTCCAACCAGGGCACGTGCATTAGTCAGAGGCCGATCGTCAAGAAGGGGCAGCGCGTCGTGAACGGGCAGCCTGTCGCCGACAGCTCATCGACGGACGGCGGCGAGCTGGCCCTCGGCCAGAGCGTGCTCTGCGCCTTCATGAGCTGGGAGGGCTACAACTTCGAGGACGCCATCGTCATCTGCAAGCGGGTGGTGGAGGACGACAAGTTCACCTCCATCCACATTGAGAAGCACGAGACCGAGGCCCGCGATACCAAGCTGGGCCCGGAAGAGATAACACGCGACATACCGAACGTCGGTGAGGAGAGCCTGCGCAACCTCGACGAAGAAGGGATCATCTCCGTCGGCGCCGAGGTCGACCCCGGCGACATCCTCGTCGGCAAGATCACGCCCAAGGGCGAGACGGAGCTGACGGCGGAGGAGAAGTTGTTGCGCGCAATCTTCGGCGACAAGGCGCGCGACGTGAAAGACACGTCGCTGCGGGTGCCGCACGGAGAGAAGGGCAAGGTCATCGACGTCCGGGTCTTCTCCCGCGACGACCACGACGAGCTGCCGGCCGGCGTAAGCCGCCTCGTCCGCGTGGCCATCGCGCAGCGGCGCAAGATCATGGAAGGCGATAAGATGGCCGGCCGCCACGGCAACAAGGGCGTCATCGCGCGCATTCTGCCCGTCGAGGACATGCCCTACCTGGCCGACGGCACACCCATCGATATCATCCTCAACCCGGTCGGCGTACCCAGCCGCATGAACGTCGGGCAGGTGCTGGAGACGCACCTCGGCTGGGCGGCGGAGACCCTCGGCTTCCGCGCCGTCTCGCCGGTATTCGACGGCGCCGACGACAAGAGGATCGAGGACGCCCTCGGCCGGAGCTGGCTCGCCGTGAAGGCGGGCGCGATACGCGCCGAGTCGGACGGGCACGGCGACGGCAAGCCCTACGGCACCAAGGTCGACCTTGAGAAGCTGGAGCCGTGGCTGACGGAGCGCGGCTACGTCACCCGCGACGTCATGGACGACGAGAACATTGGCGCCGCCAAGCGCGCCTGCCTGGAGCTCTGGCTCGAGGAAGCGGGCGAGAAGAAAGTCCGCGGCCTGCCGCTGGAGACGCTGACGCAAAGGGCGGAGCAGGTTCTCCGCACGAAGGGCGTCGCGCCGCCGATATTCGGAATGCAGACGCTGTATGACGGTCGCACGGGCGAGCCGTTCAACCAGCCGGTGACCGTCGGCTACATCTACATGATGAAGCTGATCCACCTGGTCGAGGACAAGATCCACGCCCGGTCGACCGGCCCCTACTCCCTGATCACGCAGCAGCCGCTGGGCGGCAAGGCGCAGTTCGGCGGCCAGCGCTTCGGAGAGATGGAGGTGTGGGCGCTCGAAGCCTACGGCGCCGCGCACATCCTGCAGGAGATGCTCACCGTCAAGAGCGACGACGTCGTCGGTCGCGTCAAGACCTACGAGTCGATCGTCAAGGGAGAGAACGTGCTGGAGCCGGGTGTCCCGGAGTCCTTCAAGGTCCTTGTGAAGGAGCTCCAGAGCCTGGGTCTGGCTGTAGAAGTACTGAATGAGGATGAAGAACGGGTAACCTTCGTCGAGGAGTCAACTGAGGTGCCGGAGCTGGGCATCAACCTCCAAGGGTTCGAAGGGGAGGACTTGCTAAGTGCTGGAAGTTAACGATTTTAACGCTGTACGAATTGCCCTCGCATCGCCGGAGCAGATCCGGTCCTGGTCGTATGGGGAGGTGCTGAAGCCGGAGACAATCAACTACCGGACGCTGAAGCCTGAGAAAGACGGCCTCTTCTGCGAGAAGATCTTTGGCCCTACCAAGGACTTCGAATGCTACTGCGGCAAGTACAAGCGCGTACGATACAAAGGGATTATCTGTGACAAGTGCGGCGTCGAAGTCGCGCGCAGCAAAGTGCGCCGCGAGCGCATGGGGCACATCGAGCTTGCCTCGCCGGTGAGCCACATATGGTTCGTCAAGGGCACGCCCAGCCGGCTCGGCCTGCTGCTCGACATCTCGCCGCGAAGCCTGGAGCGCGTGCTCTACTTCGCCCAGCACATCATCACGTTCGTCGACGAAGCGGCGAAGGAGCGGGCCGTCGAGCGCATGCACGAGGAGATGGAGCGCGAGTCGCTGGAACACGAGAAGCCGTACGTCGAGCGCATTACCGAGATCGAGCTGGCGCGCGACGAGGCGATCGCCAAGCTGGAGGCGGACCGCGACGAGGCGCTGCTCGCCCTCGAAGAGGACTTCCCCACGCAGGTCGACGCCATAATGAAGCAGGCCTCCGACCTGGAGAGGTACGTGAACGGTCGCATCGGCAAGGCCGCGACCAAGGACGTCAAGCTCGGCGACCAGCGGATCATCGCCAAGGGCGAGGCTGTGAAGCCGGAGGCCCTGGAGAGCCTGAAAACGCTCGCCGGTGAGCGCGTCGTCGCGCTGGAGAGCGAAGTCGCGGAGAAGCGGGCGGAGATCCAGTTGAAGGCGGAGGTCGCGGCCCAGGAGAAGCAGATGGCCGCCGCCACGGAGACGGAGCCGCTGCGCAAGAAGATGCAGGAGGAGCGGGAGGCTGCCGCCACCTCTCTTCGCGAGAAGATGGTGGACCTGGAGGACATCAAGGACCCCGTCACCCACGACCGCATCACCCTGCTCACCGACGCGAAGTTCCGGGAACTCCAGGACAAGGTCGGCGACGTCTTCACCGCCGGCATGGGCGCGGAGGCCGTCTACTCGATGCTCCAGCGCCTGGACCTGGACAAGCTCGCCGAGCGGATGCAGACGGAGACGCAGTCGAGCAGCGGCCAGCGACGCAAGAAGGCCGTAAAGCGGCTGCGCGTTGTCGAGTCGCTGCGCAAGAGCGGCAACAAGCCGGAGTGGATGGTCTTTACCGTCCTGCCCGTGCTGCCGCCTGACCTGCGCCCGATGGTCCAGCTAGACGGCGGACGCTTTGCGACGAGCGACCTCAACGACCTCTACCGTCGCGTCATCAACCGCAACAACCGGTTGAAGCGGCTGCTCGACCTGGGCGCGCCGGAGATCATCATCCGCAACGAGAAGCGCATGCTCCAGGAGGCCGTCGACTCACTAATCGACAACGGCCGCCGCGGGCGCGCTGTGTCCGGCCAGGGGAACCACAAACTGAAATCACTGTCCGACATGCTCAAGGGCAAGCAGGGGCGCTTCCGCCAGAACCTGCTGGGCAAGCGTGTGGACTACTCCGGACGCTCCGTCATCGTCGTCGGCCCGAACCTGAAGCTGCATCAGTGCGGCCTGCCGAAGAGAATGGCGCTGGAGCTGTTCAAGCCGTTCATCATGCACAGCCTGGTCGCCAAGGGCATGGCGCACAACATCAAGAGCGCCAAGCGCATCGTCGAGCGCGGGCGGCCCGAGGTGTGGGACGTGCTGGACGAGGTTATCAAGGGTCGCCCGGTCCTCCTGAACCGCGCGCCCACGCTTCACCGCCTGGGCATCCAGGCCTTCGAGCCCGTCCTCGTCGAGGGCAGCGCTATCCAGATTCACCCTCTAGTGTGCGCCGCCTTCAACGCCGACTTCGACGGCGACCAGATGGCGGTCCACGTGCCGCTGTCGCGGGAGGCCGTCGCGGAGGCAAGGCAGGTCATGCTTTCCACGCACAACCTGCTCCTTCCCTCCAGCGGCGAGCCGACCGTCGCGCCGACGCTGGACATCGTCCTCGGCTGCTTCTACATGACGATGATCAAGCCGGGCACCCGCGGGGAGTACCGCGAAGGGATCCCGCCCCGGGGCGTCTTCGGCAGCTTCGAGGAGGCCAAGCTCGCCTACGAGCTGAACCTGATCGACCTCCAGGCGCGGATAAAGGTGCGCGACCCGCGGACCGAAGGACAGTTCGTAGAGACGAACGTCGGCCGGGTTATCTTCGATGAGGTGCTGCCAGCCGAGCTGCCTTTTCACAACGAGGTAATGGACAGGAAGGGACTCAAATCGCTGGTTGCGGAATGCCACCAGCAGCTGGGCAGCGAGGGCACGGCCGAGGTCGTTGACAGCATCAAGCACGTGGGCTTCACGTTCTGCACCCGGTCGGGCGCAACCATCGCCATTAACGACATCAAGACGCCGGTCGAGAAGGCGCAACTGCTGGAGGAGGCCGACGCGCGCATAGCCGAGATCGACGACCAGTACGCAATGGGACTCATCACGGAGCAGGAGCGCTACAACGCCTCTGTGGCGATCTGGAACGAGACCACAGACAAGGTGCAGGCGGCGATCCAGAACAGCCTCGACCGCTACGGCTCCGTCTACTTGATGGCGTCGAGTGGCGCCAAAGGAAACATCACCCAGATCCGCCAGATGGCCGGCATGCGCGGCCTGATGAGCGACCCCTCCGGCCGCATCATCGACCTGCCGATCCGCAGCAGCTTCCGTGAGGGGCTCAGCGTGCTGGAGTACTTCATCTCCACGCACGGCGCCCGCAAGGGCCTGGCCGACACGGCGCTGCGTACCGCCGACAGCGGCTATCTCACGCGGCGCCTTATCGACGTCGCTCAAGACGTGATCATCCTCGCAGACGACTGCGGCGCGCAAAGCGGCGTCTGGCTGGCCGAGCCCGCGGACAAGGGCGTCCTGGAGCCTCTGCGCGAGAGGATACTCGGTCGCAGGGCTGCTGCCGATGTCGCCGATCCGCAGACCGGCGAGGTCATTATCGAGCGCGATCAAGAGATCGACGAAGAGAAGGCAGAGCGGATCGAGGCCGCTGGCATCGCGCGGGTGCTCGTGCGCTCGCCCCTGACTTGCCAGACGCGTCGTGGCATCTGCCAACTCTGTTACGGGCGCAACCTTGCCCGCGGCACTCTTGTGGAGCTCAACGAAGCCGTCGGCATCGTCGCCGCCCAGAGCATCGGCGAGCCCGGGACGCAGCTCACGATGAGGACGTTCCACACCGGAGGCGTCGCTGGCCTCGACATCACCAGCGGCCTGCCGCGCGTGGAGGAGCTGTTCGAGGCACGCATCCCGAAGGCGCATGCCATCATCTCCGAGATCGACGGCATTGCGGACATCGTCCAGGACGGCGAGTCCCGCTGGATCAAGGTCACAAGCTCGGAGTTCTACAGCGACCATTACGAGCTACCGAAGGGCGCGAAGCTGCTCGTCGAGAACGGCGACTGGGTAGACCAGGGCGCGGTCCTTGCGAGAGCGGAGGTCAAAGAGGCCAAGGCGGCCAAGACCACCAAGAAGGCAAAGACGGCCAAGGCCGCCGAGGAAGTCGAACAGGCCGAAGAGGCCGAAAAGGTCGAAGAGACCGCCGTCGTTCCCGAGGTCGTGGCGCGCATTGCCGGCCAGGTCAACATCGAGAAGGGCAAGCGCCTTTCCCTGGTATACGAGGAGAAAGAAGAGCGCGAGTACCCCGTTGCGGCCATGGCTCGCATCCTCGTCGACAACGACGAGGCCGTGCACGCCGGCCAGAAGCTCACGGACGGCTCGCTGAACCCGCAGGACGTGCTGCGCATCATCGGACCGGAGGCGGTGCAGAAGTATCTCGTCGAAGAGGTGCAGAAGGTCTACCGCTCCCAGGGCGTCAACATCAACGACAAGCACATCGAGGTGATCATCCGCCAGATGCTGCGCAAGGTGCGCGTGGACACCCCCGGCGATACCGGCTTCCTGCCCGGCGAGCTTGTCGACCGCTTCCGCTACGAGGAGGCGAACGCCAAGGTGCTGGCGGAGGGCGGCGAGCCGGCGACGGCCGTGCCGATCCTCCTCGGCGTCACGAAGGCGTCGCTGAGCACGGAGAGCTTCCTCGCCGCGGCCTCCTTCCAGGAGACCACGAGGGTCCTCACCGAGGCGGCGATCAGCGGCATGACCGACAGGCTGGTCGGACTGAAAGAGAACGTGATCATCGGTAAGCTTATACCCGCCCGCGCCACAATCGAGCTGCCGCCGGAGCCGGTCAGGCAGTTCTTCCTGCCGGGCCTGGACCGACCCGAAGGGATGCCGCCCGAGCTGGCGATAGCTCTGGGCGAGGACGACGGGGAAGAGGAAACGCGCGAGATCGAGCTGGAAGCGTTGATGTCGGAGCCGTCAGAGCCCGGCATGGCTGTGCCGGTCGCCGAAGACGAAACGGTGCGTCCGCCGGACATTCCCCAGACGTACTTCGCGGAGCCTGACGAGCCCGACGAGGCGGACAAGGCCGACGAAGTGGAAGAGCTGGAGGAAGCGGAGCCCGAAGAACCGGAGTCCGGGCCGGACGGAGAACAAGGATAACAGCCCTACCGCTCTAGAGATGAGAAAGCCCCAATCATTGGGGCTCTCTCATTTGGCGGGGAAATAAGCCTCGCGCAGGCCCGGGCGGGCGGGCAGAGCGAGGACGTCCTAATCAGAAATCATCGGCGTCGGGCCGCCGTCTTCTTAGCCTTTCTTGCCATCGCGACGCGGGCCAGGCGCTCGGCCCGTCGACTCATCTCAGCAGCCCGCGCTCTCAAGTAGTACTCAGCCGCCGCTTCCAACATACCTGGTCCTCCTATCGCCCTCGCCGCCGACGGCGTCAGCGGCAGCGAGCTTCACGTCGCCTGCCTGCCCTTGCGCTTCTCCGGCGCCAGGACGTTGAGCCGAAGCAGGCTGAATATCTCGTCGGTATCGACGCTCGGGTCGATTGCCTTGTGCAGTTGCAGTCCACGGTACAGCGCCATCAGCAGGTTTGCCATCGCCAATGGGTTCGCCTCCAGGCGCATCGTTCCCTGCTCGATGGCGAGGCGGCAGACCTCGGTGAGAGCCTGCCGGAGCATCGACCGCTGCTCTCGCACGCGTGCCTGGTGCCGCGGGTTTCGCAGCGTCTCCGGCCAGATCTCGATGTCCAGGCGGGCCCAGTGCTCGAAGTCCGGCCTGAGGAACTGCCCCCAGAACCTATCGCCCAGCACGGTCAACGCCTCGGCGGCCTCTGACGTCTGGGCTTTCGCCTCATCGATGAACTGCATCTCCTGCTGCGTGCGACGCTCCGCGACCGCATCGATGAGGTCGTCTTTGCTGTCAAAGTAACGGTACACGGCGCCGGGACTGAGCTGCGACTCCTCGCAGATGTCGTGCATCGTCGTCTGGTGGAGTCCCCTGCGGATGAAGCACGTCTCGGCTGCGTCGAGGATTTCCGCTCTGCGGGCCTCCAGGTGGGCCGTGCTCATCTTCGGCATGATCGTCCTTCTCCGTGTTAGCCGGCCGGCGGGGCTGCCGGCTAACAAGCGTTCGCTTTTAAAAACGAGCGTTCACTCTCCTAAAATAGGATGACGCCGGTTAATTGTCAATACCCCGGGCTGACTGTCAACGGACCTACCTGCGGGCGGGCAGGTTAGGAAACGGATAAGCGGATGGTGGTGCTGCGGCGGCGGGTACTGAGCCCCGCCGCTACAGAGAGAAAGCCGCGCATGGAAGCGGCTCGGGAACGGAGTCCTGATCCTACAGGAGGGCGAGACGCCCGACCTACGCGGGCGGACGTCTAGCGACGCTTGGTCGCGGGAAGCTGCGCCAGCTTCTGCGCGCAGGCCTGCGAGTACGCCTGCAAGCCGCAGACGGCGCAATCGCCCTGGCGACAGTCGGGCGTCGTCTCGCCGGCGAGGGCCTTGCGCCACTCCCCGCGCAGGAACGCCTCGCTGACGCCGGTATCGATGTGCGACCAGGGCAGCGCCTCGAACTCGTCGCGCTCGCGGCAGGCGTAGAACGAGGCGTCCAGCCCTGCCTCCGACAACGCCCTCTGCCAGAGCGTATAGTCGAGCAGCTCGTTCCAGGCGTCGAAGCGCGCGCCGAGCTGCCAGGCCCGATGGATGACCTTGCCCAGCCGCCGGTCGCCGCGCGAGAGCATCGCCTCCAGGAGGCTCTGGCGCGTGTCGTTCCAGGAGAAGGCGATGCCCAGCCGCTTCAGGCCGCGTCGCAGGTAATCGTGGCGTTCGTCGATCTCGTCCGCGGCCGTCCGCCCGACCCACTGGAACGGCGTGTGCGCCTTGGGGATGAATATCGACGTGCTGACCTTGACCTGGGCACGGCCGCCGCCGTGTCTCTGCCGGCCCGCCTCTCTGACGGCGGCTGCCAGGTCGATGATGCCCTGTATGTCCTCCAGCGTTTCTGTCGGCAGCCCGACCATGAAGTACAGCTTGACGTTCGTCCAGCCGTGGGCGAAGGCCGTCTCCGCCGCCGCCAGGAGATCGTCGTCGGTCGTCGGCTTGTTGATGACGTCGCGCAGGCGCCGGCTCCCCGCCTCCGGGGCGAAGGTGATGTTGCGCCGGCCGGGGCCCGCCGCCGCTGCCGCCAGCCGGACCGAGAAGCTGTCGACGCGCAGGCTGGGCAGGGCAATGGCCAGGCGCTCGCCGAACTCGCGGCGCAGCGCTTCCACCATCGGGCCGATCTGCGAATGGTCCGCCGTGCTCAGGGAGAGCAGGGAGAGCTCATCGTAACCCGTGTTGGCAAGAATCGCCTTCGCCGCCTCCAGCACCTCGTCGGCGGACCTCTCCCGTCGCGGGCGGTAGACGATGCCCGCCTGACAGAAGCGACAGCCGCGGACGCAGCCCCGCTGGACCTCGACGGCGGCGCGGTCGTGCACGGTCTGCGTGAAGGGAACGATGGGTCGCAGCGGCGATGGCGCCAGGCGCTCGATGAAACGACGGCGGATGCGCGCCGGCGCGCCGTCGAGCGGCCGGACCTCGCGCACCTTGCCGTCGTCGTGATATTCGACGTTGTACAGGCTCGGGACGTAGACGCCGTCGATTGCCGAGAGATCTCGGAGGAGGTCGCGGCGGTCCGTCTTTCCGGCCGATCTGGCGCGTCGCAACACATCGACGATCTCCAGCGTGACCTCCTCGCCGTCGCCGAGCACGAAGGCATCGATGAACTCGGCGAGCGGCTCCGGGTTGAGGGCGGCCGTCCCGCCGGCGATCACCAGCGGCCGGGCATCGGAGCGCTCCGCCGCGAGCAGGGGCAGACCCGCCAGGTCGAGCATGTTGAGCACGTTCGTGTACGTCAGCTCATACCCCAGCGAAAAGCCGATGACGTCGAACTCGGCGAGGGGGTGCCGCGTCTCGAGGCTGAACAGCGGCAGGCCGCGACCGCGCAGCTCTCTCTCCATGTCGGGCCAGGGCGCGTACGCGCGCTCGGCGAGCACGTCCGGCTGCGCATTGATGATGTCGTAAAGGATGGCGAGTCCCAGGTTGGACATGCCGATGTCGTAGGCGTCGGGGTAGGCCAGCGCCACGCGCAGCGGCGTGCTCTCCCAGTCCTTGACGACGGCATTCCACTCGCCGCCGGCGTAACGGGCGGGCCGCGTCACTTTGCGCAGGATGGAGTCGATGTCCAGCATGATGGGAACGGCTTTCGACGAATCTAGAACGTAAACATCATAACCAAAGAGCGACGGCGCCCGCAATTTGGGGCGCGGCGTCGCCGTTGCGGGCTTGACTTGCCGAGCGGGCGAACAGTAGGCTCGAAGCGATCAAGTCGGACGCCTTATGGAAGAGCATGACGCAGTCCCCCGACGAGCCGGCCCTGAGTGAGCCAGCGCTTGTTCTTGCCGGCGAGAGAAAACGTCTTCTCTGGCGGGCCGACTTCGCTCTCCTCGCCTTATCGGTCCTCCTTGTCACAGCCTTCGCCTTCGCCTTCTTCTACTTCGACGTCAACTTCGCCCAGTTGCGGACCTACGGATATGTTGGCGTCTTCGCGATCAGCGCCATCGGGTCGGCGTCCATCTTCCTGCCGACGCCGAGTATCGCGGCGGTGTTCGGCAGCGGCGCCGTCCTTCATCCGGTCCTCGGTATTCCCACCCCTATCGTCGTTGGGCTCGTAGCGGGACTCGGAGAAGCGCTGGGGGAGTTCACGGGGTACGCGGCCGGCTACGGCGGCAGCGCCGTCATCCGCGAACGCGCCTTCTACCGGACGATGCAGCAGTGGATGCACAAGAACGGCTCCGTCATCATGTTCGTCTTCTCGGCGATACCCAACCCTGTATTCGACGTTGCGGGAACGATTGCCGGCGCCGTCAAGATGCCGCTGTGGAAGTTCTTCGTCTCCGTGTGGCTGGGGAAGACGCTGAAAGACGTCGTGATCGCGGCGACGGGCGTTGCCAGCCTGAATCTCATTCAGCACATCTTCGAATAGGAAATAAGACTCGCCTTTACAGGCACCCTGCCGGCGGCTATAATTTGTGCTATAAGAAGTTTCTCGGGCGGGCCGGATGGACGCTGGTCTCGAGCGATTCCGGTTCTCGCCAAGGTAGGATAGGGTGCCGAAACGGCGTCTCGCTGCCTCGGCCACGTCGCACGTCGCCTTCGGCGACGGCTCGCGGCCTTGCGTTGAATTGGGGGGGGCAACCCCCAGTCGCCCTGTCAGGGGGCTCTGCCCTCTGTCCCCGCGCATTCTGGGGTTCTTCAGCAGGCAGGGAAAGGTTGCCGTGTTGATGAGGGCTGTACGAATGTACGCTCTTTTTCGCATTTCGATCAAGAGGAGCGATCGGTATGAAGGGACTCTTAGCTCGTGGCGTGGGAGCTCTTCTCCTCGTCGCCGGCGGCTTCTGGCTGGGCCGCGTGGTGACGTCGGAGAAGACCAGCCCAACGGAGTCAGCGCTCTCGCTGGCGCTACTGGTAATCGGGGCGGCTCTGGCGGCAGGCATTATCCCGATAATCTTCTCGCGGCCCGTGGAACGAGTGCGGCGACGCCTGAGGCGACTCTCGCTGTTGCAGATCGGTCTGGGAGGTCTGGGCCTGACCGCAGGTCTCATCGTATCCGTCTTGCTGGTCCCTGCTCTCTCGCGCTTACCGGAGCCTGCTGACTGGATTGCCCCGCTCGTCGCCGCGGTCGTTGCCGGCGGAACCGGCATCATGCTGCTGGCCGGCCGGTCCGGCGAGTTGTCTTCCTTGTTGGGCGGCCGTTTTTCCCCTCCCGTAAACGGCGGCGCCGGCAAGAATTGGAGCAATGGCCAGCGGTTCCTCGTCGACACAAGCGCGATAATCGACGGCCGCATCGCCGACATCTCCGAGGCCGGCTTCATCCAGGGCTCGCTTGTCCTGCCGCGCTTCGTCCTCGACGAGCTTCGACACATCGCCGACTCCGCGGATGCGCTGCGTCGAAATCGAGGCCGTCGCGGCCTGGATATCCTCAACCGCCTTCAGAAGGAATCGCCTGTACCGATAGAGATAACCGATAATGACTATGAAGACGTGCAGGAGGTCGATAGCAAACTGGTGAAGATGGCCTCGACTCTGAGTTGTCCGATCATCACGAACGACTTCAACCTGAACCGGGTGGCCGAGTTGGAAGGCGTGCGGGTGCTGAACATCAACCAGCTTGCCAACGCCGTGAAGTCCGTCGTCCTGCCCGGCGAGGAGATGGCGATCCGCGTGATCCAGGAGGGCAAGGAGGCGGGCCAGGGCGTCGGCTTTCTCGACGACGGGACCATGGTCGTCGTGGAGGGCGGCAGGCGGCACCTGAACGATGAGATCGAGATCGTCGTCACGCGCGTCCTGCAGACGGTCGCGGGGAGGATGATCTTCGCCCAGCCGAAGGGTAACGGTTAGCCTTGGCAGAGACGGAAGAAGCGGTAGTCGCGAGTCCGACAAAGAAGGGCGTCGGCGCCATCGTCGTCGCGGCCGGCAAGAGCCTGCGCATGGGCGGCGGCGACAAGATATGGGTGTCGCTCGGCGGCAGGCCGCTGCTGGCGCATACCGTCTCCATCTTCCAGTTCTGCTCTGCTATAGACCGCGTGGTGCTCGTCCTCTCCGCCGACAGGCAGAAGCTCGGGATGTCGCTCATAAAGGGCGCCCATTTCGGCAAAGTGGCCGGCATCTGCTTCGGCGGCGACGAGCGCCAGCAATCGGTGCGCGCCGGCCTGGAAGCGCTGGGCCCCTGCGAGTGGGTCGTCGTGCATGACGGGGCACGCCCGCTTGTCACGACGCGGCTCATCGAACAGGGACTCGCCGCTGCCCGCGAGACCGGCGCGGCAACCTGCGCCGTGCCCATCCATGACACGATTAAGCTGGTCAACGACAAGCACATGGTGGAGAAGAG
>Ga0315288_10006858_pt1 | contig 14440 bp, 10 predicted proteins | sample YL17G11_20_MG_FD_203454 | JGI IMG/M metagenome (GOLD analysis project Ga0315288, IMG submission 203454) | Sediment microbial communities from Yellowstone Lake, YNP, Wyoming, USA - YL17G11_20 | ecosystem: Environmental > Aquatic > Freshwater > Lake > Sediment | place: USA: Wyoming | collected... | reverse complement strand
GCGGGGATTTATTCCTACTGCAAGTTCGCCGCCGAAGCGCCCGTCCTGGTTCTTGTCCTGGCCAAGCTCGATTTCGTCGCTCACCGTCTCGCCAAACAGATCCAGGGCGTTCCGTTTTTTATGATCGACATCGGCATCGCCGGCGAACATTTCGTCCTCCAGGCAGAGGAACTCGGCTTGGGAACCTGCTGGGTAGGTTGGTTCAACGTCCGGGGGACGCGGAAATTCTTCAAGATCCCGCGCCGCTATAAAGTCGTGTCGCTCATTACCCTCGGTTATTACGAAAAAAAGCCGTCGCGCGAGCGGCTGCGTAAGCCGCTGGACGAGATCGCCTGGTTCAACCGATTCGGCGGTTGAATCGCCGGGTTTGACAATATATAAACAGCCGGAAAAGGAGGAAAAACCGGCGCCCTATCGTTTTGGTCTACAAGGAGGAGTGCGGCACCCGTTCCCAGTCCCTTGCGCGGGAGTGCGCTGTCAAGTCCCTAAGCCGGCGGCGTAAAAAAGAACTCATTAATCAACCGCCCGCCGCCGCTCTCCCCGCTCTTCCTGCCTTGTGTGTCTTGAAACAATATTCAGAAAATCATAATGTCAAATATCTCTCTAAAATTGACAAGCGCCCCGCTAAATAGTAAACAAATGTCTATACGTTCATCCAAGGAGGTAAAAAATGACTGATTCCAAGACACTCCGCTACCTCGGCGGCTTTCTCCTGATCCTGTTCCTGACCGCGATCTCAGCCGCCCCCCTGGCCCTTTTCGGCCAGAATCTCGAGGAGAAAGTCCATGCCCGGACCCTTAAAAACGGCATGACCGTCCTCCTCGTCGAGAGGCACGGCGCGCCCGTCTTCAGCACGATCTACGGCTTCAAGGTCGGGTCCGTGGACGAGATCGAAGGGATCACCGGGACCGCCCATCTCTTCGAACACATGGCCTTCAAGGGCACGCCCAAGATCGGCACCTCGGACTTCGCCAAGGAAAAGCCCATCATGGACGAAGTCAACCGCGTCGGCCGGGAATGGAGCCTGGAACTCGTCAAGGGCGACAAGGCCGACAAGGACAAGCTGGCCCGGCTCCGCGAGGAGCTCACCAAGCTTGAGGCCGGGCAGAAGAAATTCATCGTCAAGGACGAAATCGACGTCATCTACACAAACGTCGGCGGCACCGGTCTCAACGCCGGGACGGGCACCGACCAGACGATGTACATCATCAGCCTGCCCTCGAACCAGATCGAGCTCTTCTGCCTGGTCGAATCCGAACGGATCCGCAACACCGTCCTCCGCGAATTCTATACCGAGCGGAGCGTCATCCAAGAAGAGCGGAAACAAACGACCGATGCTTCTCCGGCCCGCCTGTTGAGCGAGATGTTCATGGGGGCGGCCTTCATCGCCCACCCCTACAATCACCCCGTCGTGGGTTGGGCTTCGGACATCAACTCCGTGAGCCTCGAGGAGGCCCAGGCCTTCAAAAATAAGTACTACACGCCGAACAATTGCGTCCTGGCCATCGCCGGGGACCTCTACCCGGATCAAGCCTGGCCCCTGATTGAGAAATATTTCGGCGATATCCCGCGGGGCGAGGATCCGCCCGTCCTGAGAACGATCGAGCCGAAACAGCTCGGCGAACGGCGCGTCCGGTTCGAGTTCGACGCCGAGCCCGCGCTGATGATGGGGTACCACAAACCCACGTTCCCGGCCAAGGAGGACGCGGCGGCCAGCGTGCTATCCAGCATCCTTTCCTCCGGACGGACGTCGCGCCTGAACAAGGATCTCGTCCAGGAGAAGCAGCTTGCCGTTTCCGTCTTTGCCGGTTCCGGCCCCGGCGTCCGCTTCCCGAATCTCTTCACCTTCAACGCCACGCCGCGCTATCCCCATACCGTGGAGGAAGTGGAAAAAGCCATCCTCGAGCACGTCGAGAGAATCAAAACCGAATTCGTCACCGAGCGAGAACTACAGAAGGTCAAGAACAGCCTGGAGGCTTCCTACATCCGTTCGATGAGCTCGAACATGGGCCTAGCCATGACCCTCACCCGTTACCAACTGCTCTTCGGGGATTGGAAGCTCTATCTCAAGTACAAGGACATCCTGGCCGCCATCACGGCCCAGGACGTTATGGATTTCGCCAAGACCTACCTGACGACGGAGAACAGGACTACGGCCTTCCTCATCAAGAAGGTCAAGGCGAGCTGAGGGGAGAACGAGCATGAACAGCAAGAAAATCGCCAAAGGATTCGCCTTCGGAACGGTTCTCGCCGTCCTCGTCCTGACGGCGGCCGCCCAGAAAAGCCCGCGCGAGCTCGGCCCGGCGCCGGAGCTCAAGTTCAAACTGACCAAGCCGGTGATGTTCACCCTGTCGAACGGCATCCAGTGCTTCTACATGGAAGATAAGGAGCTGCCGCTCATTTCCCTGCAAGGGCGTTTCAAGGGCGGGAGCCTCTATGAACCCGCCGAAAAGACCGGGCTGGCGGCCCTCGCAGGCACAGTCCTCCGCACCGGCGGTACCAAATCCCTCACCGGCGACGAGATCAACGAGGAACTGGAGTTCATCGCCGCCTCCGTCGAATCATTCGGCGGCCAGGAGTATATGACCGTTTCCGGGAACTCCCTCAAGAAGGATTTCGGAAAGCTCGTCGAGCTCTACGCCGACATCATCATGAATCCCGAGTTCCGCCAGGACAAGATCGACCTGGCCCGAAACCAGACGCTCGAAACGATGCGGCGGCGGTGGGACCAGCCGATGCAGGTGGCCATGAGTCTTTTTATCGAAAAGATTTACGGCGCGGATACGCCTTTCGGGCGCAGGGCAACGCCGGCGACGGTCAAAGCCGTCACCCGCGACGACCTGATCGCCTTCCACAAAAGCTATTACGCACCCAACAATTTCTACCTGGGGATCGTCGGAGACATCTCCATCGCCGAGGCCAAGACCTCCCTGACGAAAGTTTTCCGGAGCTGGCCCAAAAAGAAGGTGACGCTCCCTGACGTTTCCTCTCCCGTGGAGAAAGCCGATGGGACGATCTACAGCGCTTCCAAGGAAACCCCCCAGGGCAACGTTTTCATGGGGCATCTCGGGATCGCTCAGAGGAGTCCGGACGAGTACAAGGTCGAGCTCATGAACGACATCCTGGGCGGCGGCGGCTTCACCGCCCGGTTGATGAAAGAGATCCGCTCGAACCGCGGTCTGACCTACGGGATTTATGGCGGGGTTGGGGAAGGGACCGGGAAGCATCGGGGCATTTTCCAGATAGGCTCCCAGCTCAAAGCGGCCAAGTTCATCGAGGCGGTCGAGGTGATCAAAGGCATCATCAAGGACATGCAGACGAATCCAGTGACGGACGAAGAAATCGCCACCTCCAAGAATTCCCTCATCAACAGTTTCGTCTTCCGATTCGAGCAAAAAAGCCAGATCCTCGCCCAGTTCATGAGCCTCAAGCTCGACGGCTATCCGGACAACTATCTCGAAACGTACATCGACAACATCCGCAAGGTGACGAAAGCCGATATCCAAGAGGCGGCCCGCAAGTACATGGATCCGGCGAAGATGATCTTCGTCGTTGTCGGCGACGAGAAGCTGTTCGACAAGCCCCTTTCGACCCTGGGCAAGGTCGCGACGATCGACATTAAAGCTCTCCAGGAGGCGGAAAAGGGGATACGCTAACGTCGCGCGGCATTTGGGTCGCGCTCTAAGCTTGGAGGAGGACTCCCACATCCTTTTATCCGATTCGATGTCTGTCTAATCGAGAATGTCGATCCGGTCAAGAAGCGATCCTGAAATTTTCGCATCGTACCGCTTTTCAGGGAGAAATACCCTGATATCTGCCGAACGCAACCTCCCCTCCCCTGCATTTAGAGCTGTTGAGGAGACGATCTCGATAAACCCCTTAGATTTGCGAGCCGTTTCGGGACCCTAGGCCGATCTTGTCCAGAAGCGCCTTTAATCCGCGGTCCGTGCGAATGCGGTCGAATAACGGGCTGAGAATCGTCATGACTGTCGAGAAGGACCCCTGCTCGTAGCCGCGCTCAAGGGCGTCCAAGGCGCGCTCCTGATGGCCGAGGGCCATGTAGAACTGCGGGACCGCGTACGCAGGGACTATGCGCTCCAGGTCAAAGTCGGCCGGCAAGGGCTGCGGCGCTCCGCTCCGGGCATGCGCGGCAGCCGCATTGGCCAGCTTGCGCATCTTCACCCGATCGTGGCTCGTGAGCTCGGCCCACCGGCTCAGGGCATTCGCCGCGTCCTCGAAGCGCCCGGATTCCAGGAATGCGATGGTCAACGTCATCCATGTCGTTGAGAACGCCGGATCAAATTCGAGCGTTCGCTCGTACTGCCGAATCCCCGCATCGTGTTCGCCCGCTAGTGTTAGGACATACCCGAGGTCCTGGTTGATGATCGTGGACAGAGGATCCAGCTCAAGCGCCTTGCGGATCTGGGCCAGCGCTTCGGCGTGGCGGCCGCGGCGGGCCAGCATGTCCGCGTACCAATGGTGCGTCGAAGCGTATCCGGGATCGAGTTCGATCGCGCGCCGGAAGTGGTCCTCTGCCGCGTCCCAGCTGAACTCAAATTCCCTCACCAAGGCGAGCGTGGCATGCGCCTGGCCCAGAGAGGCATCGATCGCTAGGGCGCGGTTCGCGGCCGCCTTGGCTCGGGCCCGGCCGACGGCGGCAGGCGCGTCGCTCGAGAGGTAAGGCAGGAGCACCTGGGCGTCGGCGAGGCCGACATAGGCGAGGGCATAGGTCGGGTCCAGGGCGACGGCCCGCTCGAAATGGCCGAGGGCCGCTTCCAGTCCCGGGACCGTGCGCTCCGCCAGGCGGAATCGTCCCATCTGGTACTGCTCGTAGGCCTCGGGCTGCACGACGCGGGCGCTGGCCACGCGCACCTGTTCAGCCGGGATCAGGGTGATGGCCAGCGACCGGGCAACTCCTTGTGCAACCTCGCTCTGTAAAGCCAGGATGCCGGCCAGCTCCCGCTCGTAACTGTCGGCCCATTTTTGAGTTTGGTCATGTACTCGAATGAGCTGCGCGGTGATGCGAATACGGCCTCCCTCACGGCGTGCGCTGCCTTCGAGGACGTAGGCTACGCCCAGCTCGCGGCCGATCTGCTCGAGTGGTTTTTCCGTCCTCTTGTAGCGCATTGCCGATGTGCGGGCTATAACGCTCAGCCGCTGGGGATTCAGCCGCCCAAGCTGGGCGATCATCTCTTCCGTCAAACCGTCGCTGAAGGACTCCTGAGCCGGCTCGCCGGTCAGGTTGACGAACGGAAGCACTGCCATCTTGATGGGACGGCTAGGGGAGGCACTTTGTCCGAGAAGCCGATCCCGGACTCCTCCGACGTTGAGGCCGAAAAGCACGAGCACGACTGCCAAGGCGGCAGGGAGAAGATAGACGATATCCAACCCGAAAATTCTCTGCCTGCCCGGCCGGCGCTTCGCCCTGATCGGCCTGAACCCTTCGGCCACGGCCTCGAGGTCTTCCCGAAATTCCTCCATGGTTTGATAGCGGTCAGCCGGCTTTTTGGTCAGCGCTTGGCCGACGATATGTTCCAACTCAGGCGCCGTGCCCGGGCCGGCCTTCCTCAAGGACTCCGGTTCTTGATGGAGGATCGAATAAATCACGGTCTGGTCATGATCTCCGCGGAAGGGCAGCTTGCCGGAGAGCATCTCATAAAGGACAACGCCCAGCGACCAGATGTCCGTCCGCTGATCGAGATCGCCGCCTCGGGCCTGCTCTGGCGACATGTAGGCCACCGTACCCAAAGTCGTCCGGCTCCGGGTCAGCGAACTCCCGCCCCGGAGTTTGGCCAGCCCGAAGTCCATGACCTTGGCCTGGCCCTTCTCCAACACCATGATGTTGGCGCTCTTGATGTCCCGGTGGATGATGCCTTTGCGGTGGGCTTCGCCCAGGCCGGCCGCGATCTGACTGACGATGTCCAGGGCCTCCTCCGGTTTCAGCGGCCCCTTCTTGATCCTATCCCGGAGCGTCTCCCCCTCAATATATTCCATGGAGATGTAGGGCTGGTCCTCGCTCTCCCCGACCTCGTGAATGACGCAGATATTCGGATGAGAAAGGGCCGCGGCCGCCTGGGCCTCTATGAGGAAGCGCTCCCTGATCTCGGGCGAGTCCATCAGGTGAGGCGGCAGGAATTTCAGAGCCACGCAGCGCTTGAGCTTGATGTCCTCTGCCTTGAAGACGACACCCATGCCGCCGTGCCCGATCTCATCGATGATTTTAAATTTTTCGGCAATGAGGGTCCCAGGCTTCAGAATCTGGACAGGCGTCTCGAGGGTTTTCGTTGGGGAGGCCGCTTCGGCGCCCGCCACGTTCAAGGGCGCCGCGCAGTTTTCGCAGAACCGCGAGTTTTCCTTGTTCTCAGAATGGCACTTGGGACATTTCATGGCCCGCGATCCCTTCTCGATGGTGTGGCTAAAGATTATCACCGCGAGAGCGGGAAATCAATTGCCCACCAAAAGAGGTCCTATCAGAGCTGTCTGTCCGGCCGACGGCCGCCTCGTCACTCTCGCGGTTACGCCTTTTGACGCCGAGACGTTCCAGGTGTTCCTGGGAATGCTTTTGCGTCACGCCCGGCCGAACCGAAAGATGATCGTGGTCGTGGACGAAGGGCTGCCCATCGTTATGATCGTTCGCCTCGGCCACCGCAAAAATATCTATCGAGACTTCGATTAATCCGTCCTAGACGGATCGCTCATCTCGGAAGGCGCGGGGAGATCGCTGCGGCCGGACGGGATTCAGTTTTTTTTCTTGTAGTTCGCCGGAGGCTGGAGCTCGTTCGGGTCGATGGCGGCGACGCTGAGGCTCGTCACTTCGGTGTAAAAAGCAAGGGCCGGGGCCTGGTCAGCCGCCGGGTTGGCTTTTTTCTTGAGAAGCTTGCCGCCGATTTTGCCGAGAGCGCCGCCGATCCCGCCGCCCTGTTCCTGCTCGGCTTGGACCGCCTGGGCTTTCGGGGCGGGGAAATACTTGCCGTCGGTGACGATCGGGTATCCTTCGATCTTCCTCATCTCCTGGGCGACCGAGGCGGTCTTTGGGTCCATTTTCGCGCCTCCGCCGGCGGGATCGAATCCGCTGAGGAGGGCCATCCATTGGGTGCCGAGGACGTCCTGCTGGAGCTTATCGGCGTCGAGGCCGATCGCTTTCAGGTAGGCTTGCGAGAACTTCATCTCTTCGGCCTGAGCGGCGCGAAGGTCGTCGGTCAACGGCGTCGTCCAGATCGCGGTTTCGAGACGGTCCGTCCCCTTCCGGCCCGTTTTGACGTTCTCCCAATCGATCGTCCAGAGGGCCAGGAACTTCGCGCAAGCGAATCCGTTGACGGTCTTCGTCTCGCCCGTTTTCCGGACCTTAAACTCGCTCTTCGTGATCGTGAAGTCCGAGGCGGGCTTGTCGGCCGGCTTAGTCTGGGTTTCGCCCGCGGCTTGCCTTTGCGTTTCCGCCCATTTCTCGATCGGTGTGGCCGTGTATTCCTTTCTCTTGTGGTCGATCTGGTAGATGGTCATGCCCGGCAGGTCGATGAGATCGCCCGTCTGCCCGGACCGAAGAACGGTCTTGGCCGCGATCGATCCGAGGATGCCCTGGCCTTTGAACTCGCTCGTCGTTTCGCCGAGCTTTTTCGTCGTGACGACCTTATCCGTCATCGTCGCCCTGAATGTGCCGAACTTCTTGAAGGTCACTTCGGTCTTGGTCGCCTTGACGACGCCGCCGAAGGCGACCGAGGCGCCGAGGATGAGCGTGATCGCCATCGTAAAAGTTTTTCTCATGTTGATCTCCATTCCGATATGACTGATCTATTATAAACGAGGCCGCGAAGCCGGGCAAGCGCCCTCGGGGCCTCGGGGAAAAGCGTGGGCACGGGAGCCGATTTCGGGTATCATAGGCGGTCTTTTAACCTAACGGACGGTGCACAAGATGAGCTTTGCCGTGGTCGCGATCGCGTTCTTCGTCGCCTTCAGCTTCATGAATTATTACGTCATCCGCCGGGCTTGGCAAGCCCTGGCCGGCACGGGTCCCCTCCGGATTCTCGTTCTTGTCGTCTTTCTCGTCCTGCTGGCCGCTCTGTTGTATGGGCGATCGTTGGCCATGCGCCGATCCTCGCTCGTCCCCGAGTTCGTCATCGGCGCGGCGTCGTTCTATTTCGGGTGGCTCCTCTATCTCGTTCTCTTCACGGCCTTGATCGACTTGGCCCGGCTCATCGATCGTTTCGTCCGGTTCTTTCCGGCGGCCGTGCGGGCGGACGGCCCGGCGGCGGCCCGCCTCGCGGCCTTGGCCGTGGCCGGGATCACCCTGACGATCATGGCCGCCGGGTTTATCCACGCCCACCGCCTTCAAACGACGCCTCTCGAGATCACGATCGACAAGGCCGCCGGCCCGATCAAAATCCTCAATGCCGTCGCCCTGTCCGATATCCACGTCGGGCCTCTCCTTCACACCCCGCGGTTCGAGAAGATCGTCGAGGCGATCAACGCCTTGAATCCGGATGTCGTCTTGATCGCCGGCGATATCGTCAACGAAGACACCCGGTTGGACGAGCTTGAACGAATGGCCCAGTTATTCCGTAAGATCCGGTCGCGCTGGGGCGTTTTCGCCTGCACCGGAAACCATGAGTACTTCGCCGGAATCGAGAAGAGCCTGAAATACTTACGCCAGGGCGGTATCCGGGTTCTTCTCGATGAGGCCGTCCTCGTCGGCGAGGCCTTTTATCTCGCCGGCCGGACGAACCGGCAATACCTCGGCCGGCGCGAGCGCCGGAAGCCGCTTCCGGAGATCCTGGCCGGGGCGGACCTCTCGAAGCCCCTCCTCCTGCTCGACCACCAGCCCGTCCGCCTTTTCGAAGCCGAGGAGGCCGGGGTGGATTTCCAATTTTCCGGCCACACTCACGCCGCTCAGGTCATCCCGCTCATCTGGATCAATAATCTCCTCTGGGAGATCGGACGGGGATACGGGCGGCGGGGAAAGACTCAATATTTCGTCACCGACGGTGTCGGAGTCTGGGGGCTGCCGACCCGGATCGGCACCCGCTCGGAGATCGTCCGCCTCCGTATTTCGTTCCGATCATCGGACGGATCTTGAAAAGATAAATTCTTATTTGACCGGCATTTTCGCCAGGTTGAACCGCCGGATGACCTCTTCGGTCAGGTCCGCGGCCGGGCCGACATAGAGGACGCCTCCGGCCGTGAGATCGAACACGGCGTCGAGATCTTTTTCCTTGGCCAGGTTCTGGACGATCGGGACGAGATCGTTCCGGATTTTGGCAAATAAAGAGTTGCGCAGGTTCTCATAATCCCGGATGGCGTCCTCTTCGAAGCGCTTCCGATCGGTCATCTTTCGGTTGATGTCCGATTCCAATTGGGCGAGGGCTTCATAGGCGAGGGTGAAGCGCTGGGTGGCGTACTTAGTCTGGAGTATCTGAAGCTCGCTCTCCAGCCGCCCGATATCCGTCTTGATCCGGGTTTCCCGGTCGCGGAGCTGGGAGATGGCTTTCCGGCCTTGAGCGGACATCTCGAAGGCTCTTTGGGAGTCGACGAATGCCATCCGGGATGGGATCTGACCGGCGAGAGGCTCTTGCGAAGCGACAGCCAGCCCGGCTCCTAAGACGATGAAGCAAAAACATGTTCTCATGGGACCCTCCTTGAAATCATAAAGGCCTCCTTCTTAAAACGACGTCGCCGGCGCTTTCGTTTCCGGAGTTCCATTCCTTGAAGGGGGGGGCGAGGCAACGAAACGGGCCGCGGCGAGGTAGAACAAAGAGTGAGGCCCGGAGATATGCTAAAATATGAGTTCTTAATCGGGCGAGGAGTGTCCTATTAACGAACAGACGGCGGGCCGGGTCAGACGCGGGACGATTTTTCTCGTCTCCGTGATGTTTCACGCGGCCATTTTTTACCTGATTTACCACGCCCGCTGGTCATACAAGCTGTTCAACCTCAAAGAAACGCGGCGGGATATTCTTCTCGTCCCGCCCCCGAAGATCAAATTCGGGCCCGCCGCGCCTTCGGGCGCCCCTTCCAGGCGGCCGGGAGTCGCCTCCGAACAGGGGCGGCCGGGCGGGACCGTCGCTTCTCGCCCTCCCGGGAAAAAACCTTCGGGCCGTCCGGGAGAGGAAGAGGAAGGAGGCATCCCGCCCGGAGGCGTAACCGGCGGCGGATCCGGGACCGGCGCGGGGAGCGGCGGAGGAACGGCATCTTCCTATTCCCGCGGATTTACTCTGGTCTTTCCCGCCGACGCCATGATCAATCTCGCAAAGTATGCGGAAACTCCCGAAGACGCCCTTCTCCGGCCTTACCGTCCGGCGAAGACGGGAGTGAATTTCTCGAAGTATGTCTATCCCCAGACGGGGACGCGCGGCGCCGTCTCCGGGCCGGGCGGGCCGGGCGGGCGTTTTGAGCCGGTCCGGCCCGGCGGCGGCACGGGTGTCATGGTCTCGATCCCCGATAATGTCCGAACGTATGACCTGTCGAAATGGGCGGACGTCGTCTTGGCCCGCATTCAGCGTTATTGGCTCCTGGAACGCAACGATAAAGCCGAATGGGCCGGCCAGGTCGGGATCCAGGTTCATCTCATGAAGGCCGGCGACTTGACGACGGTCGAGGTTACGACGTCGTCGAAGATCGACGTCCTGGACGACACGGCCCGGAGGGCGATCGAGCAGGCCGCCCCGTTCCCCGCCTTGCCCGATGATTTCCCCTTCACCAGCCTCGAAATCTATTTCGTGTTCCGATATGGACGTTAAAAAGAAGATCCTTCTGCTTGTCGGGGCCGCGACGCTCCTGGCGGGCGGATTGCGGGCCCAGACATCCTGGCGCGAAGACGCGGCTCAGATCTTTTCCACAACCAAGGACTATCGAGCTCTGTCGGATCTTCTCGGCGGCCGGTTCGAAGGCCTGCCGGTCGAGGAGAAAGCCGACGCCGCGGCGCTTTTGGCGTACGCGGCCCGGAAGCTCGACGACGCCGGAACCGAGATGCGCTGGCTTGTCGAATATTTCGAGGGGCGCAACGCTCAGGACTCCGGTCTGTCCTTCCTCGACCTCTCGGGCCAGACCGAGGTTCTCGGCTACCTCAACGACTGGAAGCTGAAGTTCCCCTGGATCGCTTCGATCGCCCTGATTAAAGGCGTCGGCGACGAGGTCATCATCCCTCAGGGGACGTTGCCTCTCGTTGTCGAGATTCAAAACCGGGCGCTCTATAAATTCGCCGAAGGGACGAACGTCCTCAAGGGCGGGGAGTTCCTGCCGGGATTCAACGTCATCGGCCTCGACGCCAATCTTCTTTTCTCCCGTTCCGGGAAGCGGACGTATTTCCTCGAAGTCAAGTCCGGTCCGCTAATCCTTAAAAGGCAGATCGACCTCGACGTCAACGTTTCCTGGCCGGCGCCGCCTGTAGCGGCGACGGAACCCGCGCCGCCCCTGGTGGTCCCGGCCGGCCAGGTTCCGCCGAGCCAGACGCGGGAATATCGTCTTTCGATGTTCGTCGGCGGCGACCTGGTGATGTCGAGCTCGAAGACCGAAACCGTCCGGCCCCTTGTCATCGGAATCCCGCGCTCGAACAACCCGGTCTTTCTGAAGCCCGACTACTACACAAAACGGGGCGATCCGTGGATGAGCCCCAACTTCAACACGTTCTCGATCTTCGACGCGATCGGATTGCTTTATAAAGCGCTCAAGGACCTCTGGAACAAGAGAAAAGGGAAGACGGTCGAGCCGCCCAAGATTCAGACCGTCCAGGACCTGACCTTGAAATTCCGGAACCGGAACGCCTCCGGGTATCAGTGGGAGCTGAAGGTCGACCTCAACCTTTGGACGAAGAGCCTGCCTTACGTATTCCGTAACTAAGGCCGTCCGACTCTTCGCCCGGTCTTCACATTTCGACTTTAAAGACGCCCTTGAGGGCGAAGCCGAAGACGATCGACAAGACGAAGAAAGCGACGAGCCAGGGGAGGCGCAGGCCGAGAAAGGGCAGGCGCCGGGGGGGATAGCCGATTTCGATCGACAAGATCGGAGCGTCCTTGGGCAGGGCTTTCTCGCCGGGATTGAAGAATTCGCCCCCGACGCCCCGCGTCCTCATTCCCGAAACTTTCGAAAGGGCCGGGCCTTCGACGACCAGGCTCTTCGCGATGTCCCGCCCGTCGAGGCGGAAGATCAAGAGATGCCGACCGGAGGAATCCGCCCGCACCCGCCAGTCTATTTCCCGATCTTCCTCGATCCGGAGAGAGGGCGTTTCGACCGTAAGCCCGGCCGGGGCGGTGAGGACGATATCCGTCGCCAGGGCGCTTTGTCCCGGCGCGAGCTTGACTTTGACGATCGCCGATTCGCCCGTCTTGAGCGGCGCGGCGCCGAACCAGAGGTTGAGTTGGATGAGAATGAGAAGAACGGGGACGATCATGACGAGCATGGGACGGAGGGCGTGGGCCATATAGCGGCCGTTGGCGGCCAGAATGCCGCCCTGGGAGCGGAACGACTGTCCCAAGCTGTCTTTATAGAGCCGGAGCTCCAGGAGGTGGGCTTTGATCCGGTCCTTAGCCCTTCGGATGCCGGCCTGATTCGACGTTTTCTTAAAGATCCAGAGCATCAGCAGGCCGGTGATAAGCGAGATGGACATCATCGCCGCCCCCGGGCCGATCCTCCGGAAAGGCGCCATCAAAACGTCGAAGAGCGCGCCGAGAGCGAGATTCAGGGTGCCGATCATTCGTCTAGCCGATATAGCCGAGCCCTTTGAGCTTTTTCTTGATTTCGTCCTCGGAGCCGGATTCCTCGACCTGGCTGATTTCTTTCTCGAGACAGTGGGTGATGAATTCTTCGGCCGAGGCGTACCCGCTCAAGGCGGCGTATTTGCGGACCTTGTCCAGGAGGGTTTTTTCGAGCTTCACTTTTTCCGTCGCCACGGGTCCTCCCTCTTAAAATATCGTCGATCCGATCATCTCTTTCGTTTTTTCAAGGCCGAACTCGGCCAGGATCGTGGCCGTCAGGTCGTAGAGCGCCGGCGTTTCGGCCCGGACAGGCTTGTTGGCGAGGAGGATACCGGGCAGGATCTCGGCGGCCCCCATGTGGTCCCCGCTCCACTTGCCGAGGTTATCCTCCATGATTTCCCGGGGGATGCGGCCGAGCGGCGATTTGAACGAAATCCGGTAGCCCCGGTTGAACCCGAGAATGATATCCGGCGCTTTCGAGGCTTCCTCGCCTTGATATATCTTCGCCGCGGGATAGGCCCTGAGGACGACCTGTTCGCCGGTCTTGGGATCTTTGAACTCCTCGAGTTTTCGGCAGATCTCCTCGACCAGCGCGTCTTTTTCCGCTCCCGGCGCGACGATGCCCTCGGCTTCCCGGCCGCGCTCGTTGATATAGAGCCCGTTCAGGCCGAGACCGTAAGCTTTGGTTTTCGACCAGTCGGTGCTCGGGAAGGCGATCTCGAGCTCCTCCCGCTTGAACGGATTCTTGAAGGCGTGATAGCCCGCCTCCTTGAGCCAGGTGTTGAGGTTGAAGCTCCGGTAATAGGGATTGAAACCGTGGTCGGACATGACCAGGACGACCGTGTCCTTGTCGATCTTCGCCAGCGCGGAATCCAGGATCGCGTCGGCTTCTTGGTACGTCCGCTCGATGACGCCGCCGAAACGGGCCGCCAAGGCGGGATCGTAGGCCGGATGTTTTTCATCCAGAAGCCGCCAGAACATGTGCTGGCGCTGGTCCGTGCTCGAGATGTAGGTGAAAAGAAATCCGGCCTCGAACCGGCCGAGCTCGTAGTCGAGAATCGCCCGGCTTTCGTCGAGGACTTGGCCGTCTTGGGCGAGGAACTCTTCCTCGTCGAGGACTTCGTTGTCCAAGGCGTTCGTGTCCGCCGGGAGGCCCTTCGTATAGAACGGACCGAATATCCGGGCCAGCTCTTCGGCGTACGAATCCGGAGTGGATATCGGCAGGGCCGGGTCGGCCGGGTCGATATTGAGCGAGGTGATATAGAGCTTGAATTGCGGCTTGACTTCCTTTAAGTAAAACCGGCACACGCCGGTGACGCTTTGGGTCGGGATCAAGGGGAATCGAAGGCGCTTCCAGCCGCTCCATTCCTTCTCGCGGAGGATGAACTCCTGGTCGGGAAGGACGATTTTCGCCACCGGATTCGAAGGGTCCAGGTTGACTTTCAGATCGACGAACGAATCGGGCTCGCCCTTGCGGAACGTGTTTTTCGGGCCGGGGATTTTAGCGTCGACCCGGTGGCCGATGACATAGACCTGATGAATCTCCCCGCCGCCCACGTCCTCGTTCAGGTCCTTGACCTCGGTCGTAAAGAAATGGAAGGTGTTGTAATTGCCGTAGAGGTCGGGCGTGCCCATTCCGGCGAGCGTCCTCTGGCGCGTCGCGACGGGCGGATAGTTGGCCGGCATTTTGAACAGGGTCGCCGGAATGTCATGATCTTCGAGGACTTGCCAGAAGGCCCGGCCTTTGCGCAGGTTGC
>Ga0315288_10006854_pt1 | contig 14445 bp, 27 predicted proteins | sample YL17G11_20_MG_FD_203454 | JGI IMG/M metagenome (GOLD analysis project Ga0315288, IMG submission 203454) | Sediment microbial communities from Yellowstone Lake, YNP, Wyoming, USA - YL17G11_20 | ecosystem: Environmental > Aquatic > Freshwater > Lake > Sediment | place: USA: Wyoming | collected... | reverse complement strand
GCAGGACGCGCCCGAAACTCGGTCGATGTTCCGTGTGGCTGAAACGATGCACGAGGAGGTCGGAAATGGTGAACAAGTTGAATCCAAGTAAGAACGGCGGTCGGAAGGCGAAGGCGACGAAGGCGAAGCCGCAGGCGGCAGCGAAGGCGGTTCCGTTGAAGGCCGAGGAACTGCAAGCCCTGGCGGCTGGCGGCGATGCGTCGGCGCTGGAGGCGATGACCAAGATCATCGCGACGTTTGAGAAGTGGAAGCGTGCGCTCGGTGAGCAACGCCAGGAACGACAAGCGTGTGCTGCGCTGGTCGGCGCGGCTGAAGCGAAGCTCGCGAACGTCGTGGAGGAGTCGCCGCCGATGGACGCGACGTTGGAGTGGCCGACGCTCAAGCTGCGTGCGGTCGAGGCGACGTGGCAGGATCTGACCGAGGCGAAAGCCGAGGCGCACGAGCGCAACTCGACGGCGATGGACCGCGTGCGCAAGCTCGGGTCGGCGCTTGAGCGTGCGGTACAGGATGGCGCGCAACTGACTATCCCTGGAACGTGATCCAGGGTGGAACCAAGGAAGAAGGACGAGACGATGAAACGCATAGACGACGACGAAAACGAAATGTTCTGGAAGTTCGCAATCGCTGGTTTGTCGGGCGCGGGGAAAACCTCGCTCGGCGTGTCGGCACCCAATCCCCTGATCTTGCTTTCCGAGCGTCAGGGAATGCCGTCCATCAAGGCGGCGGCTCGGCGGCTCGGTGTCCCGGTTCCCCCGGTTCTCCTGGTCGAGCGTGCCGACGACTACAGGCTGGCGCTGCAGGCGCTCCGTGGCGACCGCGCTCACCCGTTCGTGGTGCGCGACCTGAAAGGCGAAGTGGTTCTGCACCTCGACGTGTGGCCGGAAACGGTCGTGCTCGATTCGCTGTCGGATGCGGTGACGGTGATCATGCGCGAGATTCGCGAGCAGTCGCCGCAACGTGTCGGCAAGGACGGCTTGCCGGTGGATGCGCAGCGGTTCTGGGGCGTGCTGTCGGATCGCATGTTCAACCTGATGAAGTCGTTTCGCGATCTGCCGATGCACGTCGTATTCCTTTGCCTGCGTGACGAGCGCACGAAAGAGGACGGCGACGGCAACGTCATTGAGCGAGTCATCCAGCCCAAGCTGTCGCCCCGTTCGCTGGTCAACGATCTGTGCGCGGCGGTCAACGTCGTGGGCTACTCGTACCGAACGCTCGATAAGCAGAAGCACGTCGTCTACGGCGTGGTCCTTGAAGCTGGCGAAGGCGCGGTGACGAAACCCTGCGAGCCGCTGCGTCGGGTCGAAGTTGCCGATCTCCGGTCGTGGATCGTTCGGCTGAACGGTTTCCTCACCGGGCCGGTGCCGGAGATGCCCGTCGCTCCGAGCGAGTTGCAGTTGCCGGATGACGCTCCGGCTGACGCTCCGGCGGTTCCCGAGGTCGCGGCTTCCGGCGACGACGACGCCACGGCGGCGGCTCGGCGGCTCGGCGTTCCGGTTCCCCTGGTGCGTGCAGCGCGGCGCGGACGTGCGGCCCGAGCAACTGAAGGTGCGGCATGACCAATATGTTCAAGCCCGGAGCACAGACCGAAACCGGCGACGACACGGGGCGCAGACCTCAAGTTGAAATCCCACCTGGCAAGTATCTGATCGCGCTGGTGTGGTTTCAGCGCAAGACGGCGAAGTCGGGTTCTGAATACCTGACCTGCAAATTCGAAATCTGCGCGGGACCGCTCGCGGGCGAGGGATTCTTTACGATGGTCAGCCTCGACACCAGCAAGTCGGTGTCGTGCAAGCGGTTGGAACTGTGGATGGAGAACGTCGGACGCGACACCGAGATCGACCTCGACTCTGACAAGGACATCGCCGAGGCATTCCGAGGCAAGGCTTTCAAGGCCACGCTTCTGACCCGCCGAAACGGAACCTACGTCAACGTCGAAATCGACCGCTTCGCCTATACCCGCGACTACACCGCCGACGAGGATGCCGCCTGCGAGGAGTGGGAGGAAAATCACAAGTCTCGCGGGTGGGAAAGTCGCGACCCGACCGACCCTGGACATGAACCAGGCGATGCGGTGAAGGGCAAGCGTTCCGAACCGCAGTTCAGCCCTGGTTCGACGTTCGGTGACGACGACATTCCGTTCTGAATCGTGACTGGCGTGGTCCCGGCCAGATCCACGGGACGCCACTAAACATGCCCATCGACGAAACATGCCCAAAGACCCGCGCTGTCGGCGCGAGGCTGGCGAAGGCGCTCCACGCCTACCTATCCGGCGACCTGACCGACGCTCGGCTCATACACGGGCTGAGGCGGCTGGCGCGGGACATCGAAGGCGACGCCGTGCTCAAGGCACCTACGGCTCCGCTTGAAGCGACGCACGAGAACGCGCTGCGCGGGCTATTCGGTTTCTGGCAGCAGAAGATGACGCTTCCCAAGGCGAAGTTCACCGCTGGTAGGCGGCGCGCTGTCCTGGCTCGGCTGGCAGAAGGATACACCGTCGGGCAGATCCGGCGCGCAATCGCGGCGTGCTCGGCGTCGGAATGGCATTGCGGTCAGAACGACCGAAAGACCGCCTACAACGACCTGACGCTGATCTGTCGCTCCGGCGAGCAGGTCGAAAAGTTTCTCGCGATGGCCGACGCGCATGGTGCGCCAGAGGCCGATGACAATCCCGAGCTTCGCAAGCTGCAGCGCGAGGCTTCGTCCGCGCTGAAAGAGGGCCGCACCGATGACTATAATCGCGCCAACGCACGCCTCGTCGCTTTTACACCTGCTTGGAGAACGGCTTGACGCTGATGGGCTGCGCCTGCTGGCGTTGCAGACCTGCCAGTATCATCGCGAGATCCTGCCGGAGCAGCTTCCGGCTCGACCGGCGGCGATCGCGCTGTCGGACGACGAGTTGATTGACGCTGCGTCCGACATGGAATCCGGCGAAAAGGTCGGCGCTGATCGTCGGCGGCAACTGACCTACTTTGGGGCGTGGCGATATGCGGTGTGGGTGGTTGAAGCGCAGAACAGCAAGAGGCTTTGCACGCTGCTCGACGCTGCGCTTACGCTCACCGACTCCGGCGATCGGGAGCAGGCCGATGCGCTTTGGAGTCACGCTGTGGAAGTGTGGCGCGTGCGGCAGTCCGAGGTTCCGACCGGCTTGGTCTGGTGGCAATTGCGCGACTGGTGTATCTGGCGGTCGCAGGCGCTTGGCGTGCTTCCGACGCATCTGCGGTCGATGCGTCGGCGTCGCGGTGGCATTCCGGTCGCGCCATCGGGACCGACTCCGGCGTGGACGGATCCCGAGCGCGAGCAAGAGGCGCTGCGATGGTGATCCACGAAGGGCGCTTGCTCGATGAATCGTGGCTGGTTGAAGTCGAGGAACGCGCTGCGATGGCGCGGGAAGGCGAAGCGGACCCGGCGATGGCGCGTGCTTACGTCCTATGCGCTGCGGTCAACGACGTTCCCAAGCTCGTGTCGTTGGTTCGTTACATGATGAACCGCGACGGCGGCGACCTCGGAAAGCTCGTGCGCGATGCCGTGCGTCAACGGCTGATGTCGTCGTCTACCGTTGCGCCGGAGGAGGTAAAGCGCGACGCGGCGTTCAACCCCGACGTGCGAGTCCACTCGATGAGCGTGTCGGTGGCTGAGTCGAGCCAGGTCGTGATCGACATTCGGCTGATCACTGGAAAGCAGATCCAATGAGCTACACGTCAATCGAATACCGACCCGGAAAGATGGATTCGGTCGACTTGTGCAAGCTGCACGAGCAGCCGTTCGCTGCGATCGACCCTGGCAAGTTCGGCGCGGCGGTGGTGCGCGGCTCCGCGTCGCCGGTCGGCTTCATGCGGCTCTACCACCTGTTCCCGCCTCCGTTGCTCGCCCTGAACGCTGATGCGCTTGACGCTGTCGGACTTTATGTGGTCGAGGCTCAGTACCTGTCGACGAACGTGATGACGTCGCTCCGGCTTGCGCGCTCGGCGGCGTCGGTCGTGGCGCATGCCGCTGGCGTGCGATCGGCTCGTGGCGAATCGACGGTGGTTCTATGGGTCGCTCCGTCAACGTGGCAGGCGGCGCTCCGGCGTCGCATGGGTAAGCTCGGCGCTGGAGTCGGTCGCGAGAACGGGAAGGCGCTGGCGATGCGCTATGCGCGGCAATCGGGCGTGGCGCATCGCTCGGCATTCATCGATGCGATCCGCCCGGTGCAAGAAGGAATGGCCGACGCGCTCGGGATATCCGAGTGGGTCGTGTCGGATCTATGGGCAAAGGTGAGCGCATGAACAAAGCATTGAAGATGACGTTGCGGCGCAGTCCGTTAGTAACGGACCCGAGGCTCGACACCGATACAGATGCCGAGGCCAAGGCAGAGCTTCCCGACGACGAATTGGAGTATGGGCTGCAGTTGCGGCTTTGCGGCGTGTGCGGTGGCGATGGCGAGTCGCTTGGCGTGCTCGGCACGCTGCATCACTTCCGGTGCAGACAATGCGGCGCGCAGTTCGCGCAGTCGGTGGACCTGCCATGAACGAGCGTCCTGGTGACGGCTGGTGGGTCGTTTACAGGCTGCACATCGCACCTGGCGAAAACGACAGCGACGGCAAGGACTTCGACGAATGGTTTTCCTCGCTTCGCAAAGCGCGAGCGCGGCGCGCCCAACTGATCGCCGAGAACCCGACCCTGGTCGATCACCGACTCGGTGCCGACTACGCCATCGACCTCGTGCGCGTCGGCAAGGTGGCAACGATGACGCTCATCTTGCAGCTACTTAATGGGCGAGGTTATATGAGCGGCGTGCAGCGGAAGCAGGTCGAATACCGACCGAAGGCGAAAACCAAGGCCGAGGAATTATGAACGCTCCAAAGAAGACCGATTGGGAAGCAGTCGAGCAGGCGATTCGTCGAAGCGTGCGCGGTCGCTCGACCCATGCGGATTCGCAATTGGTGTCGCTGGCGTACCAGCGCGAGCCTGACGTCTACACCGAACTCTCGCGGCGTGTTCGCGCTGAGGAGCAGGAGGCCCATCGGCGCTCGGGTGGCGTGCCGTGACGCCGACCCCGGTTCTGGTCGCGCTGCTGATGCGCGTTTTTTGGGGCGAGGCAAGGTGGGAGTCGGCACCGGACCACATCGCGATCGGCTCCATCCTGGTCGCCAAGTCGGAGCGGCGCGGCGTCACGTTGCAGGAGGTCGTGCGTGTTGAAATCGACAAGTGGTCGCACGCGACAGATCACCACCCGTGGCTGCTGGCGCTCGGATCCGACTGCACTCGACCGCAGGGATGGTCGGAGCGCAAGGAATGGCCGGAGGACAAGTGCCTGAAGCTCGCGGCGCGGGCGCGCATGGTGCTGCGTGGCGCAGCGCGGCACCCGTGTCCCACGGCGACCGGCTGGCGAGCGCCGCAACGTCAGAACCCGAAGGCGCTGCGTCGTGCTTTGAGAAAAGGATACCAGCGTGTCTATTGTGGACGCACGGTGAACGTGTTTTTGAGGGAACCGAAGCGATGACTCAGAACGAGCGTGAAGCGTTGTGCAGGCGGTCCATCGAAGCGATGCGCGATATCGAGTCGGTTCCGTTTTCGATGCCTGGAAAGAGCCTGCGGGCGCTTCGTCACGTCCCGGCGAAGCGGTGGCGCTTAACGGAACGCATGTCGGCGGTCGCTGCGCGGCTCGCGTCGGCGGTCAGAGGTGGACTCTGGGCATGACTTACGATCCGTGGTCGTTGCCTCGCAGGCTGGATCAGGCACGCTGGCGCGTTGCGCTCGGCGTGGCACGGCTGGTGCTGCCAAGCGATGCCAGCGTCGCGCTGCGTCACAATGGCACGCTCGACGTGGCTGTTCCGATCTCTCGGTGGGCGTGGCTCGGCGTTGGGCTGGTACACCTGATCGTGCGGGCCGACGTGCGCGACCGCGTGCGGCGTGTCGTGCGAGACCGCTGTGGGTTCGCTCCGAAGGTGGAGGTTCAATGGAAAAGTCAGACCTGAAGAACGCGATCACAAGGCTGCTGCATGACTCGGCATGTCGCGCTCGCTTCCGGGTTCCTGTCGATGAAATCGATCCGGGCGACCGAGCGGCGCTCGTAGACGAACTCGAGTCGTTTTTTCTGGGAGCCGAGGAAGCCGTCGCAGCCTATGTCGACCTCGCGTCGATGGCGGGTGAGTCGGCGGTATACGCGGCGCTCCACGGGAAGCCCGGAGTGGACAACGAGATGTTGGAGCAGGCCATCGAGTTCAACCCGGTGAAGCGATGAAGCGCGCACCCAAAGCGGCTCCGGCTCCGGCTCCGGTCGTTGACCACGACGAGCGGAAGCGTGCGGTGAATCTGTTACGCGATCAGATTCTCGACGCCCAGAAACGCCGAGTCATTGTCCCGTGTCCAGGGTGCGGATACGCGGCGGCGCTTGTTCACAGACCGAACCGATGCGGCTGCGGCTGCGAGATAGGACTCGACCTGCGGGATGGCGAAGTGGCTTGCGCACATTGCGCGTTCGTTTTCACACGTCTGAAAACGCGATTGCGGGCGGTGTGCTGGCAGCGGCGCGTGTTTCTTGGCGCTCTAAGTGTCGACAGCGTGCTAGTGTTCATTGCGCACCACGAGGCGCGGAAAGGCGAAACGAATGAAGCTGTTTAGCATCGGCGACGAGGTTGAATGTCGAATCGGCACGCATGCCGGAGTAACCGACAGTCGGTGGCACGTTGGAACGGTGGAGGGCGTCGGCCTCGCTGACTACGCCATTCGGTTGAAGAAGACCGACTGGCTGGTGGTTCACCGGCTGCGCTCGCCGCACATTCGCAGGGTGCGCGTGCGCAAGCTCGTGCAGGAACATCGAGCGCCAGATCGAGGACCGGCGCGGTCTGAAAAGTATCTCGCGTTCATTCGGGCGATGCCGTGTGCAGGCTGCGCGAATCCAGGTCCGAGTGATCCTCATCACTACGGCTCGCGAGGTGTCGGTCAGAAAGCGAGTGACTTTTCGGTGGTTCCGCTTTGCCGGAAGTGCCACGACCATTTCCACGACCACGCAGAACTGCCGAACCGGAACGTCGAGGAGACTCGCGGCGACCTGCACGGCGCTCAGGCGAAGGCGCTGATGCGCTGGATCACGGTGGGCGCATGAACGAGCGCGAGCCATCCGAGGTGAGCGGGTTCATGGACGCGGTGTTCCACGATGCCCGTCAAACGAAGCAGCGCGAACAGGACGCTGCGAAAGGCGCGGAGGACATGAACCCGGCGCGTATTGCAAGCCAGCTTGCGGTCGCGATGGCTGCGCTTGTAGCGATCCGCGATCAACGCTGTCCTGATGACTGTGATGAACCTGGGCCGTGGACCGACCATTACCACACGGAGAAGCCGGGGATCATTGCTCGCAACGCCCTGCGAGCCATCACGGGGAAGAAAGAGAAGGCTTCCTTGTGGGGCGACGGCACCGGGGGACCAGTACACAAGGCACCGTCAATGCTGTCAAAGGCGCGGAGATGAGCGTTCCATGCAAGTCCTGCCATGCGTTGATATTCTGGGCCGTCACGGTCAACGGAAAGGCGATCCCGCTCGACGCCATGCCCGACACGGCTGGCGTGATGGTGCTCCGCGCTCCCGAGGGAATGCCCGAGGACCAGGAAAGCTACGACGAGCCGATGCGGGCGCTCCACGTTTCCTCGCTCCGGGTAACACCGGAGAGCGGCGACAGATACACGTCGCACTTCGCCACATGCCCAAACGCTGCGGCTCACCGAAGGCGTCGATAACATGCTGATCCAGTATTCCAACGCCCACCCGTGCCCGGTTTGCGGCACCAGGAAAACCGCTCGATCGTCCCGGCGTCAGCCGTGCGATCCACAGAAGCCCGACGTTTGGTCGTGCCAGGGATGCGCAATAGCATTCGAAGTGCCGGTCAACGCGCTCAGGCTCAAAGAGGTTTCGTATGTCGGATGATACAAAGGACAAGCTGAAGTCACGGTCCTATGCGTCGCTCTCGGCTTACGAGCGCGGCGAGGCGCTGGCGCTGGCCGACGAGGCCATGCTGCGCTTGGTTCTGCCGAGGCGAATCACGGCGCTGCTGCGCCAGCAATACTCGATGAGCCAGAACGCTGCGAAGCGGCTGCTGGCCGAGGCTGAGGCGGCGGTGGACGAGGCGATGAGCACCGGGATCGCAAGGCGGCGGCAAGGCCATATCCGGTCGCTGGCGCGCCTGTATGAGCGAGCGTGGCTCGATGGCAAGCTGGCGGTCGGCCTCGGCGTGCTCAAGGCCATCGCAGACGTGGAAGGCTACAATCGGGCGATCAAGGTGGATGTGAGCGACGCCAGAAGCGATGCCGACATAGAATCCGATTGGGACCGCGACGCGGCGGGGCGACCGCCAGCCGAGATTCAATACTACCTGGCGCACGGCTGCTGGCCGGAGGAATCACCGACACCGACAAACGGCGCAGGAGCAGCGACCGAAGCTCCGGGGTTCGTCTTTCCTTTGACGAGGCACTGACATGACAAGTGAAAACGAACGACCAGTCATCGAGCGAGTTTCGGGGAAGCTCGCGCAGCTTGAGCGCATGGCCGACTATCGGGAATCCAAGCTGGCGAAAGGCGACTTTCCCGGCGATGGGCATTTTCTCAAAGCCGAGGCATCGGCGCTCCGGGCGGCGTGCGTCGCGCTTCGCTGGCACCTTGCCGACGTAGCTGGACTCGATCAGCCGATTCTGGCGCTGCAGGAGCTATCGGACGTCGTGCGTTCCGAGGTCGGAGAACGGGCGTCGGAAGCGATTTTCGCGGCGCTACAACGCACCGACCGCGTGCTCGCGGAGTGGGACGCCTGATGGAAGCGTTCAAGCAACCGGCTCCGACCCTGGCTCAGATTCGTGCGCTTGCGGCGAAGCTGGAAGCCGAGGACCGCCGAATCCAAGCCGCCAAGGCCAAGGTCGCCGCTGGCGCTCCCAACATGGAAATCGTCTGGGAGCGCGTGCGAACTCCGGCGACCCGGCTCATCATCGCTGGCTTGCAGCAGCACCGACACCAGGACACGCCACGCTCTCGGCGTGCCTGGAAGGCGCTTTGCAAGCGAGCGATGCGCCATAACCTGCTGCGCGTCGCGGCGGCTACAAGCGGCGCTCAGTAGCTTCTGGCGCATGGTTTGTTGACCGCTGGAAGCCGTGCATGCGAAGGTGCGTTGTCGGTAATGTGCCGACGGGAAGGCTGAATTGAAAATGCGAAGTGTACGACAAGTGATCAAGGACGACGGTTTGCAGGCCATGCTGATCGGGGCTGGCGTATCCGCCGAGGACGCGATCAGTTTTGAGTCCGACGCGCACGACCTCGGTGGTGTGGCTGAGGCATGGGACAGCGGCGCGCTGCACCCGATGGATGCGAACATGGTCGCGGCGTTCGCTCGTGTCCCGCGCTCGGTGCGCTGGTTCGCGGTTTGGAACGCCCTGGAAGGCTGCTACGGCGAAGACAAGAAGCCGGAGCAGTCGATCGTCTGCTGGCGAACGCTGTCGGATAGCGTGATCGGCTGGTCGTCGGAAATGTGGGCCAAGCGGGGCGACGTATGGCCTCCGAACTTCCCGTCGCATCCGGCGAATCCGATAGCCCACAAGCGTCACGCGCTGCGCCTGCGGGCGCTGGTGATTCCCGACTGGTCGAAACAGGCGAACTCTGCGGTCCAAGCGACCATGCTGATGCTGGAGGCGTCGGCGGTCGGATCGTGCGCGTGCGGACAGGACCACGAGACCGAGTTTGAGGTTCTGATCGCGAAGGCGATCAAGGCGACCTGCTATGTGGCGGCGTCGGAGTTTGGAATCGATGTCAGCGTGGCACCGAAGTCGAACGTCGAGCGGATGCTTTATGGCGCTTCCATGTTGAAGGTCAGCGGACTCATGTCGTCGCTTTGCCCGTGGGACTTGGCGCTCGATGCCTCGACTTTGACCGGCGCTCCGGGCGGTGAAGCGTGATCCGGCGGGCGGTGTGGTGCCTGGTCGAACTCGCGGCGTGCGCGGCGTTCCTGGTGGTTCTGGCGCTGGCTGCGACAGGCGGGTCGGCACCATGATCAATCTGTACCCAAAGCTCGATTGCGCTCGGTGCGCGGCGTCCACGATGCACCGATGCCTCGGCGCTCAGGCCACGGCGCGAGGGCGGCTCGGCTACGAGTGCTCGGTTTGCTGCTCGGTCCAAAGCGTCAAGGCACCTGTCGAGCCGCCGGTTCCGCTGGTCGAGATGGCCGAGATGGCCGAGCGCGAGGTCCAACGGCTGCGCGACAAAGGCTGGACGCAACCGGACTTCGCCAACGCGCTCAAGCAACTGGTGGGCGACGAGGACGACCCGGAGGCCGAGATCCGGCGGCTCGGCGCTGCGTTGCTCGGGCAGGAACGGGCCACCGACAACGTCAGGGCCGAGCTTGACGATGCGCTGATGGACTTGCAACAGATGGGCGTCGAGTTTGCAGATGCGACGGCGGTGATCGCAACGCTGCGGGCCGAACTGCAAAGCGAGCGAGACCGAGTCGGTCGGCTGCTAACGTCTGACCGACTCATCCGAGCGGAGTTGCGGCGGCTTACCACACCGCCGGAGCGCCGAAGGTGGGCGGGAATTTGACCAATATGCGCGAGCACAAAGGTCGCTGCACTCGGTGCCTGCTGATTTACTTGTGGTGCGGCGCTCGCGGCGTCGCTTTGGCGGTGTGCCCGAAATGCGGCGACAAGCTGCTGCGAGTCCACGCGAGGCACCTTGGCGAGCGCGTGGACGTTCAACCCAACTTCGTGATGAAGTAGCTGAAAAGGGTGGTGTCGATGGACGGTAAGCACGTCAAAGTTCTGGTGCGAGGAAACGCGATCAAGCTCGGCAACCCAGACCGGGTGCATGCGTTTCTCGGGCTGGCGGTGGAACGGCTTGGGATGCGCGAACTGACCGAGGCGCGGGTGATTGACGTGCCTCTGCAGGTCCAGGCGCTCGGCGCGGTGCCTTTCGAGGACGAAGGCGGCGTGACCGCCGAAGGATTCGGCGTTGTGCGCGTTGTGCGCGGTTCTGTGCGGCAGTTGGCGGTTTCCTGGCTCGCGGGGCTGGCCGAGGTCGCTCCGGCGCTTGTAGGGTCGGTGGTGCTGTCCACGTCGCACGTCGCCATCCACACTTGGCCTCTCCGGCGAATCGCCGTGGTGGACGCCTACTCGTGCCGGGACTTTGACGAGGAACTGCTGGCCGAACTGGCGCAGGGCTGGTTTGATGCCGATCGGGTGCTGGTGCGCGACCTGTCCTGGGCGCTTTCGTGGGACGAGCCTGAGTGACGGGCGTCAGGTCGAGCTTTGACGGCGGCAAGCCGTGGTTTGACAGCGGCAAGCCGTGGTTTGACGGCAGGTGGCGACTTGACGCTGGCAGGCTACGTTTTGACGGCGGCATCCGGCGTGATACGCTGCAGGAATGGAGCGCGACGCTACAGCCAAGGAAAAGGCCGACGAGCCGCTGGCGGTGTACCTCTGCGAGCGGTGCGGGGCTGAATCGTGCAACGCGGTCGACGCGGCTCGCGGGTACTGCGCGATCTGCGGCTGCTATGCGGCTGAGTTTAGGGGCGTGCGGGTGCCTGCTGCATGGCTGACGCGGCTGCTGGTGGCGTAGGCGGGATTGCCCCGCTCAAGGCGCTGCGGGCGCTGCGTAAGGCGCAGATCGGCGAAGCTCGGGCATCGGTGTCGGCGTTCACCGAGTTTGCGCTCACCGACGAGGCAACCGGGCGACGGATTACCAACGCTCCGTTTCACCGGGCGTGGCAGGCGCACTTCGATGCCAACAGACTCGCGGTCCTGATCGCCCCGGTCGAGCACGGCAAGACGCAGCAGATCGTGGCGCGGCTCCTTTTCGCGCTCGGGAATAACCCGGCGCTCCGAATCGGCTTGATCAGTAACACGTCGTCCCAGGCCGAAAAGGTGCTGCGCCAGGTTCGGAGTCACATCGAGCGCAACGCGGCGGTGCGTGCCGTATTCCCGAGCCTCGTACCGTCCGACCACGAAGAAGACCCGTGGCATAGTTCAGCGATCACCGTTCAACGAAAGACGCGAGCCAAGGATCCGTCGGTCCAGGCGCTCGGCGTGTTCGGTCAAGTGGTCGGTTCGCGGCTCGACATGATCGTGCTGGACGACGTGCTGGACTTTGAGAACACCAGGACCGAGGAGCAGCGAACGAAGCTGGTCGAATGGTTCGACACGTCGGTTCTCACGAGGCTCACCGACGGCGGGTGCGTTTTCTGCATCGGAACGCCGTGGCACCAGGACGATCTGCTCGGCGCGCTGGCGACGCGACCTGGCTTCAAGGCGCTGCGGTATTCGGCAGTCGCGAATCCCGACGCAGACCCGACCGACTGGAAGCCGCTATGGCCCGAGGTGTGGTCGGTGGCGCGCCTGGTCGAGCGCGCAGCGAACACTCTGGAATCGGTGTTTCAGCGCAAGTACCTCTGCCGGGTGCGGCTCGATGCGTCGGCGCGCTTCAAGCAGGTCTGGATCGACCGCATGACTCAGCTAGGAAAGGGTCTGACGTTCTACGCCGAAGCGCCAAAGGCTCAGGGCGGGGTCCGGTCGTTGCCGTGCTTCACCGGCGTCGATCTCGGCATCGGGCTCGGTGACTCCGATGCGCTGACCGTGCTGTTCACGCTTGCGCTCCGCGACGATGCGCGCCGCCTGGTGGTCAACATCGAAGCCGGTCGGTGGCAGGCTCCCGAAATCCTCGATCGGATCGTGTCGCATTATCGGCGGTACTCATCGGTGATCTATGTCGAGAGCAACGCGGCTCAGGCGTTCATCACTCAGCTTGCGAGCCAACAGGTGCCGGTCGCTGCGTTCCACACTGGTGCGAACAAGTGGGACGAGGAATGGGGCGTCGAATCCCTGGCGGTCGAGATGCGCGGCATGCAATGGGTTTTGCCATCCGGCGCAACCGGGGAAGCGGTGCCGCCAGAAGCTCGGGCTTGGATTCGCGAGATGCTGTACTACAGCCCCGGCGCTCACACGGGCGACCGCCTGATGGCATCGTGGCTGGCTCGCGAAGCACTTCGCAGATTCGCGGCTCCGAAAAGAACGCGGCTCGACTTGCAGAGTCGCTAGAATCGCAGGGCTGTCGGTGATAGGCTGCGCGCATGCGCTTCGAAATGCGACGATCTCTGGGCGCGGGTGCCGCCGCTGATGCGGACCCGAGGACGAATCCTGAACTCGTGCCCGACGTGGCGACCATGCGAATCCCGCTGTCGCTGCGCAATACCGACGCGCCGCCTCGGCGGCTGCTGATCGGCGCTGAAGGAACCGCCGCCCAGGCGATCGCGATCGAGGTGTGGACGCAGGACGAGCCCGAAGATCCCGGTGCGGCGCTCGACACTTTGCCCGAGCCTGGACAAAGCGCGGCTCGCCGGTTCTACCAGGCGACGACCGCGCCGATCGTGTTTACCGTCGGCACGCTGCGCGAGTTCACGCTGAACATGCCCGGACCTGGAATCGCGTATGTGCGCGTCACCACGGCTCCGGCTGCGGCGTCGACGCTTCTGGTCGCTGTCGCCTGATCGGAGGCGATGAGTGGCCTTGAACGTCCTGCAAGCTGGCGAAACGCTGTATCCGGCGCTCGCCTCGGTGGACCTGGCGGCTTTGTGCTGCTCGGATCGTTTTCAGCGGCTCGACAAGCTGGAGGCGTACTACCGCTGCACGCAGTATGACGACCGCAGATATACATGGGACGGCAAGCGGCGGGGAGTAGGCGGCGAATCCGACCTGGATGTCGGCTGGTACGTTCCGCTCAGGCTCCGGCGACCGACGGCGCGATACGATCTGCCACGGCTGATTGTGGACCGCTTGACGTCGATGGTTTTTGGTGCCGAACGGTTCCCTCAACTGGTAGTCGAAGGCGACGAAAACGCGCAGGACTACGTTCGGGAACTCGCCCGCGAAGCGAGGCTCAACGTCAAGATCCAAGAAGCCAGAACCAAAGGCGGCTCTCAGGGTGCGTCGTGTCTCAGCTTCGGTTTTGTGGACGGCAAGCCACGGATCTCGGTTCACAACGCGAAACACGTCACCGTGCTCCGGTGGGCCGATCGCTATCTGTACCGACCGGCAGCGGCGCTTGAAGCCTACTCGTACAAGCGAACAGTGTACGACAGCATCACGGGTCGATCACGCGAGGCGCTGGTCTACTTCGCTCGATATTGGGACGAAACCGAGGAGGTCGTGTGGGAGCCGATCAGCGAGGAGATCGCTCGCGTTCCTGGCGCATGGGCCAAGCTCCCGAGCGTGCGAGTTGAGCATGGCCTCGGGTTTTGCCCGGTGTACTGGATTCAGAACCGACCCGACGCCGATGGCGTGGACGGCGACTCTGACTACGAGGGTCAGACCGACCGCTGTGACGAGATGAACACGTTGCTGTCGGCCACCGGGAAAGGCACCGTCGCGAACGTGGATCCGACGCTGGTGATCCACGATGACCCGCAGATGAACGGTGGCTCGGTCAGGAAAGGTTCCGACAACG